>Ga0153916_10001870_pt1 | contig 15326 bp, 8 predicted proteins | sample Opewatmetagenome_FD_109642 | JGI IMG/M metagenome (GOLD analysis project Ga0153916, IMG submission 109642) | Freshwater wetland microbial communities from Ohio, USA - Open water 3 Core 3 Depth 4 metaG | ecosystem: Environmental > Aquatic > Freshwater > Wetlands | place: USA: Ohio, Lake Erie, Old...
CACGAACGGCAGCAGCCCGTCGGTGCGGCAGTTCGGCCTCTTGAGCCTGCCCACTTGCGACAGGTCGTCGAGCACCCGCTCCGGGTAGGGAAACTCCTGCTCCGGCCAGACGCACTTGCAGCCGAAGGCCGACGGCTCGGTCGACATCCCGTATTCCGCCCAAAAACCCGGGAGGAACATGATGCCGGGGAATTGGCGGCAGACCTTGAGATTCGCCGCCAGCCAGACCTGGTCGTCGGTCAGGTAGTCGGCGATCGCGAACCCTGCCCAACCGGGAAGCCAAGGGCTATCGATGATCAGGCCGACGGGCGCCGGGTCGAGCACCTCGCCCGCTAGCACGCGGAGCAGCTCCTGCCACTGGGAATCGGTCATAGACGACAACCCAAGCCAAGGCGCACCGTGTCGGCCCCCAATGGACACAAGAGCGTGTGCGTCGTCAAGGCCCGGGGTGAGCCCCCAAAGGTCGGGCAAGTCCTAGAACGATTGCCGGCCTGTCTGACATTTGGGATAACCAGGCAAAACAGGAAAAGAAATCACGGGTTCCCACGGACGTCAAACCGGGGCGCCGCCGCGGCCGATAAAGGGGTTCTGTCGAGCCCTTCGCGGCTTCTATCCGCTGGGCAACCCAAAGGGGCCTGCTTTCCTGAAGAGGACACGAGGAGGACGCCTTGAACGATCAACTCCCGCAAGCGCCGAAGGTCGTGACCGCCAATGTAGAAGCCCTTGCTCGGGAGCTGGAAGAACTATCCCAGGTCCGATCCAAGCGGGGAGATCGGGGCTCGATCCCTTCCCCTTGCCGGGCCCCCAAGTTGCGGGTCTTCGTTGCCGGCAAGTAGCCACCTTGAGCGACGACTTGCTCCCCACGCCCGCCATGCGATAGATTCACCCACATCTGGGATACCGGGGCGTGCCTGTCCCTTTGCTCGATGGGGGGAGCCGGCGATGGCCTACGAAGGAGTGGTTGACGACGTCCGCCGCGCGATCGCGCTCGGGAGACCCCGGCGGCTGCCGGTCTTCGCCCACAGCGAGGAGTTCGACGTCAAGTGGCACGGCAAGTACGACTACGAGACGGTGTGCCAGGACGGCGCGAAGATGGCCGAGGTCTGGATCGCGGCCATCGAGGCGTTCGACTACGACTGGGCCTGGCTCCAGGTGGACGACTGCTTCGAGTTCGAGCCGTTGGGGGTGGGCACGCATGGCGAAGGGAACATCCTCCGGGCCACGCGGGACTATCTGCCCGCCACGCAAGCCACGCTCGATCGGCTCCGCGTCCCCGACCCGGCCGCCGACGGCCGCATGCCGGAGAAGCTCAAGGCGCTCGGCCGGCTCCGCGAGCATTTCGGCGATCGGGTGCTGGTCGAGGGGAGCTGCGCGGCGCCGTATAGCTCGGTGGGGCTGTTGTTCGGGCTGGACGAGGCGATGATGCTCGGCCTGACCGACCCGGACCTGCTCCAACGGGCGTGCGACTTTTTTGTCGAAGTCCAGGCCCGTTGGATCGAGGCCCAGGTCCGCGCCGGGGCCCACGCCATCTGGCTCGGCGACTGCAACGCCTTCTCCGGGATGCTCTCGCTGGAGCAGTACCGCAGATTCGCCTTCCCCTCCTGCACGCGGCTGATCCAACGGGCCCGCGCCGCCGGGGCGATCGTCCACCTGCACAACAGCGAGATCTCGATCCCGCACCTCCTGGCCGAGGCCGAGCTGGGAGCGGACGTCATCAACTGCGGCCCAGGGGTCGAACTCGCCGAGGTAACCGCCGCCCTGGACGGCCGCTGCTGCGCAAGCGGCAACCTCGATCCGATCGAGGTCCTGCTCCGCGGCACGCCGGACGAGGTCGCCCGGGAGGCAGAGCGGATCGCCCGGATCGGACTGGCCCGCGGCGGATACCTCTTCAACACCGGCGAGATGAATCCCCGCGACGTTCCGCCGGAGAACATGCGGGCGATGATCGCCGCGGTCCGCCGCGTCGGCTCGTAGTGGGCGCTGCATCGCGCACGTAGCGATCTTGAAGCCCAGGGGTTGCATCCCCTGGGGTTCGGTGGCATGCCCTTCACCAAAGGACGATCGTTCGGCACAATGAGACTATGCTGGAGGGTCGACGGAGCTTGCAGAACAAGAACCCGAAACCAAGCCGCCCACGGAAGACCATGCCCGCCAAATTCGCCATCGGAATCGACCTCGGAACGACCAACAGCGTGCTGGCCTATCTGGCTCTGGAGGACCAGCAACCGGAGCTTCGCGTGCTGCCGGTGCCGCAGTTGGTGGCGGCCGGGACGGTCGAGCCGCGCTCCATGCTGCCGTCGTTTCTGTATCTGGCCAGTCCGCACGAGACCGGCGGGGGGGCGATGGATCTGCCTTGGGCCGCGGGCAGGGATTTTGCGGTCGGCGAGTCGGCCCGGCGCCAGGGGACCGAGGTCCCCGATCGGACCGTGGGGGCAGCCAAGTCGTGGCTGGCGCACAGCAAAGTGGATCGCCACCAGCCGATCCTGCCGTGGAACGCCCCGGCGGAGGTGCCCAAGGTGTCGCCGGTCACCGCGTCGCGGCGGTACTTGGAGCACCTGATTGCGGCGTGGGACGCGGCCTTTCCGGAGGCCCCGGCCCGGGAGCAGATGGTCGCGCTCACCGTGCCGGCCTCGTTCGACGCCAGTGCCCGGGAGCTGACGCGCGAGGCCGCCCTGGCCGCCGGGCTGCCGGAGGACCTGGTGTTGTTGGAGGAGCCGCAGGCGGCCGTCTATTCGTGGCTTGCGGAAAGGGGCGACCGCTGGCGGCGGCAGTTGACGTTGGGCGATAAGCTCCTCGTCTGCGACGTCGGCGGAGGGACCACCGATTTGACCCTGGTCGGCGTCGCCCAGGAAAGGGGCGATCTGGTGCTGGAGCGGATCGCCGTCGGGAATCACCTCTTGATCGGCGGCGACAACATGGACCTGGCCCTGGCCCATCACGTCGCCGGGATGTTTGATCAGAAGGACGTAAAGCTCGATCCCTGGCAGTCGGTGGCCTTGTGGCACTCGTGCCGGGCGGCGAAGGAGGCGTTGCTTACGCCGGGCGGGCCGAAAAAACACTCGATCTCGGTCCTCGGCCGCGGCAGCCGGCTGATCGGCAAGACGGTCTCGATCGAGGTGGATCGGCAGCATGTGGCCGAGCTGCTGGTCGACGGGTTCTTCCCGCGCTCCTCGGTGGACGAGCGGCCCGGGCGGCGCCGGGCGTCGGGCTTTCGAGAGATCGGGCTGCCGTTCGAGAGCGACACGGCGATCACCCGGCACCTGGCGGCCTTCTTGGGCTCGCACGGCGACGAGGGCGGCCCGGCCCGGCCGACGCACGTGCTCTTTAACGGCGGCGTGTTCAAGGCGGAAGTGCTCCGGGAGCGGCTGATGGAGGTGCTGGGCCGTTGGTTCCCCGAGGGAGAGCCGCCGCGTCCGCTCACGGCAGCGCCCGACTTGGACCACGCCGTCGCGCGGGGTGCGGCGTACTACCGCTGGTCGAAACGGCGGGGCGGCGTGCGGATCCGCGGCGGCACGGCCCGGGCGTATTACGTGGGAATCGAGACCGCGGGGCTGGCCGTGCCCGGGACGCCGCGGCCGCTGCGGGCGCTGTGCGTGGTCCCGATCGGCATGGAGGAAGGGACCGAGGCGGACGTGCCCTCGGACGAGATCGGCCTGGTGGTCGGCCAACCGGCCCAGTTCCGCTTCTACAGCTCCTCGGTCCGCAAGCAGGACCGGCCGGGCGACCTGGTGGACCGCTGGAGCGAAGAGGAGCTGTCCGAGACCGACTCGATGGAAACCACCCTGCCGGCCGACGAGGCGATCGAAGAGGACTACGTGCCGGTCCGCTTCCACTCCAAAGTGACCGAGCTGGGGATGCTCGAGCTGTGGTGCGTCGGCACCCGGTCGCCCGGCCGGTGGAAGCTCGAGTTCAGCGTCCGGCAGGAGTCGTCGGGGGGCTGACGGCGCGGGGGATCGGCCGGACGGGGGGTTGGTGAAACAAAGAAACCGGCTGCTAATCGAAGGAGAGGAGTCTGAGCTATGAGGATCGCCCCTTTGGCCGATGTGAAAGCTCGCCTGAGCGCCTACGTGGAGCAGTGCGGGACCGAGGGGCCCGTGGTCATCACTCGGAACGGCAAGGCCGTGGCCGTCTTGCTTGCGCCGGCAGATGACGACGATCTGGAGGGCCTGATTCTCGCGCGCTCCCCGCGCCTGCAAGGGCTGCTGGATAAGTCAAGGCAGAGCCTGAAGGCGGGCAAAGGACTGTCGCGCAAGGATTTCTGGAAAGCCGTCGCCGAGCGCGCCCGGAACAAGGGCAAGGCTCCGTAGCAGCGGGCATCGTGGGAGCGAGCCTCTGAGCGTGGGAGTCGCGATCTTGAGCCGCAACTACTACAGCGAGATCAACCTGCACCTCACGTGGCATACGAAGGATAGCCTCCCGTTGCTGACGGCGACTGTCGAACCGCTCGCACATCGCTGCGTCCGACAGAAGCTCGTCAGCATGGAAGGGATCTTCGTGCACGAGATCGGCGGCACGGAAACCCACGTTCACGTGGTGGTCACGATTCCGCCAACGGTGCTGATCAGCGATCTGGTCGGCCAGGTGAAAGGAGCGTCATCCCACGAGGTGAACCAGCAGGTGGGGCGAGGCGGCAAGGTGCTCCAGTGGCAGGCCGGCTACGGCGTCGTCAGTTTCGGCACCCGCGACCTGGATTGGGTTAAGGGCTACGTACGCAACCAGCGCCAGCATCACGCGCAAGGAACGACTTTTGACCGGCTGGAAAGGACCAGGGAGGTAGAGCCCGAGGTGCGTGACGATGTGTAGCGGGACGGGCTTGGCGTTGGGCAATTCAGAGGCCTTCAGGCCTCTTTCCGGCGCAGCCGGTATTCGGCCCGGCATTCATGCCGGGTCGGGGGAGGCCGCACCCTCTCCCATCCAATCCACCAACTCCGTTCCAGGCCCGTTCACGGGCCTTTCTCGCGTCCGGCCTTCAGGCCACGCCTCCCCAGCCGACGCCCCAGCCCCAGGGCTCAAGCCACCGATCGAGAACGCCCGTAAACGGGCGTCGAGGCTGGTTGAGAAAACGGACTGGCAAAACCATTTACTCGGCTCCCGCGGACCCGGCATGAATGCCGGGCCGACTACCGCCTTCGGCGGAAAGGCCGCTGAAGCGGCCTGGGGTGCGATTACGTGCGATGGACCGCCGGACTACGGGCGACGCTGCGGCGCGATCCCTCGTTCGTGGCTTTTGTCCTGCAAATCCTGCCAAGTACACCGCTTCAACGTTCGTTCACCATGAACCAGCGCAACCCTCAACCGGACGCCCCGTCCCGCTACGTGGTCGGGATCGACCTGGGCACGACCAACTCGGCGGCCTGTTACGTGGATACGTCCGAGGAGCCGTGGCGGATCCGGACCTTTGCGGTGCCGCAGTTGGTGGCGGCGGGCGTGGTCGAGGCCCGGGAGACGCTGCCGAGCTGCCACTATCAGCCGGCCCCGGGCGAGCTGCCGGGCGGGGCGATGCGGCTGCCGTGGGGCCGGGGGGAAAAGGGGCATGCGGTCGGGGTGTTTGCCCGGGATCATGGGGCGGTGGTGCCGGGCAGGCTGATCGTGTCGGCCAAGTCGTGGCTGTCGCACGGGGGGGTGGATCGGATGGCCCCCTTGCTCCCCTGGCACGGGGCCCCGGACGTCGAGCGGCTCTCGCCGGTGGACGTCAGTGCCCGGGTCCTGGAGCACGTCCGCGACGCCTGGGGCGCGGCCTTCCCGGCCGAGCCTCTGGCCCGGCAGGACGTCGTGCTCACCCTGCCCGCCTCCTTCGACGAAGTGGCCCGGGAGCTTACCGTCCGGGCCGCGGCCAAGGCGGGCCTGCCCCGCGTGGTGTTGATCGAAGAGCCCCAGGCGGCGTTCTATGCGTGGATCTACGCCCACGCCAACCAATGGGAGCGGCGGGTCTCGCCGGGCCAGAAGATCCTGATCTGCGACGTCGGCGGGGGAACGTCCGACTTCACGCTGATTCGCGTCCGCGGCGAGCCGGGCGGGAAGGTGCGGTTCCATCGCGTGGCCGTAGGCGAGCACCTGATCCTCGGCGGCGACAACCTCGACCTGGCCCTGGCCCAGCACCTCGAAATCCGGCTGGCCGGCCAGCGCAAGCTCGAGCCCCGCCAGTGGGCGATGCTCGTGCGGAGCTGCCAGAGCGTCAAGGAGATCCTCCTGGGCAACGACGCGCCGGAGCAATGGACGGTGAACGTCGCCGGGGCGGGATCGCGGCTGATCGGCGGAGGGCTGCGGGCCGAAGTGACCCGCGACGAGGTGCGGACGCTGCTGTTGGACGGGTTTTTCCCCCATGTCCGGCTGGACGAGCGGCCGGCGAGCCGGCGGTCGGGGTTCCAGGAGTTCGGGCTGCCGTACGCCCCCGATCCGGCGGTGACCCGCTACCTGGCGGCGTTCCTCTCCGCGCATCGCCACGTGGCACTAGAGGACTCGGACGTGAAGCCGGACCACGACCCGGCCCGGCCCGACGTGGTCTTGTTCAACGGCGGGCTGTTCGAGTCCCGCGTGCTCCAGCGGCGGCTGTTGGACGTGCTGACAAGCTGGTTCCGGGCCGAAGACCCCAAGTGGCACCCCATCGTCCTGGACAACGACCGGCTCGACCTGGCCGTGGCCCGGGGGGCGGCGTATTACGGCATGGTCCGCCGCGGTCACGGGGTGCGGATCGCCGCCGGGCTGGCGCGGACCTATTACATCGGCGTCGAGAGCGACCCGCCGGCGGCGGTCTGCCTCGTGCCGGCGGGGGGGGAGCCGGGCCAGGACGTCGAGCTGGCCAGCCGGCGGTTCGATCTCCTGGTGTTCGAGCCGGTCGAATTCCCGCTGTTCGTTTCCAGTACGCGCCTGACGGACCGGCCCGGCGAGCTGGTGCCGGTCGACCGCGAGCAGATGACCCCGCTGCCGCCGATCCGCACCGTGCTCCGCACGGGCAAGAAAGGGGAGTCGGCCCGGGTGTCGGTCCATCTCCACGCCCGGCTCACCGAGATCGGCACGCTGGAGCTGTGGTGCAGCGAGGTCGGGCGGAAGCGGAGCTGGCGCCTGGAGTTTGACGTGCGGTCGGCCACGCAGACCGACGTCGCGGCCCACGTGGCCGCGGCCGAGCAGGCCGGCTTCCTGGACGAGGCGATTTGGCAGGAGTGCCAACGGCGGATCGACGCGACCTTCGGGCCCGGGGCCGCCGAGAAACCCGAGGGCCTGGTCAAGCGCCTCGCCCAGGCTTCGGGGATGAGCCGCGGCGAGTGGCCGCCGTCGCTGCTGCGGCGGATCTGGGAGGCCCTGGTCGAGGTCGAGTCGGGCCGGAGGCGCAGCCCGCTGCACGAGGCGCGGTGGCTGAACCTGTTGGGCTTCGCCCTGCGGCCGGGCTATGGACTGGCGGTCGACGACTGGCGGGTCGCGCAGACGTGGCGGCTGCTTCAGGGGAACCTGATCCACCCGGCGGCGATGTGCCGCTCGGAATGGTGGGTCTTGTGGCGGCGGATCGCCGGGGGGCTCACCGCCGGGCAGCAACAGGCCCTGGCCGATCCGGTGCTCGGCCCGATCCGCGCGCTGCACTACCAGATGACGACCGGCCGGGGGCGCGGGGGCGAGTTCACCGCCGGCTCGCACGAGACGGCCGAGGTCTGGCGCCTGCTGGGCTCGCTGGAGCTGGTGCCGGCCGCGGCGAAGATCGAGCTGGGCGGGATGCTGTTGGACCTGCTCCCGCGGCGGAAGATGGAGCCGGTCCGGCCGGCGATGGCCTGGGCGTTGGGGCGGGTCGGGGCCCGGCAGCCGCTCTGCGGCCCGCTCAACTGCGTCGTCCCGCCCGACACCGCCGCCGAGTGGCTCCGCAAGCTGATCGAGCTGGACTACGATGACCCGATGTCGCTCCTGGCCGTGATGCAGTTGGCCCGGCGGACCGACGACCGCTACCGCGACGTCTCCGACAAGCTCCGCGGCAAGGTCCTGGAGTGGCTCGGCCGGCGCGGCGCCCCGGAGCACTTCGCCCAGTTGGTCCGCGACGCCGGCACGCTGGACGCCGAGGAGCAAGGGATGGTGTTCGGCGAGTCGCTGCCGAAGGGGCTGCGGATCGCGTGAGGGGGAAGGGTTCAGGGTTCAGGGTTCAGGGTTCAGGGTTCAGGGTTCAGGGTTCAGGGTTCAGGGTTCAGGGTTCAGGGTTCAGGGTTCAGGGTTCAGGGTTCAGAGTTCAGGGTTCAGAGTTGAGGGTTCGGGGTTCAGAGTTGAGGGTTCGGTTAGCGGCGGGGCTTGCCCCGCGCGGGAACCGCCCAGCGGGGGAGTCGCTCAGGCGACCAAGAAAGAAGGGCACAGTCCCAAGAATCCCGCCGGCTTGGCGAAGAACTCCCGTGTAACCGGCTCCCCGTCTGCCCCGCGGAGACGCAGTATGGCAGTGGGACTGCTGCTCATTCTCATCGTTGGGGTCCTGGGAATAGCGGTCGTGGGGGCGATCGTGCTCAGGCGAAGGCGGCTTCAGTTCAGCTTGCGGACCCTGCTGGTCGTCTGCGCGCTGGTGGCGATGGGGTTTTCCGCGTGGTACTCCTGGCGGTGGTGGACCCTGGCCCGCGTGACGTGGGTCGATCCCGCGTCGCCAGAGGCCCGCCGGATCCTGTCCGAGCCGAGCATCGTCGAAAACGACGGCAAGTTCCAGGCCGCGTTCCGCCCGCGGTACCGCAGCGTGGGGAGCGTGCTCAACGCGGCAGGGCGCGTGAACCTTGAAGGCGGCGGGAGCATGAGGACCAACGTGAGCGCGGACGGGCAAATCGACCTGGAGTCGGACGGCCGGGACCACCTTGAGCGCTACCTGGCGGCCTTGCGGCAGGCCGACGTGCCGAAGCCGGGCATGCGGGTAATCCACGGCCGGGTAGAGGACCGGTCGGGCAACCCGGTGGCCGGCGCGATCGTCGATCTGTTGGGCCCGTACGTCTACATCAACCACTTCCAGACCCGGCCCGACGGCACGTTCGCCATGCCCATCGAGGCCCCTCCCCGGTCCGGCTACCGGCTGCGGATCCGCTACGCTGGCGGCACGGAGCGGATGGAGACCCCGAGCTTCTCGCTCGCCGACGATCCCGCCGAGGTAATGGTGATTGTCCGCGTGAGGTAGGGCGTCAGCCAAGGCGCCACGGCGGGCGCATCGCGCGCTCGAGCATCCGCTCCGCCTCGTCGTCGCCGACGAATTGCTCTTTGACCGGGTCCCACCGGACCTTCCGCTTCAGCAGCATGGCGATGTTGCCCAGGTGGCAGATGCTCGCCGTGCGGTGGCCGGCTTCGACCGGCTCCACGGGGTCGTGGCGGGATTTCACGCAGTCGAGGAAGTCCCGCACGTGATCGGGGATGTAGTACTTCGAGGCATCCTCCTTCCGCCGCGGATTGCTGACCGGCAGGCGGATCTCGTTGGGGCCGATCTGGGAGGTTTTCAGCGATTCGGGAGAGGTTTGCAGCCCCTTGTAGCCGAACTCGACCCAGCCCTCGGTGCCTTCGAGCCGGGTGCCGAAGCCGGGTTTCTCGGTCTTGCATATCAGCTCGACGCCGTTGGCGTAGCGTGCGCGGAAGCGGACCGTGGTGGCCGTGTTAAACAGGCCGCCCTTGGGGGGCCACTCGGAGCCCTGGTCCTCGAACTCGATCGGCCCCGTGTCGTCCGCGCCCATCGCCCACTGGCCGACGTCGATCGAGTGGGCCCCGAAGTTGGTGGTCTGCCCGCCGGAGTAATCGAGGTTGAAGCGGAAGCGGTAGAGGCAGCGGTCCTTGTGATAGGGGGCCGAAGGGGCCGGCCCGAGCCACCTCTCGTAGTCGAAGCCCTCGGGCACGGGCATCGGCTTCCAGCCCGGGCCGGGGTCCAGGGCGTTTTGCTCGGCCACCAGCGCGACGATCCGCTGGAGCCGGCCGATCCGGCCGTTGCGCACCAGCTCGCACCCCCGGCGATTGGCGGGGCTGGAGCGGTAGTGGCTCCCGGTCTGGAGGATCCGCTTGTGCCGGCGGACCGCCTTGACCATCGCCTGCCCCTGGCGGATGGTGAGCGAGAGGGGCTTCTCGCAGTAGATGTCCTTGCCCGCCTGGGCAGCCATCACGGTGATCAAGCCGTGCCAGTGGTCGGGGACGACGATCGCCACGGCGTCGACGTCCTTGCGGGCCAGCACGTCGCGGAAGTCGCTGTAGGCGTCGCAGCCCTTGAACGTGCCGGAGGGACGCTTCGCCGCGTAGAAGGCGTTGACCAACTCCTGCCCGGGCTTGCGGCCGAGAAACTGCTTGGGGGTTCTGTAGCCGTCGCTCGCCGTGTTGACGTCGCAGACTGCGACCACCTGGACGTCCTCGTGCCCGAGGAAGGCGGGGATGTCCAGCTCGCTCTGGTTGCCGCAGCCGATGATGGCCACGTGGATGCGGTCGCTCGGCGGGTTGGCCCCGAAAACCGACGACGGGACCAAGGCCGGCGCGGACGCCGCGGCCAGCGCGGCCGCCGAGGCCTTGAGGAAGGTGCGGCGGGTGGACGACGGCCCGCGCCCGGTACGGTCTTGATTGCAGCGCATCTACTTCTTCTCCTTAGTTCGCCTGCTTCTGAATACGACGATATAGAATTTCAGAAGCCCATACATCACTAACATCGATCCAACGCCGGCTGTTGCAGTTTGAACAAACACCTGAACGACGATCGGGCGGCCGGCGGGTAGCGCAGCCACAACTACCGGCCACAAGCGAACGAGGCTGATGCCAAGAGCCACCAGAAGAATATTTGCCACCGCCGCGCCGATTCTCATGGTAATCTACGGTGCCTCACCCGGGGACTTTCCCGCGCGTGTATCGCTTCACTACTCTCACGCCCCGCCGTCACAAAGCAACCGGACCTCCTCGGTCCCCCGCACCGGGGGCATTGGCCGGCTGCCCCGTCAGCCCTGCAAACAGCGTCGAAAAGCAATGGGCAATCTGTTGTTGTCTTGTCCAGGGCATCCATCCGCAGCCTGTACAACTCAGCCCAAGACGCATACCCACTCCCAGGCCACAGCCCACGCCGACTCGCGCCGGCTGCCAGGGCCGATTATACCCCCCGGCAATCCCGGAACCAAGTCGTTTCGTCGGGTCGCTTGCGAGCGGGGGTCGGGCGATGCACCACGCCCTTTCAGGGCGTGCCACCCCGCAGCCGCCCACGTGCGTCCATGGCGCTCCGGGCGTGCCACCCCGCGGCACAAGGGCTGCGGTTAAACGCGAAGCGTGTTGCAACGGTGGGTGGCGTCGGCTAGGATGGGTCCCGAATCCGTGACCAAACGCATGCACAGGAGGCGTTGCCATGGCAGCGATTGATCGAAAGGCGGTTTGCGCTGGATTCGTGTGGCTTGCGGTGATCGTGGGCTCCGTTCTGTTGCTCGGCTCGGCGGCTGGACTTGCCGGCGAGCCGGGGGAGAGCGGGGCGAAAGCGATCTTGGCGAAGATGCCCTCTCAGAAGGGGATTTGCGTGGTTCTCGGCCTGCCCCGGGCGGAGCCCCCGACGTTCGTCACGGAACTTGCGGCCGGAAGCGAGCTGGTGGTCTATTTCCAGTCGCCCGCGGCTGAAGAAGTGCAGGCGGTGCGGAAGGCGGCGGAGGGGGCGGGGCTTCTGGGCCGGCGGGTCTTCGTCGAGCGCGGCCCCTGGCAGCAAATCCACCTGGCCGACAACCTGGCCGGGGCAATCTGGGTGTCGCCGGCTGCCCGGGAGCAGGTCCCCGAGGCGGAGCTGCTCCGCGTTCTGCACCCGGAGGGCAAGGCGATCGTCGGCGACCGGGAGATCGTCAAGGCGTTTCCCGCCGGGATCGATTCCTGGAGCCACCCGTTCCACGGGCCGGACAATAACCCCCAGTCCCGCGACCGCCTGGCGCGGATGCCCTACCTCACGCAGTTCCTTGCCGAGCCGAAGTTCTCGCCGATGCCCGAGGTCACGGTGGCGGCGGGGGGGCGGATCTTCAAGGCGATGGGCCACATCGCCCACAAGGCCAACCAGAACGCGATGCTCAACACGCTCTTGGGCATCAACGCCTACAACGGCACGATCCTCTGGAGCCGGCCCTTGCGCGAAGGGTTCATGATCCACCGCAACACGATGATCGCCACGCCGGATCTCCTCTATCTGGGCGACGACGAGTCGTGCAAGCTGATCGATGCCCGCACCGGCCAGCTCCGCGACGAGATCGTGGTTCCCGAGGGCGTCGGCGACGGGAAGGTCTGGAAATGGATGGCCCTGGAGGAGGGCCCGGGCGGCAAGCCGGTGCTTTATGCCCTGGTCGGGGGCGAGGAGGTCCGGCCGAAGACCGTGGCGTCGCGGGTGCCGGGTTTGGGGCATTGGCCCTGGAGCATGTGGGAAGGCCACGAGTACAAGGACGCGAAGACGAATTTCGCCTTTGGCCGGACGTTGGTGGCCATCGATCCGCCCAGCAAGAAGATCCTCTGGCGGCACGACGAGCAGGAGTATCTCGACGGCCGCGGGCTCTCGATGGGCGCCGGACGGATCTACTTCTACAGTCCCGAGAGCTTCCTCGGCTGCCTCGACGCCGGCTCGGGAAAGGTGCTGTGGAAGAACTCCGACCGGGCGCTTCTGGAGGCGATCGGGCGGACGGGCCCCGCCCAGAACCCCCGCGAAGGCTACTCGACCACGAGCTTCATCAAGTGCAGCGACAAGTACGTCTTTTTCGCCGGCCCGCAGCGGCCCAACCTGGTCGTCGTTTCCGCCCAGGACGGGAAGCTGGTCTGGCAGAAGCAAGGGGGGAACCTCCACTTGGTCCTGCGGGAGGAGGCGTTTTACGGCGTCGGCCCGGGCGGGGCGAAGATGGCCTACGACACGTGGGAGGCGCTGGCCGCGCTTCCCAACCGCCGCTCCTGCACCCGGGCCACGGGCAGCGTGGACAGCGTCTTCTATCGCGCCGCGGAAGGGACGATGCAGATCTCGACGGCCGACGACCGCGCGCAGCACATCGCGCCGATGCGGCCCCCCTGCCAGGACGGCGTGGTGATTGCCAACGGGATGCTCTACTGGGGGCCGTGGATGTGCGGCTGCCCGCTGTCGTTCTATGGGCACGTGGGCGTGGCGCCGGCGGGGAGTTTTGATTTCCGCCCCGGGGCCGACGCCTCCCGCCTTGAGCCCGGCGAGGGCGATCCGGCCGTGGTGAAGGAGTTGCCGGTCCGGTCCGGCGATTGGCCCTGCTACCGCGGCGACAACCGGCGGACTTCGGTGACCGCGACGGCGCTGGCGGCGAAGGTCAGCCCGAGGTGGACGTTCCGGCCGACGGCCTCCCGTCGCCCCTCGGCCCCCGTGGCGGCCGGGGACCTGGTCTTCGTAGGAGACGACAGCGGGGTGCTTTCGGCCCTGGATGCCGCGGGGGGAAAGCCGCGTTGGCAAGCCTACACGGCCGGGCCGATCTTCTCGGCGCCGGCGGTTTGGGAAGGCCGGGTGTACGTCGGCTCCGCGGACGGCCGGGTCTATGCCTTCGAGGCAGCCACCGGTCGGCGGCTGTGGAGCTTCCGCGCCGCGCCGGCCGAGCGCTGGATCCCGGTGTTCGACAAGCTGATCTCCACCTGGCCGGTGGCCGGCGGCGTGGTGGTCCAGGACGGCACCGTGTACGCCGCGGCCGGGATGGCCCACTACGACGGCACCCACGTCTACGCACTGGACGCCGTCACCGGGAAGGTCAAGTGGTATAACGACTCCTCGGGTCAGCTTTCGGACCAGGTCCGCAGCGGGATCAGCCTGCAGGGGGAACTCTTCCTGGACGACGCCGCGCTGTGCTTCTCCGGCGGCAGCGTCTATCAGACCGCCCGCTACGACTTGAAGACCGGCAAGTGCCTCAATGAGCCGGTCCATTTTGTCAGGTCCCAGTTTGCGACGGCGTATTATCCCTACTATCCGCAATACGGGCGGTACCTCTCCCTGAATCAGCCGTTTCCCGACGGCCGGAGGCTCACCTATGACGCCCTCTACGAAGGCAGCCAGCACACGGCCCTGGCGATGCTGCGGCCGCCCAGGCCCGGCGAGCCGAAACCGCCGCCCGCCCGCAAGCCCGCGGGGCGAACCGCGGCCGGGCCACGCCGGGACGCCGTGTGGCAGTGTAACTCGCCGTGGAGGTTCAACGGCTTCATCGTGGGGCCCGACGCGGTGGTGGCGGCCGGGGAAGCAGCCTCCGAGGGCGGGGCCGGGTTCTTCGTGGCCGCCCTGGATCTGAAGGACGGATCGGTCCTCTGGCGGCAGGACGTCCCCTGCGCCGTGGTGAAGGGGGGCACGGCCGTGGATCGCACGGGGCGAATCTTCGCCGCGCTGGAGGACGGACGCCTGCTCTGCCTCGCTCCGGCCGAAGCGCGGTGATCAAGTGTGCCACTACTTCGTCAGAGAGGCCGTCTGGGAAGTCATCTGGCGAAATGCGGCCCAAAACGGCCGCGAGTAGGACGGGCGTCTCGCCCGCACAGCTTCGACCGGCCCCCGGACCGGCGAGACGCCGGTCCCACTGACTTCCCAGACGGCCTCTCCTCAGAAGGAGTGCCGCCCAGGGCTCGCCTGGACCGCACTCATTCCCCTTTCATGGCAAGCTTGCAGGTCGCCTCGACCTTGCCGTACAAGGCTTGCGTGTCGTAGGTCACCGCCACGGTGAACGTCTCTTGCTCCCCGGAAAGCTTCAGGTCCTTTGGCACTCGCCACGAGTACCCGCAGGTCCCCGCTCAGCCAAAGGGCATAATGCCCTCGGCCACTCTCTTGCCGGAGGAGTCGGTGATCACCACGGTCGGATCGAGCGAGGCGTACCGGGGCAGGAGGAGCGGTTTGCCGTCTTCATCCACGTACTTCAGCTCGCCGATCTTCCGGGTCGTGTCCTGGAGGCCGCGGATCATCATCTTCGACGCGGGGTCGACCAGCATCGCCTCGATGCGGACTTGATCCCCCGGCTTGAACGTCTGCTCCTTGGGAGGGTTGACGAAAGTGACCGCCGGCTTGCCGGAGAAATCCAGCACGAGCGGCTTGTCCTTGCGGATCGCGACGCTGTACTCGGGGGGGCGAGCCTGCCGCTGGCCGGCGCGGTCCTCGAACACCTGGGCCGGCTGGAGGGCGATCGTCAGCGGACCGTAGTCCACGGACAGCGACACCGGGTAGTAATCGCCCACCGGCAGCTTGTGCCTGGGCAGCTTCTCGCTCGGCACCGGGAACGTCATTGGCCCCAGGGGAAACATCGAGTCCTTCGACCGCAGGATCCCGGCAACCCCCAGCTTTTTCAGCTCCCGGCCACCGGCGCTGACTTCGAACACGCCGCAGTCTCCGGCGTACGGTCGAAGGGTGAGCTGGTCGCCCGAGGGCGTGGCCGAAAACG
>Ga0153916_10001871_pt1 | contig 15322 bp, 14 predicted proteins | sample Opewatmetagenome_FD_109642 | JGI IMG/M metagenome (GOLD analysis project Ga0153916, IMG submission 109642) | Freshwater wetland microbial communities from Ohio, USA - Open water 3 Core 3 Depth 4 metaG | ecosystem: Environmental > Aquatic > Freshwater > Wetlands | place: USA: Ohio, Lake Erie...
GATGCCAACGGCATTCTCCATGTCTCTGCCAAGGACTTGGGCACCGGCAAGCAACAGGCCATTACCATTACGGACCACAGCGGCCTTGACGAGAGGGAGATCGACCGGATGGTCAAGGATGCCGACGCCCATTCCGAAGAGGACAAACGGCGGCGGGAAGTGATTGACGCCAAGAACCAGGCCGACCAGCTTGTTTACAGCCTGGAGAAGCTGCTCCGGGAGAACAAGGAGCGCATCCCCGAGAGCGAGGCCGAACATGTCCGCGCCGAGATCGAAAACACCAAGAAGGCCATGGAGAGCGATAACCTCGACCAGATCCGCGGCGCGATAGAAGCGCTGTCCCGGGCTTCCCACAAGCTGACCGAGATGATGTACCAGCAGGCCGGGCCGCCTCCGCAATCATCCGAGCAGCCGCCCCATCAGCAGGAGCCGCAGGACTCCGGGCAATCCTCGGGCGGCGGAGGCGAGGACGAAGTTATAGACGCCGAGGTTGTCGACGACGATAAAAAAAGATAAACTCCATCCCTGGACGCGGCCCGGGTGATTGAGGCATCGCGGGACGGACCATGGACAAAGACTATTACAGGATTCTCGGGGTCGAGCGGAAGGCCACGGGGGCCGAGATCAAAAGGGCCTACCGCAAGCTGGCCCGGAAATTCCATCCTGATCTCAATCCTGGGGACAAATCCGCCGAAGCCAAGTTCAAAGAGATCCAGGAAGCCTATTCCGTCCTCAGCGATGCCAAGAAGAAGAGTCAGTACGACCAATTCGGGTTTGTCGGCGACCAGCCTCCTCCGGGCGCAGGCCAGGGGACATACAGTTCCGGGTTCGAAGGGTTCAATTTTTCGGACGCCGGGTCCTCGAATTTCGCGGATTTTTTTGAGAACTTGTTCGGCCGTGGAGTGCGGGGAGCCCAGACGGGCCCTGAGCGAGGCGAAGATCTTCACTATACGATGAAGATCGGTTTTGAGGAAGCGATCAACGGTCTTCAGACGAGGATCCAGCTGACGCGATTGGTCAGCTGCCCGACCTGCGCGGGCAGCGGTCAGGTCCACTCAGCGGGAAAAGGCCGCTGTCCGACCTGCGGCGGGACCGGCCGGGCCCATTTGCAGCGCGGCTCCATGAAGTTCGCCACGACCTGCCCCTCCTGCCAAGGGAAGGGCGTTGTGCGGGGCGAGGACTGCCGGGACTGCCGAGGCCAGGGAGTCAGCCAGAGAACTGAGCAGATCAATGTCAAGATACCGGCCGGGGTGGACGCCGGGTCCCGAGTGCGTGTGCCGGGGAAAGGCAACTTTGCGCGGGACGGCGGTCCGCCGGGGGATTTATACATCAGCATCGAAGTCAGCCCGCACCCCCACTTCAGGCGACAGGGTGCCGACATCCTCCTTAAGGTGCCGATCACGGTCCCGGAGGCCGCCCTGGGCGCCCAGATCGAGGTCCCGACGCTGCGGGGCCGGACGACGATCAAGATCCCTCCGGGCACGAGATCCGGCCAGAAGTTCAGGCTCAGGGGGATGGGAGTGTCGCTCGCGGGAGGGCGGACACGCGGAGATGAATTTATCGAAGTGGCTATCGTCCCGCCGGCGGTCCAGGACCAAAGGGTCAGGGAGTTGATGAAAGAACTGGCCAAGGTCTCCACGGAGAACCCGCGGGACAAAATGGGGATTCATTAAGATGAGAGGAAGAAAGCGCAAGAAAACCGAAGCCCCGAGTTTCTATCATATCAGCCGAGTCTCCCAGATGTTCGACCTTCATCCTCAAACCCTGCGGCTCTATGAAAGAGAGGGGCTGCTCAAGCCCTCGCGGAGTCAGGGCAACACTCGCCTCTATACAGACGAGGACCTGAGGCAGCTTAAGCTCATCCTCAACCTCATCCGCGAGCTCGGTGTCAACCTGGCCGGGGTGGAGGTCATCCTCAACATGCGGCAGAAGATGCAGCGCATGGAAACGGAGGTGAACGAGCTCCTGGAGTATGTTAAGAAGGAATTCTTCAGGGGCCATGAGGACGCCTTCGAGAGCCGGCGCCAGAGCTTGGTCCGGTTGAGCCAGATGAAGATCGTCAAACGGGATGATACGGCGGGATAGCGGGCGGCCACGATGAGCTATGAGGATTTCGTCGATTCGCGCAACCTCAAGCACTATTTGAGCCAGATCGCCAAGTTTCCCGCCTATACCGAGGACGAGGAAAAGGAGCTGGGGAAGAGGGCGCACCGCGGCGAGGGGGAAGCCGTCCGGATGCTCGTCGAAGCCAACCTGAAGTTCGTGGTCTCTTATGTCAAGAAATACAGGGGGATGGGCCTGAGCCTGCTCGACCTGATCAACGAGGGCAACCTTGGCTTGATCGAGGCGGCCAAGCGCTTCGATCCCGACCGCAACGTTCGCTTCATCTCCTACGCAGTCTGGTGGATCCGCCAGGCGGTCGTCCATGCCCTCACCCGGTCAACCCGCATCTTCAACCTTCCTCAAAAGCTCTCCGACCAGATCTCGCTGATGAAAAAAAAGGTGGCCCAGCTGAAAGCCGAAAAAGGCCGGGAGCCGTCCCGGGAAGAGATCGCCGCCAGCCTCGGTGTGAGCGAAGAAGATGTGGACGACCTGATGATCTTGTCAGAAAGAGACCTCTATCTGAGCGACCGCGTGGCCGACAGCGACCTTGAGGTCGGGGGCAGGATCGAGGACCGGGGGACGCCTCCGGTTGAATACCAGATCGTCAAGAATTCCATCCAGCAGCAGATCCGTGATATCCTGGGGGAGCTGGATGAGAAGGAAGCCACTGTGCTAAAATTAAGGTTCGGGCTGGACGACGACCGGCCGCAGACCCTCCAGGAAATCGGGGATATCCTGAACCTGACCCGGGAGCGGATCCGGCAGATCGAGCAGAAGGCGATGCGCAAGCTCTCCCGCTCGCATCAGGTCCAGCAACTCAGAGGATATCTTAACTGATGGCAGAAAAGATTTGTCCCAAGTGCGAGGGGACGGGCTGGGTGCTTGATGCAGCGGAGGGGAAGTCTGTCGCCCGGCGCTGTGACTGCTTCTACGAGCGCAAGACCCTGGCGCTCTGGGAACAGGCCCGGATTCCCCGCCGGTACCAGAATTGCTCTCTTGGCAACTTCGAAGTCCACAACGATTCCCACAAGGATGCCCTCAAGATCTCCCGGCGTTTCGTCAAGAACTATCCGGCCCAGGAGGTCGGGCTGCTCTTCATCGGGCCCTGCGGGGTGGGGAAGACGCATCTGGCGGTGGCCATCATCCGCGAGCTCATCGAAAAAAAGAACGTGGCTTGCTCTTTCTATGACTTCCGGGAGCTCATCCGGGACATCCAGAGCTCCTTCACCCCGGATTCGAACCTGAGCGAAGCCGAGATCTTGGCTCCGGTCTTCGACGTCGGCGTCCTGGTGCTGGATGAGCTGGGGGCCAAGCGCACCACGGCTTGGGTGGAAGAGACCGTCTTCTACATCATCAACCAACGATACAATCAGAAGAAACTGACCCTCTTCACGTCGAACTATCTGGACACCGAGGAAGAACAGGACAACCGCGAGTCGTTCTATAAGAAGGGAGGGGACTCGCTCGTCGACCGGATCGGGGTCAGGCTTCGCTCCCGGCTCTACGAGATGTGCAAGCTGGTCGAGCTTTGGGGGGACGACTACCGCAAGGTGGCCAAGCAGGCCAGCTACCGATTCTAGCAGACCCCTTCACTGCCTCTGATTGAATTTCGCCTGTATTCATGATAAATTACCCCTGCCTGCTCCTCGGTAGCTCAATAGGCAGAGCGGGTGGCTGTATAAATGCAGCTTCCACGAGAAATCGTGGTTGAAAAATCGGGTGAATTCAGGGAAGCCTGCCTTCCGTATGAGGAAAACGGTAACCCTGAGCCAAGCCTTGACCCGATCAAGAAGGTCAGGGAAGGTGCAGAGACTAGAGCCTATGCTCGTACTCTGAGGCTGTCTCAGGGGAAGCGCCCGACACCCTCCCTTCAGTATCCTGAAGCGGGTGAAGAGATAGTCCAAGCCCAGAAGAAATTTTGGGGCGCTTGTAACCACTAGGTTGCAGGTTCGAGTCCTGCCCGAGGAGCCAAATTGTTTCTCACATTCTCTCCAGGCTTGCCTCGGATGAATAGCCGGGTGTGCTTCTTCATTATTGGGCTTTCCATCTGGACTTCGCTTTGGACGGCAGAGACAGCCCCGGAACTCCCCCTCAGACTGGGGGTCGTCGGCTATGAGGGCCACGGCCGCCTTTTCACCAAAGAGCTCAACAGCGGGCTGGGGGCGAAGATCGGCCTCATCGTGACTCATGTCTGGCACAGGGAGGCGGTACCTTCTGATGACCCACGCCAGTACGCCTTCTCGGTCGTTCGCAAGCCCGAGGAGATGATCGGGAAAGTCGACGGAGTTTTTATTGCCGAGACGCTCCCCTTCCGGTATCCCGAGCTGGCGGCGCCCTTCATCAAAGCCGGCGTCAGAACTTTTCTCAACCGGCCGCTGGCCGCGACTGCCCGCGAAGCGGCCGAACTCCTGAAGCTCGGTCGCCAGTCCGAAAATCCCATCCTGGCGGCCTCGGCCCTGGCCATTGATCCAGCGGTACTGGAGATTAGGAAGGAGAGAGCAAAGTTCGCCCCCGTTAAGGTCGTCAATGTCACCGGCCCGAGCGATCACTTCTGGAACTATTTTCCCCACCTCATCAGCGCGCTGGTCAGCGCCCTGGGAGTAGGAATCGAGGAGGTCCAAGCCCAGGACCTATCGCTCGATGCGGAGGGGATCACGATCCAAAATCCCCTGATTGTCTTTTTCCGATATGGGTCCAATTCAGGCGTCGGCCCCGTCCGGGGCACGCTCCAGATGGTACCTGGCGGTCAGCCGGACGATTGGTATGGGTTCCGGATGAAGCTTTTCGGCCACAAGGAATCGCCTGATTATGAGCTTTTTAGACCGCCCGAAGGCGGATCTGCCTGGATGCCGAGCTATCGACTTCTTATCGACTTCATTAGGCACGGGAAGCGTCCGCTGGACGACCGGGAGCTCTTGGAGGTCCCTCTTGTCCTCGATATGGTCAGGAAAAGCGGGCTGGAGGATCGGCCGGTGCTTCGCTCGGAATATCGGGACATCCTCTCTCTCCTCAACTAGGCATTTTCCGAAGGGGATTCAACCGCGGAAGCGGCGATCCCGTTTTGGATTTTAAGGGGGGGCTCTTCTAGAACAGCCGTGAGGCTACGAGCGTGACGAGGGCGGCTCCGAAGACAATGGCAACGGGCCCTGCCAAAATGCGATAGACATCCCGAAGGTCGGCCTTGAAATAATCCGCTGTCAGTGCCAGGCACAGATGAGCAGGGGAGATGAGGATTCCCGTAAATCCACTGACGTAGGCGAAGAGCGCCAGGAATGGATCTGGCGATACGGCCCCGACGATGGGCACAAGAAGGGGAAAGGTGATGGCCACGAAGGCCTGATTGACCCCGGTAAGAAGGGCGACCAGAAAAGGCGCCGCAAAAAGTAGGATGTACCCTGATGCTCCGGCCGGGTCGACGACTTGGGCGACGGCGTCGAGGACGCCCGAGGACTCCAGGATCTGCTTGAAGACCATGAGCGCCGCGGTGAGGAGCCCGATCCTGGGGGAAAAACCCGTCCGGATTGTTGCCCAGCGGTCCGCCAGCGGGCCTCGGAAGGCCACTTGAGTGAGCAAGGCCGATATAGCGAGGGCCAACAGCATTTTGAACCCGGCGGCAAAGATCAAGACGATGGTCAGAAGGATGGGCCAAAGACCTTGGATGACTCCCCAGACATCCCGCCATGTGCCTTTTCCATCGGCTTCGGGAGTTCCGGCGGGGACATTCCGGAAAAGCATCACCAAGCCCGTGCCGGCTGCCAAGATCGTGAAGGGAAACTGATAAAGGCACAGCCTGGCGATAGGAATGCGGAAGATCGTCGAGGCCAGGATGATGTTGAGATAGAGGGGCCAGAAGTACTCCCAGATATGGCGGAACCAGTAGTTATAAAACGTCTTCCAGGCCGGGCTGAGATTCCAGCGCCTGGCCGCCTCTTCCACGATCGGTGCTCCCATCATCGCCCCGGCCATCATCGGGAGCAGTCCCAGTACGGCGGAGGGGATGGCCAGGATAAGCCGGGGGTCACGGACGAGGCGCCTTAAGCATTCGACCATGCGGCGGGAATGGTTGCCGGCCTGGAGGTACTGTCCCAAATAGAGCACGAGGAGGACGATGCCCACGAGCTCCAGGGTGGGTGTCGATGTCAAACCTTCAAGGGCCGCTTGGCCGAGCCGCCTTGGCGTTAGCCCGAAAAGGGCAGCGACGAGAAGGCTGTCAAGGGCTAGGGCCAGGCCTAAATCCACCTTCTTACGGATGAGCAGAAGAAGGAGGACGATGATCAGAGCGATCTTGAGGAGCGTGACCATGACGACCTATTCTACAGTAAAGTGAAGGGAGACGGTACTGTATTTAGCTCCCGCCAAGTGATATGATCGGGGCCGGTGAACGGAGATTTCAGAGCTGAGAGGAGCCGGTCTATTGAAGAATGGACAGAATCCTTCGCCCTATGACGCGCCGGAAATCTACGACCTTTTATTCGATACGTTCGACTTCGACCTTCCCTTCTGGCTCAAGGTCGCAGCCGAGGCGGGCGGCCCTGTGCTCGAGGCCGGCTGCGGCACCGGCCGGGTGCTCCTGCGCTTGCTTAAGGCAGGGGCAGACGCGGACGGATTCGACTTGAGCCGGCCGATGATCGAGCGCTTCCAGGTCAAGGCCCTGGAGAAAGGCTGGGGAAACAGGGTAACCGTCGCCGACATGAGGGACCTCGTGTTGCCGCGGCGCTATGCGCGGGTGATCTGTGCCTTCAACGGCTTTGCCCACTGTGAAACGACAGAAGAGCAGATCCGGGCGATGCGCTGTTTCCGCGACCACCTCGTCCCGGGCGGAGCGGCCGTCATCCATATGTCCTACCCCGGCCCCGAGTATTGGGCTGAGCCCGACGGCGTCCCGACAATGGAGATCGAGGCCCGGGACCCGGCCAGCGGACGGATGCTTCAGATGTGGGACACCCGGACAAAAAACCCGGTTACCCAGTCGCAGCGGTCCCAGATCGAGATTCGGGAGATCGATGAAGCCGGCCGGTCGGTCGCTTCCCATCGCTTCGCCACCTCCCAGCGCTGGGTCTACCGCTTTGAGCTGGAGCTTCTCTTTCGCGCTGCCGCGTTCCGCCGCTGGCTGATCTGGGGAGGCTTCGACGGTAAACCCCTCGACGATCCCCAAGATCAAATGATTGCCTGGGCCTGGAGGGACTGAGCCGGAGAGACCACGCTTCCGGTCAAGGAAGAGATCAGACCGGCGGAGCGGGAATTCCCCAGGATGCCAGATGGTCTTCGAGGAGCCGACTGGCCCTCCTGATCAGAGCGGGCATCGCTCCTTCCCTGGTCAGGGCCGCGCCTTTCACCGGTCCGGAGAAAGAAACATGCGCGTGGGTGCGGACTCTGCTTGGAGAAACCATCTGCCGGCTGAGCTGGAGGACTTCGGCCAGTTTCTGCTGCCGGGCCGGGCTCTTCCTTATCTTGAGGACCGGACTGCGGACGAATTTTCGGTCCAGCACGCCGCTGACGATGGCCACTTGGAGCCACGATTCCGGAACACGGCGAAGCATGATCTCAACGCTCCGGGACCAATCTTGGATGGATGGAGAAGCGCCCCGGCTGACTTCCGGGTCGGGCTCCACGTCGCCGTGAGGGAAGATCAGCACGCTCCCTCCGTTCCGAAGGTGATCTATCGCTGTCCTCAGCGTCGCTGCGCGGTCGGCGCGTCCGGTAGGAACAAAGATGAAATATTGACGTGCGGCAATAAAGGCCCGGGTAAAGGGAACGTCCGAGAGAAGGACCTTGACGTCTTTCCTCGGGACGCAGGACAGGATAGCCAAGGAATCAAGGCCCCCGGGGTGATTGGCCGCCAGCAGAAGCGGTCCGTCCGCGGGGATCAGGTCAATTCCCCGGGCGCCGACACTTAGTGACAGATCGGGCAAGATCACGCGGGCACCGCCGCTGATCCCCGAAAACTTGACTTCACTGTCGGCGCGGGCAGCGATCTCTCCGAGGCGACCGGCAGGCCGTTGGAAAAGCGGCCCCAGCAAGCGGCGCAACACGCCGCTTCGTCCGACTCCCAGGGCATAGCAGATCTCGTCGATGATCCTTTCTTTATAAACGGAGGAGCCAACCGAAGGGGCGTTCCCTCCCATCCTATTCGGCAACCCGGATCAGGGCGCGCCGCCATTCGGGGTGAAGCTCCAAGTCCTCCAACGCCTGCTGCAGGTCTCCGAGCGGATATTCGGCGTCGATCATCGGCTGGGGCACGATGACCCCTTCCTCCAGAAGCCGCGCTGCCGCTTCCCAATAATTGAACCCGACCACCGCTTGGAGTGAGGCGTTTGAAGGGCAGACAAGGGTGATCCCCTTCGCCCGCAACGGCTGATAGACCAAATCGATCCGCTTTCGGGATGTGCCCATCAGGACACAGACTCCCTGGTCGTTCAGGGCCTCGACCAGGCTGTCGACGTCGCTGGCTCCACAGCACTCCAGCGCCGCGGACATCGGGCCGTACTGGCGCACGAGGGCGCGCACGGCTTCGGGGTCCCGTCCATCCCGGCAGTCTATCCCCATCTCGCGAGCCGCCTCGATCTTCGGACCTTCGACCTCCAGGCCGACCGGGCGAAAGCCGCTCCGCCTAGCAGACTGGCGGCCAGCACTCCGATGAAACCCAGGCCCCGGATGAGGATCGGGAAGGACCTGCCGCGCCGAAACCTCTCCGGAACGGCAAGCCGCTTAAGGTCGGCGGCCACTCCCAAGATAGGCATGGAAACAAGGTTTGGATAGAACAGGGCCTGCACGTGGATCATGGCGACGGCCAAGGGATCGGCAAAGCAGACGGCGCGGGGATCACCTTGGTTCACGGCGATTGGGCGGTCGGCGAGGGCGTATTCGGCGAAGCACCTCATATCCCAATCGCGGTCCGCCACCAGGTTGATCCGCACGACCTGATCGCCGACACGGACGCCGCGCACCTCGCGTCCGACCTGGACGACTCGGCCGACGGCTTCATGGCCGTGGCTTCCTGGCGGCGCCGGGAGGGGATGCAGCTCGTTAAGAGTATGGGCCAGCTTCCAGAACGAGCTGTCGCTGCCGCAGATACCCACATGGGTGATCTGCACGAGAACCTGATTTTTATCCGGGACGGGTGTTTCGGCCTCGACGATCCGATAATCCCGCTCTCCCACGAGTTGGGCAGCCTTCATCGATGCACCTCACTCTTCAGCGCAGGGCCAGCGGATCGGGGAGGATCTCGGGACGTTCTTCGAGCCTTTCGGGATTCTCGATGAGGTCGGCCAGCAGGTGGATAGTCGACTCGAAATAGACGCCGTCGGTTATGCGCTCGTCCAGGCTGATCTTGAGGTCCATGACCTCTTCAACCCCGAGCTCGCCGCGCTCATTGATGACCGGCTCTTTTTTGCGGCGGCCGACGGTGACGAAGAAGGTGGCGTTCCCCCATTCATACAGGTGGTGATAGACCGCCTCGCCGTTGATGCTCCCGAGGTTGGCCAGGAACACGCTCGTGTAAAGGGCATCGCCTTTGATAAAGGCCGCCGGCAGAAGGGCGTAGTAATCGAGGGTTCGCACCGCCCCGACGGCGAGCCGGATCAAACATCGGGGCAGCCTGGTGACGATAGCCGCCGTTTCCTCATCCCTGGAGCTGCTGCTCTCTCTGGTCTTGCTGACAACTGAGATGACGCGGTCGACGACGTCGGCTATCGTGGAACGCGGGTCAAAGGGGATCTTGACCGTGGTTTCAGCCGCCTCCTCGCTGAGTTCCCGCTTGACGACGAAGGACAGGTCGATGGTCCGGCGCTGGTAGATGCGCCGGCCGACGATAAAGCGATTGGCCTCCGGCCGCAAGGCCAGTGTGCGAACGGCTGCCGCCAGGACGATATGGAAGAGCGATATCCTTTTTCCCCCCGCTTCGTTGGCTTTGTCAAGCCAGGCCAGAGTCTTGCTCAGCCTCAGGCGCTGGAAATGATAGATCGTCGACTCCATGCGGGTCCGCATCAGGTAGGGGAACATCTTGCGGAAGCCGGGAAGCTTCCTCAGTCGAACACCGTCACTGCGATCGCCGATGGTCATCCAGGCTCTCTGGACCTCGCCTGGAATCTATCGCGATTCTCAGCCTTATGTCAACTCCGAATTCAAGCCGGTGAAACCTGAGGTTTCCGCTGCCAGCGCGAATCGGTCCGTCGGTTCCTGCCTGAGTTCCCCTGAGGGGGCCCGGAATGTTCGTATCTGTGAAGGGCTCTCATCTTGATCTCGTGCTCCAGGCCGTTGTCCGTGGCGAATAGGCTGGCCGCCGGTGTCTCGGCGGGGATCTTCATCCCGATGAACGATTCGATGTCATCGAGGTGCTTGCCAAATTTCTCGCAGGCGAAAGAGATCGCCTGGCCGGAGTTCCCAGCCCGGGCCGTCCGGCCGATCCGGTGGACGTAGTTTTCAATATCCTGGGGGAGGTCGTAGTTGATGACCATTTCCAGGTCGTCGATATGGAGTCCCCGGGCGGCGACATCGGTGGCTACGAGGAACGAGAATTTTCCGGCCATGAAGTCGTCGATGATCCGGAGCCTCTGGGTCTGGGCCAGGTCCCCGGACAGGTGGCGCGCGCGAAAGCCGTTGAGCTCAAGCTTCTTGGCCAGCCGGGCGGCGCTGTGCCTCATATTGGTGAAGATCAGGGCATTGCGAGGCTTTTGCTGGTGGAGGATCCCGAGCAGCAGGTTGGCTTTGATGTGGCTTTTGACATGGTAAAGCTTCTGGGTGATCGTATCCACGGTCAGCTGATCGGGTGTGAGCTCGATAAAGGCCGGCTGGTTCAGGTATTCGGCTGCTATCCTCCGCGAGACTCTATTGAGGGTCGCGCTGAACAGCATGCTCTGCCGGCCGGTGGGGGGCACCATCCCGGACAGCAGTCTCCTGATGTCAGGCAGGAATCCCATATCGAAAAGGCGGTCGGCCTCATCTATCACGAGCCACCCGACCTCCATGAGCCGGAGATGGCCCCTCTCCCTAAGATCGAGAAGGCGGCCCGGCGTGCCGATGACGACGTCCACTCCCTTCCTGAGCAGGGTTATCTGGGCGGGGTAGCCGACACCCCCGAAAAAGCAGCCGACCGTGATATCGAGTCGGCGGCTCAGGAGGCGAGCTTCGCCCTCGATTTGCACGGCTAACTCTCGAGTGGGAACGATGACCAGCGCCATTTTCCGGCCAGGTGTCCCCTTGCGGAGCAGGCGCTCGAATATCGTGACCAGGAAGGCGGCTGTCTTGCCGGTCCCCGTTTGTGATTGGACGGCGGCATCCTTTCCCAGGAGCGTCTGGGACAGAGTTTGCTCCTGGACGGGTGTCATTTCCGTGTAACCCCTCTCTGTGATCCCACGGAGGAGCTCCGGATGAAGGTTCAATTCATTGAAATGCATTCAGTTTCCTTGTGATTAAAGTCTCAACATATGGGGATGATCGTCTGACGAATACCCTATTCGGGCGGGAAAGAAAATTCGGTTTGACTATTTCCTGCCAGATGTATGAAAAATTATTATACACGAATTAGAGGCCGATGGCAAGAGGGATATCAGGTTCCGCTTTCCAGGGCCTCGGCTGGATTTTCCAACTTCACGACCCAGTGTTAGATAATTATCTTACTCCGTTGCTCTCTTGATAGCAAGGATACGACGAGTAAGAGGATTCTAGATAAAGCGGGCGGAGCGGGGAGGGACCTCGACGGAATCAGGCTCATTCGGCCGGTCTGCCAGATTGGCGACCAGCCGGACATCACCGGCCGGACCTCCCCTCGACCTGATGAAGTAGAGGTCGTCTCCCATCAGGCCTTGGACGTTCACCCTTCCTCCCTGAAGAGCGATGGCTCTTTTCAATAGCCGGAGGCCCTGCTCCTCCACGAGCGCGAGGTCATCGCTTTCGATGATCATGTTGTCGAGCGCCCCGGCGGCCAGGGCATAGAGTTCCCTCTCGTTTAGGGTTAGGTTGATATCCTGATTCCTGAGCAAGAGGCAATCCGGGTCATTGAGCCACAGCCTTCGGTGCAGAAACGACCTCATGATCGAGTTCTTCAGCGCGTAATAGGCGTTCGGCCCCTGGAAGGCCCCGAGTTTGGAATCCCACGTCGGAGCGGTGTCCTCGCCGACGCGCATCCCCTCCACGAAGCCTGCCGAAGGGAGCAGGGGAGCCCCGCAACCCAGGATGAAACCATCACCAACAGCCTGCCGGATCGTCTTCATCCCCTCTCGGTAGGCCTGGATCGGCGTCACCTTCTCGACGCGTTCTCCGGGCATGGCCGCCGCGAACAGGAAATCGATCTTGAAATAGGCGAATCCCATCCTCCGAAGCGAGGAAAAGAGGCCCTGGAGCCATTCGTTGACGGCGGGATGCGTGGTGTCCAGGGCATATATTTTCTTGCCCCAGTTCTTATAACACTCTTTGGGCGATCCGTCTTCTTGGACCATCCAGTCGGGGTGTCGGAGAAAAAGATCGGACGTCTCGGCGGCGCTGAACGGTGCCGTCCAGATCCCCGCCGTAAAACCCTGCCCGCCGATGAGCCGGGCGAGGTCCGGCAGCGGTCGGAAGCCCGGCTTTTCCACCAGCCAATCGCCGATATCCCTCTCAAACCCGTCATCGACCTGAAAGACCTCAAAGGGAAAGCCCTTCTTGGCGAGGCTCAGGTTCTTGACGATATCGTCCCATTGCAGGTTGCCGAAGTAATGGTACCAGCTCGACCAGCCGACCGGATTCCGTGCCGGGACCCTGACCGAGTTCTCAGCGGCGGCGAGCCCCGCGTAGTCCTCCAAGAGCTCTTCCACCGGATCCTCCCGGGTGGGAGGGAAATGCTGTCCAGATTTCGTGTCCTCCAGTCCACCCTGAGCGAAAACAAGGATCTCGAGTGGGATCGGCTCTTCGAAGAAGGTGTCGAAATAGTCCAGATAGCCGACGAGTTCGTCTCCTTCGATGATGAAGAAGGGATGAGCATAATGCGAGCTGAGAAAGCCCGCCAGATTCCCCGGCCAGGCAACAAAATAGTCGCTGACCAGCGCTTTTCTGAACAGGTCCGGGTTCGGGGTGAACACAAACGGGCTATATTTCCGCATGACCTCTTCGATGCCCTGGTGCCTTTCGCCCAGGCGCACTTTTTTGCAGGGTCCCCAGGACTGCCAGTTGTTGAGCAGGAATTCCCGGGGCGCTCGCCCCCGGAAAACCTCGACTCTTCCCAGCCGGCCGCGGGCCTTCCCCTTGATAACGAAACCGGCGCCGGCTTTCCTGACCGAGTACTCGATTTTGGCCTTTTGGATGCGGCATGACCGAGCGCCCTCAGAGAGACTCCTCCCGAAGATCCGGATAGCTGGGCTCCGCTGTCTCATGGGGTGCCCATCATACAGCAATATCAACCGAAAATCTTCTCTTCCGGGCGATTGATGAGGGTCGGTACCTGCGGACCGGACAGGTCTTTGACTTCGGGCATATCCTATGATATAGGATGCGCGAAAGCCGGTCGAGGCTGGGCCCGAGCCTCCTCCTCGGTCGTCTTGTTTGCGCTCTGGGCGCAAGGTCGGTTGAGGGCTAAGCCTGAAAGGAGACCTGATGAAAAAACTGGGTGGATGGGCTTGCGTTTTTCTTGTTCTCCTCGCTCTTTCGAGCTGTGCTCCGGGCCCCAACAGCGTTGAAAAGACAGCCGATCAGGAAGGAAAAACCGCGGGATTCTGGTTGGGCTTGTGGCATGGGCTGATCTCCCCGATCACCTTCATCATTTCCCTATTCAGCAGCCATATCGACATCTATGAAGTCCACAACTCCGGCTCCTGGTACAATTTCGGCTTCGTGCTCGGGGCCGGGCTCTTCCTCCAAGGCGGGATCCTCGGGTCGCGCAGGGCCAAGAAAAGACGGTAGGGCAGCGGCTATGAGAGTCCACGAAGCGTTGGCCGTCGGAGTTCCGGACGTTCTGCTCCCTAAGCCCGGCACCGACCTCACCAGATGGGCTGTTATCGCCTGCGACCAGTTCACCTCTGAACCCGATTACTGGGATAAGGTCAGAAAATTTGTCGGCGAGGCGCCCTCAACCCTGAACCTCATATATCCCGAGGTCTATCTCGGGGAGGCCCAGGCCGAGGTCCGCATTGCCCGCATCCGGGAGCACATGCGGCTCTATCTGCAGAACGATGTCTTCGCCGAGAAGTCAGGCCTTGTGTATGTGGAGCGCCGGACGATCTCGGGTGTCCGCAAGGGCCTGATGGTTTGTCTGGACCTCGAGCACTATGATTTTGGGAAGGGGTCCAGGAGCCTCATCCGGGCGACGGAGGGGACGATCCTTTCGCGGATACCTCCCCGGGTCAAGATCAGGGAAGGAGCGCCTCTGGAGATCCCCCATATCATGGTGCTCATCGATGATGCTCAGGACACGGTGATCGGCCCGCTCATGGAGCACAAAGCCGGCCTCGAGAAGCTCTATGATTTCGAACTGATGATGGGGTCGGGTCATGTCAGCGGTTTCAGGGTGGGCAGCGCGGACTTGGAGAAAGGGGTGATCAGCGGCCTTCAAGCTCTGGCCGACCCCGATGCCTTCGCCGCAAAATACGGGCTCAGGCCGGGGACCCCCGTCCTTCTCTATGCCATGGGAGACGGAAATCATTCCCTGGCCACCGCCAAGACGATCTGGGAGAAAACAAAAGAGAAGGCCATCGACAAAGGTGCCGTGATGCGCCTGCCCCTCCGCTATGCGCTCGTGGAACTGGTCAACCTTCATGACCAGGCCCTCGTCTTCGAGCCTATCCATCGCGTGCTCTTCGGCCTCGAACCAGGAAGGAACCTGGCAGAAGACATGGAAAGGTTCTATCGAGGCCGGTTCCGCACCGCCAAGTGCCAGGGTCCGGACGAGGTCATGGCGATGGTCGACCGGCAGAAGGGCAGCCCGCACCGGATCGGCCTGATCACCGCCTCCGGGTTCAGCGTCGTCGAAATCTCCGACCCGGACTCTAACCTGCCCGTGGGAACGCTCCAGAACTTCCTGGATATTTTTATGGAGGAGAGGGGAGCTCGCCAGGTCGATTATGTGCACGGAACCGAGCCGGTCCTCCGGCTGGGAAGCGGGAGCGGCTGCGCGGGTTTCTATCTTCCGGCGATGGAGAAGAGCGAGCTGTTCAAGACGGTCATCCTGGATGGAGCGCTGCCCCGAAAGACTTTCTCCATGGGGGAGGCCTCGGAGAAACGGTTTTACATGGAGGCGCGGAAGCTCGTCTGA
>Ga0153916_10001872_pt1 | contig 15321 bp, 8 predicted proteins | sample Opewatmetagenome_FD_109642 | JGI IMG/M metagenome (GOLD analysis project Ga0153916, IMG submission 109642) | Freshwater wetland microbial communities from Ohio, USA - Open water 3 Core 3 Depth 4 metaG | ecosystem: Environmental > Aquatic > Freshwater > Wetlands | place: USA: Ohio, Lake Erie, Old...
CGGCGGCACCGGCACCGGGGCTATCCCGGTTGCTGCCGAAATAGCACGTTCGATTGGCGCCGTGACCATCGCCATCGTCACTACCCCATTCTCATTCGAGATGGGTCGCCGCCAACGCAATGCTCGTGAGGGCATGGAGCAGCTGCGAAAATATACTAACACACTGATCGCTATCCCCAACGACCGGTTATTATTCGTCGCCCCACGCAACCTGCCCTTGGATACTGCCTTTCGTCTGGCAGATGATGTGCTCCGCCAAGCTGTGCAAGGTATCACAGAACTGATCACTGAGCCCGGCATGATCAACGTGGATTTCGCCCATGTCAGGCGGCTGATCCAGCTTGGAGGGGGTGCGATGATGTCCATGGGGCAAGGCGAGGGCGAGCACAAAACTCGCAATGCCCTTGACCAAGCACTGCACCACCCGCTGCTTGAAACGGTTTCGCTGGAAAACGCCGCCGGCATCATCGCCAACTTTACCGGTGGAAACGACCTGACCCTATTTGAAGTCCAGGATGCGTTGAGCTACTTGCAAGAGCAGACAGCCAGCCAGACCGAAATCGTTTTGGGGGTAATTACAGACGAGCGCATGGAAGACCGTGTGCAGATCACGCTGATTGTCACCGGACTAGGAGCCCCCACCCTTGAAGAGGCCCTATCCAAAGTCGTCACTCCAGCCGTGGTTCAACTAACACCAGCTCCGTCTCTTGATAAGGTGGAAAGCAGACCGCAGCCAGTGGCTGAGGCCACAGAACGCAGCGAGTCGCTCCCGCAGGGGATCTCGATGATCTCCACCAACAACCTTGACTTGCCGGCTTTCCTACGCCGTCGTGCCCGCCTGGCCGGGTTAGAAAACGGGTAATATGATGGATCCCAGCATGCTAAAAGCCGTCATCGCCCAGGTTTACCGGCGCTTTCCAGAGTTCTCCGGCTGCCAGCCTAAAGTTCGCCTGCAAGACGCCCCTCAACCTAAGTCGATCGCCCTCAAGCCTACCTACCTGTTGACATTTCATTCCACCGCCCGTGCGCAATCAGCTACTGGCAGCAAAGCCCTGCCACGTTGGGTACGCGTGGTCGTTAGTGAGAAAGGTAAGATACTCAAGGTCACCACATCCCGCTAAACAAGGACCACTTTTAATAATTCTCTTATGAACATCCGTAGCCTCCCAACAAATATCGAAATCGCCTTCTGGTCCGTCGTCATTTCGCTGTTGACTGATTCCGAAGTAATCCAGGAATTCGTACGGAAATGCTACAACTGCCTGGCCTCTGGGCGTTATATCTATTATCTGCGCCTGGCACTAATCTTCTCCGCCGCGGGCTTACTGCTGGGCACAATCCTTGGGTTGGTGGGCATATAAAGCCGTGTGAACTTGCTCCTGGTCACCAGCCGCCATCGTCGCTTAGAAATCAAATGACGTCCAGCACAACCAAATCCGCCCTAATAAAGATCATCCTGGGACTTCTCATTGCAGGGCTGATAGCGGACCAATTGTCGGAATGGGTAATCCCAGCGCGCGCCGCCAGTGGCTTGCCAAACTCAGCGGAATTTGGCTATGGGGCGCGTCTGGATGTATGGGGCCAGGAAGTGGAGCTGGCAATCAACGCTGCAAGCAGCGTAGGCGTGGATTGGATTGGCGTAGATTTCGATTGGCAACGTCATTGGCCAGACGCGGCTGCTCCGGTTAACCTGGAGCCGCTCGACCGGGTTATGGCAATCGCCCAAAGCCAGGGGATTAACGTCCTGCTCTCCCTGACCCACGCGCCTACCTGGGCATTGGGGGCTGACGGACCCGATATCGGACAAACCTCCGCTTTGGTAACCATGCTTGCCAATCGCTATCCGCAGAGCCTGTTGACCATCGAGCTCTTCCCCACGGCAAATACCTCAGCGGGTTGGGGTGTCCCTCCCGACCCCGGCGCTTACGTTGCTCTCTTTCAAGCCTGCCAGGCAATCCTCCAGACCACCGGCAGCCAGGTCTTGCTGGTGGCTGGCGGGTTAAGCCCATTAGGACAAAGTCCATCAGATGGAGACATGGACGACCTGGATTTTCTGAACGGGCTTTACAAGGCGGGTGCCGCCAACTTTATGTCTATCTTGAGTCTGCGCTTGAGCCCAGCAGAAGGGGAAGCAATGACCCCGCCCGGCGAGACCGCCAGCCGGGTGCTGCGCCACTACGAGACTGTACGCCAGGTGATGCTGCAATTCAACCACGCCAATGGATTGATATGGATTACAGGTTTTTCCTGGCCTGTCCAGAGCAAGGTGACGTCGCCCGAAGGGCAAATTCGGTGGCTCAACCAGGCGTTTCAACTAATGAAGTCTCAACTCTATATCGGAGTGGCTTTCTTCGACCGCCTGAACCCTCCAGAAGGTGGTAAACAGACTGCCAGCCCAATCCAAAGCTTGATCCAGAAGGATGCTAAGGGTACGCATTTACATCCTGCATTGGCAGCCTTAGGACAAATCATTACCCTAAACCAGACTGGGTACTCGTCATTCCAGATCTTTCTCTACAAGAAGATCACTGCCGGCCCGGCGAAGCGCCTGTGGAAACATCGGTGACTATGCGACAGCTCCGCTATTTACCCTTCCTGGTGTTATTCGGCGCCTTCCTACTGCTGGGGTTGACCATAGGCAGGCAATTTGAAGCGCGCTCGGGTAAGAGCATGAGGCCACTCCTGGCTCAAGCCCACCGCTCAGAAATCAGACCAAAAAGCTACCAGGAAATTACGGATGTAGAAACCCAACCTGACCAACCATTATCTTCGCAGCCTTTGCCTGCGCCGACCCAAGCCGCAGCAATTCCTACCCCTGTCGTTGTAATACCCACCCTTGTTGAGGGAAGCCAACCAGTCCAACAGAACAATATCCTGTTGATCGGTGTAGATGATCTCGAAGCGCCTGCACCACGTTTGGAAAGCGCTTGGCTGGTGCTTTATCTTGCGCAGGCACCGCATTTTACCTTGATGCAGATTTATCCAGCTAAGACTTCTGGGTCAGGGGATGCTAGCTCTCCGGAGGTCGACCTGGCATCGCTATTTCAATCTGACTCACATGGCTCTCCTGGGCCGGACTTTTTCTCTGAACTGAAAACGCGGGGGTTATGGTGGTCTGGATATATTATTTTGGACCGGTTTGCATTAGCCGAAGCTATCGACCTGATCGCCGATGTGAGCGGAGTGGGCGTAAACCAGGCGCTCTCACCTGGCTCGGCTGCAGTAGCCAGGGTTCCTTTTGCCTGGCATGACCCGCAAGGCGCCTATCAAGGCCAGGTAGAGCTTATTCAAAAGCTTTGCACGGCTGCGTTAGATTTGCATCCCAATCACATCGGCAGATTAGAAGACTTTTTCCTTCTTTTTGACCGCCACATCATGAGCGACATTGGACGAGAGCAACTCGCTGCCGAGATGGTCGGCATGTTGGTACACGAAAATCGCATCACCTGTGAGCTTCCTTTCCTGGATGCAGACAAGCCATGAGGCTGCCTGGCAGGATTTCCACAGCAATCGCCCAACCCCTAACAGTCACAGGGTTGTTCTTCCTCCGGCACAGTTCTTGCATCTTATCCCGATAGTTCGTCTATTCTTGGTACTTTTGCGAGGTCGAAATGGATCCTAACCTCACCTTCGAGCTTCTCATTGTCATGGTCATCATCTGCTTCTTCCTGGGGATGGCCTCCTCTATCACCGGGATCGTGATCCTGACCACCCGTGCCGCCGGCCGCGACATCCACACTCTGGCTACCCAAACCACCCGTCTAGCCCAGAAGGGGCTGGCCGAAGAAGTCGCCGGCCTGGTCGGGAATGCCACGTCGTTGCTGGATGCTATGAACCAGTTAATCCGCACAGCCGCTGGCGTAGGCTTCTTTTTGACTGTGTTTGGCTTGCTGCTCATGATGGCTGCTGCCTGGCTGGCATTACAGATCTATTAAATTGAGGGCGAAGTACCTATGACCATAGCCTCGTTTATTTCCTCACTAAAGGCTCTCCTACCCGAAGCTGATTGGCCTTGGGTCTTTTCAGCGTTAAGCTTCGATCCACTGGTCTGGGAGAGTCTGGGGGGTGACCTGGGACAGCGAGCATTAGGACGCCCTTCCAACCGCCCTGAAGACTATTCCCCGGCAGCCCTGGCCTTGCTTGCCCTGGACTTCCCGGCCAGCCCCGAAAGTCTGCGGGCTTCGCCAGACCTAGAAGCCCCACCAACCGATAACACGCTGAAAACCAGCCCGGCCCCCAGCCTGGCCCAAGCTGGATTGGCTGCTTTACAATTACGTGAAGCCTGGCGGGAAAGCGGAGCCTGGGAGGCGGTCTTCCGCCAGATTAGCTCGACCTCAACGACAACACTGGCTTGCCTATACGCCATGCTCCCTGATCCCACTGAGATGTTGCGCGCCGCTTTCTCGGTAGAAACTCACGAAGCCTCTCGGCCCGGCGTCAACCCGGCGTTGCACGCCCTGCTTTCCAATGCGATACCTCCTTCGATGCACCTTGAGGCGCTCAATGAGCTGATCTCCGACTTGCCTCGCAGTGAGCGCCTGGCATTGTTGGGACAGGTGCAGCGTTACCGGCCCGATCTTGTCCCTTCGCTGGCACAAGTAGCCATTAACCTGGAGCCTCCCTTCTTGGGCGCGCTGCCCATCGCCAATGGAGAGCGGGCTAATGGACTGGGACAGATCGAAAAATCCCTGCGCTCTGCCAGGCTCTATCAGTTGGCCAACGAATACGAGCAAGCATTGACGTGCCTGAATGAGGCTGCGATGTCGGCTCGCCGTGTGCAAGCGGATGTAGCCGCGCAAATGGCACAGGTAAATGCACAAAACGACAAGCAGCAAGACAGTATTTCTGCATGGGAACAGGCTGTACAGCTCAATCCCGATTCCGTCGACCATCTCGCCGGAAGGGCGCTTGCATTGATCATGGCTGGGCGTGTTGAAGACGCCCAGGCTTTGCTGGACGAGCATCCTGTCGAGGCTCCCCACCCAGGTATATTGCTCGCCGGTGCCCGGCTGGCGATGCTGCGCGGCGACAATCAGATTGCCCGCCAGGAAGCGCTGAAGGCGCTCGAAGCCAGCGAAAACGCGATCACAGTTGACATGCAAATGTTGGTTTTCCTGACCGGCTGCGACTTAATCGAACTGCTGCTCCAATTGGATGCCTACAGCGAGGCCGCCCGCGCAGCCGAGCTGTCGTTGACCTACAAGCCAAGCGATCCGCAACTTTTGGCCTTGCAGGCCCGCGCCCAGCTTGCCGCCCGACAGCCTCTCTTGGCGGTACAGGCAGCCCACCTGGCGACCGCACTGCTTCCCGAACGACCAGAAATCCGCCTGTTGCTCGCCCGTTGCCTGGAAGCGGCTGGAGATTGGCCCGCAGCTCTGCAGGAGCGCCTCACCTTGCTGGAGCGCATGGAGACTTCCTCACGCGAAGAACTGCGCGATCTGGCTACCTGCGCCCTGTATGCTGGTGAGGCAGGACGCGCCGCTCACATCTGCCAGCTGCTGCTCAAACAAGACCAAAACGACGGCCTGGCGTGGGCTTTGCTGGGGCAGTCTGACGCCGCAATGGGCGACACATCTACGGCCTTGGACCACCTGCAACACGCTTCAGAGCTTGCTCCAGAGCTTTCTGCGCCCTGGTTAGCCTTATCTCGCCTTTACAGAGATTTAGACCGGGGTGAAAAATCCTTAGAAACGCTACAAGCCGCCTCCCTGGCTGCCCCCGACCTGCCCGAAATCCACCTAGCATTAGGTGAAACCTACCTGGCACAGGGGGCGCTCACCCAGTCGCTCACCTGCTTGCGCGCCGCGTCTGCCCTTGCCGGGGAACGGCCTGGCGATGACCTGCCCGTCAGCTACCGGATGTGGTCAAAAGGCGATCCAGGAAACTTGCGCAGCCTTGCGGATCAGGTGGCATTGAGACTGGGTCAGACCTTACACCAATTGGGGCACCTGCCAGAAGCGCGCCAGTCTTTGGAAGAAGCCTACCAGCGCTCACCGAACGACGCCGAAATAGCCCGTGCTTATGCGCAAGTGTTGGTCGCTCTGGACGATCTGAGCCCGGTGCTACAGCCACTTGAGACCGTGATGCGCGCCGAGTTTGAGGACGCTGCCCCATATTTGGAGTACGCCCGTTGCGCCTTGGCGTTATATCAACGCCGTGTCCGGGGCGTCTCGCTCGACACTGCCATTGCTGCCATCCGCCGCGCTACGGAGCTTGCTCCAGATAACGCCGAAGCTACCGCGCTGCTGGCAGAAGCCCTGGCTGCCAATGACGAGTTACCAGCCGCCATGGAAGCTTATCGCCGCGCCCTGGAGAGTGGCTTGGCACAGGAGCCCGCCTGGCAGGCGCGCCTCTCTTTGGGATTGGGAGAGGTCGCCCACAAGCTGGGCCAGATCGAAACCGCTATCGCAGCCCTCCAGGAGGCCAGCCAGGCTGACCCATCAGATCCCCACGTCCAGCGCAGCCTATCAGAGGCGTACGACGCGGCTGGATTGAACGAGGATGCCTACCAGGCTGCCCGGGCAGCTCTGATGCTGGCCTTGGGTGATGTCGAAAATCTAAACTGGTTCGCCAACCAGGCACTCAATCTGGAGGACCGGCCTGGAATTAGCCACCCAGATGCTCACACGGAGGCCATCGAAGCCCTGGAAAGGGCTACCCGGTTAGCACCCGATCGAGGCGACCTTTGGGTCCATCTGGGACAAATGCAGCTCGAGTCCGGCGATCGCGCCGCAGCGCTGAACGCTTTGATCAAGCTGGCGGACCCCGATGTGCCTGCCTCTAACAGCACTGCCTTTGAACTCTACCAGGCAGCCCAAGGGTTGAGCGAGCTTGGTGAAGCCGGCGCCGCCGTGAGCTGCCTGGAACGCGCCCTGCAATACGGGCCTGATACCTGCGCTCCAGCCGATCCCTGCCTGCTCGACCTGCTGATAGCCCTGAGCACCGCCCGCCGCCAGGCAAGCAACATGCCCGGCGCTCTACAGGCATTGGATCAAGCCATCGCCATCAGCCCGGACGATCCAGCACTTTACCTGCAAAAAGCCGATATGCTGCTGGAATTGGCACAAACTGAGGCCGATCCCAGCGCCGCCCAGGTAAATGCTGACAACGCCCTGACTTGCCTGGAGAGCGCCATGCGGCTAAACCCGCACGACCCAGACCTGCACCGGCGCGTTGCCTTGACCCACCGCACGGCGGGCGAATTACCCATGGCATTGTCACACGCAGCGCAGATGGTCGATATAAGTGCGACCATCTCACAGGCGATGAGCGCCCGTACCCTGGCTGCTGACCTAGCCATGGCTATGTTACAAACTACCCAGGCGCGCGCCTATCTAGATGGCGCATTGCCGCCCTCGGAGCCAGCCGAGTCGGTCGATGACGACATTGCAATCGAATACCATGCCTTGCGCGCTGAGATGGCCTTAGAAGCCGGCGATGAGCGCGGCGCGGTCGAGGAGCTGGTGAACGTGCTCGAAATCGCCCCAGAGAACCCGCGATTACAGGCTATCCAGGCGCGCATCATCCACGGCCGCGATGAGCTGCAAGTCGCCGGAGACACCCTGGATAGCGTGCTGAAAGCCATGGGCGATCCTTCCACCGCCTCCCTTGCCTTGATCCGTTCGACTGCACAGGCCGCGCTAGATTTGGGCCAGTGGGAAGTAGCAATCCAACTCTATCGGCAAGCGTGTGACATGGCATCCATGGAGCCACGCTCCCACCTGGACCTTGGTCGCGCCATGGTGTTGCGGACCGAGTTCTTCAAGCTGTGCAGATCTTTGGATGCTATTCAGCGTTGTGCGGATTCGCAGGCGTTGTCCGATGAAACCCAGCACGCCGTCGAGCTTGCGCTTGAAAAAGCGGAGGCGTTGGTAACCAATTGGAACGTCGAGTCCAATGGCAAAGCGACCGGCCAACCTACAAGCGAAACCAACGGACGCCTCAAGATGAAATGGGCTGATCCACTGGCGCAAATCCAGCGTTGGCGCGCTCGCAGCCTGGCGATCTTCAGACCCAGCCCTGAAGCTTCGCGCCTCCTGGCCGCCTTGCCTCCCCATCCAGATGACGCTGCCGCACGGGTAGCCTGCCTACGGGAGCTCGGCGACCTGACCACAGCCGGGTTAGCTGCACGTGAATACCCACAGCACCCGCTGGTATTGTTGCAGCTGGCTCTTACCTTGATGGATGAAAAGCCGCGGCAAGCCATGGCAGCCATCCATGCTGCAGGCGACATCCTTTCTCAACCATCGGCTAACCGCCGCTTCCGCTCAGCGTTTGGACCAAAAGAGATCGCCCCGCTCATCCACGCCCTGCTGGCCCGACTATTCCACCGTGATGGCAATCGTGCCAGCGATGAAGATAGCGCACTTCAAGCGATCTTGAGCGCCCTGGCTGTCTGGCCCGATGAGCCTCGTTGGCATGCCCTTGTAGCCGAAATTTACCTTGGGGGCGACCTGCGCGAAGGGCAGAGCGATTTGGAAGCTGCTATCTCCCACCTGGAGCAGGCTGTCAGGCTGGATCCTGAATTTACCCCACCATTACTCGTGCTTGGTCAGGTTTACTTGCGAGAAGGCTCGCTGCACTCATTGCAAAAAGCCGCCCATGCCTTTGAGCAAGCAACTCAGGTAGCTCCCGATATGGCTGACCCGTGGATCTGGCTGGCACAAACCTACCGCAACCTGGGCGATCTGGAACAGGCTGCAGCGCATGCCGAACGGGCTGTAACCCTGGCGCCCAATCAGGTTCACCCATTAATCCTGCGGGGGGAGATTGCACTACAAGCAAACAACCCGCGCGGGGCACAGAGCCGTGCCCAGGTAGCCCTGCGCATCCAGCCTGATGATCCTGATGCGCTCCTACTCCTGGCGCGCGCCTTGAACGATTTAGACCGACCAGAAGAAGCACTCGAAACGTTGGAAAAGGCTCTACCTCTGGCTCCTGAGGCGCTGCCACTCTCTCTAGAAAAGGTGCGCTTGCTAAGCCGGGCGAAAGGCAAGGATGCCGCGCTACAAGCACTGCAGTCATTGACTGACCATTACCCCGAAGAGCCTCGCGTCCTGGCCTTGCAGGCTGAGACCCTGGAGGCCAGCGGCGAGAGCGAGGCTGCCATTCGCACTGCCCAGCGCGCCCTGCGCAGCCAATCGAGTGAGTACCCAATGTCCTCGGTCGAACAGGCGCAGTTGCATTTCCTGCTAGGACGCCTGCTTCGCCGGTCTGGTCAGCTCGACCAGGCGGTACATCATCTCAGTGAAACCATCCGCCTGTCGCCGGATCTTGTAGAGGCTTACCTCGAAATTGGCCATGTACACCAGGAGCGCAGGCAACACAACCAGGCGTTGAACGCATTCCGGCAGGCAATCGCCGTTGCGCCACGCGACCATCGCCCCTACTACTTGATCGGTCAGGCCCTCAAAGAGAGCAAAGATTACCTGGGGGCTGAAAAGATGCTACGCCGGGCATCTGAACTTTCACCCGACGACGTCAGCATTCACCGCCTCCTAGGAGCGGTAGTCGCCCTCAATTTGGTACACAACCGCCGGGAACCAACCCGAGATGCTAACCGACCGGCATAAACACGACCTTATTTTCGATAGGTGGATTAACGACCGATGACATCGCTGCAAATCATGCCCCCTTCTGTCCGCCCATTGCCCCGCAACATCTTCGTCAGGTTGGCGCAGGCTGCTGTCCGCCTGGGGCATACCCGGTTCGCACGCCAAGCCTGCCTGGCCTGGCTAGCGGCATATCCGGGCGACCTTCCGATAAATCTGCTCTACGCCCAGGGGCTCCTGCAAGAAGGGCATCCAGAACATGCCCTTCCGGTACTGAAGCGTGTTTGCCAGGCTGACCCCGAATATCTGGATGCCGTGTTGGCTCGTCTGGAGGCGGAGAAGCGTTTGAAGGACCAGCCAAAGTGCAAAACACGATCCAGAGCTGCCGCGCGAAAATCGGCCAATGAAGCCCTCAATTGGGCAGTGGCGTTGGGCGGCGAAAGCAGCCAGAGGCATGACACCCAGACTACGACCCAACCTTCAGAAGGCACCGCTAGCGATTGGAGTCAGCAGGTGCTTCAAGCCAGAAAGGCTTTAGAGGCCATCAATGGCACCCCTCAGGCAAAAACAAGCCTGGAACAGGCGGAGGCTGAGATAAATCCAGCTCTGGCCACTGATCCTGCTACTCCCTTGGTGGGAGTCACCCACTTAAGGCTATTGAAGGCACTGGACTCGCCAAATCTCAGCATCCGCAGCCTGGCGGAATATTATCACCAGCGATGGCCGGATTGCCTGCAATTTCAATTGATCCTGGCTGAGGCGTTGGTTGAAGCTGGCCTCGATGAACAAGCCGTGGCCTTGTTGCACCAAGCAGCCGCGCGAGATATTACCGGGCAGGTGGCAAACCGCCTGTGGGGGAGGGGTCATGCTTACCGTGCGCTTTGGCCGGAGCGCCTGGAGCTGATTCTAGATATGGCCATACCCGCACCTGTGGCAGCCGCCCTGGGTTGGAACCAGCTGCCTGGGGGCGCCGCTGTAACCATACAGGCTCAGCCTAGCGAAGTCGCGCCTATTATCTCAAAGGTTGCAAAAGCTCTAGATAACCTATCAGCAGCGGATACGGCACCGCAGAAAGGTGAGCCAGCTATGCCGGAGGTAAGGCAAACCTCGCCTCCGCAAGAGGCTTCTCTGCAAGAATCCGACGAACACCCACGTCCTGCATTCGTAAGCATCCCAGAGACCCTGCGCTCGGTGCAAGCCGAATTGGAAAAAATAGCTGAGAGGCTGCACCAACCAGAGTTGGTGCGATCTGACGGGCGGTTTCCGGTATACGTTGTCATGACCACCAAGCGAGGCCTGGATACACAGTATGGGGCGCAAGCTGTCGCCATCCAATATGAGATGAACCGGCTCGTACAGGCGGTTCAGACCCGGCGCGATTGGCGCGCCATGATTTTCTACGCCGATGAAGGTCAACCCCCAGAGGTGCGAGCTGCGCGCCCATCCGATCCCTGGGCGCTTAAGCTTGCCTTGGCTGATCTGGATGCATACTTGGGACGCAAAGGCGAGATGATCGGCGCAGTTTTAATTGTTGGCGGCCCGGAAATTGTGCCCTTCCACCACCTGCCCAACCCTGTGGACGACGCTGATGATTACGTGCCATCGGATAATCCTTATACTACCCGTGACGAGAATTATTTCGTCCCGGAATGGCCGGTGGGACGCTTACCAGGTTGCGCTTCAAAGAATCCGGATGCCCTGGTGAACCTGCTGAAATCCCTCACCGAACGGCACATTGCCCTGGCAAAGACGGGTAATTCTGACCGGCGACCCTGGTGGATTTTGTTACTGTTACGACTGCTGCGCAGGGAGAAGGTCCAGCTCCCCTCCAAACATAAGCGCCCCAGCTTTGGTTATACCGCCGCAGCATGGCATAAGGCTTCACAAATGGTGTATCGCCCGATCGGAGAAAATAACAGCCTGCTCGTATCACCGCCATTGTGCGCTAAAGGACAGGATGCCGTCCCGCTGCCATCCGGACGATTGGCTTATTTTAATCTTCATGGCCTGGAGGATGCGGTGGAGTGGTATGGGCAGAGCGAGACGGTCTCCCCGGATGGGGACGAGCCTGTCAGCCCCAGCGAAAGCAGCCAGGACTATCCGGTCGCCGTACGCCCGCAAGATCTCATTAACGGGGGGCGTGCCCCAGAGGTGGTCTTCAGCGAAGCCTGCTATGGTGCGCACATTATTGGAAAGACTATCGAAGAAGCCCTGGCGTTAAAGTTCTTGCAAGTTGGCAGCCAGGCTGTGGTGGGCTCGACTTGTACTGCCTACGGCTCAATCAACACCCCCCTCACCGCCGCCGACTTCCTGGGGCAGGCATTTTGGAATGCTCTCAAGCAAGGGTGCTCTGCCGGCGAGGCGATGCGGCGCGCCAAGGTTTCTCTAGCGCGTGAAATGCATCATCGCCAGGGTTATCTGGATGGGGAAGACCAGAAGACCCTCATCTCCTTCGTCCTCTATGGGGACCCCTTAGCCCAACCCCTGGGGCAGATCCACCAGGCAAAAGGTGCCCACCGCCTGGATGTGGTGCGACCCTTGAAGCCGCCCCGCAGCGTTAAGACGGTGTGCGATCGGACTCGGCAGGAAGACGAGGAAAACCCAGTTCCACAGGAATTAGTGGAATACGTCAAGAGCATCGTAGAGCAATATCTACCCGGCATGCAGGGAGCGCAGGTGGCTTTGAGCCATGAGCATAGCGATTGCAGCATGGTCGGTCATCAGTGCCCAACTGGACAACTGCACACGAAGCCCCGAGGCAAAAACCTGAGCCCCACAGCCGCTCCGAGCACGGATCAGCCTGCCTCATCCAGTTCACCGACTTCCGATTCATTGACGCTCCAGCGACGCATTGTCATCTTGAGCAAAGAGGTTAATGGCGTGATGCATGTACACCACCATTACGCTCGCCTCACCCTGGACGATCAAAACAGGCTGGTCAAGCTGGTCGTCTCTCGCTAAAATCCTAATTTCAATTGTGGTATGATAGCAAGCCATGAGAAATCGCGGCTTGTTTTCACCCCTGCGCTGGATCTCCGCTTTCTTCTTGATCGCAGCGCTGATTCTCACCGCCGTACAATTGGCGCGCTATAGCCGTGTACGCGCCAATTTTCCGGCGGGGCTGAAGATTGCCGGCATCCCAGTGGGCGGATTAGACCGCCAACAAGCCGCCCAACGCTTGCTTAAGGCATACTCGGTTCCAGTCGAGCTCATCTATAATAATGCAGCCATCCAGATTCCACCCAATGTGGTGGATTTCCAGTTGGACCTGGAAAGCATGTTGGCGGCAGCCGATCTGCAACGCACACAACAGTCTTTCTGGGTGGGTTTTTGGGATTACCTGTGGGGGCGTTCCTCTTCTCCGGTCGAGGTACCACTGCGCTCAACTTACTCCGAAGAGCGCTTGCACGCCTATCTCACCAACGAGATTGCCGAACGTTACGACCAGCCTCCGCTACCCGCCAGCCCAGTTGTGGGAACGGTGAATTTCCAACCCGGCGCCGCGGGAACGGCGTTGGATGTGGATAGCGCAGTCCCAATGATCCTGAGCGCGATGCGCTCGCTTGAGAAACGCCAGATTGTCTTGCCGTTGCAACGCACTAATCCACCGAGACCCGCATTCCAAAACCTCAAGGTACTCCTCAAGCAAACCATAGATCTTGAGGCTTTCGATGGGTTGGCAGGCATTTATCTGTACGATTTGCAGACCGCTCAGGAAATCCACCTGGATTACCAGCAAGGCAACGAACTCCCAACCCAACCCGATATCGCCTTTACTGCATCTAGCATCATCAAGATCCCCATCATGGTTTCTGTTTATCGCCGCATTGGTGATAACCCTGACCAGGAAACCATGAAGCTGCTTAACGATATGATCACAAAATCGGGGAATGAGGCCGCCGATTGGCTAATGGATCGATTGATGGAACAAGGCCGGGCGCCTCTCACCGTCACCGATGATATGAAAGCCCTGGGCTTACAGAATACATTTCTGGCGGGTTATTTCTCCTTTGGCTCGCCGCTCCTGGCGCGCATCCAGACTCCCGCCAACCAGCGCGCCGACGTAAACACCGATCCTGACCCTTATAGCCAGACAACCCCGACTGACATTGGCATGCTGCTTGGTGATATCTACCAATGTGCAGTCTCGGATGGTGGGACGCTTCAGGCAGTCTTCCCCGGTGAGATCACCCAGGCGGAATGCCAGGGGATGATCGACCACCTTAAGAACAATTTCCTGCCCGCGCTGCTCACCGCGGGCGTCCCCGAGGCTACACAAGTAGCCCACAAGCATGGTTGGGTGTCTGACATGAATGGCGTAATCAACACCATCGGAGATGCGGGCATTATCTACACCCCTGGGGGTAATTACGTGTTGGTGATCTTCCTCAACCATCCCCAACAGCTCGTATGGGAGCAAGCCTCCAAGCTCGTCGCCGATCTGTCGCGGGCAGTGTATAACTATTACAACCTGCCGGGGCAGGGTGGCTAAATATCATTAGTCGAAATTGTTATGCTGTCCTTTGGATAAGCTGTATCACGCCGCGCTTCCCATTGGTTAACCATTGAGGGTCTTCGGCCGCAAGCGCCTCTGCTTGCCCCGGCCTCAATCCTACCATGATCTCGCCCTTCAGCGTCCGCAAGACGGCGAAAGGCGCAGGAAAATATCCAGTCACGTCTTCCATGCGGGTCGTGAAAGGCCAATGCGCGTCATCCAACAACCGGCGGTAATTGACATCACCCTTGAGAAATACGAGGTCCGCCTGGGCTAATTGGCTTTGCAGGTGAGCAGGCATCTGGCGGTACATCAGGCAGGTAGTCAGAAAGGGATCACTGGTCGCTTTCAACCGTCCGGTCGCCAGGGCATCGTCCAAGCGTGCCCCTAGCTCTCGCATCCTGGCTGCGGGTGCGGCTTTCAGCAATGCGATCGACCGCTGAAAGTCATCGGGCATGGCATCGGATACGAAGAAGGGCTGGTTCTTCAAGTGCATGTGCACCTGAGGCGCCCACCCTTCTTGGAGAATGAAATCAGCCAGGGCCAGATCGAAGAAAAGCTCACTGCCTGCGTTATCATTGATGAAATCCACACGCCGGACCCCCACAGTGAGATATGCATATAGCTGAGCAGTGTGATTGATCAGAATGAGATGCCGGTGTTTTGAGGCATCCAGGCTTGTATCTACGTCCGCCCGGTCAGAGAAATGGCTCAAGTCAGTGCGATTTCCCCATAAACTGGAATGCAAGAGCCACTCGAAGAGGAGCCCTGGCTCCTGGGTGAAATACTGCGCCCATGCAGGTGCCAACCTCGGGATATCGGATTCCATTTGCCTTCGTTTTTGCTCTCGAAAAGGGTCGCGCCCTTGCCAGGCTCCGGGCTGAAAGTAGCGGACAGCTTCCAAGAGCCGGCGGTAAAAATAGGTCTCCGCGAAATACCAGGGAACTTCCAACCAGGTCTTGCCGGCATAGGCTGAGAGAGCAGAGTTCCAGAATTCGGTGTCTTGGACAGATTCATACAACGGACGAATAGGCTGATGGGCGATTTCATCCTTGAACGCCTGCAATGCCGACATAATATCTGGCGAATAGGAGTTATCTTCCATAACCTGGCGGATGATCTGCGGTTTGCGATCGATGATGGTATAGCGGGCAAACGAGCCGGGCTCAGAGGTCATCAGCGGCGGAGGGATGGACTGTAAGGCGGGCATAAAAGGACACTCTCAGCGCATTTCCTGCCCGCCGGTGACGTTAATAGCCTGACCCGTCATGTAAC
>Ga0153916_10001873_pt1 | contig 15321 bp, 8 predicted proteins | sample Opewatmetagenome_FD_109642 | JGI IMG/M metagenome (GOLD analysis project Ga0153916, IMG submission 109642) | Freshwater wetland microbial communities from Ohio, USA - Open water 3 Core 3 Depth 4 metaG | ecosystem: Environmental > Aquatic > Freshwater > Wetlands | place: USA: Ohio, Lake Erie, Old...
ATGGGCGTGTGTTGGGCAACCGTTCGGTAACGGCAGCTCACCCACCAATTTGAGGGTTTCCCTGCATGCCGCTCTTGGTCGTCGGATCGGTCGCGCTGGACAGCATCGAGACCCCCACCCAGATCCGTGAGAACGTGCTCGGCGGATCGGCGGTCTATTTCTCGTATACGGCCAGCTATTTCACCCCGGTGCGGCTGGTCGGCGCGGTCGGGGACGACTGGCCCCGCGAGCACACCGAGTTGCTGCGATCGCGGAACATCGACACCGCTGGACTGCAGGTCGTCCGCGGCGCGCGGACGTTCCGCTGGCGGGGCAAGTACCTCGACGACATGAACTTGCGGGAGACGGTCGACGTCGAGCTCAACGTGATGGCCCAGTTCGATCCCGTCCTCCCCGAGGAGTTCCGCCGCTCGAAGTTCCTCTTCCTGGCCAACGGCTCTACGGAGATCCAGTTGCGGGTCCTCGACCAGTGCACGGGGGCGACGCTCCGCGTGGCCGACACGATGGACCTCTGGATCCGCACGCAGCCGGAGCAGTTGGCGGAGCTGCTGCGGCGGATTGACGGGCTGGTGCTCAACGACAGCGAGGCCCGGCTCCTGACCGGCGACGACAACCTGGTCCGCGCCGGCCACAAGGTCCGCGAGCTCGGCCCGCGGTTCGTCGTGATCAAGAAAGGGGAGCACGGGGCGATGTTCTTCAGCAAGCACGAGACGTACGTGCTGCCGGCGTATCCGACGCCCCGGGTCGTCGATCCCACGGGCGCCGGCGACAGCTTCGCCGGCGGGATGATGGGCTACCTGGCCGAGCAGGGCAACTTCGAGCCGAAGACGCTCAAGGAGGCGATGGCCTACGGGATCCTCGCGGCCAGCTTCACCGTCGAGGACTTCAGCCTGGACCGGCTGCGGAAGATCGAGCGCGAGGACCTGGAGCATCGCATGGAGGAGTATCGGAGGATGCTGAGCTTTTGAGAGAGGGGTTAGCCGGCCGGGATCCAGCTAACCCACGGCCTCCGAGACCCAGGGACGGACGATCTCGCGGCGGGCAGTTTTGGTATCCCGCCCCCGCGGGGGCGGGATACCAGACTCCCTTCTTTTTGCCATGAAACCTTGAACTGAGGCAATACCAGAAACACACAAGGGATTGGGGATTGGTATTCTGCGGCGAAGGTTCTGCGCGTTTTGCGCGTGTGTTTTCGTGTGCTCCGAGGTTCAAGTCCGCCCAATAGTTACTGTGGAAGCTCGCTCTCCAATCCCTAATCCCCAATCCCTAATCCCTCCGCTCTTCAGTAATAGATCGTGATCATCCGCCCCAGGGCCCGCCGGAAGTTCTCCACGCCTGCCGGGCTGGCCGCGGCCCGGGTGAGATCGAGGGAGCGGAGGTTGCCCAGCGGCTTGAGATGCTCCAGGCCCAGCTCGGTGGTCCGGGTCTGCGCCAGGTTCAGTTGCCGGAGTTCGGACAAGCCTTTGAGGTTCGCCAGGCCGGCGTCGGTGATCGAGGTGCGGTTCAAGTCCAGCTCCGCCAGTTTGCTCATCCCTTTCAGGTGAGCCAGCCCGGCGTCGCCGACGAAGGTGCTCGTGAGCCCGAGGGTCTTCAGGCCGGCGAGTCCTTGGAGGTGTTTCAGCCCGGCGTCAGAGATTCTCGTGTCGCCCAGGCCCAGGTGTTCGAGGTTCTTGAGCCTGGCGAGGTTCTTCAGTCCGGCGTCGGTGATCCCGGTCTTGGCCAGTCCGAGTCCCTTCAAGCCCCGCAGCGCATCGAGCGTCTCCAGCCCCCGGTCGGTGATCGCCGTGCCGTCGAGCACGAGGACCTCGAGCTTGGCGAGGCCGGCCAGGTGAGCCAGTCCGGCGTCGGTGACGTCGGTCCAATCGAGCCACAGTTGCTTGAGCTGGCTCATGCCCTCCAGATGCTTCAGGCCGGCGTCGTCGAGTCGCGTGTTGCTGAGCTCGAGCTGCTCCAGACGGGGCAATTGCCCAAGACGGGCCAGCGAGGCGCCGCCCAGCGGGTTGTCGCTCAGCGTCAAATGCTCCAGATTGGTTAGACCTTCCAGTGGAGCGATCCCGGCGTCGGAGATCCGGGTGCGGTCGAGGCGCAGCGATTGGAGTTTCTTCAGCCCTTTCAGGGAGGCCAATCCGCGATCGGTCACTCTCGTGCCGCCCAGATCGAGGGTCACCAGCCCCTGGATCGCTTCCAGGCCGGCCAGCCCGGCATCGGTGACCTGGGTCGCGCCGAGGTAAAGCTCCTCCAATTCGGGCAGGTTTTTGAGGGATGCGACGCCGGTGTCCGTGATTGGAGTGGACTGGAGCGAGAGGACCGCCAGGGCGGGCAGACCTTTCAGGTGCGCCAATCCGGCATCGGTGATCTTCGTGCCGGCAAGATCGAGGACTTCGAGGTTCTGGAGCCCCTTGAGGTGCTCCAGGCCGGCATCGGTAATCGCCAGCGACTCCAGGCTCAACACCCGGAGCTTCGTCAGGTCCTTGAGGCTGGCGAGGCCCGAGTCGGTCACGCGGGTGTCTTGGAGGTACAGCTCCTCGAGGTTCCTCATCCTGGCGGCCGTTTTCGCCAGGCCGCGGTCGTCGTAGACTTCGTAGAGGGTGACCTTATCGATCGGGGCCTCTCGGGCCGGCCCTTCCTTGCCGGGTTTTTCGCGGGCCGCCCGCGCTTTGCCGCCGGAATCGCGGCCGGGCTTCTTCTCGGCGCCGGCGCGCCGGCCTGGCTCGTCGCCGCCGGGGCCCGGCCGTGTCTCTGCACCCGGTGTGCCGGGGCTGGCCCAAAGCAGGATCAACCCGATCCAGACCAATGAAATGCCTCGCATGATGATCCTCCGAAGCCCCCGTTTCGCACGCCGGTTCGTAGCCGGTCAGACTAGCAGCCGGCGGAGCACAATTCAAGCATCGTGCTCGCCAAAGGGGCCGGTTGCATTGGCGGTCCCCTTGAGCTATTCTGGGCGCTGGGATCGAGCCTTCCCCCGTTGAACTCCAGCGGCAGACCGCGAAACAGGAGCAGCCTATGAGCGAGAACCAACTCACGCGGCGTACTTTGTTCAAGGGCGCGGCCGCGGCCGTCGCGGCCCCCTACGTGATCACCTCGACCGCCTTGGGCAACGCCCAGCAGCCGGCGGCCGGCGAGCGGGTCCTCCTGGGACACATCGGCGTGGGCGGCCAGGGGGGCGGCCTGTTCCGCGCCTTCCAGAACTGCAGGGGCGTCCAGAGCGTCGCCGTCTCCGACGCCTACGAGGATCGCCGCGACGCGTACGCCAAGATGTGCGGCGGCAAGGCCTACCGCGATTTCCGCGAGTTGCTGGCCCGGCCGGACGTCGACGCCGTGATCATCGCCACGCCCGACCACTGGCACGTGCCGATGGCCATCGCCGCCGCCCGGGCCAAGAAAAGCGCCTACGTGGAGAAGCCCCTCGGGGTGACGATCGAGGAGTGCCTCGCCTGCCGCAAGGCTTTCCAGGAGAACGACCAGATCTTCCAGTATGGCACGATGCAGCGGAGCATGCCCCACTGCCACTTCGGCTGCGAGCTGGTGCGCAACTGGAAGATCGGCAAGGTGCACGCGATCGAGGTCATCGCGCCGAACGGCGGGGCGGGCGGGTCGACCCAGCAGGTGCCCGTGCCCAAGGGCCTCGATTTCGAGGCCTGGTGCGGACCCGCCCCGGTCCGCCCCTTCACCGCCGACCGCTGCCATCCCCCGGGGACCTACTGGGTCTACGACTACTCGATCGGCTACCTGGGCGGCTGGGGGGCCCATCCACTGGACATCCAGGTCTGGGGAAGCGACGCCGACCTGGTCGGCCCGTACACCGTCGAGGGGACCGGCGTGATCCCCGCCACGGGACTTTACGACACGGTCTACGACTGGGACATGAAGCTCGAAATGGCCGACGGCGTGAAGATGACCTTCAAGCCCGGCGGCGACTCGACCAAGTTCATCGGCACCGACGGCTGGGTGCGGATCTGGCGGGGCGGCATCGACGCCGAGCCCAAGTCGCTGTTGAAGGAAAAGATCTCCCCCAACGAGATGCGCCTGATCCAGAGCAAGAACCACTACCAGAACTTCGTCGACGCGGTCCGCGACCGCAAGACCCCGGCCAGCTCCCTGGCCGACGCCGTGCGGAGCGACGTCATCAGCCACCTGTCGAACATCGCCGTGCGGCTGAAGCGGAAGATCACCTGGGACCCGAGAAAGGAAACGATCGTCGGCGACCCGGAGGCGGTGAAACTGACCCGCCGCGAGTATCGCGCCCCGTACTCGCTCTGAACGGACCCCGGCTAAGCCGCAAGCGGCGGCGGGGCGGAGCCGCTCGCGGCTTAGCACCCCTACCGGAAAACCATGAAATCCCCCATGCCCGCCAGCGTCCTCCGGTCGAGCGCCCGCTTGCTGCTATCGATCGCCGCGGCGGTGGCCGCGGCGACGCTGCGGCCCGCCCCGGCCGCCGAGCCGTCCGAGAAGTCGCTGGTCGCCGCGATCCGCGCCAACGAGCCCGCCGTGGCCGCCGATCCTCGCTTCGTCGCCGCGATTCGCAAGCTCGACCAACTGCGGGGAGAGCTCGAATTCGACGCCGCAGGCCGGCTGATCGGCGTCGACCTGGCCAGCGACCGGGTCTCGGTCTCGGATGCGGAAATCCCCCTGCTGGCGGCACTGCCGAACCTGAAGCGGCTGCGGCTCTCCGGCGGCGGGATCACCACCGCCGGCGCAAAGCAGATCGCCGCGATCGGCGGCCTCACCGACTTGACCTTGCTCAACGCCCAGGTCGATAACGACGGCCTGGGCCAACTGGCCGGGCTGGGCAACTTGAGCGCGCTTTCCATCCAGCGGAGCGCGCTGGTGACCGACGCCGGGCTGGTCCACCTGGGCCGCCTGCCCAAGCTCACCAGCCTGGGACTGCTCGACCTGAACGTCACCGACGCGGGCCTGGCCCGGCTCAAGGACCTCACCCGGCTCCGTGTGCTCGATCTCCGCGGCTGCGCGCAGGTCACCAGCGGCGGGCTCCAGCAGCTCCGGGCCGTGAAGGGTCTCAAGGTCTTGCGTCTCCGCGGATACCGGATCGACGACGCGACCCTGGCGATGCTCAAGGATTTCCCCGCTCTGACGGGCCTGGTAATCGAGGAAGCCTCGATCGGCGACGCCGGCCTGGCGAGCCTGGGCAGCCTGCCCTTGGAGGATCTCGGCCTGTTCCGCTGCTACCGGATCACCGACGAAGGGCTGCGGCACCTGGCAAGACTCGCCGGCCTGCGGCAACTTTCGCTCCGCGACGTCCCGATCACCGGCGAGGGCCTGGTCCACCTCCGCGGCCACCAGAAGCTCGCCGTGCTTCGTCTCAACGAGACGGGCGTGGGCGATGCCGCCCTGGCACACCTCAAGGGGCTCAAAGGCCTGACCCGGCTGGAACTCCGCCAGACGCAGACCGGCGACGCGGGGCTGGCGGACCTTGCCGGGCTGGCCGAGTTGGCGTACCTCGACCTGGAGAACACCCGGGTCACTGACGCCGGCCTGGCACGCCTTGCCGGCCTGGGAAAACTCCAGGTCCTCAACCTGAAGCTCAACGCGGGGGTCAGCGACGCGGCAGTGGAGCGCCTGGGCAAGCTCAGGGGGCTGAAGACCCTCGGCGTGGCCCAGACCGGCATCACCCCCGAGGGCCTCCGGAAGCTGGCTGCCCTCCTCCCGGGATGCCGCGTGGACGGTCCGTGATCCGCTGCGCAGTCCGCCCCTCAATGAAGTCGTCAAGGGTGATTCTCCCGGACCTGGGCGTCGGTGGGGGGGATCACGTCGCCGCCCCCTTCGGCCCCGTCGGTTGACCGGGTTGAGGCCGTAAGTTAGGATCGTTAAGGGACCTGCGATTGCGGTCTCGGCCAGTCATCCAGGAGTAGAGACTCGTGAAGAAACGAGGCCCGTGGTTCGGGGGGATCGGCCTTTTGGCCCTGGTCCTGGGATGCGCCGGGGAGCCGGCCCGGGTAGCGGCGCCGGTGAAGCAATCGGGGGGGAGGGTCTTCGCCGTCACCTTCCAGGTGATGAACAACCCCTTCTTCCCCGCCTTGAACGACGGGATCAAGGAGGTGGTCGAGGCCCACGGCGACCAGCTCCGCACGCTGGACGCCCAATGGGACAGCACCAAGCAGATGAACGACATATCCGACATGATCCAGCAGCAGGTTGCGGGGATCTTCATCAATCCGGTCAACTGGAAGAGCATCCGGGGGAGTCTCCAGAGGGCCCGCGACAAGAACATCCCCTGCATCATCGTCGACGCGCCGGCCGAGGACGCCGATCTGGCGCTGTGCACGGTGGCCTCCGACAACGTGAAGGCGGGCCAACTGGCCGCCGAAGCGCTGGCCAAGGTCCGCCGTCCGGCGAGGATCGTGATTCTGCACCACCCGGTGAACAAGGCGTGTATCGACCGCGTGGCCGGCTTCACCCAAGTCGTCAGCAAGTACCCCGACATGGAGATTCTTGAAACTCTGGAAGGCAAAGGGACCATCGAAGGCTCCCGCCCGGTGATGCGCGATCTGGTGGGCCGCTATCCCGAGCTCAACGCCGTCTTCGCGATCAACGACCCCAGCGCCCTGGGGGCGATCTCCGCGCTGGAATCGGCGGGCAAGCTCCCCGGCGTGACTATCGTCACCGTCGACGGCTCCCCGCAGGCAATCGACGCGGTCAAGGCCGGAAAGCTCCATTCCACTTCCGCGCAGTTCCCCAAGGAAATCGGCCGCATCGCCGCGGAGAAAATGTACGAGCATCTCCAGGGCCAGCCGGTGCCGAAGGAGGTCACCGTCCGGGTCGAGCTGATCACCAGGGAAAACGCGGAAGCGTTCGGGGAGCAGCAGTGACGGGCACGTCGCCCGGCAGCACGCTCGTGGCAGGACGATGGGACGGATTGGGGGAAAAACCCGGAACGGGAGAGGGCAGTCGGACGCTCCCCGTGCGCGCCTGAGCCTGCCCGAGCTGGAACGCTCGCTCCGCAGCCGCGACCCGGCGGTCCGGCTCGTGCTGCCGCGGATCTTGCGGCGGGTGATCCGGGAAGACTGTGACCTGGGAGGCTGGGGCTGGAGGGTCCCGCACCGGAAGAGCTACGTCATCGGCCGCGAGCGGCTGCTGGAGATCGTCGAGCCGGCCGAGCTTGGGCCGGAGCCTCCCAGAAGCCCGCCCGAGAAGCTCATCCTCCTCCCCCAGCCGACCCCGGAGCACCTCGCCGAGGTGCCCCGCGGGGACGTGTTGATCCACTATTGGCGATTGCTGTTCCACGCCCGGGTCCACGCCGCGCTGGAGGAGCAAGCGGCGGCGGACAAGCTCTCCCTGGCCGAAGTCCGGCGGCGGATCGGCCGGATCGGCCCCACGGCCTTCGACGAGGCCCGCACCGTGCTCCGCGAAGAGCACTTTCTCCTTCCCCCGCGCGACGACCGGGCGGTCTACGTCGAATTCGCCGCGGTGTACCTGGAGATGAAGCACTTTGCCGCGAGCCTCCTGCCGCGGTACTTTCCCGCGATCGAGAGTCCTCAGTCGATCGAAGCCGTGCTGGAGGAGGACCTGGACGCCAACGGGCTCTACCGCGCGACGCGGCCCGCCGGCGCCCCCGAGCCGCAGGACGTTCCCGAGCCGGAGGAGTTCGACGAGTGGATGGTCTTGCCCGAGCCGCCCGAGGACGGCGGGGACGAGGTGGTCGAGCCGCCGCAGGCCCCTTCGGAGGCGAAGTATCATCGGCTGACCGGGCGCGCGGACCAGGCGGCGGCAGTCGGCAACCTCGTGCGCTCGGCGATCCTCCGCTGCCGGGCGGAGCGGATTGCCCCGCGGCGGCTGGCGGCGCGGGCCCGGACCGCCGTCAAACAGGACGTGGACCGCCTCGCCCACCGTCTCCACGCGGCGCTCGAGCTGCGCGAAGAAGGGCCGCAGCCGGGGCAGGAATCGCTGGCCGTGCTGGTCCGCCAGGCCGCGCGGGGGTTCTGGACCGCCGAAGGAAGGCTGCTCTACGACCTGCAAAAAGTGTGCGTCGACGCCGAGCGCGAGATCCACACGGTGGACCTCGTGGAATGGCTCCTCACGCGGGGCAAACGGCCGATCAAGCGCCCGCTGCCCGGGCAGCGCGACGTGCTCATGTCCAGGCACCTCGACACGGCCGCCCGGCGGCTGGCGGGCGTCCGGCTCACGGACCATCAGCGGCAGCACCTCTCGGCGCTGGTCCGCGCGGGAATCGAGCGGACCGAGCGGCGGATCCGCGATCGCTTCCGCCCGCAGATCGCCGCGGCGCTGGACGCGGTGGGCCTGGTGCCGCGAAACGTCCCCGAGCGCGTCGCCCGCAACAAGGTCATCGAGGAGATGCTCGACCGGATCGTCGAGCGGGGATACCTGTCGATGGGCGATTTCCGCGACGCGCTCTCGCGGAATAACCTCAAGCTTCCCGATCTCTCCCCACTCGCGCCCACACCCGCCGCGCCGACGGATCGCCGCGGAAAGCGGCGGGCCGCCGGCCGCGGCCTCGGGTCGTGGGCTGCGCTGCCGCTGGTGTGGGCCTACGCGTACTTGGCCGCCGTTCTCCGCGGCGACGAGCTGTTGCGCGCCGACCGGCTCCTGGGAGTCTCGCTGGACGGCGTCTACCGGCGGGGCGAGTTCTACCTTCGTTGGATGCAGCGGTTCATCGCGCTGGCGTTCGGCACCCGAACCGGCCGCTTCCTCACCCGCTATCTCGCCGTCCCGTTTGTCGGGGCGTTTCTCGCCCTGGCCGGCACGGACCACCTGATTGAAATCTTTCACAAGCTCGCGGCGCCGGCGGCGCCAGTGGCGGCCGTATACGTCCCCTGGGAAATCTCGGAGGACTCCTCGGCGGAAGAGGAGGGGCTGGCCGAGGAACGCCGGGCGTCTGAGCTCGCCCCAGAGGCTGCGGAGCCGGAGAGCGGCGTCGAGCATGCTCTCGAGCCGGCGCTCAAGCTTTCTGAGCTGTGGGAACCGCCGGCTTCCGAGCCGGTGCTCAAGCTGCGGACGCCGGCAAGCACCGTGCTCCTGGGCATCCTGCTTCTAGGTCTGATCAACGTCGAGGGGTTCCGCCGCATCGTCTGGCGGGGGATCAAGACGGCGTACCGCGGCCTGCGGACGCTGCTGGTCGAGCTCCCGCTGCGGCTGTTCAGGCTCCCCTGGGTGCAGTGGGTCCTCAGGAGCCAGCCCGCAGTGTTGGCGTTCCGCTTCCTCCTGAAGCCGGCCGCGCTGACGCTGCTGTTGGGGCCGCTGGTGGTCGGGCCGGTGCGGACCTGGCAGGCCTCGGCCGGCCGCGCCGCGGGCGTCTTTCTCGTGATCAACGTGGTCTTGAACTCGCGGGCCGGGCGGAACGTCGAGGAGATGATCTCCGACTGGGTGGTCCAGACCTGGCACCGCTTCGGGCTCCGCCTCCTGGTGAACCTCTTCTCCCTCGTCATGGACCTGTTCAAGCAGATCCTCAAGACGATCGAGCGCTTGCTCTACGCCGTCGACGAGTGGCTGCGGTTCCGCAGCGGCGAGAGCCGGCTGGTGTTCTGGCTGAAGGCGGTCCTGGGGCTGCTCTGGTTCTTCGTGGCCTACGTGGTCCGCTTCTGCGTAACTCTGCTGATCGAGCCGCAGGTCAACCCGATCAAGCATTTCCCCGTGGTCACGGTTTCGCACAAGCTGCTGCTGGGCTTCATTCCCCACTTCGCGGGGCTGCTGTCCTACACCATGGACAAGGCCGTAGCCGCCACGGTAGCTACCCTGGTCATCACTTCGATTCCCGGGATCTTCGGGTTCCTGGTCTGGGAGCTCAAGGAGAACTGGCGGCTGTACGCGGCGAACCGTCCGGGGCGGCTCGGGCCGGTGCCCATCGGATCCCACGGCGAGACGATGCCGCGGCTCATGCGCCGCGGGCTGCACTCGGGGACGCTCCCCAAACGCTTCGCCAAGCTCCGCCGCGCCGAGCGCAGGGCCCGCCTCAAGCGAAACTGGAAGGCCGTCCGCAAGCACCTCTTCGCGCTGCACCGCGTCGAGGTCGATCTGCGCCGCTACTTCGAGCGGGAGCTGGTCGCCTTGCTGGCGGCCAGCGACCGCTGGCGGGCAGGGCCGGTCCGCGTGGATCACGTCCACCTCGGCCCCACGGCACTGAGGATCGACCTGAGCTGTCCCGACGCCTCCCCGGCCCCCATGGCGATCACGGTCGAGGCCCGGTCCGGCTGGCTGCTGGCGGGGGTGCTCCGGCCGGGCTGGGCCGGGCAACTCGCCCCCGAGCAACGGCAAACCCTGAACGACGCCTTGCTCGGACTCTGCAAGACGGCGGGAGCCGACCTGATCCACCAGCACGTCGAGGCCGCCCTGCCGCCGCAGTCGCTCTACACCCTTTCCGAGCGGGCCCTGGTCGTCTGGCCCGAGGGCACTTTCCAAACCGAAGTCCTCTACGACCTGGCCGAGGAGAACGGCAGACTGGTGCCGCAAGTCGTCGCCGGGACGCCTCGGGGGCCAATGCCGGTGCTCGAGCGGTCGCAGGTGTTGTTCCGCGAGATTCCCATTGGCTGGCAGCGGTGGGTGGCGGCCTGGGAGCCGGACGGCACAGGCGGGGCCGCTCCCCGAGAACCCCTCGCACCAATCTGCCTGTTTCCCGCGGTAGCGCCGGACCAGGGGACCACACCCTCCGGGGTGATCGCCTCCTTTCTGCGTTAGCCGCGGCTCTGGTGCCGCAAGACGATCCCCCGGTCGCAAGCGACCGGGCTAAACGGCGAGGACTCCACCAACCGTGATTGCACCCAACCTGCCGCTTGCTTGCGTTTCCCTTTCCGCGTCGCCACAATGGGGGAACGCGCGTTGCGGCCGATCGCCCGAATCCACCGCATGAACGGACCGCCGGAGAACAGATCGGACCCCTGGTTGTTGCGGCTCCGCGGCGTGACCAAGCGGTTCGCCGGGGTCACGGCCCTGGACCGCGTCGATTTCGAGCTTTGCCGGGGGGAGATCCACGCGCTTTTGGGCGAGAACGGGGCGGGCAAGTCGACCCTGATCAAGGTCCTCGGAGGGATCCACGTCCCCGAGGCCGGCGCGATCGAGATCGACGGCCGCCCGGCGCGGATCCGCGGCGTCGCCGACGCCGACCACCACGGCATCCGCATTATCCACCAGGAATTGTCGCTGGCTCCGAACCTCACCGTGGCCGAGAACATCTACATGGGCCGCGAGCCCCAAAGCTGCGGCTGGCTGCGGCGGGGGAAGATGGAGGCCGACGCGGCGACCCTGGTCGACGAGCTGGGGCTGACGGAGATCCGCTCGGTCGGCACCGTGGTCAGCCGGCTGAGCGTCGCCGAGCGGCAGTTGGTCGAGATCGCCCGGGCCCTGTCCGCTAGGGCGCGAATCCTCGTCCTCGACGAGCCCACCTCGGCCCTGTCCGAGTCGGAGACCGAGGCCCTCTTCACCACGCTGCGGCGGCTGCGGTCCCAGGGGGTGGGAATCATCTACATCTCCCACCGGCTGGAGGAGATCCTCCGCCTGGCCGACCGGATCACGGTCTTGCGCGACGGCCGCTCGATCGGCACCCAGGATACCGCCCGGGTGAACCAGCGGGAGCTGGTCCGCTGGATGGTGGGCCGCGACATCGTCGATCACTTCCACCGCCCCGCCGCACGCCCGGGAAGCGTGGCCCTCGAAGTCCGCGACCTCTGCGGGCCGAAGACGTCCGGGGTGAGCTTCTCGTTGCGCTATGGAGAGATCCTCGGGTTGGCAGGCTTGGTCGGCTCCGGTCGGACCGAGCTGGTCCGGCTGGTGTTCGGCATCGACCGCGCCCGCGGCGGCCAGATCCTCGTCGACGGCCGGCCCGTGCGACTGGACGGCCCCCGCGACGCCCTCGACGCCGGCATCGTGCTCGTGCCCGAGGACCGCAAGCGCGAAGGGCTGGTGATGATCCAGTCGCTGGCCTTCAACCTGGCGATCCCCTGGGTGGACCAGTGGATCGCCGCCTGGGGGCCGAGCTATCGCAAGCGGCGCCAGATCGTCCAACGGGCGATCCGCGCCTTCGACGTCCGCGCCGCCGACCCGGAACAGCCGATCGATTCGCTGTCCGGCGGGAACCAGCAGAAGGCCCTGGTTGCCCGCTGGATGGAGCGCCGCCCCAAGATCCTGCTGCTCGACGAGCCGACCCGGGGCGTCGACGTCGGCGCACGCGAGGAGATGTTCGCCATCCTCGGCACGCTGGTCGAATCGGGGATGGCCGTGCTGTTGATCTCGTCCGACCTCTCCGAAGTGCTCAGCACGTCGCACCGGGTCGCGGTCTATCGCGACGGCCGGATCCTCCGCGTCGCCGAGGCCCGCGCGGTCACGCCGGAAGGGGTCATGGAGCAGCTTACGGGAACCGCGCCATGAGAACGCTCAAGCAGATCGTGCCCCTCCTGCTGGCCATCGTGGCCCTGCAACTGCTGTTCCGCTTCGGCCTGGGGCCGCTCTGGCCGGGGGTGGGCGACCGCTTCTGGCTCGCCGATAACCAGGTCGACGTCCTCCAGCAGATCTCGATCAACGCGATCCTCGCCTTCGGCATGACCCTGACGATCCTCATCGGGGGCATCGACCTCTCGGTCGGCGCCGTGCTGGCCCTGGTGGGCACGACCACGGCCTACATCCTCGCCGCGGTCGGCGGTGATCCGACGGAGCGCCTGGCAATCGCCGGCGTTTGCGCGGCCGGAGCCCTGGTCGTCTTGGAAGGGGTGTACCGGTTCGGCGTCCCCGGCGGCAAGCCGCCGGCGATCGCTTGGGTGGCTCGAACCCTGATGCTACTGCTCTCGTTCGGCTCGGCTTACTGGTTCCAGGAAGGGGCCGGCAGCGGCACGCGGCTGGTTGTGGCCGTCTGGGCCGGGCTCAGCGTGGCCGCCTGCTTCGGATTGTTCAACGGCGTCTGCGCCGCCAAGACCCGCATGCCGCCGTTCATCATCACCCTGGCCACGATGGAGGTCGCCCGGGGCGCGGCCCTGCGATTCAACCGCGGCGAGCCGATGAGCATCCCCCGGGACAGTCCTTTCCTGGAGCTGGGGAACGGCCGGCTGTGGGGGGTGATCCCGATCCCGGTGATCGTGATGGGGGCGATCTTCCTGGGGGCGGCGGTGCTGTTGCACCGCACCCGCTTCGGCCAGCACCTGTACGCGATGGGCGGGAACCGCGAGGCGGCCCGCTTCACCGGCATCCGCCTGGCCCGAAACGAGATCGCCGTCTACACGATCTGCGCGCTGCTGGCCGGGGTGGCCGGGATGATCCATGCGTCGCAGCTCGGCTCGGCCGAGCCCGCCGCCGGCGGAGGCTTTGAGCTCAACGCGATCGCCGCCTCCGTGGTCGGGGGCACGAGCTTCACCGGCGGGATCGGCACGATGGGCGGGACCTTCCTCGGCGCCGTCATCATCGGCATCCTCAACAAGGGCCTCAACCAGGCCGGCGTGCATTTCTCCTACCAGCACGTCGTCAAGGGCCTGGTCATCCTCGCCGCCGTCTGGCTCGACGTGCGAAGGCGAAAGTGAGCGCAAAGGCGGGCTGGGTGGCACTGCTGGCTTGCCCAGCAGTGCCCGCGGCACGGTTGGACAAGCCAACCGTGGCACCCGGCCAATTTGCGGCACTGGAGTGCTACCGCCCCGCGGTTTCGGACTTCACGGCCGGCTGCGGGCGCCAGTAGAACGATTCCCAATAGGCCCGGTCAACGGCATAACAGTCCACCGGGTCGGTGGATTTGAGGTTCTTGGGCAAAAAGCCGAAGCGCTGCATCTCGCGGAGGTAGTGCTCGTTGGGGCGGAAGCCGGGCATGTCGAAGCGCTTGCCGGCCATGAGGCGATCGTGGGCATCGCGGACCGCGGCGAGCGTGGCCAGGTAGACCGGGTCGGAGGTGCTCTTGAATATCGCCTCCTTGCACAGACCCAATCCGCCCGCCTCCTTGGCCAGCGGGGCCAAGAGGGCATAGGATTTCTCCGGCCGGGAGAGGTTGAAGATCGTCTCGTAGCGGTAGCCCGGGTGGTTGGCGAAATGGAAGGCGAAGCGACGGCCCTTCTTCTCGTCCTCGACCTCCCGGCCGTGGCAGCCGCCGCAGCGGTCCTTCAAGAGCCCGACCGGCGGGATGACCGGATACGTCCCGCAGCCCAGCGAGGCGTACGTGCCGGGATAGGTCGCGCTGGTCTCGATCCACAGCCGCACCGTCTTGGTTTCCAGCGTTGAGACCTTGGCGTCGTAGTGGCTGCCGTCGATCAGCTTCATCAGCCGGCTGGTCGCGCTCCCGTAGCTGTAGGGCGGCCGGTTGCCGAAGGGCTGGTTGCGGCCGTCGACCACCAACTGCCGGGTCTGCATCGTCCAGTAGGCCATCGAGTAGCCCATCGTCTTGTCGCCCGTCAGGTCCACGTGCCCTTCGTAGCGCTCCGGCCGGTGGCACTCGACGCAATGCTTGTCGAGGATTGGCTGGACGTCGCGGGGGAAATCGAGGACTTCGGGCACGTCGCCGATCGGCTCGACCCGGCTCGGCGGGCGCTTCAGCGCCAGCACGTCGGGCTTGAACTGCGGGCTCATGTTCCGCTGCTCGTGGCAGCCGACGCAGCCGATCGTCTCGCCCGGCTGAAGGATCGTGAAGCTGTGCATCCGCTTGACCGCGATCTCGTCCTTGTCCAGGGCGACGAAGAAGAGGGACCGCAGGGCGGGGAGCTCCATGAAGGCCGAGCCGTCGGGCTCGACCGGGACCGTGCCGACGATCTGGGCCAGCGTGAACGAGCCGCCGATCGTCAAGGGCTCCATCCCGCCGGAGAAATTGACCGGCTTGGGGACCTGCTGCAAGACGAGGAGCTTCCGGATCGCGCCCCGCTCGACTCCGGCCATGTTGCGGCCGTTGTAGATGTCGGCCAGCACGACCCGGGCGGTCGCCTTCGACAGATCGACGCGGCTGGGGATCACCGGCTCGCGGGGCCGCGCGGCCAGCGGCCGCGGCTCGTGGCACTGGAGCCTGCCCCGCTCGTCCGGCGGCAGCTCGTAGACCAGCTCGTTCTTTCCCTGGCCGTCCATCACGTGCAGCCCCCGGGGACCGGCCACGAGGAAGCAGTCCTCGCTGATCGCGTAGGGGTCTTTCCAGCGGCCCGCCCACTCGTTCTTTTCCGGGCTGATCCGCTTGGCCGAGGCGAGGATGTCGGGCCCGCGGCCGGGGTCCACCACGGTCACCGGCCCGAGGTGCTCGGGCATGCCGTGGCCCGGCGAGAAGGAGGCCACGATCTTGTTGGTGCCGGGGATCGGCTTGGCGTCGAGCATGGCGATGTTGCCGAACTCGTTGCCGAAGAAGATCTGCTGGCCGGTGCCGTCGGGGTTCATCGCCCAGAGGTGGTGGAAGTGGACCTGGCTGCG
>Ga0153916_10001874_pt1 | contig 15313 bp, 6 predicted proteins | sample Opewatmetagenome_FD_109642 | JGI IMG/M metagenome (GOLD analysis project Ga0153916, IMG submission 109642) | Freshwater wetland microbial communities from Ohio, USA - Open water 3 Core 3 Depth 4 metaG | ecosystem: Environmental > Aquatic > Freshwater > Wetlands | place: USA: Ohio, Lake Erie, Old...
TCCGCACGAACGCGGCGCGTGAGGCCTGGGGCTACAAAGTGCAGGCGACCGACATCCGCAACCGGGCAGCCGTCACCCGGAAGGAAGGCGTCATGATGGCCGAGGCCGCGCGCGTCGGCGCCTCGGCGCAGAACTGGCAGATGGCGAGCACGATCCTGGGTGGTGCGACGTCGATTATGCAGATGCGTTACAGCATGAGGAAGACCTGATGGCCCGAGTCCCACGCGCCGGCCATGTGCCGACGGTGCAACGTGAAGTCGAGACGCAGCCCTTGCCGGGGGCCAGGCTCACCGCGGCGCAGACCGAGACCAGCCTCGGTGTCGGCGTCGAGGAAGCCAAGATCCGCAAGGCTGCGGCCATGGGCCAGTTCTCGGAAACGATCGGCCACCTCGGTGGCGCGGTGTTCAACATCGCGATGCAGGAGCGCCAGCGGGCCGACGAGATCGCCCTCCTCGATGCCGACAACCAGCTCTCGACCACGGCCACCACCCTGCTCTACGATCCCGAGACCGGCGCCCTGAATCAGCGCGGGAAGAATGCCATGGGCATGCCCGAGCGCGCCGTCGCGGCGTTCGAGGACGCGGCCGACAAGATCGAAGACGGCCTGTCGAATGAGCGGCAGAAGCGGGCGTTCCGGCAGGCGCGTGTCAAGCAACTCGCGAACTTCGACCTGACGGTCCGGCGGCACACGGCGGGCGAGATTCAACGCTACGAAGGCCAGGAGCTGCAGGCGTTCATCGAGAACAAGAAGGCCACGGCCATCGCCAATGGCAACGACCCGCGGCGGGTCGGGGACGAGCTCGCGGCCGCCGGCCGCGCCATCCGCGTCCACGGACCGCGCCTCGGTCTGGGCCCTGAGCAGGTCGAACAACAGCTCGACGCACTCGCGAACGAGGTCCACGCGGGCGTGATTGACGGACTGCTGACCGGAGATCAGACGCGCGCGGCCGAGGTCTACTTCGAGGAGGTCAAGGACCAGCTGTCAGGGCCGACGATTACGCGCATCGAGAAGGCGCTGGCCGAAGGCACCTTGCGCCGGAACGCCCAGGTCGAGACGGACCGGATCGTCGGGCAGGGTGGCACCTTGACCGAGCAACGCAACCGGGCCAAGGCGATCGACGAGCCGCGCCTGCGAGACGCGGTGCTCGAACGGATCGAACACGAAGCGGCCGTCCAGGAGCGCGAGCAGCGAGAACAGCACGAGCTGATGGTGACGAACGGGAAGAACCTCATCGATCAGACGGGCGACTGGCACACGATTCCGCCCGGCGACTGGTCGCGATTCAGCATCGGCGAAGCCGCGGCACTCAAAGCCTACGCGGAACACCGTGTGGCGCAACGCGACATCAAGACGGACCCGCACGCCTATCAGCAACTGGTGGTCCTCTCCGGCGCGCCCGAGCGTGCGCTCCGTGACCAGTTCCTGAAGACGAACCTGCTGGAATACGTCGACAAGCTGTCGCCCGCAGACTTGAAGCACTTCCAGGACGTCCAAGCCAATCTCCGCAGGGGCGAAGTCGAGAAAGCGGAGAAACTGCTCGTTGACGATCGCGCGCAGGCGCGCATGGTGGACGACGCCCTGATCTCGATGGGGTTCGACCCCACGCCGCCGCAGCCAGGACAGAAGAAGTTCAACAAGCTGGCGGCTGAGCGGGTGGCCGACTTCCGGCGCGCCGTCCGAGAGGCGGTGACCCGCGAGGCTCAACGACTCGGGCGGCCCGCCCGCGATGACGAGGTCCAGTCGATCGTCGACCAACTCCGCGTGCCGACGGTGCAGCGCGTGACGGAGGATGGCTGGTTCTGGGATACGAAGGTCCAGGCGTTTGCCTTCGAGACCGCCCAGGCGCAGATTACTGACGTCAAGCTCATCCCGCCGAACGAACGGCGCAAGATCGAAAACGACCTGCGGGCGAGCAAGTTGCCAGTCAACGATGCCTCGGTGCTCGCCGCGTTCAACCTGGGGCTAGCACGCACGCGGAAGGACTTCACCGAAGCCGTCGCACCCAGCGCGGTCGGTCTGACGGCGGGCGGAAGACTCGCCGTGCGCGAAAGGAAGTTCTGAGCGTGGCCTTCGACGATGAGATCCTCACGCCTCCACGCGAAGAGGAAGAAGAAGAACCCGGCGCTCTGATGGGCGGCGCGACCCTGGCCGTCGGGCAGGGCGAAGAGATCGACTACGGCCAGCTCGTGAAGGATCAGCAGGAGGCGCAGAGCGTCCTGGTCAAGGAGACGCTGCGTGCGCAAGAGAAGGTCGATCCCGCCCGTCGTGCGGAAGCGGTGCGGCTGTCAGACGTCTATAAGGTGCCGGTCGACGTCGTCGAGCGCAACCTCGATGTCTTCCGCGCCCAAGCTCGCGAGGACTTCCCTGCCTATCAAGACCTGATCGCGCAAGCGCCGAAGGTCGCCGACTGGATCATCAAGCACAGTGACCGCGCCGCCGCTGCCCACGACGACATGCCGGCGTTGATCAAGCTCGAAAATCAGCTGACGTTCGGCGCGTCGATCCTCCGCGGGATCGACAACACCCAGGCGATGTGGGGTCGGTTCCTGGAGTGGAGCGGTGAAGCTACAGGCCGCAAAGATCTCGCGCAGTATGGGCGTGGCATCGCGGTGCACAACGAAGCGCAGAGCGCCGCCCTCGGCAAGACGACCACACTCGCTGAGGTGTTCGCCGAAAAGCACGAGGGTCGGCAGTGGGCACTGTTCGCCCAGTGGCTGAAGGAAACAGCCGGCGAGCAGATTCCGATGGTCATCCCGTCGATCGTTGGGGGCGTTGCGGGTGGAGGCATAGCCGCTGGCGCCGTCGGGATCCTCGGTCTCGGGGTCAAAGCCGCGCAGTGGTTGCCGCGCATCGGGTCGGCGCTCGGCGCGTTCGGCATGAACTGGCCGCGGAGCATCGGCGAGGCGCAGCAACAACTAAAAGAGGTCGGTCCTGAGGCCGAAGCGCCACTGGAAGTGTTCATCGGCGGGTCGGCCATCGCCGCGCTCGATAGCGCGCTGCCAGGGAAGGTCGGCGTGCAGATGGCACGCACGTTCGGTCGGGAGACCGCCGAGGCGGTCCTGCACCGCGCCCTCATGGCGCCACTCAAACCACGGTTCCTGCGGCGCACTGTGGGTGGAGCCGTCAGTGGCTTCGCGATCGAAGGCATCACGGAAGCGATTCAGGAAGCCGTCGGATATGTGGCGGCTGCAGCCGGCGCGGATGTGCCGGTCGATTGGAACCAGACGCTGCAGGCGATGATCGAAGCCGGCGCGAAGGGTGCGGTGGTCGGTGGCGGCATGGGCGGTGCGTCGGCGGCGTTCACCCATCACACCGAGGTGGCGCGGTGGGCCGCCGCGATGCAGCAGGAGCACTTCTTCAACGCCCTGGCCGCCGCGGCGCAGGACTCGAAACTCCTCCAGCGCCTGCCCGAGGCCTATCAGCAGTTCGTCCAGGAAGCGACGCAGAACGGTCCCGTGTCGACAGTCTACGCGCCGACCGGCACGTTCATCACCTACTGGCAGTCGCAGAACCTGAGCCCCGAGATGGTCGCGGCCGAGCTCACCGGGAATCCGACCGCGCTGGACGAGGCGGTTGCCGCCGGCACCGACCTGGCGATCCCGACCGCGGTCTACGCGACCCGTATCGCGCCGACCGAGCATCACGCCTTCTTCGCGCGAGAGGTCAAACTCGACCCTACCCTCATGAACGCTCGCGAGGCGGGCGAAGTGCGCGAGGCGCTCGAAGCGCAGGCCGAGGCGTTCGAGGCCGCGATGGCCGGCGCGCCAGCGAAACCCAAGACCGAGATTGGCACCTCCATCGTCGCCCAACTGGTCGCTGACCCGCAGTTCCAGGCCCTGGCCGTCCAGCAAGGCGTCGAAGTCCAGGAAGCGGCCGAAACCTACGCCGCCCAGGTCGAGGCGGCCTTCGTGACCCTTGGGGAACGGATTGGCGAAGACCCCCTGAAGCACTTTGCCCGGTATGGACTCAGAATCGGTCCTGGGGCCCTACCGGCCCCGCCAGTGGCCGTAGGGGAAGGGGGTGCACCTCTACCCTCACCGGCTGCCCCGCCGCCTCTCCCTGCTGAGCCTGGCCTGCCGGCGGCGGTCCCTGGCGTCCCACCCGGCGAACCACCCGAGCTCGGTTACGAGCAACCGCCCGGCGTCCCCCTCCATCCGCTCGCGGTCGGCCCGGCCGAGGTCCGCAACGGGCGCCTGCTGGTCTCTACGAGGCTTCCCTCGGCCGTCAGGGCTCCGGCCGCGCCTGGCCGTCTGCGGACCGACCTGGAGGCTGCCACCGCCGGCAGGACGCTGTTGGCCCGGTTCTCGCCCTTCCTCCGGCACGCTCCGGTGCTGCGCGTCGAGGAGTCGCGGCAGGGCACCGCGGGCGAGGTCATCGAGCGCCTCGTCAATCGCATGGTCGACAACCTGCGCTGGCTCTACGACAGCATGCCCGAGGCGCTGCGCGAACGGGCGCGCGTCTGGTATGTCGGCGCTCACCGGATTGCGCAAGACCTGGCCGATGAGTTCGACCTGACGGACGAGCAGTCGGCGGCCGTGGTCGCGGTGCTGTCGCCGAACCGCGAATGGTATACGAACGTCGCGATGGCCGAGCGGGTCATGCGGTGGTATCGGCACTGCGAGGCGACCGACCCCGCCTTCACGCCGGAGCTGATGACGCACGCGGTCGCGACGTGGCGCGCGGCAGCTGACGACGTCATGAACGACGTCCGGCGACGCAGTGGTGAGGCGGCCGCCCGTCGCTATCGCCAGCGGAAGGAAGTCGAGATTGTCGAGACGGAGGCCGAGTTGGCCGGCGTCCGCTGGTCTGCGATGGCGCTCGATGGCCAGGCCCGGCTGCTGCGCGCGCTCGACGAGATGCAGAACACGTCGAGATATCACGTCATTCTGCCCGAGGGCGAACGTGGCGACCTGGTGCGCACGGCGAAAGGCCGGCCGGCGAAACTCGGGTGGACCTCGTTCGACATCATCGGCGACGCGATTGCTCTGATGCGCGATGGGTCCGTCGAGAACATCAACGAACGCCTCGGCGCCTACCACAAGGAGCGCTCGTTCTTCAACAATATCAGCGACCCGTGGGACGACCAGTCGGTCACGATTGACACGCACGCGATTGCCGCGGCGCTGCTCATCCCGGTGAGCTCCGGGTCATCGGAGGTGAAGTTCGCCATGGACCGCCCCGAGGATACGCTCCTCGGGGTGCACGGCACGAACCCGGTCTATGCCGAGGCCTACTTCCGCCTGGCGCGCGAGCTGGGGATCCTGCCACGCGAGCTGCAGTCGATCGTCTGGGAAGCCGGCCGGGGCCTCTTCGTCGCGGCCGCGAAGAGCCGAGGGTTGCCTGAGGCGGTCCGGCATTTGTGGCAACAATTCAGAACTGGTAAACTAACCGAGGAGCAAGTCCGTGCCGAGATCCTTGCCGTCAGTGGACCCGTCCGATCCCCAGCTTGGGCTGATACGCCGCCGCGGGTGGCCCTTGACGAAAGCGGCCTACGTCAAGGCCATGTTCAGCCCCTACGACCCGAACTTCCCACTCGACGCCGAGACGGTGGCGCGTATCCCGAAGGGGCTCCCCGGCGCAATACCGCGCTCCGTGATGGACTTGTTGTTCCCGGAGCCGTCTACGCCCAGGAACCTGCCGCCGGCCCAGCCGACATCCCCGCCGGCCTCCGTCCCGCCGAGCGCCGCGCGGCGGTTAGATCCCGTCTTGGTCGCCTCAGCCGCAGCCAGACACAACCTTACGCTGGAGGAGGCCGAGGAGGAGCTGCTGAAGCAGGGCGCGTAGTTCAGACCTTCGCGCCCGTCCTCCCGTTCCGCCACGCCTTCGAGGAGATCGGGTATCCGACACCGACCCTCGTCGAGTTGAACGCGCGCACGCAGGCGGGCGAGTTCCGGTCCGCACTGCGACGCGCGAAGGCCGAGTCTCCGCTCGGCGCCCAAGTCTATCTCTACGACGAGAGCGACTATCAGGAGATGCGCGTCTTCCTGACCGAAGACAGCCGGTCAGGGTTCGCCTTGAAGTCCGACGGTGACATCGTCTCTGTGTTCTCGGGAGGTGGCGGCCAGGTGCACGCCCTGATTGCGCTGGCGGTGCAGGAAGGCGGCCGGAAGCTCGATTGCTTCGACACAATGCTGCCGGTGCTCTACGGGGTGAACGGCTTTCGCATTGTTGGTCGCGATCCGTGGAACGACGCCTTTGCGCCCGACGGGTGGGACTTCGAGGCGATGCGCCGCTTCAACGGCGGCCGGCCGGACGTCGTCTACATGGAGTATGACGAGGCCACCCTGCAGCAGCCGGTCGAGCAGGTCTTCTTCCAGACCACGAATCTGCCGCACACCGAGCACGAGTGGGCCTACTCGCGGCTGCGGCGATCGGTCGAACTCGCGACGCTGGCGAAGGCCTCGGGCCGGCAGTGGAAGGCGACGATCCAGAACAGCAAGATCGGGATCAACCGCGACGAGTTCCTGTTCGCGCGGCTCGCCGACCTGGACGACGACACGACCTACACCAAGCAGGAAGTGCTCGACTACCTGGCGACGAACAGTCTCCGGGTTGAATGGGTGGTGTTCGGGGATCCGGCCATTACCGGGCCGGAACTTGAAGCGAAAACAGAGGCGGCCTATGAAGAGGCCGTGCAGGAGAAGATCCGCGAGCTCGAAGATGCCGACGTCGCCATTCCAATCGAAGGCGGGATTGAGTTCGATGAACAGACGCAAGTGTGGCGGCTCATCATCGACGGTGAACAGATCGGACCGAATTACCAGACGGAGACCGAAGCCTACAACGCCGAAAGCGAGTTTGTCGATGCTCACCGAGAACGTCAGATCGACGACTTGGCGCGATCGTCGGTGTCCTACAGCACCGCTGAGTTGATCGCGGAGACCCGCGCCGAAGTGGAGGCGCTTCGACAGGCCACGCAGTTTGAGGCTTATCAGTATCAGCCAGGCGAAGCCGTCGAGGGTAGTTACCGCGAAGTGATTCTGCACGCGCCACAGTTCGGGTATTCCGGTTTCCAGGTGCTTTCTCGGGCAGACAACGAACTGTTGCGCCGCCGGATGGAACCCGTCCTCATGAAACTGCGGACCTATCCGTTCATCGGCACCGACGCGATGAACACATATCTGGCTCACGAGATCGTCGGCATGAACAGGGTCAAAAGGGGCCTTCCCATGGGGGAGCGTCTCCAGATTCAAGCCGGCATCGAGGTCTTGCAGCGTCTGATAGAGGCCAATGATTACACCTTCCGACCGGCGGGTTGGAAGGATGGTCACGCCCAATATGCCAGTGTCGAGAACCCGATCGTCCGGCTGCGCTTCTCACGGCGGCAACTGCAGGACGGACGGGTCGGCCTCTTTCTCGAAGAAGTGCAGCCGCCGAACGAAGTCAATTTCGAGAAGATGCCGCCCCTTCTGCAGAAGCAGTGGCGCGAGATCGGGTTCAAGTGGGCGCTGGCGCACGCGGTTGACCAAGGCCTGTCATTCGTCGCCTGGACGACGGGTCAGGTGCAACGCTCGCGCTATCGCCTCGGGCAGATGGTCGACGCGATCGGCTGGGGCCCGACGCAGCAGTTCACCGACGACTGGAACGACGGGGCGCGCACCAACATCACGGTGGCGGTCCGAGGCCAGCGCGGCCGAAGTGGCGACCATCGCGTGGGCGTGGCTGTTGACGACCAGGGGAAGATCGCCCATGTCGCCTTCGACGACAAGGCCTCTCCGCTGGTGCAAACCTGGCCCGGCAAGCACCTCGCCGAAGTGGTCGGCAAGACCATCGCCGACCAGATTCTCTCGACCCCGGTCGGGTCGTTGAAGGAGGAGGGTCTGGAGATCGGCGGGGAAGGCCTCGCCCGTCTCTACGACGTGGACTTCGTCAACGTGGTCAATCATCTGCCCGCGGTGAAGAAGGCCGGCGTGCAGGTCGGCACCGTGCCCGTGGTGCGCAACGTCATCGAGATGCCGCAGCCGGCGCGTGGGCGTCGGCGCGCACGGCCGCCCCTCATCGAGACGGACGATATGCACGCCGTCGAGATCACACCACCGGTCGCAGAGGCGGTGAGCGCCGGCCAGGCCCTGTTTCAAGAGGAAGGGGCACGGGCCCGCGGCCGGACGATCATCGGTGAAGGTCGGCAAATACGCATCGAGTTGTTGAAGGACGCGAACCTCTCGACGTTCGTCCACGAGTGTGGCCACGTTTACCTGGAAGTCCTGGCTGACATCGCGGCCGAGCTCCGGGTGCGCGATCCGGCCACCCTCACCGCCGGCCAGGCCGGCGTGCTCCGGGACTTCGACACCCTGCTGCGCTGGTTCGGTGTGACGGACCGCAGCGAGATCGGTGTGACGCACCACGAGCAGTTCGCGCGGGCCTTCGAGAAGTATCTGCGCCGGGGTGGCGCGCCGAGTGTTCGACTCCGCACGGCGTTCGCGCGGTTCAAGGCGTGGCTGCTGGCGCTCTACAAGACCGATGACGAGCTCCGCGTGATCCTGTCGCGCGACGTGGCCGAGGTCTTCGACCGGCTGCTGGCCAGTGACGCGGCCATCGCCGAGGCGCGTGCTGAGGCGCGCCTCGACCCGCTGTTCACGACGGCCGAAGACGCGGGCATGACGCCCGGCCAGTTCGACGCCTACCGCAAAGCGATTCACCTGGCGCACGAGGCGGCGCGTGACAGCCTCGAAGCCCGGCTGCTGCAGGAACTGCGCGCGACCGCGTCGAAACAACAAGCGGCGCGCCGGCAGGTCATCGAGACCGAAGTGCGGGCCGAGGTATCGCAGCAACCGATTCAGCGCGCGCTGGTGGCGCTGCAACGTGGGCAGCTCCCAGACGGCACGGCGTTACCCGAGCCGATCAAGTTGTCTCGCGCAGCCATCGTGGCCAAGTGGGGCGAGGCACGGCTGAAGACGTTGCCGCTCCCGTGGGTCTACAGCGCCGAAGGTGGCGTCGACCCCGACGCGGTCGCCGAGCTCTGGGGGTTCTCGTCTGGTGACGAACTGCTGACGCAGCTGGCGGCGGCGCCGAAGCTCGACGCCGCCGTGCGCGACGAGACAAACCGTCGGATGCGCGTCGAGTTCGGCGACATGCAGAACGACGGATCGTTGCGCGAGCTGGCGACGCGCGCCGTGCAGGAGAATGGCTACGAGGCGATCCTCGCGGCCGAACTGCGCGCCCTGGCTCGGAAAGCGCGCGAGGTGCGACCGTTCGTGCGTGAGGCGGAAGCGCGCGTGCGCGCCGAAGAACAGGAGGCCGCGCAGACCGCGAGCCGCCAGAAGGCCGAGGCCGCCCGCATGGCGCGCCGGCAGGCCCTGCAGGACGTCCGGCGCGTGATTCCGATTGAGCTCGTGCGCGGGGTCGCGGCGGCACGAATCGCGGGCATGAAGGTGCGTGACATCAAGCCGCACCTCTTCTGGGCGGCCGCCAGACGCGCCGGCCAGCTCGCGCTCGAAGCCGCGATCAAGGGCGACTACGAGACCGCCTACCAGGAGAAGCAACGCCAGCGGCTGGCCGTCGAGCTCTACCGCCAGGCGCACGAGGCGCTCGACGAGGTCGCCGGGATCGTGCGGCTCGCCCGCCGGCTGACCCAGACGCCGGCTCGTGCGCGCCTCGGCAAGGCCGGACAGAGTTATCTCGACCAGGTCGACGGGATCCTCGATAAGTTCGAGTTCGCGCGCGTCTCGGCGGCCGCGCTCGACCGGCGCGCCACGTTGCAAGCCTGGCTGCAGGAGCGAGAAGACGAGGGCCTGCCGGTTGACGGTATCCCGGCCGACGTCATCGAGGCGGCCCGCGCCGTGAACTACGCGGAACTGCCGGTCGACCAGCTCCGCACGGTCCGTGACACGCTGCGCCAGATCGAACACCTGGCTCGGCTGAAGACGAAGCTCCTGCGGAATCGCGACACGCGCGCCTTCGAGGCGCTGCGAGACGAAGTCGTCAACACTATCCAAGCGCAGGCCTCCGGCAGGCCGATGCCGATTGAGTTCCGACAGGCCGACGAACGGCGGCATACGATCGGCGAGTGGTTTGCCTCCCACAAGAAGATCGCGATCCTGGCGCGCGCGCTCGACGGCCATCACGACAACGGTCCCGTGTGGCGGGCCATCATCCGCCCGCTGAACGAGGCTGCCGACCAGGAACAAGAACGACGCCGCGTCGAGGGCCAGAAGCTCGCTGACATCATCAGGCGGCACTATCCAGGGCGCGACCTCGCGGCGTGGCATCAGAAGCGGTTCATTCCGTTGCTGGGCCGCAGCCTCTCGAAGGAGGGGTGTCTCGCGGTCGCGCTCAACTGGGGCAACGAGAGCAGCCGGCAGCGGTTACTGAACGACCCGCGCCGTCGCTGGAATGAAGCGCAGATCGGGGCGATTCTCGACACCCTCGACCGGCGCGACTGGCAGTTCGTCCAAGCGGTGTGGGATTACGTCGATACGTTCTGGCCTGAGATTGCCGAGAAGCAGCGCCGCGTCACGGGACTGGCTCCCGAGAAGGTCGAAGCGGTCGCGGTCCAGACACGGTTCGGCACGTTCCGCGGCGGCTACTACCCGCTGGCCTACGACAGTCGAATGGCCGGGCGGCCAGGCCACACTGCGGCAGCCGCCGAGGCGAAGCTGCAAATGCAGGCTGCCTACGTGCGCACGACGACGCGCCGCGGGCACGTCGAGACCAGACTGCAGCACGTCGAGTTGCCCGTGCGCCTCGACCTCGGCGTGCTCTTCGCGCACCTCGACCAGGTGATTCACGACCTCACGCACCACGAGGTCTTGATCGACGTCTCGCGCATGCTGCGCAATCGCGCGGTCAGCGGGGCGATGATCGACAGCGCAGGCGATGCCGTTTACCGCCAGTTCACGACGGCGCTGACCGATATTGCGGTCGGGGGTCGCGTCGGCCAGAACATGCTCGACCGGGCGGCCACGTTCATGAAGACGGGCACGCAGATCGCGCAGCTCGGCTTCAACCTATGGACCTCCTTGCAGCAGCCGCTCGGCCTCTTCAACGGCATGGCGCGCGTCGGACCGGTGTGGGTGGCGCGCGGCCTCAAGCGCTGGCTGTTCGACGCGGCCAGGATGGAGAACACCGCGCGCTGGATCAACGAGCGGTCGCTCATGATGCGGTCGAGGGCCCAGACGGCCACGCAGGATCTGTCCGACCTGCGCGCGAGCCTCGCGGAACCGGGTGGGTGGTTCGATCAACTCCTGCGGACGGCGTCCGGCAACAGAGTGACGCGGCAGCGGCTCTTCGACAGTTATCTCTGGCACATCGGCCTCGCACAGCGCGTCGCCGATATCCCGACCTGGCTTGGGGCCTACGAGAAGGCGCTCGCGACGACCACGGCGGACGAGGAGACGGCGGGTCGACTCGCGGACCAGGCCGTCCTCGATGCGCAAGGCGGCGGGCTCGTGAAAGACCTGTCGCAGGTTCAGCGAGGCGGCCCGGTGGCGCGTCTGTTCCTGACGTTCTACAGTTACGGCTCGACCGTCTACAATGCGACCGCCGACGTGTTCGGCGAAACGCGCTGGAAGAGTCCGCTGTCGATCGCGCGCTTCCTGGGGAACCTGTCGCTGATCTACTTCTTCCCGGCGGTGTGCACGGTCGCCTTGTCGCGACTGCTTGGCCGAACGGGTGACGAAGACGACGACGAGAGCACCTTCGTCGTGGAGCTCGGCGAGGAACTGCTCGCGACGGCGCTCAACACGATGGTCCTCGTGCGCGAGCTGGGCGGTCTCGTGCGCGGGGGCCAAGTGCGCGGCTGGTCCGGCCCGAGCGGCGCGCGCGCCGTGCAGATGGTTTACAATCTGGCGCAACAAGCAGCCCAGGGCGAAGCGGACGAGGGGCTCTGGAAGGCCTTGAACGCGACAGCCGGCGTGCTGTTCCGGTATCCGGCCGCCCAGGTGCAGAAGACGATTGACGGGTGGGTGGCCCTCCAGGAAGGCGAGAGCGAGAACCCGGCCGCCCTGATTGTTGGGCCGACGAGGCAACGGTGACGCAGGACAAGGTTCGGAAGACACGGCGCGTGCACGTCCTGCAGGTCAGACAGGACGGCACGCCGACCGGAACCGCCCCAGGTGGCGCCTCGGCTGGTGGTGTCGGCACCGTTCTGCCACTGCCCCCAGGCGGCATTACGGGCTCGCCAGGCCTCACGCAGCCGTCCACCTGGGGCGACGACGGCCAGGACGGCGAGCCGGGGCAGGCTGGCCTCGCGGGGCCGCCCGGTCCGGCTGGACCCGCCGGCCCGCCAGGATTCGTGTTCGCCGAGACCGAATCCGCTGAGCCGTTCACCTGGCCCTGGGCGTTCGCCGACATGGCGATGAGAAGCACCTTCAACGCCTTCACAAACCGCAACACCTTCACGCACAACGTCGGCCACACGGTCTACATCGAGTCGACCGGAACACTCGCCACCGACATGGCGCTGTGGGCGCGAGCCTTCGGCACGTCACCCTACTGTGCGGTCTTCGAGATGCAAGACTCGGCGCCCGCGGGGACGAATTATTCCAATAGTTTCCGACACACGCTTGCTGCAGGCGGCGGCGCGGTCGGCATGGGCGCGGGCGCGCTCTTCGAGCTGCCTGACGACGCCGCGACAATCCGAGAGGTCGCTGCGATTCGTGCCAACTGGGTCAATCCGGCCACGGCAGGCTACTACGGCAGCTTCGCGATTCTCACGCGCTACAATTCCGTCCGCACCGAGGCGATGCGCTTCCAGGGTGGCGTGGCGAACACCTCCTACGCCCATCTCGTGTTCTCGCCGGACGCGACGCTCGACATCGGGGCGGCCGGCGCCACTCGGCCGAGGGACGTCATGCTGAGTGGCACGCTCTACATCGGCGCCGACTGTCGACTGTGGCGCGCCGGAGCGAATCTGCTCTCTACAGATGATGCCTTCACAACCACTGGGCCCCTAACGATCGATCACGGGGCGACAGGCCTCCAGGCCCTTCGTCTGACCAGGACAGCGGGTTACCTGAGTGACATCGCCTTCCAGACGGCCGGCGTGCACCGCTGGCTATTTCGGGTGAACGCGACGCCCGAAACTGGTGGCGATGCCGGGTCGGACTTCGAGATGATTGCTCGGTCCGATGGGGGCGCCTCGCTGAACATGCCCATTCAGATCCAACGGTCGACCGGGAGCATCAGCCTGAATGCCGGCGTCCTCGGGGGCACTGTTGGGATGGGAGTAGGGGCATCCCCGGACCGCCAACTCTACGTGTATCGGTCAGGTGCCAAGACCGTCAGTGACTATGGCACCGTCCTCGCGAACGTCGCGACTTCCTCGACCGCGTCGCTCATGAAGATGGCGCTCTATCTGACGTCGACTGGCGTGTGGGACGGCGCCTCGGCAGTGAACTGTGGCCTCTACATCGGCCCGGTGAGCGGAGGCACCTCGAATTGGGCCATCTACGATGCGTCGGGCTGCTCGGTCTACCACTCTGGTGGGGTGATCCAGCTCGGCGCCGACGTGACGATCTACCGCTACGCGGCGAACTTCCTGGCGACCGACGACACGTTCTTCGTGAACAACAACTATCTCTACCTGCAGCGGGCGGCAACGAACGTCGTCTTTCGCACGCTGAACGTCGGGGATACGAATGCCCGGTTCGATATAGACTCTACGGGCGTGCTGTCCTGGGGCAGTGGTGCAGGCGCCGCGGATTGTGCGTTGCAGCGGACGGGAGTGGCTGCCCTCTATACCGGCAACTCGCTGCAAGTGCTCACGGGATTCGGCTGCAACGGTGCGACGGCCCAGACCGCCTACGCCTCGGGCGGGGCGCTGGCCGCGTATGTGACGGGCGCGTTCGGATTGGACAGTGCAGCGCACATGCAGGCGCTCTATAATCTGGTGGTGGCGATTCGCGCCGCCCTGGTCGCCGACGGGATCATGTCCTAAGGAGAAAGCAGAGATGGCCAAGCAGGAACCGCCACCGGCCGACGTCAGCCCCGCGGACCTGTTGACGGAGAAGGAGAGACTGCAGATCGACAACGCCAGCATGCGGGTGGTCATGCTGCAGGCCCAGATCGAGCTCGCCCGTCGTGACCTGGCCCAGGTGAAAATGCGGATTGAGACGGCCCACCTTGGCTACGTGTTCGACCTGCAGACGGGGGTGCTGGTGAAGAAGCCGACACGCTGAAAGGGCAGACGCCATGGCAGCCAACAAAATCGAGACCTTCGGTCCCGTCGCCTTGACGACGACGCTGACGACCAACATCATCGCGCCGGCTGCGGCCGGTGCCGGCGGGGTCGGCTACACCGCGACCGCCGACTGCCTCATCATCCGGCACGTCCGGGTCGTGAACAAGACCACCGCCGCGGCGACCTGCAGCTTCTGGAAAGGCGCGACCGGCGCGAACGCCGCCGGCACAGAAGTCATCGGCCAGGGTCTCTCGGTGCCGGCGAACAGCTACGTCGACTGGTATGGCGCGCTTCGACTCGAAGGCGCGAACGGGTATCTGGTCGGCGGGGCATCGGCGAACACTACTCTGACGTTCCAAGCCGAGGGCGAGATCGGTAAGGTGTAACATCATGGCCGAACCCGGCCAGGGCGACATCTGTCGCGTGCACGACAAGGAAATCGACAAGATGCGCGGCGTGCTCAACGCGACCGGCCAGACGGTCGCGGCGCTGGAACGTGACCTGGCGGCCGTCGAGGCGAGGGTGCCCGACGACCTCGGACAGTTCATGGGCCGCGTCGACGCGCAGCTGCAAGCACTGGCCCGTGGCCAGGAAGACATCATGGAAGCGTTGAAGCGTGGCTATGTGACGGTCGCTGAGTTCAGGCCGGTTGAGGCGGTGCTCGCTCATGTGGCCACGCGCGCGGACGTCGAGGGTCTCGAACGCCGCATGGGGACGTTCGCCTTGAAAAGCGACGTCGCGCCGATTCAGTCGGCGTTCTGGGGCATCATCAAAGCGATCGGCCTGGCACTGCTGGCGTCGCTGCTCGCGCTCTTGGGCTGGACGAACCTACCACACCCATGATCGACCAGATCCTGACCTACGTGCTGCCGGCGACGATGGCCCTGTTGCCGGCGAAGATGGACAGCCTCGAAGCACGCGCGCTCCTCGTGGCGATCGGCCTGCAGGAGACGCGGTTTTGTCAACGACGTCAGGCGGGCGGGGGTCCGGCCCGCGGCTTTTGGCAGTTCGAGTTCGCTGGTGTAGTCGGGGTATTGCGCCATCGACGATCGAAAGCTCTGCTGCGCGAGGCCTTGACTCGGTTGCGGTATCCCGTCGCCATCGGCGCCGCCGCTGTTCATGAAGCCCTGGAACACAACGACGTGCTGGCCGCAGTGGTCGCGCGCTGCCTGCTCTGGACGGACCGAGACCCA
>Ga0153916_10001876_pt1 | contig 15302 bp, 12 predicted proteins | sample Opewatmetagenome_FD_109642 | JGI IMG/M metagenome (GOLD analysis project Ga0153916, IMG submission 109642) | Freshwater wetland microbial communities from Ohio, USA - Open water 3 Core 3 Depth 4 metaG | ecosystem: Environmental > Aquatic > Freshwater > Wetlands | place: USA: Ohio, Lake Erie...
CCGGTCGAGTTCGGCGCGAAAGGCGTTCAGCCGGGACAGGCGCAACTCCGGCGGAAAATCGCCTTCATCAGCAAAATCATCGGCTTGGCGGGCGAAAGCGTAGATATGAGTGATGGGTTCGCGTAGCCGGCGGGGCAGGATAATCGACGCGACAGGGAAATTTTCGTAGTGATCGATGGAATTGAGCATGAGGTGGCCCGGCTTCACGGGCCCATTTCGACGAATGACAGGGCGGGGCTAAGCCGCTAAAATATAACATTTTCGCGAGAGTGGCGGAATTGGTAGACGCACTGGATTTAGGTTCCAGCGCCGCAAGGCGTGCGAGTTCGAGTCTCGCCTTTCGCACCATACTTCAAGAAGCCGTAAGCTAGGCAGTCTTAAATTTTTAGTCAGCCGAATTTTTAGTCATTCGAATATTCTGGGGATCCCTATGCAAGCAACCGTCGAAAACATCAGCCAGCTCGAGCGGCGTATCCGTATTTCCGTGCCGCGCACGCAGATCGACAGCGAGGTCGAGAGCCGCCTGAAACGGCTGGCGCGCACCGCCAAGGTGCACGGCTTCCGGCCGGGCAAGGTGCCGCTGAAGATCGTCGCGCAGCAGTATGGCGGCCAAGTACGTCAGGAAGTGATCGGCGACACCATGCAGCGCAGCATCTCCGATGCCATGCGCGAGCAGCAATTGCGGGTGGCGGGCTATCCCCGTCTGGAGACGGTTTCCGACGAAAAGGCGGGCGAGGCGCTGGAATTCACCGCGACCTTCGAGATCTACCCCGAGGTCAAGATCGGGGATTTGAGCCAGGCGAGCATCGAGAAGCCCCAGGTGGCGGTGTCCGAGGAAGATGTGGACAAGACACTGGAAATCCTGCGCAAGCAGCGGGCTACTTTCGAGCCGGCTGATCGGTCCGCGCAGAACGGCGATCGGGTGGAAATCGACTATCACGGCACGGTGGATGGCAAGGATTTCGCTGGTGGTGACGCCAAGGGCTACGTTCTGACCCTGGGCGAAGGCAAGACCCTTGCGGATTTCGAAGGCAACATCCCGGGCATGAAGGCTGGCGACAGCAAATCCGTCCAGGTGAATTTCCCGGCGGATTACCACGGCAAGGACGTCGCGGGCAAAACGGCGACTTTCGAAATCAAGCTCAACCGCGTGTCGGAGCCCAAGCTTCCGGAAATTGGCCCGGAATTTGCTAAAGCTTTAGGCGTGGAAGACGGCGACATCGCCAAGATGCGTGCCGAGGTTCGCGGCAATCTGGAGCGCGAGGTCAAGAAGCGTGTCGAAAACCGCCTCAAGGAGCAGGTGATGCAGGTGCTGCTGGATTCGACGCCGATCGAATTGCCGAACTCGCTGGTCGAGATCGAGGCGGAGCGACTGCAGCAGCGTGCCCGGGAGGATCTGGCCATGCGTGGCATCAAGGCCGACGACATGCCGATCCCGGCAGACATGTTTGCGGAGTCGGCGCAGCGCCGGGTCAAACTGGGGCTGATTCTGGCCGAAGTGGTGAAGGCGAATGCATTACATGCCTCGGCCGAGCAGGTGCGCGCCGTGGTCGAGGACTTTGCCGAGAGCTACGAGCATCCGGACCAGATTGTGAGCTGGTATTACCAGGAACCGAGCCGTCTGGCGGAAGTCGAATCCTTGGCGGTGGAACAGAATGTGGTAAATTGGATCATGGGTGTCGCGAAGGTGATGGATAAGTCGATTACCTTTGACGAGTTGATGGGTATTGCCAAATAAGTGAACGGATATTTCGACATGATTGATCGACAGATTACGGAACCCCAGGGGCTCGGCTATATCCCCATGGTGATCGAACAGAGCGGCCGGGGCGAGCGGGCATATGACATCTATTCCCGCCTGCTGCGGGAGCGCGTCGTGTTTCTGGTCGGGCCCGTCAATGAAATGAGCGCCAATCTGGTGGTGGCGCAGCTGTTGTTCCTGGAGTCCGAAAATCCGGACAAGGATATTTTCTTCTACATCAATTCCCCGGGCGGTTCCGTTTCGGCGGGCTTGGCCATTTACGACACCATGCAGTTCATCAAGCCGGACGTGTCCACTCTGTGCATCGGCCAGGCTGCGAGCATGGGCGCCTTCCTGCTCACGGCCGGTGCCAAGGGCAAACGTTACTGCCTGCCAAATTCCCGCACCATGATTCACCAGCCGCTGGGCGGGTTCCAGGGCCAAGCCTCGGACATCGAGATTCATGCCAAGGAGATCCTGTACCTGCGCTCGCGCCTGAACGAAATGCTGTCCAAGCACACTGGACAGCCGCTCGAAGTGATCGAGCGCGACACCGACCGCGACTTTTTCATGAGCGCGGAACAGTCGGTGGCGTATGGCCTGGTCGACAAGGTGCTTGCCAACCGCGCCGAAACTTCGGTTTAATGTCTTTAATCGGTAACAAAGGGCCATGGCATGAGCGATAAATCCGGCAACGAAAAGCTTCTCTACTGCTCCTTCTGCGGCAAAAGCCAGCATGAAGTGAGGAAGCTCATTGCAGGCCCGTCCGTGTTCATTTGCGATGAATGCGTCGATCTCTGCAACGACATCATCCGGGAAGAGGTGCAAGGCGAGCAGTCGGCCAAGGTCGGCTCCACGGAGCTTCCCGTCCCCTCCGAGATTCGCAAGATTCTCGACAACTACGTGATCGGCCAGGACCATGCCAAGAAGATTCTGGCGGTGGCGGTTTACAACCACTACAAGCGCCTGAAGACCGGTTCCAAGGCCGATGAGGTCGAGCTTTCCAAGAGCAACATCCTGCTGATCGGCCCGACCGGCTCCGGCAAGACGCTGCTCGCGCAAACCCTGGCTCGCTTATTGAATGTGCCCTTCGTCATGGCCGATGCCACGACTTTGACCGAAGCGGGTTATGTCGGCGAGGACGTCGAGAACATCATCCAGAAGCTGCTGCAGAAGTGCGACTACAACGTCGAGAAGGCGCAGCAGGGCATTGTCTATATCGACGAGATCGACAAGATCTCCCGCAAGTCGGACAACCCCTCCATTACCCGCGACGTGTCGGGCGAGGGCGTGCAGCAGGCGCTGTTGAAACTGATCGAGGGCACCATCGCTTCCGTGCCTCCTCAAGGCGGACGCAAGCATCCGAATCAGGAATTCGTCCAGGTGGACACCACCAATATCCTGTTCGTCTGCGGCGGCGCGTTCGATGGCATCGACAAGGTGATTCGCAATCGTTCCGAAAAGGGCGGCATTGGTTTTGGCGCCGAAGTGAAGAGCAAGGAAAGCCGCAAGGCGATCGGCGAAGTGCTGCGCGGAGTCGAGCCGGAAGATTTGATCAAGTACGGTCTGATCCCCGAATTCGTTGGCCGCCTGCCGGTGGTTGCGACGCTGGAGGAACTGGATGAGACGGCCTTGGTGCAGATCCTCACCGAGCCGAAGAACGCCCTCATTCGCCAGTACGAGAAGCTCTTCGCCATGGAGGGCGTGGAACTGGAATTCCGTGAGAATGCACTGACCGCGATTGCCAAGCGTGCGCTCCAGCGCAAGACGGGCGCGCGTGGTCTGCGGTCCATTCTTGAGCACGCGCTTCTCGACATCATGTTCGAGCTTCCTTCCGAGAAGGATGTGAAGAAGGTGGTGGTGGACGAGGATGTGATCAGCGGTTCGGCCAAGCCGAAACTGATCTATGCCGATCAGCCGCGAGTCGCGTGAACTCAAGGAATTTCGTTTCCTCCCGCTAATTCTCCTGACGGGGTGGTTTGGCGAGCGCAATCCTCGCCGCAACCTCGTCAGATGTTCCTGATTGATGGGCGTGCGCTTGAATTCCCCGAAGCTGCCCCCATCCCTTCGCTGTACATCTTTTTATAGGTAGCCATATTATGACCACGCAGCAGGAACCGCTCGCGGAACACGTCAATCTGCCCCTCTTACCCCTGCGCGACGTAGTGGTTTATCCCCACATCGTCATCCCGCTTTTTGTCGGTCGGCCAAAGTCCATCAAGGCGCTCGAAGTGGCGATGGAAGCCGGCAAGCACATTTTGCTGGTTGCCCAGAAATCCGCATCGAAGGACGAACCGACTACCGATGATCTTTATAACGTCGGCAGCGTGGCCAGTATTCTGCAGATGCTCAAGCTGCCGGATGGCACGGTGAAGGTGCTGGTGGAGGGCAATCAGCGCGCCGAAATCACCGAATTCCTTGACGAGAAAACCCACTTCGCCGCCGAGGCGGACATTCGCAAGATCGAACCGCCCACCGACCATGAGACGCTTGCGCTCATGCGCAGTGTGTTCACCGAGTTCGACCAGTACGTCAAGTTGAACAAGAAAATCCCGCCGGAGATTCTGACGTCGCTGGCGAGCATCGACGATGCCGGCCGTCTGGCCGACACCATCGCTGCGCATCTCCCGATCAAACTGGAGCAAAAGCAGCAGATCCTGGAAATGATGGATGTGCATGAGCGGTTGGAGCATCTGTTCAGCATGCTCAATGCCGAGATCGACATTCTACAGGTGGAGAAGCGCATTCGCGGCCGCGTGAAGCGCCAGATGGAAAAGAGCCAGCGCGAGTATTACTTGAACGAACAGGTCAAGGCCATCCAGAAGGAACTCGGCGAGATGGAAGAGGGCGCCGACCTGGACGAACTGGACAAGCGCATCGAGGCCGCACGCATGCCCAAGGAAGCGCATGCCAAGGCCATGTCCGAGCTGAAGAAGCTGAAAATGATGTCGCCGATGTCCGCGGAAGCCACCGTGGTCCGCAATTTCATCGAAACCGTCACCAACTTGCCCTGGCGCAAGAAAACCAAGATCAGCAAGGATCTGCGCAAGGCGGAAGAGGTGCTGGACAAGGATCACTACGGCCTGGACCGCGTGAAGGAACGCATCATCGAGTATCTGGCGGTGCAGCAGCGCGTGGACAAACTGAAGGCGCCGATCCTGTGCCTGGTTGGCCCTCCGGGTGTGGGCAAGACTTCGCTGGGGCAGTCCATCGCCAAGGCGACCAATCGCAAATTCATCCGCATGGCGCTCGGCGGCGTGCGGGACGAGGCTGAGATTCGCGGTCATCGCCGCACCTATATCGGCTCCATGCCGGGCAAGATTCTGCAGAGCATGACCAAGGTCGGCGTGAAGAATCCGCTGTTCCTGCTGGATGAAGTCGACAAGATGGGCCAGGATTTCCGTGGCGATCCTTCTTCCGCCTTGCTGGAGGTGCTCGACCCCGAGCAGAACCATACCTTCGTCGATCATTATGTGGAGGTGGAATATGACCTGTCCGACGTGATGTTCGTGGCTACCGCCAATTCGCTCAACATTCCTGCTCCATTGCTGGACCGGATGGAAGTGATTCGCCTCGCGGGTTACACCGAGGATGAGAAGATCAATATCGCCACGCGCTATTTGCTATCCAAGCAGATGAAGACCCATGGTCTGGGCGCCGATGAGATCAATGTCACGCAAAGCGCCATCCGCGACATCATCCGCTACTACACCCGGGAAGCCGGTGTGCGCAGCCTCGAGCGCGAAATTGCCAAGATTTGCCGCAAGGTGGTGAAGGCGCTGTTGGTCGAGAAGAAGGGCCGCAAGATCACGGTCAGTTCGCGCAATCTTGATCAGTACCTGGGCGTGCACCGCTTCAGCTACGGCATGGCGGAGAAGGCCAATCAGGTCGGCCAAGTCACCGGCCTGGCCTGGACCGAAGTGGGCGGCGAGCTGCTGACCATCGAATCGGTGCGCCTGCCGGGCAAGGGCAAGACCATCACCACCGGCAAATTGGGTGAGGTCATGCAGGAATCCATTCAGGCAGCGCTGTCCGTGGTGCGCAGCCGCGCTTCGCGGCTCGGCGTGCCCGAGGATTTCTATCAGAACAACGATATTCATATCCATCTGCCTGAAGGCGCCACGCCCAAGGATGGCCCGAGTGCCGGCATCGCCATTTGCACCGCCATGGTGTCGGTCATGACAGGGATTCCTGTGCGCGCCGACGTGGCGATGACGGGCGAGATCACCTTGCGTGGTGAAGTGCTGCCGATCGGCGGTTTGAAGGAAAAACTGCTGGCCGCGCACCGGGGCGGAATCAAGACTGTTTTGATTCCGCAAGAGAACGTCAAGGATCTTGGCGACATTCCGGATAACATCAAGAACAAATTGGATATTCATCCGGTGCGCTGGATCGAACAGGTGCTTGATCTGGCCTTGGAGCGCAAACCGACTCCCCTTCCCGAAGAGCAGACTTCCGCGCTTTCTTCTGGAAAGGTAGGGGAAAAATCAGAGGCGGTGATCAAGCACTGATATTGTTTGACGTCGTTGGATTCGAGATTAACCGGGCACAAGATGCCCGGTTTTTTTTGGTTTGCCGCACGACTTTTTGTCAGGAGACCACCAATTTCCTGATCATTCCGACACACTGTTTTTCGTGTTGTGAAATTGTGCGCGATCCTCTGCGAATCGCTTGACACAAGGATTTCGCCGCTGCTATAAAGCCATGTGCAGGTCGCGCCTGTCACACCAAAACATTCGAAAGGGGACTACACGTGAATAAAACCGAATTGATCGAGGCGATCGCAAAGAATGCCGATCTTTCCAAAGCTTCCGCTGGACGTGCTTTGGATGCGGCAGTCGCTGCGGTGCAGCAAAGTCTGAAAAAAGGTGGCATGGTGACCCTGGTGGGTTTCGGTACTTTCTATGTCGGCAAGCGCGCTGCGCGCAATGGCCGCAATCCTCGCACCGGCGCAACCATCAAGATCAAGGCTGCAAAGGTTCCGAAATTTCGTGCTGGTAAAGCACTAAAAGATGCGATAAACTAGCGGGCTTTGGGTGATGCCGCGCTGACAAGGCCAGGCAAGCCCAAAGCAAGGTTCCATGTATTGCTGGGTTGGTGGGACCGGGTTTGGGTGCTTAGCTCAGCTGGTAGAGCGTCGCCCTTACAAGGCGAATGTCGGGGGTTCGATCCCCTCAGCACCCACCAGCGCAAAGTTTTACCAATGCACAGTTTTATTGGAGTGGTAGTTCAGTCGGTTAGAATACCGGCCTGTCACGCCGGGGGTCGCGGGTTCGAGTCCCGTCCACTCCGCCAAATAAGGGCGAGCTAGTCTCGCCCTTTTCCTTTTGTGGAGCGTTGCGCGAGCGACACTCATTTTCGGGGTATGAAACATGCTGTCCGATACTATGCATGAGCGCATGAAGGGCTGGTTTGCCCGGATACTGCTTGGTCTCATCATCATTTCGTTTGCGCTCTTCGGCGTCGATGCCTATTTCAAAGGTGGGGGCAGCGGGCAGTGGGTGGCTGAGGTCGGCAAGCAGAAGATCAGCGCGCTTGAGTTTGACGAAAAGTTGAAGCAGGAACAGACGCGACTGCGCAGCCTGGGCGAAAAGGATCCCGCCAAACTCGAATCGAAAGAACTCAAGCAAAGCATCCTCGACCAAATGATTCGCGAGCGCATCCTGGTGCAGGCGGCGCTCGAGCGCGGGTATGTCATCAGTGATGACGCGCTGCTTCCGTCCGTGGTCAATGATCCCAATTTTCAGGAAGACGGGAAATTCTCGGAGCAGCGTTTCGAGTTATTCCTCAGGCAGAATCGAATCTCGCGCGCGCAGTATTTCCAGTCGCTGGGAAAGGAAGCGCTCGTCAACAACATGATGGGCGTGCCTTTGGTGACCGCGGCGGTTTCCAAGAATACCGTTCAGCGCCTCGCCGTATTGGTGGCAGAGGAGCGCGAGGTCAGCAAGGCTGTGGTCGGTGTGGATCAGTTCATCGCCAAGGACAAGGCGACTGATGCGGAAATCGACGCGTACTACAAGGCTCATCCCGAGCTATCCAGGGTAGCCGAACGGGCGCGCATCGAATATGTGGTGTTTTCGCCGGAAGCGATGCTTCCCCTCGTTCAGTTGACGGATGCTGACATCAAGGATTACTACGAGCAGCATGCGAGTGAATTCTCCACGCCGGAACAGCGGGAAATCAGCCATATATTGATTCGGCTTGCGCCGTCCGCGAGCGAGGCCGAGAAAAACGCGGCCGAGCAAAAAGTTCAGCAGATCTTGCAGGAAGCTCATGCCAATCCGAAAAAATTTGGCGAACTGGCTAAGCAATACTCGCAAGACCCGTCTACTGCGGACAAGGGTGGCGATTTGGGAGTCATCACACCGGGCTCGATTTTCCCCGAAGTGGCGAAATTGGCATTCGAGATGAAAGCTGGTGAAGTGGCTGGCCCGGTGCGGTCGCCAGCCGGCTTGCACATTCTTCTTGCGAAGTCCGTCAGGCCCGGCGTGCAGCGCTCGTTTGCTGAAGTGAAGGACGCGGTTAGCGAGAGTGCGCGTCGGCAAGCTGCAATGCGGCGCTTTAACGAGGAAGCGGACAAGTTCGGCGATCTGGTTTACGCCCAATTTTCCTCGCTCAAACCGGCGGCGGATCAGTACAAGCTGACCATCAAGACGACAGACTGGTTTGGGCGGAATGGGCCTGCTGAGGCGATCCTGAAAAATGAGCATCTGATGCAGGCTGTGTTCTCGGATGAAGCGATCAAGCAGCATCGCAATACCGAGGCGATCGAAGTGGCGCCCAATACGCTCGTTGCGGCGCGGGTGGCGGAATACACCCCTCCGGGACAGAAACCCGAGGCCGAAGTGCGTGCCGATATCGAACGGGCTCTGGCGCGCGAGCACGCCATGAAAGCAGCGGAAGAGGCGGGCAAGGCCTATGTTGCGCAACTGCGGCAGGGCCAGGCGGTTTCCGGGCTTGGCTTCGGGCAGCCGCAGACGATCAGCCGGCAGGACAGCCAAGGCTATTCCGATGCGGTGATCCGCGAAATTTTCGCTGCAAACGCGAAACAACTTCCTGCCTACGTTGGCCTGCCGGCGGGTGAGAGCGGCTATGCTATTTACCGTATCACCAAGGTCATGACGCCGGCGGACAAGGTGGCGGAGGCCAACCAGGCCATGCCGGTTCTGCTTCAGCGCGCATGGGTGACTGCGCTCGCAGAGGCGTACGTGGAAAGCCTCAAGGCTCAATCCAATATCAACGTCCGCAAGGACGTGCTGGAAAAGAGCGAACGCTGATTGTTCGAGAGGGGGGCGATCCTCCTCCGCAAGGGCAAGCGGGCGGCCTAAACGCGGATAGCGCGCGTGCCCTGTTTGGCGAGGTAGGCCAGCACACGGCCGGCCATTTCGGGTAGCGGAACAATTTCATCCACAGCGCCCACGGCCACCGCCTCCTTGGGCATGCCATAGACCACGCAGGTCGCCTCGTCCTGCGCGAAGTTGTGAGCCCCCGCGCGTTTCATCTCCAGCATTCCCACCGCGCCATCTTTGCCCATCCCGGTCAGAATCACGCCCACCGCATTGGCCCCCGCGCAGTTGGCGGCCGATCGGAACAACACATCCACTGCCGGGCGATGGCGGTTTACCGGCGGACCCTGGTTCAACTCGCATATATAGTTGGCGCCACTTCGCGCCAGCAACAGGTGCGAGTGCCCGGGGGCGATGAAGGCATGCCCTGGCAAGACGCGGTCGCCCTGTTCGGCTTCCTTCACCTGAATCTTGCACAGCGAGTTCAGGCGATTGGCGAACGAGCGGGTGAAAGCCTCGGGCATGTGCTGGGTGACCAGGATGCCCGGACAGTCCGGGGGCATGTGGATCAGAAAATCTTTGATCGCTTCCGTTCCGCCGGTGGATGCGCCGACGATGATGAGCTTTTCGGTGGAGGTGATGCGGTTCGACACCGAGGGCAGTACGGCATCCGCGGTCAGTCGTTCCTGTATCTGGGGTTTAACGGGTTTGCGAAGCCTGGATTGAGCCGCTGCCCGAACCTTTTCCGCAATCATGTCGGCGTATTCCTGCAAGCCGCTGGCAATGTCGATCTTTGGCTTGGTCACGAAATCGACCGCGCCCAGTTCAAGCGCCCGCAAGGTGATGTCGGAGCTTTTCTCCGTCAGGGAGGAGATCATCACCACCGGCATGGGGCGCAATCGCATGAGCTTTTCCAGAAAATCCAGGCCGTCCATCCTGGGCATTTCCACGTCCAGGGTGAGGACGTCGGGATTCAGCTCGCGAATCATTTCCCGTGCCACGATGGGGTTGGGCGCCGTGCCGACCACTTTGATGTCGGCCGACTTGTCGAGGATCTCCTTCAGCAAGCCGCGAATCAGCGCCGAATCGTCGATGATCAGTACCTTGATGGCCATTCACCCAACCTCAGGAAAACAGTTCCACGTCACCGGCGACGGGAGTGCTTACGATGCGGCTGACGTATTCCTTCTCCCGCTCCACCACCGTGTTGTTATGCAGGTTGCGGAGCTTTTTGACCAGTACGCGTCCGGTCTTGGGGAAGAAATAGACCTTGCGTGGATAGATGTCGAGTAAATCCTTCGCGAGCAGCGGAATTTGTTCCGTGTCCAGAAATTGCAGCACGAAATCCGCATTGCGCGCCCCCACGTTGGTCGCGGTAAAGCCCTTCAACACATTGCCCCCGCCGAATACCTTGGCTTCAAGATTCTGGCGCCGCGCGCCCATCTTCATGAGGTGATTGACCAGCACCTCCATGGCGTAGGTGCCGTACCGGGTTGACGTGCTGAGCGGATTGTTTTGGTCGCGATCGCTGTCCGGCAGCATGAAGTGGTTCATGCCGCCGATGCCGCTCACCCGGTCGCGAATGCATGCGGACACGCACGACCCGAGCACCGTCACGATCAGCATGTCGCGCGCCGTGACATAGTATTCTCCGGGAAGAATTTTTGCGGCCTGGGTCTCGAAATTGCGGTCGTAGTAGAGATTCGGCGCCAGGGATTCTTCATGCGCTGCGGTCATGGAAAGCCTTCCTCAATGGTTCGGGCTCAGCCACGACTGGCTTGCTTTTTCGCTTGGGGGGCGAGTTCGTACACCGTTCGTCCACGCAGCTTGAACAGGTCCGCCGCATGGTGAAAGCTTTCCGAGTGACCCGCGAACAACAATCCGTCCTCGGCCAGCAAGGGAACGAATTTTTCCAGTATTTTGTGCTGCGTGGGCTTGTCGAAATAGATCATCACATTGCGGCAAAAAATTACGTCGAAAGGCCCGCGCATGGGCCAGGAGCTGTCCAGCAGATTGATCTGGCGATAGGTGATCATCGATTGCAACTCGGGTTTCACCTTGACGTAACCTTCCTGCGTGCCTTTCCCCCGGAAAAAATACTTGCGCGTCAGGTGCTCCGGCATGCGGGCCACCCGCTCTTCGGGATAGACGCCCTGACGGGCCTTCTCCAGCACATTCGTGTCCAGATCGGAGGCCAGGATTTTTACATGGGAAGGAATGTTCCCGAACAGCTCGGCAACGGTGATGGCCAGCGAGTAGGGCTCTTCCCCCGTGGATGCGGCAGAGCACCAAATGGAAATACTGGGTTTGCGCATCCGCGGCCGCAGGAATTCCTGCAGGAGCGGAAAGTGGTGCTCCTCGCGGAAGAAAGCCGTGAGGTTGGTGGTGAGCGAGTTGGTGAAGGCCTCCAACTCTTCCTCATGGCCTTGCTCCAGGTATTGAAGATAGAGGGCAAAGCTCGGGATCCCCGTTGTTCGAAGGCGGCGCGCCAGGCGGCTATAGACCATGTCGCGCTTGATGGGGGAGAGCGAAATGCCGGCTCGATCGTAAATCAGTTTGCGGATGCGCTCGAAATCCTGGTCGGTGAACAGAAACTCGCGGCCATCGTCGTTGGCGCGCGGTTCCTGCCGGGCGGGAGCGGGGGTACGGCTATGCATGGGTGGCGAACTGGGGTGGGAGTCAGGAAACGCTGTCCACCAATTCCAGATCGCGGCTGGACATGAGTGTCTCGATATCGATGAGAATGATCATGCGGCCCTCGACCGTGCCAAGGCCCATGATGTACTTGGTGTCGAGGGAGGAGCTGAGTTCCGGCGCGGCACGTACCTGGTCCGGGGCCAGGGTGATGACATCGGAGACGCCGTCCACCACCATGCCGACCACGCGGCCGGCCACGTTCAGGATGATCACCACCGTGAATTCATTGTATTCGACCTTGCCGAGATTGAACTTGATGCGCATGTCCACGATGGGGACGATGACGCCGCGCAGGTTGATCACGCCCTTGATGAAAGCGGGCGTGTTGGCGATGCGCGTCACCGCATCGTAGCCGCGGATTTCCTGAACCTTGAGGATGTCGATCCCGTACTCTTCCTCACCCAGCGTGAAGGTCAGACATTCCTGCCCGCCCTGGGCCATGGCGGTGTCGATGGTATCGTGGGCCAGATTGCTCATGGTTGACTCCTGAATCATGCCGAAACGGTGGATAAATCATTGGCGCGGGCCATGCGTGCCAGCGCCGTGACATCGAGAATGAGGGCCACGCGTCCGTCGCCCATGATGGTCGCGGCCGCGATGCCCGGTACTTTCCTGAAGTTGGTTTCCAGGCTCTTGATGACCACCTGATGTTGGCCCACCAGGTCGTCCACGAACAGCGCAGCCTTGACGCCGTCGGACTCGATGATGACCAGGATGCCCTCGTGGGGGGCGCGGGTGCGCGGCTCGATATTCAGGATGGAGTGCAGCGCCAACAGCGGCAGATACTCCCCGCGCACGCTGACCACCCGTCCTTCGCCTGCGACGGTCTTCACGTCCGCCTTGGCGGGTTGCAGCGATTCGACGATGTAGCCCAGAGGGATGATGAAAACTTCGTTCTGAACGGCCACCGACATGCCGTCGAGAATGGCCAAGGTGAGCGGCAGGCGGATGGTGACGGTCGTGCTGCTGCCCGGCACGGAGCTGAGCTCAACCCGTCCGCCGATGCTCTCGATATTCCGCTTCACCACGTCCATGCCGACGCCCCGTCCGGAGACGTCGGTGACCACTTCCGCCGTGGAGAATCCCGGCGCGAAGATCAGTTGCCACACCTCCTGGTCCGGCATCTGGTCGCTTACCGCGAGGCCACGCTCGCGCGCCTTGGACAGAATGCGCTCGCGGCTGAGGCCGCCGCCATCGTCCGATACCTCGATCACGATATTCCCGCCCTGGTGCGACGCCTTCAGCGTCAGCGTGCCTTTCGGATCCTTGCCGGCGGCGATGCGCTTCTCCGGCGATTCGATGCCGTGGTCCAGGCTGTTGCGCACCAGATGGGTGAGCGGGTCGGAAATTTTCTCGATCAGGCCCTTGTCGATCTCGGTCCCTTCGCCGATGGTGCGCAGTTCCACCTGTTTGCCCAGCTTCCCTGCCACATCGCGCACCACGCGCGGGAAGCGGCTGAACACGAAACTGATCGGCAGCATGCGAATGGACATCGCCGCTTCCTGCAGGTCGCGCGTGTTGCGCTCCAGTTGGGAGACGCTATTGATCAGGTTTTCATACAAGACCGGGTCGGCCTGCGCGGTGGTTTGCGCGAGCATGGCCTGGGTGATCACCAGTTCGCCTACCAGGTTGATCAGCTGATCGACCTTCTCTACATTGACGCGAATCGAGGACGCTTCGGCGTTCGCGGCAGGGGCCGGGCTCGGGCGCGGCGGTGGCGCTGACGCCGCTGATGCCGGTGTCGGCTCGACCGCCTTGCCCAGTTGCTCGCTTCCCGGGGCATCGGCGAAAAAGCCAAAGCCGTCGTCGGCTTCCCGGTCGGCCTTCAACTGCTCTTCCGACACGAACAAGCCGAATCCCTCATCGGCCGCAGGCACGCCAGGTGCATCATCGAAGAAGCCGAAACCGTCATCGTCCGCCACGTCGGCCGGCTCGGCGGCGGTTTGCGTCACGCTGACCTGCTTGCGGCTGACCACGAATTCGAGCATCTCCCACAGTTCGTCCTCGCCGATGGTGCTATCGAAGACGACGGAGACAGAGCCGTTCTTTTTCTCGTCCGACATGGTCACGGTGCCGTGTCGCGCCAACTCGTCCAGCAGCGGTGTCAGCTTCACCTTGCCGAGCTTGCGGAACTCGATTTGGTAACGGTGGCCTTGGGCGTCCGGAGTGCCGACGGCATGCGCCACCGGGGCGCTCGCGGCGGGCGTAGCTTCCTGTGGGGCATCGCCGCTCAACTGGTGCAGGGTCGCGCAGATGCTTGCCACCGCCGCCTCGTCCACCGGCGTACCGTCGCGGTGAAACTCCAGCTGGCTCTTCAGGACGTCGCCCGCCTGCAGGAAGGCATCGACCATTTCGCTGCGCAGGGCGAGTTCGTTCTTGCGGATGCGGTCGAGCAGCGTCTCCAGAATGTGGGTGACCTCGGTGATGTCGGTGAAACCGAAGGTTCCGGCGCCGCCCTTGATCGAATGAGCCGCGCGGAAGACCGCATTCAGATCGTCCGGATCCGGTGCCTGAAGATCGATGGCGAGCAGCAGCGTTTCCATGGCGGCCAAATGCTCGGCCGCTTCATCGAAAAACACCTGGTAAAACTGGCTCATGTCGATCGACATGCCAAATTCCTAAAGAATTAACGGGTTCGTGGGAGTGCTGGGGTTGCTCAGCCGATCACCTTCTTTACAACATCCATCAGTTTCTGCGGGTCGAACGGCTTCACCAGCCAGCCGGTCGCGCCAGCGGCCCGGCCCTGGGTCTTGATGGTGTCGCCGGCCTCGGTGGTCAGCACGAGAATCGGCACGCTTTTGTACTGGGGCAAGCCGCGCAAGGTCTTGATCAGCGTGATGCCGTCCATCTGCGGCATGTTCTGGTCGGTGAGCACCAGATTGAAGGATTTCGCCTTGGCCTTGTTGAGGCCGTCCTGGCCATCAACCGCTTCGGTTACTTCGTAGCCGGCACCTTTGAGTGTGAAGGCCACCATCTGACGAATGGAGGGCGAATCGTCAACCGCCAAGATCGTTTTTGCCATTGCTGTTGTCCTCGCTTAGAGATGAATGCGTAGTGCCGACCTAGAAAAGATCGATGCTGCCCGCGGCCATTTCCGTCTGGCTGACCGGGCTGTTTCCCGTCGCGGCAAATTTTTCTCCCGCCTTCCTGAGTACGCTTTGGTACTGCCCCATCAGCTGTTCCAGCTCCTCCAGCGAAGGGGCCGGATTCTGCGCGCTGGACAGGTTGACCTGGCGGAGTTCCTCGAGGGCGTCCTGGGTGGTCGTAATCTGGCTTTGAACACGGGTCAGCAACTGGGTGACCAGGTCCTGGAACTGGAGCGACGTGACCGTCCCATGCACGTCCTTCTCGATGTTCTGCGCAATGTCCGACAGGCTTCCGGCAGTCTGCGTCATGTTCGAATTCAGCGCTTGAATCCAGTCGATCATCGATTCCACGCGCTGTTTGGAATTCAGCGCGAACTGCATGTCCTTGGAGGCCATGCCGGTGATGGCGTCTTCCGCTGCCCGCACCGAGCCGTGCACGCCATCCATGTAGTCGCGAATCTGGGTGCTGAACTGGGTGGCGCGCAGCGACAG
>Ga0153916_10001877_pt1 | contig 15301 bp, 15 predicted proteins | sample Opewatmetagenome_FD_109642 | JGI IMG/M metagenome (GOLD analysis project Ga0153916, IMG submission 109642) | Freshwater wetland microbial communities from Ohio, USA - Open water 3 Core 3 Depth 4 metaG | ecosystem: Environmental > Aquatic > Freshwater > Wetlands | place: USA: Ohio, Lake Erie...
TCCGGTCCGATGGGGGCGGTCACGGGACGCGCGACCGCCGGATGACGCGGCGACGGCCCGGCTGTTCGCGGAGGTTCAGGCACGCCGTGGAACGCACCGGACGGCGCCGCCGACGAGCGGGCGGGCGGCACCGTCCGGAAAGCGAGGAGACCCGGAGCTACTTCAGGTAGATCATCGGGGCGATGCGCTCCTCGAGCTCCTCGATCTTCAGCTCGAGCGCTTCGGCATCCTTGCCGGTCGCGCTGCGGATCGCCTTCTTCTGGTCTTCCGTCAGGGTCAGGCGGAAGGTCCCTCCCTTGTTCGCCGTCATGGTGCTTCCTCCATGTGCTGGGGTTACATGGGCTTAGAGCTTGTCGAACAGCCTCGCGGGCGCGATCCGAATCTCCCGTTCCTCCTCCCCGAACCAGTGGGGCCCGCGATGGACGGTGGCAATGTGTTCCGGAAGCGTGAAAGCGGCGTGAACGACCGCGCCGCGGCGCGTGAAACGGTGGCGAGATCCGACCACTTGCCCGGCGGCCCGGCTGGGGTAGGTTAGAATCCCTGAACCACCCTGCGGGGCAACGCTGGTGCGCCTCACCCTGTTCGGGACTCTTCGGCTCGAGGAACCTGGTGGCGGCAACCAGGAGCCCCGACTGGGATCTAAGCCCATGGCGCTGCTGGCGTTCCTCGCCTTGGAGCCGGGGCTCCACCCGCGCGATGAGCTGGCCACCCTCTTCTGGGCCGACACCCCGACGTCATCGGCACGGGCGTCGCTGCGCCAGGCGCTGCGTGCGGTGCGATCCGCCGTCGGCGACCGGCTCGAGGCGGACAATCGGTCCGTCCGCCTGCTCCCTGGACTCGCCTGCGATGTCAACGAGTTCCGGCGGTTGGTGGAGGAGAACCCGTCGGCGGCCCTGAAGTACGACGTCCCCCGGTTCCTCGCCGGCGTTTCCGCGCGGGGCGCGCCGGCCTTCGAGGAGTGGGCGGACACCACCAAAGCCGCCCTGCTCCGTCAGTACGCCAAGGCGCTTCGCAAGGCCGGCAGCCAGGCGTTGCGGCTCTCGCGCTGGGCCGAGGGCGCGGCGCTGGGCAGGCAATGGCTGAGCATCGAGCCGCTGTCCGCCGAGGCGGCGACCCTTACGGCCGAAGCGCATTTCATGGCGGGCGAGAACGGGACGGCACTGGCGGAGCTCACCGAGCATATGCGCCGGGTGCGTGCGGAAACGGGCGTGGAGCCGGACGGGTCCCTGCGCGCTCTGGCCGAGCGCATCGCCAAGGCAGGACGCCACCCCGGCCGCCGTTTTTCCGGGGCGGCGCTGGAACCCGCCTTCGAGACCTCCCTCGTCGGCCGCGAGGCCGAGTGGCGCGCAGTCATGGACGCATGGTCTTCCGTGACGCGCGGCGAGACGCGCATCGTGCTGCTCGAGGGGGATCTCGGGACGGGCAAGACGCGTCTGGCGGAGGAAGCGTTGCGCTGGGTCCGCACGGCCGGAGCCACCGTGCTCGACGGTCGGGGCTACGATGCCGCCGGGGTCGCGTACGCACCGATCGCCGACGCGCTGAGCGACGCGCTCGACGCCCCGGGCCTGCCGGCCGTGTCCCCCGAGTGGCTGGCGGAGGTCGCCCGCCTGCACCCCGGCATTCGCGACCGGTTTCCCCGCCTGCCGGCACTCGCAGAGCCCATCGAGACCGACCGCCGCTGGCGGCTGTTCGAAGCGGTGGCCCAGGTCGTTCTCGGGCTCGCCGCCGAGCACCCCACCGCGTTCGCGATCGATGATCTGGAGCTGTGCGACGCCGATTCGTGCGCGCTGCTGCAGTTCCTCGCGCAACGGGTCTCCGCCGCCCCCGTGCTCTTCCTGTTCACCTCCAGCCCCGGCGAGGTAGAGCGCGCGGCGCCAACCGGCGCGCTGTGCCGCACGCTGCGCACGGTGGACCGGGCGACCGTCCTGTCGCTCGGGGCGCTCGACACGGACGCCGTGTGGCAGCTTGTGCGCCAGCTGGCCCGGATCACGAAGCCGGAGGGCGGCCGCCGGTTGGCGGAGCGGCTGCACGCCCTCACCGAAGGCAATCCGTTCCACATCGTCGAACTCCTGAAGAGTTTGTTCGGGCAGGGTCTGCTGACCGTGGATGCCACGACCGGGGCGTGGCGCGTCGCGCCCGGAGCGACGGAGGACCTGGGCCGGGCCATCCCCCTGCCGCGGTCGGTTCAGGAAGCCGTGCAGGCCCGCTGCGGGGGACTGCCCTACGAGCTGCGCGACCTGCTGGCGGTGGTCGCGGTCGCGGGCCGGCGCGCGTCACCCCACTTGATCTCCCGCATCCTCGGGTTGTCGCGCTTGCGGGCCGCGGCGCTGGCGGATTCGCTGGTGGACCGCAGGCTGCTGGCGCAGGAGGGGGGTGGCTACCGCTGCGCGCACCCGGTGATTCGGGAGGTGGTGCGCGCGGGCCTCACTCCCGCCCGCGGCCAAGAGATGCACCGCGCGATCGCCTACGCCCTCGAGGAGCTTGCCGATCCGGCGGACGCCGGCGACGTCGCGCGCCACGCAGAGCGGGGGGGCGAGCCCGCGCTCGCCTACCAGGCCGCGCTGCGGGCGGGGGCAGCTGCGGCGTCGCAACTCGTTCCCGACGACGCCCTGGCATGGTTCGGGTTTGCCGCCCGCGTGGCCCCAACGGCAGCCGACGCCGATGAGGCAACCCGTCGCGCCGCCGCGGTCACGAGCTCGGACGCCGCCAAGCCGGCGCGGGCGCGCCGCAGAACGGGCACACCCGCGCTTGGGCTCACGCGCCGCGACCTCGACCTGGGGGTCGGGCGGCGGGACTGAGGCGGCGCGCGCCGCCCCGGCCCCGCCGCACCTGCGGCTACTGCTTCGTGGCCGTGATGTTCAGCGTCGCCGGCTCGTCGCCGGTGCCGAAGTCCCAGTCCACGTTCGCGCCCGTCAGCGTAATCGTGTTGCCGGACAATACGAAGTTGAACTGCATCTCGCCCGACTGTCCCGTTTCCCGGAGGGTGAGCACGTCGAGGCTCGCCGTCCACGTGCCGCCGGTGGTGTCGGGCTGCGTCAGCGGCGCCGTCAGGATCGCCCGCCAGGTGCTGTCGGCGGAGAACGTCATGCGGAAGGTGACCCCCAAGGCAATGACGTCCACTTTCTGCGTCGGGTTGGCCACGCGTGTGAATTCCATCTTGGTCGCGTTCCACGTGCCGACGAACTCATCCATCGGCGGTGCTCCGCTGTCGCTGCACGCCGCCGCACCAAGCGCGAGTCCCGCGATCATCGTTGCCATTGCTTGCCGCACGTCGTCTCCCGGTGGGTTGACGGGGGAATACTCGGTGGCGGGGCCTCAAGCAGCGGTGAAACACACGTGAAGCGACCCGTGAAGACGACGGGAGACCATAAGGGAAGAAACGGATCAGTGATCCGCCGGAGAGCGTGAAGAGCGCTTCAAGCCCCGTTCACGCCGCTGCCACCGGGCGCGCCGTATCGTTCCGTTCCAGGAACGCTCACGGACGGGATCGATGACCACGACCAGCATCAGTGTCGAAGACGCCCGCTGGATCGGCGAGGAGCTGGGGGTCGACTGGGCGGTGGTGAGCTTCGACGAGTTCCGGCACGGCATGGAAGTGGAGCTGGAGCACGGGCGGCGGAACCGTCTCACCAACGTGACCAACGACGATCTGCTCATGACGGGGAAGATCGCGTTGGCGCACCTTACGGAATTCCCGGACTACTACCAGCGCCTGGCCAAGATGGAGGCCGAGGCGCACACGTACTGGGCCCGCAGGAAGTAGCGCCGGCCACACCATGCCAAAGCACTACGTGTCCAACGAAAACGTCTCGGTCCGGATCTTCCGGAGCGATCTCCTGGAGTGGTTCAGCCATGTTCACCCGGCGCTGCCCCACGTGCTCTACTGGCCGGTGGTCGCGGCGACGCTGTGGCTCAGCGACACGCGGGGGGTGGCACTCGGGCGCGTCGCGCTGCTGTTCGTGGGCGGCGCGCTGCTGTGGACCGTCGCCGAGTACATCGTGCACCGCTTCACGTTCCACCCGGGGCCGGTGATCGAGGGCCAGGTACGCGAGATCGTCGCAGGTCTCAAGCCGGGCGAGCCGGCCCTGCGCGCCATGCGCACGCTGCGCCAGAAGCAGTATTTCCTGGCGCACGGCGTGCACCATGATTTCCCGAACGACACCCTGCGCCTCGTGATGCCGCCGTCGGTGAGCATCCCGCTGGCCGTGCTGTTCTACGCGCTGTTCACGGGGATCTTCGGCCGGGCGGCGGGTCCGGCCCTGTTCGCCGGGCTCGTCGCCGGCTACATCGCGTACGACACGATTCACTATGCCGTCCACCACTTCTCGCTGCACGGCCGCGTGACGCTGTTCCTCAAGAAGCACCACTTCCGGCACCACTACCAGGATTCCACCAGGAACTTCGGCGTGAGCAGCCCGCTGTGGGACTTCGTCGCCGGCACGTACAGTCCCGGATAGCACGCCCGCGGTGACCGGGGGCGCGATATCGCAGGCGCCGGGCCCACCCTGTAGCTTTGAACCGGTTATCAGACGGAGTCACGGGTGACCGACGCGTCGGATCGTCTCGCGAGCGCGCTGGCCGACCGCTACACCATTGAGCGGGCGATCGGGCGGGGCGGGATGGCCACGGTGTATCTCGCCGAGGACCGACGCTACGGGCGCAAGGTCGCCGTGAAGGTCCTGAAGCCGGACCTCGCCGCCGCGGTCGGCCCCGAGCGGTTCCTCCGCGAGATCCGCATCACGGCGCAGCTCAACCACCCGCACATCCTCCCGCTGCTCGATTCCGGCGAAGCCAACGGGTTCCTCTACTACGTGATGCCGTACATGACCGGGGGCTCGCTGCGTGGGCTCCTGGTACGGGGCAGGACGGTTGAGCACCAGGTCGTTCAGCAGGTTACCGCACAGGTCGCCGCAGCGCTCGACCATGCGCACCGCCACGGCATCGTGCACCGCGACATCAAGCCCGAGAACATCCTGCTCTCCGAGGGGCTCGCCGTCGTCGCGGACTTCGGGATCGCCAAGGCCGTGGCCGGCGCGAGCGACGGCGGCCTCACCCGAAGCGGTTTTCCGCTCGGCACCCCGGGCTACATGAGTCCGGAGCAGGCGGCCGGGCTCACGGCCCTCGACCCGCGGACCGACGTGTTCGGGCTGGCGTGCGTGGTTTACGAGCTGCTCGTTGGCGAGACGCCCGGCATGTGGCCGAGTGACGAGGTCCTCCGGGTGGGACGGTTCCTCGACGCGTCTCCCGCGCACCGCGCACGGCTGGACGCCCTGCCGGGCCGCGTCGAGCAGGCGCTCGTCCGCGCCCTGGCCATCCGACCCGCCGACCGCTTCGCGACGCCCACCGCGTTCGCCGAGGCGCTGACCGCCGCGTTCGCCCGCGGACCCGCGCTGCCCGATGAGGAGGTCGACCGGTTGCTGCGGCGGGCCGCGGAGCTCGAGGTCGAGCAGCCCACCATCGAGGGCGCGCTGTCGATCGGCGGCGTCGAGCAGGTGGCCGCCGAGGTGGGGATCCCGCCGCGCTTGGTGCGCGCGGCCGCCGGCGAGCTCGTGCGACCAGCCGAGCACATCCCGGCGCAGCCGGCCAGGCGTCGCCGCGAACTCTTCCCGAGCAGGGTGGTCGTCGATCGCGTGGTGGAGGGGCGGATCCCGCCGTCCGCCTACGAGGCGATCGTCGAGGACATCCAGCGCACGCTCGGGATCGTGGGGGTGGGGTCCACGCTCGGCCGCTCGCTCACGTGGACGGGCATGCCGGGTGGCGGCGCGGGACGGGACGTGCGGATCGCGATCACGCCGGGGGACGATCGCACGCGGATCCACATCGAGGAGCATCTCGAGCTGCGCGGCATCACCAAGGCGGCGCCCGGCCTTGGGGCGGCGATCACCGGCGCGCTGGGCGCCGTGATCGCCGGCCTCGTCGGCGGTGGCGACGCCGCGGGAGTCGGCATGCTCATCGGCCTCGCGCTCGGCATTCCCGGAGCGATCCGGTTCGTGCTGGTGACGCAGGAGATGCAGCGCCAACCGCAGCTCGAGGAGCTGGCCGTGCGGCTGGCGGCGCGGGCGGAGCGGGCGCTGCCACCGGGGGGGGAACGAACGACCGGAGCGAGCGACGACAAACCCGGGAACTCGCGATGAAGACTGACCCGTTCCGCGCCCGGACCGAGAAGCTGCTGGCCCAGGCCGACATCGTCATCAATGGCGGCCGCCCGTGGGACATCCGGGTCCACGACGAGCGGTTCTACGCACGCGTCATGGCCCAAGGCGAACTCGGGCTGGGCGAGGCCTATATGGACGCGTGGTGGGACTGCGAGCGGCTCGACGAGTTCATCTGCCGGGTGTTGCGCGCCGACCTGCGGAGCAAGGTGAGGCCGTGGAGCGACGCGCTGCGCGCACTCGCCGCGCGGCTCGTCAACCTCCAGAAGCCCTCCCGCGCGTTTCACATCGGCCGGCACCACTACGACATCGGCAACGACCTGTTCAGTCGCATGCTCGACGGGCGGATGATCTACAGCTGCGGCTACTGGAAGGACGCGAAGACGCTGGACGAGGCCCAAGAAGCCAAGCTGGACCTCGTGTGCCGCAAGCTCGGCCTGCGGCCAGGGATGCGGGTGCTCGACATCGGCTGTGGCTGGGGCGGGACGGCCAGGTTCGCCGCCGAGCGCTATGGGGTCAGCGTGGTCGGCATCACGGTCTCCGCAGAGCAGGTGAAGCTCGCCCGGGAGCGCTCCAGCGGCCTCGACGTGGAGATCCGGCTGCAGGACTACCGCCAGCTCGACGGCAAGTTCGACCGCGTGCTTTCGATCGGCATGTTCGAGCACGTCGGCTGCAAGAACTACCGGCGGTTCATGAAGGTTGTGCGCGACCGCCTCGCCGACGACGGCCTGTTCCTGCTCCACACAATCGGCAGCAACCGCTCGGTGACGCGGACCGACCCCTGGACCGAGCGGTACATCTTCCCCAACTCGATGCTGCCGTCAGCGGTGCAGATCGCCACCGCCGCTGAAGGAGAGTTCGTGATCGAGGACTGGCACAGCTTTGGCGCGGACTACGACACCACGCTGATGCACTGGCACCGGAACTTCGAGCAGCATTGGGGGGAGCTCGCGGACCGGTACGACGAGCGGTTCCACCGGATGTGGCGCTATTTCCTGCTCTCGTCCGCCGGGTCGTTCCGGGCGCGGTACAACCAGGTGTGGCAGATCGTCCTGTCTCCGACCGGCGTGGCGGGCGGGTACCGCGCCCCGCGCTGAAGCGCCGGCAACGGCCGGGTCCCCGCCCTGCCGCTCTGCCCTCTGCGCCCTGCGCTCTGCCTCCCGTTTCAGTCTCCCGCTCCTGCCGCCTCCCGCAGCAGCGCCCGCGCGATCACGAGCCGCTGGATCTGGTTCGTCCCTTCGTAGATCTGCGTGATCTTGGCGTCGCGCATGTACTTCTCGATCGGGAAGTCCTTGCAGTAGCCGTAGCCGCGGAACAGCTGCACGGCGTCGGTCGTCACCTTCATCGCCACGTCGGTGGCCATCAGCTTACACATGGCGGAGACCTTCGTGATGTTCTTGGCACCCGAGTCGATCACGCGCGCGGCGTGGTGCACGAGCGCGCGCGCGGCCTCGACCTGGGTCGCCATGTCGGACAGCATCCACTGGATTCCCTGGAACGAGCTCACCGACTGGCCGAACTGCTTGCGCTGGTGCGTGTACTGGATCGCCAAGTCGAGGGCGCCCTGCGCGAGCCCGACCGCCTGCGACGCGACTCCCGGGCGGGCCCGGTCGAGCGTCACCATCGCGTGCTTGAAGCCGTGGCCCTCGTGCCCACCCAGCAGGTTCGCCAGGGGCACCCGGCAGTTCTCGAGGTGGATCTCGACGACCGGGACACAGCGGATCCCCATCTTGTCCTCGTGCTTGCCGACGCGGTAGCCGGGGGTCCCCGATTCGACCACGAACGCCGAGATGCCGCGCGCGCCCCGGCCCGCCTCGGTCACCGCGAAGATCGTGTTGTACGAGGCGACCGCCCCGCCAGTGTTCCACTTCTTCTCGCCATTCAGCACGTACGCGTCGCCGTCCCGCTCGCCGCGCGTGGTCATGGAGCCCGCATCGGAGCCCGATTCCTTCTCCGACAGCCCGAAGGCGATCAGCTTCTCGCCGGCCGCGATCCCTGGCAGCCAGCGCTGCTTCTGCTCGTCCGTACCGCCCACGATGATCGGGAATGAGCCGAGCGCGTTCACGGCATAACCCACGCCCATCCCGCCGCAGGCGCGGGAGAACTCCTCGACCACGATGCACAGGTCGAGCACGCCGCCACCCATGCCGCCGTACTCCCGCGGGATCCAGACGCCGGAGAGCCCGGCGTCCTTGATCGCCTTCTGGACCTCCCACGGGTAGGTCTGCTCGACGTCGTACTTGGCCGCGACGGGTCGCATGGCCGTGTCGGCCAGATCGCGGGCGCGCTGCCGGAGTTCCATCTGCTGAGGCGTGTAGAGCTCTTTGATCATCGTTCGACTCACCTGGTTCGTGGTGCCGACGTTGGGTGGGGGAATCGACGGCCGCGCAATAAGGTACGCGATCCGACGCTGCTGCGCCCGGGGGCGGACCGGGCCGCGGGGTCGAGGGTCCGCAGAGGGGCCCGCCCTAGTCGTGATCACCGCAGAGGGCGCGGAGATCAAAGAGGTGGATGAGGGTTGGGGCACCCACAACGTCTCTGCGCCCTCTGCGAGCTCTGCGGTCCACGCGCCATCCCCTGCGCGGTGGGCTCTTCAGCGTGGTGGGAGCTGGCTAGTGCGGGGGCGGCTCGCCGATGACCACCGTGTCGGGGCCGGCGATCCGCACGACGTGGCAGCGGCAGGGATCGGGAGTCGCGAACACGAAATCGGCTGTGAACGACGCTCCGCCCTGCACGCCGGTGACCCGGACGATGTCGCCGTCGCTCGAGAACTCATCCAGCAGCCCGTCGTCCACCACCTCGTACACGCCGGGAGCCAGCAATCCCAGCCATCCGGGCTCGAGCACGCGCCCCGTGCGGAGGTTGGTGCGCGTGAGCGTGACGCCGGTGGCCGGCTGCATCGCATCGTCGAGCACGGTCACGGTATAGACGCGAAATTCCTCGGTGCAGGCGCAGGCGCGCAGCGGCTCGTCGCAGCCAGAGCTCGGCGCGACGGCCAGCGCGAAGGCAAGGAGCGGGACCAGGCGAGTGAGCGTCATGCGAACTGTTCGTGCCTCCCTGTCGAAGTTACCCGTCTCGCGGTCGGGAGGTCACACACGACAGTGGCCCCGGTCCGGGCGTCCAGCCCGGAGGCCGCCAGCATCCTCCCGTGACCCAACGCCAGCCAGTACCTTTCGCGGTCCCCCGGAGTGAAAGGCCCCAATGCGACGCCACCGCTCCCCAGCTCTCAGCGACCTGCTCTCCCTGCTCGCGACCCTCACGGTGACGGGCGCTCCCCTCGCTGCGCAGCGTCCCGACTCGGCGCGCACCGATACGACGCCAACCCGGCCCGTGATCACGAAGGAGACCCTCCAGGCGGCCCTGAATCTCATCGGTCTCACGTATTCGGATTCCGAGCTCGCGCTGCTGCTCCAGCCGCGCGGCCAGTTCGGGAACGACTTCACGGGCCGCGGCGACCGCCGCAACGCGTGGGACGCCCTCCGCGCGGTGCCACTGCCCAATTCCGTCCCGCCGGCGCTGTTCTTCCAGCCGCTCCCGCCCGCCGCGCCGATCGCGAACCGAGAGCCGGTTTTCGCCGCGGCTACCAGGGGGCTGAAACGGCCGGAGCACTTGGAGGACGCGGCATTCTGGTCCATCGCCGACCTTGCCGCCCTGCTCAGGAGCCGGCAGGTGACGTCGGTCGAGCTCACGACGATGTACCTCGACCGGCTCAAGCGCTACGACTCGGTGCTGCACGCCGTCGTGACGTTCACCGACAGCCTCGCGCTGGCGCAGGCCCGTCGCGCGGATCGGGAGATCGCCACCGGACATTATCGCGGGCCGCTGCACGGCATCCCGTATGGCGTGAAGGACCTCTACGCGGTCCCCGGCTATCCCACCACGTGGGGCGCCATGCCCTACAAGGACCAGGTGATCAACGAGACGGCCACCGCCGTGCGGAAGCTCGAGGCGGCGGGCGCGGTGCTGGTCGCCAAGCTCGCGTCGGGTGCGCTCGCCATGGGCGACGTGTGGTTCGGCGGCACGACGCGCAACCCGTGGAACACCGAGCAGGGATCGAGTGGCTCGTCGGCGGGGCCGGCGGCGGCCGTCTCGGCGGGACTCGTGCCGTTCGCGCTCGGCACCGAGACGCTGGGCTCGATCGTCTCGCCGGCCACCCGCACCGGCGTCACCGGCCTCCGCCCGAGCTTCGGCCGGGTGAGCCGGGCGGGCGTCATGGCGCTGTCGTGGTCGATGGACAAGGCGGGCCCGCTGTGCCACAACGCGGAAGACTGCGCGTTGGTGTTCGACGCGATCCGCGGGAGCGACCCGGGAGATCCTTCCGCGGTGGACGTGCCGTTCCCGTACGACGCGGGAGCCAGGCTCTCGGGGCTCAAGATCGGCTATCTCAAGTCCGCGTTCGAAGGCGAGCGCCGCGGCGCCGATCTCGATCGGCAGGTGCTCGAGGTGCTCCGGGGGCTCGGCGCCGACCTGATCCCGCTCGAGCTGCCGGACCGGCCGGCGCAGGCGGTGCGGATCGTGCTGAGCGCCGAAGCGGCGGCCGCGTTCGACGAGCTCACGCGCTCGGGCCGGGACAGCCTGCTGGTCCGGCAGGACGCGGGCGCCTGGCCCAACTCGTTCCGCTCCGCCCGCTTCATCCCGGCGGTCGAGTACATCCAGGCGAATCGGGTGCGGCGGCTGCTGCAGGAGGACATGCGGGCGTTGCTCGAGGACATCGACGCGTACGTGTCGCCCGCGGCCGCGGGCAACAACCTGCTCGTCACCAACCTCACGGGCCACCCGTGCGTCGCGGTGCCGGACGGTTTCCTCGACGAGAAGTCGCCGGCGAGCATCACGTTCTGCGGCAGGATGTACGGCGAGGCCGAGATGCTCGAGGCGGCGCGCGCGTATCAGGCGGCGACGCCGTGGGACGAGCGACATCCCGCGGCGTTTGGGGGACGCTCCCCGTGACTCCCCAGACCCCGGGGCGCGCGGGAGGGGGTGCGCTGCTGGCCAGCTTCCGGTGGAGCTCTTGGCTTGGGGCGGCGGGGAGGCCGACATGAGCACGGCCCCAGCTGGGAAGCAGGAGGCGGGCATCATCGGGCGGACCTTGCGCCTGATGCTCGCCATGCTGCTGGGGTTCATGACCTACACGGTGATGCACACCGAGGACAAGAGCTTCAATCTGCGGCTGCTGGCGGCGTTCGGATGCGTGACCGTGTTCTACGCGGTCCTGCATCTCCTCGTCCGTCGGTACGGCACGAGGCTCAACCGCTGGTACGGCGCGGTTGCGGTGCTCGCCCCGCTCGTCCTCGCGTTCGCGCTCGGCGGGCTGCTGGGCCGGGCGGCGGCGTCCGCCTATCTCGGACTTTCGTTCCTGCTGCAGACACTCCGCGGCGATGGCGGCTCAGAGGTCCTGGCGATTCCCGCCGCCCTGGTCCGCCGGCCCACCCATCTCGCGGGCGTTCTGTTCGCGCCGATCGATCTGGTGGAGAAGCACCTCACCGGCCCGGGAGGGCTGCCGGGGTAAGCCGGCGCGCCCTTCCGGAAGCCGTTCGTTGGCGGTCCCGGGCTTCAGCCCAGGACCGAATCGAAAGCCCTGGTTGGTCAGCCCTTCTCGAACGTCGCGTCGAGCCGCGCCGGGATCTCTCCGCTCCCGAAGTCGAACATCAGGTCGGTACTGTGGACGGTGAGCGTCGTCCCCGAGATGCTCACAGTCATCTCCACACCGTCCGTCTCTCCGGCATCCGTGAGGATCAGCTTGTTGCCGCTCTGGAGGACCCAGGTTCCGTTGATTACCTGAGGTCCCACCAGGGGGATCGTGACCGTGACGGTGTAGGCGCCGTTGGCGGCGATCATGATCTGCACCGAGCCGCCCATCCCGATGATGTCGAAATCCATGACCGGGTCGCCGAAGTCGGAGTACTTGAAGGCCGTGGCGTTCCACGTGCCCACCAGATCGGCCTAGGTCACGCCGGTGCTGTCCCCGCATCCCCAGACAAGTCCCGCCAGAAGCGGAATCGTCAACCACCACAGGCGTCGCACGCAATCCTCCAGGTAAGGGAAGTCAGGCACGCCAACATGTGATTGGTCGGATCAAGCAATGCTGAAAGGGTGCTGAACGCTGTGTGAAGGATGTCGGGGAGGGATCATGAAGCGGGTCCCCGGTTGCGCGCCTGCCTCGCTTGACGCCGGCTCGCCAGCGTGGCTCCTGTCGTCAACAGGAGAACGGCATGCGGACGTTGACCGGGATGCGGCGCCGCATCAGGGCGGCGCGCATCATCCTGTGTGCTCGGTGGGCAATTCCCCGCACCGGGTCTAATCGTCGATGATGAACGTCACCATCATGTTGACCTGGTACTCGTTGATGGCACCGTCTCTTGCCCGCACATGCTGCTCCTTGACCCACGCGCTTCGCACGTTGCGAAGCGTCTTGTGCGCCCTGGCGATTCCCTGTTCGATGGCGTCCTGAAAGCTCTTGGTGGAGGTCGCGCTGATCTCAGAGACCTTTGCTATCGACATCTCATCCTCCGTCGGTGTCCGTAGTCATGGGATCTCCGGCGGCTCCCCATGTGAATCGAGCCCTCAACAGCCCGCAATGCTCGTACCACCACACCCGTGCCCCGCCGCGGCCGGAGGGCGCGAGGAGGTCGGCCAGCGGCTTGGTCACCATTACCGTCGAGAGAACAGGTGAATGATCGCCACGAAAAGGGCGGCGCCGATGATGGCCCACAGGATCGGGAACGGCTGCCCACCGATGTTGACCATGAAAGGCTCAGGGAGCTTGAGCGCCCGAGCAACCCAAGGCCCAAGCAGGGCCCCGACGAAGCCCAGGGCGACCGAGACGATCAGCCCACCGCGAACGCCACCCGCGATGGCCTTCCCGATGGCGCCGCACACAGCCGCGATCACGATGAGAAGCAGGAGTGCCGGGAGTGATAGTGTCATGGCAGGTTCCTTTCGCGTGCACACCTTGAGGTGAGGGCCCAGGGGCTCCGCACGGAGCCCCGGAGCATGTAGGCAAGCTATCGTGCGCCCCGGGTGGGCGATATCGGTCGGACGAGTGATTTGCGGGCTAGGCAGGGTCCCTCCTAAGCAGTACACCGTCTTTCATCTGTCTGAGCGATACCTGTCGGAAGCGATCTGCCCTACCTTGGCCATCAATAGTGTGTCTGCACTTCGATTGTGGCGGCGCCCGATGTAATGCAGCGGAGCCTGCCTTCGTCGACGGTGCTGGCGCGTGAGGAGCGTGCGGTGACAGGACGACGGAGCACGTGGCTGGGGAAACGCCGGATCGCCGCCCTGGCGCTCGTGCTGTTGGGGTTCGGCGGCCTCGCCGTCAGTTGCGAGGCGCGGGGGTCGTGGCTCCAGGCGCGCTACTTCACCCGGCAGGCATCGCAGCTGACCAACGAGACCGGCGAGGGGCCGAGCGACCGGATCCGCTTTCCGGGCGACGGGCCGTATGACCGTCGCTTCGGCTACGCGCGTCTGCCGGCCGCGCTACAGGCGGCCACCGGGCGTGGCTACCGCATCGCCGCGCAGGTCCGCGTCTCGGAACGATTCGCGCAGGTCGTGGACCGGGGCGTGTCGCCGATCTTCCAGGAAAAGACGCAGGCGGGACTCCGGATCCTTGACCGACGCGGCGCCACGGTCTTCGAGTCCCGCTACCCCGAGAAGATCTACCCCTCCGTCGACTCCGCCCCCCCGGCCGTGCGCCAGACGCTGCTGTTCCTCGAGAACCGAGCGTTGCTCGACCCGCGCTTCCCGAATCGCAACCCGTCGGTCGACTGGTCGCGCATGGTGAAGGCCGCCGCCGATTTCGCTCTGAGCCGGCTGGGCAGTGGCCGCTCGGTGCCCGGCGCGAGCACGCTGGCCACGCAGCTCGAGAAGTTCCGCCACTCGACGGAGGGCCGAACGCGCTCGGGGCGGGAGAAGCTGCTCCAGATGGAGGCTGCCTCGCTACGAAGCTACCTCGGCGGCGAGAACACAGAGGCCGCGCGTCGCCGGATCGTCGCCGACTACCTCAACTCCGTGCCGCTCGCGGCCATCGCGGGGGCCGGCGAGGTCACCGGCTTGGGCGACGGGCTGTGGGCGTGGTACGGGGCCGACTTGGACGAGGTGAACCGGCTGCTGTGGGAGGAAACGCGCGTTGGGCGGGCCACCGACTCCGCAGCGGTTGCGCGGCGCGCCGTCGCCTACCGCCAGGTGCTCAGCCTGATGCTGGCGCACCGCCGGCCGTCGTACCTGCTCCTCCAGGCGGAGGGGCGCGACGAGCTGCGGAAGCAAACGGATCAGCACCTCCGCCTCCTTGCCCGCAAGGGCATCATCTCGGCGGAACTGCGCGACGCCGCGTTGGCCGTGGACCTGACGCCGCGCAGCCGCGCGCCGGACGTGCCCCGCGTCTCGTTCATCGAGCGGAAGGCCGCGAACGCGGTGCGCGCCGAGCTGCTCGGGCTGACGGGCGTGGGCACGCTCTACGACCTGGACCGCTTCGACCTGACCGCGCGCACCACGCTGGACCTCCAGGTGCAGGAGAAGGTCACCAACCTCCTCCTGCGGCTGACCGACCCGGCCTTCGTGCGGGAGCGGGGGCTCGCTTCCTCCGGCATGCTGGACCGTGGCGACCCGGCGCGCGTCATCTACGCCGTCGAGCTGCGCGAGCGCACGGAGGAGGGCAACCTGGTCCGCGTCCAGGTGGACAACTTCGACTCACCATTCAACGTGATCGAGGGCAGCAAGCTCGAGCTCGGCTCCACGGCCAAGCTGCGCACCCTGATCAGCTACCTGGAGATCGTGGAGCAGCTCTACCGCGAGCACGCTGGCCGGCCCGTGGTGGATCTGCGTGCGGAGCCGGTCGGCACTGGCGACTGGATCACGGCCTGGACGCTGCTGGCGGAACTGGGCACGGACATGAGCGTTTTCCCGGACGCGGATCATGCGGCCAGTTGGGCGGGCTTGGTGCCGGGCAACTTCGAGAGCGCCGGCAAGCGTAAGAGCAACCGGACACGGCACGGCAACTGCTGGCTGCGACGGGCTCTGTGCCAGTCGGCCTGGGCGGTGTCGCACAAGAAGGACTGCTACCTGACGGCGCACTTCTACCGCCGGGCCGCCCGAGCGGGCGTAAAGAAGGCGGTCATCGCCACCGCGCACCAGATTTTGATCGTGGCCTTCCA
>Ga0153916_10001878_pt1 | contig 15300 bp, 14 predicted proteins | sample Opewatmetagenome_FD_109642 | JGI IMG/M metagenome (GOLD analysis project Ga0153916, IMG submission 109642) | Freshwater wetland microbial communities from Ohio, USA - Open water 3 Core 3 Depth 4 metaG | ecosystem: Environmental > Aquatic > Freshwater > Wetlands | place: USA: Ohio, Lake Erie...
AATCAGTCTTCTATGCCAGGGGCACCTGCTTATTGAGGATGTTCCTGGTGTGGGTAAAACTGTTCTTGCCCGCAGTCTTGCAAAGTCATTAGGATGCGATTTCAGCCGGATTCAATTCACCCCAGACATGCTCCCCAGTGATGTAACAGGCGTATCTATCTATAACCAAGTGAGCACGCAATTCGAGTTCCGTCCGGGGCCGATCATAGCACAAATCGTGTTGGCAGATGAAATTAACCGGGCAACCCCAAAAACCCAGGCAGCATTATTGGAAGCGATGGAAGAGCGTCAAATTACAGTGGACGGTGTCACGCATGCGTTACCGCGACCCTTCATGGTGTTGGCGACACAAAACCCAATTGAGTACGAAGGGACATTCCCATTGCCGGAAGCGCAGTTGGACCGCTTTTTGGTACGGCTAACACTTGGTTACCCCGATCTCAATGACGAAATTAATATCCTCGAGCGGCAGCAATTTCAACATCCTGTGATTGATCTTAAACAAGTTGCACCTGCGGACGAACTGATGAAGGCACAGGAAGCAATTAAACAGATTTATGTAGCACCTGGTATAAAACGATATATCGTTGAGCTAACCCACCAGACCAGGCAGCATGTCGATGTATACCTGGGTGCCAGCCCACGCGGAAGCCTGGCATTATTTAGAACGGGGCAGGCTCGGGCAGCCATTCAGGGACGCGATTTTGTTTTGCCGGATGATATTAAAGCTCTGGTCAAGCCTGCGCTATCACACCGGGTGATCCTCGGACCTGCAGCTCGATTGCGCGATTTGGGTGCCGATCAGGTGCTTGACGAAATTCTTGGTAAAGTTCCAGTACCAGGGGGAGATTTAAAGGCCAGAACTTAAGAATGACTACGGGGCAAAAAATTGTTTTAGCGTTACTGGCGCTAAGCCTTTTAGCGGGCTTAGCCACGGGTGGAAAGCTTTATTACAGGCTGTCGGTTTTTTGGGCATTGCTATTCTTTGGTTCCTGGCTATTCTCCATATTTTCGCTGCGGGGATTGGATTTCAAACGCTCAGCACGCACTATTCGGGCACAAGTGGGGCAAATTTTTGAAGAAAGGTTTGAAGTTCAAAACCAAAATCGATTCCCTCGTTTGTGGATAGAAGTTCGTGACCAGAGCCCCTTGCCTGGGGCAGATGGCTCGCGTGTGCTCACAATGTTAAGAGGAAGACAAGGCAGGTCGTATTTAGCCCGAGTGCGCCTGGTTAAGCGTGGGGTATTCCCGCTAGGCCCAACAGTCTTAGCAACAGGAGATTTATTCGGGTTATTCCCTAATGAACGAGATATTTTAGAAAAAGATTCATTATTGGTATATCCCATGATGGTAGATGTGCGTGGATTCCCAAATCCACCTGGATTGCTGCCGGGAGGCGAAGCATTACGACGCCGAACACATCAGATCACACCTAACGCAGCCGGTGTGCGCGAATATACAACCGGCGATCCGTTGAACCGTATTCACTGGTTAAGCACAGCACGACGAGGACGGTTGATCGTCAAGGAGTTCGAGCTCGATCCTTTGGCGGATGTATGGATATTTTTAGATGCTGCATCGAATGTTCAGGCGGCACTACCCACAGCTGAGATAGATATTTACGCAAAGGATTTTTGGAGTCACTCTGGCAAGATCCCTCTACCACCTTCGACCGAAGAGTATGGTGTAAGCATCTCAGCTTCTTTGGTGCGCGATTATTTACGACGAGGACGGGCAGTCGGTCTGGCTGCCGCCGGGCAGCACCTGACGTTGATCTCGCCAGACCGGGGTGGTCGGCAATTAGGGAAGATCCTTGAAGCTCTGGCACTGACCCATGCGGATGGTAGCCTGCCCTTACGGGCGTTGATCGAAACCCAGGTGAAGCACATGGTGCGTGGCAGTACCGTAGTGCTCGTCACACCATCGACCTCACGCGAGGTGGCGCTAATTGGGGATTTCTTATTGCAAAGGGGTTTAAAACCGGTTGTCGTTTTAATTGATGCATCTACATTTGGGGGTCCACCAGGGACGGAGCAGTTGGCTGAAAACATAAAACTATTAGGTGTACCGTACCGAATGATTAAGAACGAGATGGATTTATCGGCCGCATTATCCAATGGTTATTCCAGGGGATGAGGGATAGGTCATTTATCCGAAAAAATCTTATTACGGTAGATTGTGATGGGGAAGTGATCTTATTGTTAATTCCATTGTGAATCATTTTTGGTAAAGTTGATCATCAAGGTCTGGGCCGTATTATTACAACTGACTGGTGGATACGGAATGAAGCTCCATAAAATATGCCAATCCTTATTTGGGCAGCTAAAGTTTCGTGCATGCTATAATGGTTCATATGTCCATCATCCCATTATCTGACGACCAAAAGCAACAATTAGTGGATCTAGCTCAATCTGAATCCAAATTGGTGACGCATAGGGCACGCTTGATCCTGGCATATGCAGAAGGGAAACCCACCCTGCAAGCTGCTAAAGAGGCTGGGATTTCACGCGGCAGAGCTCGTTTTTGGAAACGGCAGTTTTTATTGAAAGGGATGAGTATATTTAGCCTGGAGAGGCGTGATGTTCTAGAAGGCGTTCTAACTACATCTTCATTGGATGAGACTAGCAAGGGAAGCCTTATTGAAACTCCTAAAGTTGAGGTTATAAAAAGTCAGACGAGTGTTGGGATGGATATCCCATATCCGAGACCGTTACAATCCATTGGGGTCAGTGCGGATGGCACCCTGGCTCAGGCTGGCCGTAAGGTGTGGCTCTACCATTTCGCTTTGATGCTCAGCCATGAGGAGGGCACGCTGTTGGGGGAAAATATCGAGGAATTGCACGATATGCGTGTAGCCACACGACGCATGCGAACGGCTTTTGACATTTTCGGCCCAGCGTTTGATCCAAAGATAATGAAGCATTACCTCAAGCAACTACGCACGACTGGGAGTGTGTTGGGAGAGGTGCGCGATATGGATGTCCTTTTACAGAATGCGATCAGTTATCACGGAAAGATAAAAGAGAATAAGCGCCAGGGTCTGGAGCCATTATTGTCCCATTGGAACCATACTGTTGATAAGAAGCGCGCAAAATTGATCAAACATCTTCAGAGCGAGGCATATTACAACTTCAAATACAATTTCAATCGATTCTTACAGGCACCCGAGGACATCAGTGACCCAATATCGCAGAGCGGAGGAATAAATTCGCGCCTCAGAGATATTGTGCCCATTTTAGTCTATAGTCGTTATGCCGCGGTTCGAGCATATGATGCCATTCTTCCCACAGCTTCAGTGACACAGTTGCACGCCTTGCGTATCGAATTTAAAAAATTCCGCTATCTCCTAGAATATTTTAAAGAGATCCTTGGTGATCATGTGGGGGAGGGCATTACTGAATTAAAGCAATTGCAAGATCATCTGGGTGAACTCCACGATGCAGATGTAGCATGCCAGCTTGTCAGAGATTTCTTAAAGGGTTGGGAAGAAGATCAAATAGGAAAACCGATCCCAGAAAGGATAAATCCTGAACCGATTGTGACCTACCTGGCATACTTACATGCGGAACGTTATCGTCTGATCAGATCATTTCCAGAATTTTGGAAAAATTTTAGCCGGCCAGAATTCCGTCAGACGATTGCCCAAGCAATTTCCTTGCTATAAATTTCCTGCATCGTCTACATAGATCCTTTTTAATCGCGAGTCGTATTGATTTAGAATACGATTATATGATCGGATCATGAATGGCGAGGAAATTAAAAAATCAGCAGTTGCTCGATTGCAAGCGGTAGGTATGTTATAGAGAACTGCCAAGCGTAATAAAGCCTTGATATCAGGATCATGGGGCTGAGGTTCCAGAGGATCCCAGAAAAATATCAGAAAATCGATATCACCTTCGGCAATGTGGGCACCAATCTGCTGATCTCCACCAAATGGACCACTTTTATACTGATAGACGATCAACCCAGTGGCTTCGGATATCATTCTTCCAGTGGCACCGGTGGCGAAAAGCTGATGCTCGCTGAGGGTGCCCTGGTTAAATTTAACCCAGGCAAGTAAATCAGGTTTACTGGCATCATGGGCAATTAACGCGATCCTCTTCTGTTTGGGAAGTTCGGTTATATTTTCAATCATTTGGTTATCAGCTCCACTTGGGGGTCACCCAGATATTCAGCACCACTTGGAGTGACTAAAACATCTTCTTCGATCCCCAAATAACCATAACCAGGGATTGCCAATCCTGGCTCGATGGTATAAACTTGACCGGCTTCGAGCAGATAATTCGGTGTATCTCCATATCTCTCCCATGCCGGGCCGAGCATACCAGCGCCATCATGGACCACACGCCCTACCTGATGACCAGTACCATAAGGGTACTCTGGATAGCCGGCATTGGTGACCGTTTGGCGGGCAAGCTGGTCGATATATTTTCCGGTTACACCGGGTTTCATGGCTTTGAAGGCTCGCTGGATGGCTTCTCTTACGGTGTCGAAACCACGCTGAACTTCAGGTGGAGGCGCCTTTTCATCAGGTCGGAGAAAGTAAACCACGCGTTGGATATCTGAACAATATTCATCTTGTAATACACCAAAATCAAAGTGAACGATATGACCGGGAGAAATTTTCAGCTGTGTGGGGCCTACATGACCAATAGGGGAATCAGGTCCAGCATTAACAGTCGGGCAATTAATTAATTCCCAGGCAGGCTTGACACGGAAATTGTCAAGCTGGGCGTGCATGAAATCGCTGACCTGTTCCTCAGTCAATCCGATCTTGATATACTCATAGGTCCGCTGAAAAATAGCAAATGTCGTGCGAATAGCATTGCGGATGCATTGGATTTCGTAAGTTGTTTTCCTCCCCCGCAAAGCGCTATGTAACTTTTCAGCGCTCTCCAATTTGGATAAATAAGGAGTGCCTTGTAGATACTTGCATAAAAGCTGGTACATGCCATAGCTTAACCCATCGGCGTGGACATCATTGACAGAATAATTGATCGCAATCCGGTTTGGATTTAAACGCTTTAGCACCTTGATTAATTCAGGTTGAATGGATTGATCATAATACAGAATTTGATCATAGGCCTCTGTACGGCGGGCAGCTTCAGCTTCAAGCCTACCAACGATCGCAATCCGTTCACCATTTTTGGTCAAGATCAAAGCGCTTTGCCAGGTCAGATCCAGACCGTAGATGAGTGGGAGGACAGGATCACTGCCAGCACTGGTTTCTCTGACAAATGTCAACCACATATCGACATCCATCTCCTGTAATATTCCGATGGCTTGCTGTACTTTCTCTTGAACAAGAGCTGACATCACTTCGGCCTCCTTATCAAGGTAGATTTGATCATTGGAGCGTTACTTCTCGCCTAATTACTCCAGCACGTTCACTCAAGATTTTGATCATAATTTTTGAATCTACAGGTGCATGAATCACCCATTCAAGTCGAGCGCGGTTGTCGGTGGGGCTTTCTGTATAATAGGCAGTTACATCCAATTTATTGCTACGCCCCTCAAGATGACCTAATTCTTCCCGATGTTTTCCGCTTGTTAAAACAGCTCCATCTGGAAGCTCCAATTCGATCCTGATTGGACGCGAGGATTTACGTGATTTGCTTTGCTGGCTGGTGTAGCTTGGCAAAAATCCGCTATTTTCCACTACCAGGTTGAGGTGGAATTTATTTTCGTTAATCTTATCGATATTCAACGAATGGATCGATAAGTGGGGTAGTAAGTCGCCCAGAGCGAGAATGAATGGATAATGCTTTTTTACCTCGGATTCGGCTAAATCTAAGGGAGGGTTACGCCAGGTGTACATATTGTCCCAACCACCCAATTCAATTTTGCCAAGCTGAGGATGGTCATAAGGTTGCCATTCCATGTATGCACCGGGTGCACCATGTTCATCAATCCATTTCAAGATTTGCAGGTCATCTTCATGTGGATGTTCACGCCACCATTCGATCAGCTTTCGATCCTTGATACCCGCTTCAGTGGGTAAATCCCATAGCTCAATTGTATAAGTGAAAACCCCCAAGTGGTCGTACATCCAATCATCAAATGCGCCAGTAGTGACTTCTTTGGGATGGTATTTAAAGTCGTGGAATGTGGACAAACACCGGTAACCTGTAATTTTTGTGCCCAACTCCCCGATTTTTTTGAAAACCCACAGATCGTCGGTATTCATATCATCATCCGATTTGGTGCTATATGGACGTAGAATGACCCGGCTAAATGTATGAAATGTAATCGCGAAATTTATATTCGGGTGCTTGACCACAAAATCCACCAGTGAACGAGTTTCAGGTTCAGAGGTCGGGTAAGGACCCGCACCGTATTGCTCCCCTTCAGTTCGCCAATCGAAAGGGAAGTTCCGGTTGAAATCAAGCCCTTCGATTGGCCTCGCCACTTTGATGACATAACCATCGTAATCCTCTAATAATCCCTCAGGGAGCAAGCGGAAATAAGTGCCACCATTCTCATTGGGAGCCCGCTTTTCCATTAGTCGAGGGTCTAAGGAGCTGATCTTCCAATCTCCATTGGGATCCTGTAGACGCATCTGAAGGATTTTTCCATCCCCATTGATGTCCTGGGTAAACAAGCCTTCATCTTTTTCCTCCCATGGATATGGGCGCACACCAGAGCGAACATATCGGGGTATGGGAGCCATCGCCCATTCAGCCCCATCTGGGTTTATACGGGGAACTATATAATACACACTTTGATCCAGCTGATGGGTAACCTGCTCATCGGTGCCATAACCACTCAATAGATAGTACGCGATGTAAATAGCTGAAGTGGTACCAGTGATTTCAGTGGCGTGTATATTGCCATCGATCCATATGGCGGGTTTTTCTATATCTTTTCCAGTAGATTGATTTGTCAATGTTAACAGCCAGATTGGGCGCCCTTCATGGCTATTCCCAATTGAGCTCACCTGGAAAAGACCAGGATATGTCGCCACCCAATCCGTAAGCAAATGGGTAATCTCATCATTCGTAAAGTAGTGATTAAAATTCATGGTAATCTCCAATATTCGAGAAGTCGATGTATGAGCCAGATCAGGCCAGTAATCGCACTGATCTTCTATGATGGCTTAATTTCCGTGATAAATTAGCAAACATGAGATTTTCTAGAATGCATCATTCTATAAGATTGGATATGACACGGGACATCTAGGAGGGTTTCCGAAATTTATTCCAATATCTGTACAGACCATCGGCTGACATGAAAGAAGCATTGGCAATTTGCTGGGCTTCCACAGTAGCTTTATCGACGTTATATTTTTTAGCACGCATTTGCTCAAAATCGATAAACTGGTGGCGCAAATCCTCTAGAGAGGGATTGAGTGGCATTCTCGATTCTATCCATGCTTCTACTTCGTCAAGCTCTTCGATCACAGCCTGCAGCTGCCACTTGGCGTCTGAGTATATGCCGAAGTGGGTGGGTATGATCCGTGTGGGGTCAAATTTTTGAATATATTTGATGCTCTCGCGCCACTTTTCGAGGTGTAGGTCGGGAGGGGGCATGGGCAAACTAAGATAAGGTTGAGGGCCGAGGCGGATGCCTCCAATATCACCGCTGAAGCAGGCATCGCCGATAAGATACGCGAGATGGTGGTTGGCGTGACCAGGGACATCCAATGCACGAATGGAAATACCACCGATCTCGAAGACTTCATTATCGTGCATGATCGTAATTTTATCTTTCATGACAGGGACAACCTCTCCCCAAAGTGTACCCATCATATCACCATAGAGACGTGCGGCGCTGGCTAATAATTTTTCAGGATCGATCAGGTGAGGAGCTCCATTCTCGTGGACATGGATCTGGCAGCCTTGCTGAGCCCACCAACCGGCACCCCCGGCATGATCTAAATGGATATGGGTGAGAAAAACATCGGTGACATCCTGGACATCAAACCCGTGATAATTCAATCCGGCAATTAGATTTTGGATCGTCGATCTTGGTCCTGTTTCGACCAGAATGGCTCCCGTGGAGTGGGGAACCAGGTAAACCCCAATGGTTCCACTTCTCCCCAAAAAGTTCAGGTCTATTGTGCGGATGGTAGGATCGAGCATTTTATCTCCTTCAGGTGCGATGAATTCCTACCTGGATTTTAATCCAGAAAGAACATGAAATTTCCCCGATTCTGTCAAGGATGAGACATTCCCGAATATCGATTCGATAAGATGATCGTAACGAATGAACCGGTTGGCGACGATGATCATCTGACCCTCAGGATTTAAGGCCTGATAAGATTGATCAATCATAGCCTGAGCAATTTGATAATTCACAGCATGACCTGTATGGAATGGGGGATTGGACAAAATCAGGTCATACTTATCCGAGCCAATTGGATCCAGTAAATCACCTGCATAGACCTCTGCATTCGCGATTCGGTTCATGGTAATCGTTTCCCGACTTGACGCAACCGCCAGCAAGTTATTGTCAATCAGATGAACCATTCCCGAGCCTTCTATGGCTGCATATACCCCGAGAATCCCGTATCCACAGCCTACATCCAGCACCCTGGCTCCAGGTGGAACTCTTATAACATTTAACAGCATACTTGTGCCTTCATCCAAATGGTTATAAGAAAATACACCTGGAAGGCTGCGGATACAAAAGGTGTGGGTGGATACTGTAATCGAGAACTCATTCCAGGTACCTGGTGCTAATCCAGGAATCTGAGCCCAATTAAGGAATGGCGCTTGTGCTGATTGTTTGATGAATAGAGCAACACGATTACCCTTTTTGTAAGCCAGGATCCGTCCATTGGAAAATAATCCATGGGCATCCTTGATGACTGATTGGATACCAGACTTATTCGATCCGGCGATATATAGCTTGCCACCGAGGATCAGGGCGTTGTAAGCCTGGAGGAGCCACCTTCGGGTGAGAGCCCTTCCTTTAGGAATTTGAATAATCAGGGTATTAAATTTTTGATGTAGCTTCTGGGGCAGGTCTATATCAGTGAGGATGGTTACCGAATTAACATGATTCGCAGCTAAAGTCATCCGAGTTAATTCCAGAGCAGAGTAGTCAATATCGGTAATGGATAGCTGACCATTGGATAGATTGCGAGCTAAATGGACTGCCAACGCCCCCTGATGACAGCCATACAATAGAACTGAATCATTTGGATTTACGGAAATGCAATCTGCCAGCAGCTGAGTAGGTGGTGAAATAAGTGCCCAATCAGGAAGACCCATTTTGGTGACGACCTCTATAGGTCCATTGCCAAGATTCACAGAAAAATGGAGCACCCCCGTATAAGGAACAACAGGTTTTAGACTCATCTGGGATGATTAATCAGATCCAGGTGCGAAGGAAGAAAAAGTATCACCCTCGTCTCTGACCAGGATGGTACCAGGTTGTTTTGACACCCATGCGACGACGAACATATCCCCAAGAGCTCCAGCAGCGTTGAGGGTCGCAATGAGTAAAATGAAAGGGACTATTGAAGACGCCACAAAGGTTGCGATAATAATGGAAAGTATAGAAATGACCACGAAAGGTGATATACCAACAATAATGTATTGGGAGCCAGGCAAATACCAATCAGGCGCAGCTGCAAATGCATAACCTGCTTTTAGTGCAAATCTTGGTCGCTCACGTGTGAACAACCAAAAAAATATTCCATGCACCAGCTCATGAAAGACAACCATAAATATGATAGAAAATATTAGAGCTAATATATTCCAGCCCGAAAAAGCGGATAATACTCCCCAGAAATCTTTTGGAAATGGATTGATAGTGCGAAGTAAAACAACCAGGCGACTAAAAAGCCAACCAAATATGAAGAGGAGGGGGATCGCAGCCAGGTTTAACCAGAGCACAACACGAGCCTTAGAAAGATCCAGAGTTTTCAGATGATGATAATTGGTTGGTAAAATCTTTGTCGCTGGCATGGATCAATTATATCTGCTTGCACGGTGTGGTATTGACGAAAGTGAAAAATGCGGCTAAAATTCAGCCTGCTTAAGCCGTCTCCAAGCTGGAGGCGATTTTTTTGCTAAAGGGATCATAAGCTTTAGTAATAATCACATCATCTAGAGCGACGACCTTTTGGCCAATATCCAACCGGTGGATGCCGGAAACCACAGATAGAGCGAGGGTAACCCTTAGTTAGTAAAATACTGAGAGGTGAGAGGCGCTCGAGGAAGGAAATAATGGACGAAGTAGTTCTTAAGGCAAGTAGCCGCACTGTTTTAGGTAAGCAGGTGAAGGCGATTCGGAGGGAAGGTAAACTCCCTGCGGTGGTATATGGTCATCATATCGCACCGATGTCTATTGTGATGGATTTACGTGATACATCGCGAAGCTTGCAGGGGTTAGCGCCTTCGGCATTGGTGACTGTAGAAGTGGAAGGCACTCCATATAAAGCTCTTGTCAAGGAAAAACAACGCAATAAGATTACCGGCACACTCCTGCATGTAGATTTCCTGGCGGTTTCCATGACGGAGAAGTTACGTTCACAAGTATATTTGGAAATTGTTGGTCTAGCTCCAGCAATCAAGGATTTCGATGGTGTTCTTGTGTCAGGGTCCGATGAAGTAGAAGTCGAATGTTTGCCACAAGATTTACCCGAGCGGATTGTAGTAGATGTTTCAGGCTTATTGAAAATTGGCGATGGGATTTACGTCCGCAACCTGGCAGTTCCTGAAGGAGTAAAAATCCTGGAAGACCCCGATACGATGGTAGCACTTATCACTGCTCAAGCTGCGGTTGAGGAAGAAGTCGCTCCTGTGGTTGAAGAGGTGGTTACTGAAGAACCCGAGGTCATTGAGCACGGCAAGAAAGAAGAAGAAGAAGAAGAAGGCGAAGAAGAAGAGGCCAAGTAATCACTGGCGGGCATATAAATGCCCGCCAGTTTTTTTATTATTCAAGATATTAATAAAGCTCATGATGATGTCAGCACTCACACCCCAAAGCAGCTCATCCTGGAAGGGATTAAAATAAATCACGGGATGGCTTTCTCGGTGAAGGATTTGTGAGAAGGGCAAAGGGATTGTGCGATAACGAATTTCATGATGATCTGGATCAGCCAGCCACTCCAACGGAATTGAGAACACGCGACGGACTTCAGTTTCCTCCAATTGAATTGGAAATGGCCATGGAATTACCCCGACAATTGGGGTAACTGAGTAATTGGTAATTGTCCATAAGCTGTTCATCTTACCTAAAATTCGCACCTGGGTAGGATCCAATCCAATCTCCTCATGAGCTTCACGCAGTGCTGTCATTTCGGGAGATGTATCGGAGGGATCAGCACGGCCTCCGGGGAAGGCTACCTGACCCTGATGCTCAGCTACTGAATCCGTCCGACGGGTAAGCAAGACCTGCCAAACATGTTTCTCTTTTTCCTCTGCACTCGAATAAAATAAAGGAATCAGTACAGCTGCAGGACGTGGTGCACCGGATAAGAATGCTGAGAGGTAAGATTCATCCATAGGAGATTTTAGGGCTTCAGCCAGACGTCTAGAGATATAGCCTTCAGTAAGCGGGCGCATTTTCATTCGAAAAAAGAGTAAGAGGACCTCTATTGCTCCAATAACTGGGCAATGTCTACGCCACCATCTGGTTTATCGAAGCCAGCTACTTCCGCCACAACCGATCGGGAAAAAATCAAGTATCCTGTATGCGCGACCATTCTGTCAGTGGGTCGCAAACGGTCGGCAACTGCCTTGTAGTAACGAAGCAGGATTTCACATACTTCGATAAAGGCAAAATTAGCACGCCGTAAAGCAATTAGAAGTGTTGAAACTTGATTGGTGGTCGGCAGAATACTACCAAGGTAACCGCCAGGTTTTAATGCTGCTTTAGCCTGGAGGATATAGTCTTGTGGATTGGGTAGATCGAGATAGACCGCATCTGCGTTGCTTTCATCGAAACCATCAGAAATATCGCGCAATTTAAACTCGACCCTATCAACCAAACCCAGACGTTCCAAATTCTTGCGCGCCAGGTGCTGGAATTCTGGTCGTGTTTCGTACGTCGTTACGAAGCCCTGCGGACCCACAGCATACGCCAAGGCAGTCGTGAAAGACCCCGAACCAGTGCCCGCTTCGAGAATATGCTTTCCTGGAACAATATCCATGGATAGCAGAATAAAACCAATATCCTTTGGATACATGATTTGGGTATTACGTCGAGTCTCTATCAGGATGTCTGCTAAAGAAGGTTGAAGCAGCACAAACGGACTGCCCAAATGAGTGAGCACCCTACTTCCCCAAGGTTTTCCAATGAGATCATTATGACTGATATAGCCACGGTGTGTTTCAAACTTACCGTCGAGCACGAGACGGAAAATAAAACGTTTATTTTGGGCACTGATCAATTGGGCGATATCACCAACCTGCGCAGATGCTTTAACTATGGTATCCATCATTTCCTCAATTGCTTTATGAAGAATTCAGTGATTGAGTTATAACACGTGATGCGATTCTCAAGCTTGAGCACGTCGTGACCTTCATTCTCAAACATCAAGTACTCAACCTCTTTACCAATAGTTCGGAGGTGTTCTACGAGGTCGCGCGATTCTTGTTCAATCACCCGAGGATCATTTTTGCCCTGGATTACCAAGAGAGGGCATTGAATTTGATCTATATAGGTCCTTGGAGAACGCTCGACTAAAAACTCTCGATCCTTTACAGGATCGCCCAGCGAAAGACTGAAATAAGGTTTCCAAGTTTCAGGAAGGCGAGCGTAAAACGTAAGCAAATCGTACGGTCCAAACATATCCACTGCGGCTGACCACAACTCTGGATGTCTGGAAGCCATGGTGAGCGTCATATATCCACCGTAAGAACGACCGACCACAGCTGCCCGGGTGATATCAATCCTGGGATCTTTTTTCAATAGTTTCATGGCGTGATCGTGATCCAGACGATCGTTTCCACCCCAATCGTGATCAACGCGCTTCATATAGCTTAATCCATACCCTGTGCTTCCACGAACGTTGGGTACGAATACTGCAAATCCATTGAGGGTTAAAAATTGTATCAGTGGCATTGAGAACCAGGCGAAATCTGGGCGTTCCTGGCTTTGCGGTCCACCATGAATATAATAAATCAACGGGTATGGTGGTTGGTAAGATGTATCTGCAGAGGGAAGATATAAGCGAGCAGATACCCGCAAGCCATCGTGGGATGTGAAGGAGACATCCTCCCCTGAAGAAAGATAGGAATCGGGAATCCCCAATATACGTTCGTTAGTATGAGAAACAATCCGATTTCTTTTCTTGCCTTCGAGGGTGAATATTTGGGTTGGAGAGGTAGCCTTCGAATGGCTAAAGATGTACGTATCAAGTTCCTTTTCGTAACTGATCGATTCCAAGACGCCATCCGACAAAAGCTTTTTACCAATAAGGACTCTGGTAAGATGCATTTCCAGGTTATCTTCATCGAATTCTCCCTCATATAGCCATGAGCTGCCATCGATGTTATATTCAAGCAGAAACACATTCTTACGCACAGAAATGAATTTGTGAAGCTCGCCTTTTCCCTTGTGTTTTATACCAATGATCGAGACAGGGCTTATTTTTGAAGGCTTTTTAAGTCGGAGATAACCTAACCCCAAGGCATCTTCATATAAAGAGGTGACGAAGATTAGACCTCGATCGCGGCGAGTAAAATGGGTAGAGTCAATCGCATTTAATTGGACCACTTGATCTGGCTTGCGATCTTCAATTGGAATGCCGTATAACAAACGGAGATTTTTTCTTTTACTCTCCCACAAATAAAGGACGTTATCACCGGCAGAATATCCGTCGATGATGGTTACTTTGGTGTGTTTTTTGTTGTGAGAATCAACATAAGCTCCCCAGCGGCTTTGAGCAAGTTTTACCAATTCACCTGAGGTCAGATCACCCATGAAGGATTCTCTCATCGGTTCCTTGCGAGATTCACCCGAAAGGTAACATATCTGACGCATACCATCGCATTCCCCTAGATGAACCCGGTAATTTTCAAAGAAATTATTAAATAATTGCTCAGGATATCCACCAGATATCGGGATCAGCCTTGGCTGGTAATTTTCGTCACCATCGGCGTCCAGAATCACCAGGATTTTACCGATCTTAGGAAAAACGAAGAACGATTTACCCCCGATGAGGTCAGGGTTTTGCATGGCAATGTCTGGGGGAAGGAGAGGTTGTGGCACACTCCCACAGTAATCCATGGAATATAAACTGAGGTGTCCGCTAAGGTTACTTATAAAATAAATGCGGTCATTCACAAGTTGTGGTGAAAGAAATGAACGTGCTGAAAGAAAAGATTCAATTTGGGCCATGTTTGTGCTCTTTCGACATTTTTCTGGTTTTAGGTAGCTATTGTACCTTCAAATGTACCCTTAGCAAAATAATAATCCCCAAATATCTCGAAAATGAGTAAAAGCTTAATACCTTGACGAAAATTAATATGCCTGATAAACTGCATAACAGTTCATGTGGCACGTGTGTTCTTTCTCGATTTCATAAGGAACCGGTCTGAACAAGAAGTGCAGTTCGGATCGGATGTTTTTATTAATACACCCCAGTGAACAAGATTGACACATAGATGCCAAGGAAATAAACATTAACAAATCAAGGAGTAGAAAAGATGAGTGAGCGGGTGACAGGTACTGTCAAATGGTTCAATGCAAGCAAGGGTTATGGCTTCATTGAACGCGCAGATGGCCCAGACGTGTTCGTACATTTCTCGGCAATCGAATCTGAGGGCTTTAAAACCCTCAATGAAGGCCAAAAAGTTGAGTTCACCATTGAGCAAGGCCCAAAAGGTCTCCAGGCGGCAAACGTCATTAAAATAGTAGAATAATTTTCCCCTAAAAATTGCATACCCCTCACATTGGTGAGGGGATTTTGTTTTAATCAGGCTTTGTTTTCAACCTGAACCAAGCTTAACCAATAACCGATGGCTAAAAAAATCAAGCTACCCAAAGTAGCAAACGCGATGTGCAGCTGCCCGAGGGTATCGAAGGAAATATTAAGGTAGTTACCAGCAAATTGACCAAGCCAAAAACCTATCCAGGCAAGTATTAGGTACAACAATAAGCGGCCGGCATTCCCCCCGCGCCAAAGATGAAATAACGCACCGTACACGGTTGATAATAACAGACCGAGAAATATGGCTGGAATGGACATAGTTCCTCTAGCTTGATTGATTATATTTCGTCATATTTGAAATAATTCCACCGCCAAGACAGACGTCTCCATTATATAACACTGCAGCTTGTCCGGGTGTAATATCGCGGAGCGGATTTTCGGACTTAATGTGAATGGCATTATGGTTACGGGTA
>Ga0153916_10001879_pt1 | contig 15293 bp, 9 predicted proteins | sample Opewatmetagenome_FD_109642 | JGI IMG/M metagenome (GOLD analysis project Ga0153916, IMG submission 109642) | Freshwater wetland microbial communities from Ohio, USA - Open water 3 Core 3 Depth 4 metaG | ecosystem: Environmental > Aquatic > Freshwater > Wetlands | place: USA: Ohio, Lake Erie, Old...
GACGGAATCGTCTCCTTGTAGAATGCAGCTCGGATATTTCCAGGTGATCGCCGAGCCGGTCTCGACTTGCGTCCAGGAGATCTTCGAGCGCTTGCCCAGGCACTTGCCGCGCTTGGTGACGAAATTATAAATGCCCCCCTTGCCTTCGGCGTCGCCCGGATACCAGTTTTGCACCGTCGAGTATTTGATCTGCGCATCGTCGTGCGCGACCAATTCGACCACCGCCGCGTGCAACTGATTCTTATCGCGCATCGGCGCGGTGCAACCCTCCAGGTAACTCACATAAGCGCCCTGCTCGGCGATGATCAGCGTGCGCTCGAACTGGCCGGTCTCGGCGGCGTTGATGCGAAAATAGGTCGATAGCTCCATTGGGCAGCGCACACCCTTGGGAATGAAGCAGAACGACCCGTCGCTGAACACCGCGGCGTTGAGGGCGGCGAAAAAATTATCCGAATAGGGCACCACCGAACCGAGATATTTTTGCACCAGATCGGGATGGTTGTGCACCGCTTCCGAGAACGAGCCGAAGATAATGCCTAACTCCGCCAACTTGCCCTTGAAAGTCGTCGCTACAGAAACGCTGTCGAAAACGGCATCGACGGCCACGCCGGCAAGCTTTTCTTGCTCCCGCAAAGGAACACCGAGCTTCTCATACATTTTGAGCAGCTCCGGGTCCACTTCTTCGAGACTCTTGGGCCGGTCGTCTTTCGCCTTGGGCGCCGAATAGTAACTGATCGCTTGATAATCGATGGGCGGATAATGGATGTTAGCCCACTTTGGCTCCGCCTGCGATTTCTCCAATTTCGCCCAGTAGCGATAAGCTTTGAGCCGCCATTCGAGCATGAACTCGGGCTCGTGCTTTTTCGCCGAAATCAGACGAATGACATCTTCATTCAAACCGGGCGGTACGGTATCCGCCTCGATGTCGGTGACGAAGCCGTACTTGTACTCACCCTGGGTGAGCTCTTCGACAGTATGGGTCTCGGTTTTCATTCTTGCGTTTTCCTAAGTCTTACGAAACCATGAACGACTGCCCGCAGCCACAGGCTTTCTTGACGTTCGGATTCTGAAAGACAAACCCGGATTGCATGAGTTCGTCTTTGTAATCGAGTTCGGTGCCGCTCAAGTAGAGCAGGCTTTTCATGTCCACCAATACCTTGGCGCCGTCTTTCTCGAAAATCTTATCGCTGCCTTTGGGGCTGTCGAAATCGACTTTGTATTGCAGACCGGAACAACCCCCGCCCACGACCTTGACCCTGAGCCCCTGGCCATCGCGACTTTCGGCGGCGACCAGCTCTTTGATCCTGGCCGCGGCGCGCTCGGTTAAACTGATTCCACCAGCCATTGTCCGCTCCTTGAAAAACGACGAAAGACTAAGAAATCTTTTCTCGCAGACTTGTTTCCGCCTGCCGGCGCCGTTGTAACTTGGCCCGCTTGTTCTTATAGACGGGCGATATCTCTCTTAATCGAGCCACTTCTTCGACCACGCGCTTGATCGTGAACTCGACCTCGTCGGCGGTATTGAAACGGCCCAGGCCAAAACGGATCGAGGTGTGGGCCAGTTCTTCCGGCACGCCGATCGCCCGCAGCACATGTGAAGGTTCCAAACTGGCCGAGGTGCAGGCGGAGCCGGTGGAGACCGCGATTTCCTTGAGCCCCATCAAAAGCGACTCGCCCTCCACATAGGCGAAGCTCAGATTCAGGTTTCCCGGCAGCCGCCGGGTGGCATGACCGTTGATCGCGACTTCATCCAGTTGGCTCAGGATTCCCTCCTTGAGCCGCTCGCGCAAATGGACCAGCCGCTCGGCCTCCGCCGCCATTTCCCCCTGGGCGATCTCGCAGGCTTTACCCAGACCGACGATACCCGGAACATTGAGCGTTCCCGAGCGCATGCCCCGTTCGTGGCCGCCGCCGTCGATGATCGGATTGAGCTTGACGCGCGGCTGGCTCGAACGCACATAGAGCGCGCCGATCCCCTTTGGTCCGTACATTTTATGCGCCGTCAACGACAGCAAATCGACGCCGAGAGCATCGACATCGACGGGAATTTTGCCCACTGCTTGGGTTGCGTCGCTATGGAAAAGTATCCCTTTCTCCTTGGCCAAGCGGCCGATTTCTTCGATCGGTTGGATCGTGCCGATCTCATTGTTGGCCTGCATAATCGAGATCAGTATCGTTTTTTCCGTCAGCGCTTCGCGCAGCCGCTGGAGGTCGATCAGGCCATCCGAGTTCACCGGCAGATAGGTCAAGCGATAACTCTGCTTCTCTAGAACCTTGCAACTATCCAGGACCGCTTTATGCTCGGTGACGCAGGTGACGATATGATCGCCCTTATCCCGGTAGGCCGCCGCGACGCCCTTGATGGCGAGATTATCGGACTCTGTCGCCCCGCTGGTAAAGATGATTTCGCGCGGCGACGACACATGAATAAGCTTCGCGATCTGCTCCCGGGCGGTATCGACGGCGGCTTCGCTCTCCCAACCGAAAGAATGATTTCGGCTCGCGGTATTGCCAAATTTTTCCGCGAAATAAGGAAGCATCGCCTCCAGCACCCGCCGGTCGACGGGAGTGGTCGCGTGATTATCCATATAAATCGGCGTCTGGATATTCATAAAAGAAACGGAAAATACAACCGCCGCTAAAGCGACGGGCCTCGATATCGGACTAATTCGGTATGGTATTAAGTTAGCTCAAACGCCGCCTTGAGTCAACTTGCTTTTTACCCCTTATAAACCGCTGAAATGACAATAAAAACCGGCAAAACTGCCGGGTCGATGGACGGTATCTGCGGTTAGACCATTCCCATCGCTGTTCTCAGATATCGACCGGTTGCCGAACGATCGATGGCAGCTACCTCTTCAGGAGTTCCCTGAGCGACCAGCTCGCCCCCTTCGAGACCTCCCCCCGGGCCGAGATCAATGATGTAATCGGCCGATTTGATGACATCGAGGTTATGTTCGATCACCACCATCGAATTCCCCGCATCGATTAGACGGTGCAGCAAATCCAAAAGTTTCCGCACGTCGTCGAAATGGAGTCCCGTCGTCGGCTCGTCCAAAATATAAAGCGACGCACCGCTGGCGCGCCGCCCAAGCTCGCGCGCCAGCTTGACGCGCTGCGCTTCACCGCCGGAAAGCGTCGAAGCCGCTTGATCGAGACGGAGATAGTCGAGCCCGACATCTTTCAGTGTGCGCAGTTTTTCGTAAACCGCCGGGATGGAGTTCAAAAAGCGCAACGCCTGATCGACGGTCAGAGCCAATAGATCCGCGATGCTCAGCCCTTTGTATTTCACCGCCAGCGTCTCGCGGTTGTAGCGCAAGCCCTTGCAGACCTCGCAGGTAACGACCACCTCCGGGAGAAAATTCATATCGACCGTGACCACGCCGTTGCCGCCGCAGGCTTCGCAGCGCCCGCCGCGCGCGTTGAACGAGAAACGATCCGCTTTGAAACCGCGGACCCGCGCTTCGGGCAGCTGCGCGAAGAGATTGCGGAGAGGATCGAAAAGGGAGGTATAGGTGGCCGGCGTCGAACGCGGCGTGCGGCCGATGGGCGTCTGGTCGATGCCGACGACGCGATCGAACTGCTCCCAGCCGGTGAGCTCGTCAAACGCGCCGGCCGGCAGTTGGGCATGGTGGAGCCGCGCAGCGAGGACATTGTAAAGAATGTCCATGACCAAACTGCTCTTGCCGGCGCCGGATACGCCGGTCACGCAGGTCAGCGTGGCGCAGGGAATCTCCACGGTAAGGTTCTTCAAGTTATGCTGCCGCGCGCCTCTGACGGTCAGGAAGCGGCCGTTCCCTTTGCGGCGCCGGGAAATGCCAACCTGCATTCGGCCGGACAAATATCGGCCGGTCAAGGAGCGCTCAGCGCGCGCCAGCTCTTGGGGCGTCCCCTGGGCGATGACTTCGCCGCCCTGCTGCCCCGCGCCCGGCCCCATGTCGATGACGTGATCGGCTGCCAAAATCGTTTCCGGATCATGCTCGACGACGATGACGCTGTTGCCGCGGTCACGCAACTGTTTCAGCAGCGCCAGCAGCCGCGCATTGTCGATTTGATGCAGCCCGATGCTCGGTTCGTCGAGAATATAGAGCACCCCCGCCATATTCGAGCCGATCTGGGTGGCGAGCCTGACCCGTTGCGCTTCGCCGCCCGAAAGGCTCGATGCCGGACGATCCAGGCTCAGGTAGCCGAGCCCCGCTTGAGCTAAAAATCCCAGCCGTTCGGTGATCTCGCTCATGACCCGCCGGGCAACCTGCCCGCGTCTTTCATCCAAAACCAGCTCATTAAAAAAACCGAGAAGTTGATTGACCGGCAGCGCCGCAACTTCGGCAATGCTTTTGCCGCCGAGCTTGACCGCCAGACTTTCTCTTTTTAAGCGCGTGCCGGCGCAGGCGCCGCAGGGCTGGCCGGCCGCCCGGTTTTGCGCGCGCTGCGCCGGTCCGGCCTGTTTTACGGCGCTGCCCGATCCGGCGCAGGCGGGACAGGCGCCCTGCGGAGCGTTGAAAGAAAAAAGCCGCGGGGTGATTTCCGGCAAAGCGATACCGCATGGCGCGCAGGCGAAGTTGCCGCTGAAGATCAGTTCTTCCGCCGTCTCTTCGCCGCCGGCTTTTTGCACCGCCACCTTGACGATTTGTGCGCCGAAGCGCGAGGCGATCTCCAGCGAATCCGCCAGCCGTTTGTCGATGCCCTCGCGCAGGACCAGACGATCGACGATCAAATCGACCTGGCGCGGCGGCTGTTCCTCGATCTCAAATTCTGCCGCGATCTCGCGCGGCGCGCCGTCGATCCGTACCCGGGTGAAGCCCTGCCGCGCCAACTCGCGCATCCGCTCACGCTGACCGCCCTTGGCATCCGGAGCGATCGGCGCCATCACCAGGAGGCGCGTTGAGGCGGGCAGCGAGCATAATTGGTCGACGATCTGCTCCACGGTATGAGCCCGGATCTCCCGGCCGCATTGAACGCAGGTCGGCTGGCCGACGCGCGCAAAAAGCAAGCGCAGGTGGTCGTAGATTTCGCTCACCGTGCCGACGGTCGAGCGGGAAGAGTAGCTGCCGGCTTTTTGTTGGACGGCGATGGCGGGCGAAAGCCCGTCGATGGAATCGACCTCCGGCTTTTCCAGCTGGCGCAGCAATTGGCGCGCATCGGCGGCGAGCGATTCCAGGTAGCGCCGCCGCCCCTCGGCGAACAGTGTGTCGAAGGCGAGGGAAGATTTGCCCGAGCCAGAAACGCCCGTGATGACGACCAGATGATCGCGGGGAATTTCTAAATCGATGTTCTTGAGATTATGGACGAGCGCGCCCTTGATGACGATCTTGCCCGTCATCTGCGATCCTATTGGCTTTCGATCTCCCTGAGTTTTCCCTCGATGATGGCGCGGTACTCTTTGAGCTTTGCGGTGGACCGCGCCTCGAAGCGCAGCACCAGCGCCGGCTGGGTGTTGGAGGCACGAATCAACCCCCAACCCTCGGTGAACTGCACGCGCACCCCATCGACATCGATGATCGGGTAGTGCTGGCGGAAGTGCTCCTTGGCTTTTTCCGCGATGGCGAACTTCTTGTCGTCCGGACAGTCCACCCGAATCTCGGGGGTCGATACGGTTTTCGGCAGATCGGCGAGCAGCGCCGACAACGGTTTTGCGGATTTGGCGAGGATCTCCAGGAGCCGCAGCGAGGCGTAAATCGCGTCGTCGTAGCCGAAGTAGCGCTCTTTGAAAAACATATGGCCGCTCATCTCGCCCGCCAACAGCGCGCCGGTTTCTTTCATCTTTGCCTTGAGCAGCGAATGGCCTGCTTTCCACATGATCGCCTTGCCGCCCTGTTTGGCGATGTCGTCGTAGAGCCGCTGCGAGCATTTGACTTCGGAGATGATGACCGCCCCGGGATTGCGCTGGAGGACATCGCGGGCAAACAGGATCAGCAACTCATCGCCCCACATGATATTGCCCTTTTCATCCACCGCGCCAACCCGGTCGGCGTCGCCGTCATAGGCGATCCCCAGGTCGGCTTTTTCCTCTCTAACCTTTTCAATCAGCAGCTCTAGATTTTCGGGCACCGTTGGGTCGGGATGGTGAATCGGGAAACGGCCATCCGGCACGCAGGCGATCTCCCATACGGCGCACCCCAAGCGGCGAAAAACCGGCGGCGCCACCGGCCCGCCGACGCCGCTGCCGGCATCGACCACCACCTTGAGCGGACGCGCCAACCGCGGAACATCGCGAAACAAATAAGCGTGATAGGGCGATACGATTTCATAGCGTTCGACTTTGCCGCCGGGTTTTTCGCGGCACTCGCCACGTTCCATCTTGGCCCGGATCTCCTGAATCTGCTGACCGTAAAGCGTGTCCTTGCCGACGCACAGCTTGAAGCCGTTGTACTCCGAAGGATTGTGGCTCGCCGTCACTTGAATGCCACCGTCGACGTCGAGATGAAACAGGGAAAAATAAAGCAGCGGCGTCGGGCAGACGCCGATGTCGTAGACCTGAAGCCCGGTGGAGGCGAGCCCCGCGATCACCGCTTCGGCGTAGGGATCGGAAGTTGCGCGGCAGTCGCGCCCTACGGTCACCCGCTTGCCTCCTTTGTCGGCGATCAGCGTGCCGTGCACCTTGCCCAACAGCAGCGCGAACTCTTGGTCGAAATCCTGCTCCGCCAACCCGCGAATGTCGTATTCTCGAAATATCTCTGGATTCACTTCCCCCTCCGTTTGCCGTTTCGGCGCGCCAACCGTGCCGCCAAAAGAATCGCTTCTTTCATGCTCGTGGCATCCGCTTTGCCCTTGCCGGCGATGTCATAGGCGGTGCCGTGATCCACCGACGTGCGAATGAACGGCGGCCCCAAGGTCAGCGCCACGCCGCCGAAAAAATGATGCAGCTTTAAAGGGATAAGACCCTGGTCATGGTACATGCAGACCACGGCGTCATAGTCGCCGCGCGCCGCGTGATGAAACAGGCTGTCCGCCGGCAGCGGCCCGTCAACCTTCATACCCCGCCGCTTCACCGCGCGAACCGCCGGCGCGATGATCTCGATCTCTTCATCGCCGAAAATACCCTTTTCGCCGCCATGAGGATTCAAAGCCGCGACCGCGATGCGCGGACGCGCAATGGCGAAAAAATCGCGCAGGCCGCGATGAGTCAATTCCAGCGTCGTGCGAATGCGACTTACGCTGAGCCCGCGGGCAACCTTCATCAGCGCCACATGGCCGGTCACCGGCACCACCCGCAGCTTGCGGCCGATCAGCATCATGCGGCATTCGGGCGTGCGGCCGAGTTCGGCGAGCAGTTCCGTGTGGCCGGGATAGTTGTAGCCGGCGTTGATCAGAATGTGTTTGCTGATCGGCGCCGTGGCGATGGCGTCGGCGAAGCCGGAGAGCGCCAGCTTGGCGGCCACGTAGATGTAGCGAAAGGCGGCGTGGCCGGCGGCTCGCGAAGAAAATCCGGGACGCGACTGATTGGCGCTGAGCGCCGAGAGCGGACAGACGACAATGCCGCCGCGCCGATCGAACAACGGCAAGAGCGGCGCGCCGGGCTGCCAATGGTGCAACTGCGGAAATTTTCCGCCGCCCAATCGCGTCCGTTGCAGCACGCCCCAATCGCCCAAGACGAGGGGACGGCAGGCCTTTCGGATCGCGGGGTCAGCCAAGGCTTTGAGCATGACCTCCGGACCGATTCCGGCGGGGTCGCCCATGGTGACGGCGACGATGGGTTGGCGCAATATCGACTCCTGAAAAAATGGCTGTGTCGGGGCGATTATCTCCGGTTCACCAGCCGGAGGCAAGGGATCATGGTTTTTTCGACGAAAAAGGATTCAACGAATCGAGGATCGAGGAAAGCGCGCCGCCGGACTGCTTCTCGGCGGGTTTTTCCGGGGGAGGAGAGGACAAAACGTCCGGCACATCGTCGGTCGACTCGGTGGTGAAAAGCGGCACGCCGAAAACACTGACGATCTTTTTGCCGTACAGCGGGCTCTTGGTATCTTCCTCGTCGATCTCGGTTTCTTTGGTAACATAGGAAAGCGGGTTGAAGTAACTGTACCAACTGCGATCCGCGCTTTTGTTCGAGCGCGGCGCGCGCGCCAGCGCATCGGCCGTGCCCGTGTTTACCTCTTCGGCCTTGAACACGACTCCCGGAAGTTTCACATCGACGTGGTGCTTCTTGCGCAAATCGCTTTTGAGCCATTTGCCAAACCGTTCGTCGAGGGCCCTGGCGTAGAGTTCTTCCTTGATTTTCGGCGCCACGGTGGAAAACGGCAGCACGCTGCCCGGCTCCCGGGCTTCCAACTTGAGGATATGAATTCCCATGCTGGAACGGAACGGTTCGCTCACCTGACCGACGGATAATTTGTCAAAGGCGAGATCCTCGATCTCCTTCACCAACGTACCGCGTTGCACCCAGCCGATGTCGCCGCCGTCCGCGTGGCCCGCTCCTTGGGAAAACTCGACCGCCAACTTGGCGAAATCCTCGCCGGCCTTGATCCGCCCGCTCAGCGCGCCGGCTCTGTCGGCAATCGCTCGGACTTCCTCCTCCGCGGCCTTTTCCGGAACGGGTAACAGAATATGGCGCAACCGGGCGCGCTCTCCCGAGCGGTAATTTTTCATGTTCAGCTTGTAATAGCGCTCGGCGTCTTCGTTCGAAATATTGACCTTGGCGCGCACTTGGCGGTTGATCATTTCATTTTTTTCGAGCTCGCTTTTCACCGAGGCCCGGTAGCCGGCCAGGGTCTGCCCCTCGCGGCCCAAGGCGGTCTTAAGATCGTCGTCGCTCAGGCGGTTGCGGGTTTTGATCTGGCCGATGTACTCGTCCACCTCCGCGTCGGCGACCTTGATGCCCGCCTCGCGAATCTCGGTTTCGAGCAGCTTGTCGGTGATAAACTGTTCCAGCAGGTCGCGATCCGCATCGTTGATGCGGTTCAAGTCGCCGGAGGGGAATTCCCGGTTGCCCTTGGTCTTGGCGTAGACCTTGAGATTGGTCAGCGTGTAGGGTTCGCCGTCGACGACCGCGACCAACTGTTCGATGACCGCGGCTGAGAGCATCGCCGGCAGGCTGATGGCGAGAATAAAAAAGAAGAGATCACGGCACACCGTCGATGATTTTAACATAGCCGACACACCCGACGCGTTCTTTTTAAGCGCTATCATAATCATGTTGAAAAGCCAAATCTGGCGGCGCCATTTTTAGCCGGTGCGCGGCTCGAAGGCGAGACTCGGCTGGGAGGGGGGTTCGCAGAGCGAGAACAACAACCGCGTCACCTCGCCGACCAACGCTTCCCACTCCTGCTGCGCCGGGGTGAACGACAGCCGCCCGTCGGGCGAGAGGCGGAAACGGTTTTTTTCTTTCTTGATCAGCGCCAGGAGTTTTTCGACCTTCACCGGCGACTCGGCATGGAAGAACAGGTAAACTCTGCCCTCGGAGACGCTGATCTGCTGGACCAGAAAAGTTTTAAGCACCCGTCGGAGTCTCATCACCAGGAACAGATTCTCAACCTCCTGCCCGTAGGGGCCGAAGCGGTCTTTGATTTCGGCTTTGATCTCCTCCAGCTCCTCGATCCGCGCCAGGCTCGCCAGCCGTTTGTAAAAGAGCAACCGCTGATTGGCGTCCGGAATGTAGTCGTCGGGAAAATAGGCGGGGATGCCCAAGCGGATTTCCGGCTCGACTTCCGGCGCCACCGCTTCGCCTTTGAGCTCGCGCACCGCCTGTTCCATCATCTCGGTGTAGAGCTCGAAACCGACGGCGCTGATCTGGCCGGATTGCTGCTCGCCCAGGAGATTGCCCGCGCCGCGAATTTCGAGATCGTGCAGCGCCAGCTTAAAGCCGCCGCCAAGGCCGTCGAGTTCCTGAAGCGCGCGCAGCCGGCGCTCGGCGTCCGGCGTGATCGCCTGCTCGCCGGGAATCAGCAGGTAGGCGTAGGCGTGGCGGTAGGAGCGCCCGACGCGGCCGCGCAATTGATAGAGCTGCGCCAGGCCGAAGCGGTCGGCGCGGTTGATGATGATGGTGTTGGCGTTGGGGAAATCGAGTCCGGATTCGATGATCGCCGAACAGACCAGGACCTGGGTCTTGTTCTCGAAAAAGTCGAGCATGACCTTTTCCAGCTCCTTGGGCCGCATCTGCCCGTGCGCCACCGCCAGTCTCGCCTCGGGGAGAAGCTCGGCCAGCTTGAGCGCCAAGCGGTCGATGGTCTCGACGCGATTGTGGAGAAAAAACACCTGGCCGCCGCGCTGCAGCTCGCGCAGCACCGCGTCGCGAATGACCCGTTCGTCGTAGCGCGTCACGTAGGTCTGGATCGCCAGCCGGTCCAACGGCGGCGTCTCGATGACGCTCAAATCGCGGATGCCCACCAGCGACATATGCAGGGTGCGCGGAATCGGCGTCGCCGTGAGGCTCACGACGTCGACCAGTTGGCGCATTTTTTTGAGCCGCTCCTTGTGGACCACGCCGAAGCGGTGCTCCTCGTCGATGATGACCAGGCCGAGATCTTTGAACTCCACGTCCTTTTGCAGCAGGCGGTGGGTGCCGATGACGATGTCGACGGCGCCTTTGCGCAGGCCGTCGAGCACCTGCTGGATCTCCTTGGCCGTAAGAAACCGGCTGACCATTTCGATGCGCACCGGATGATTGCGAAAGCGGCGGCGAAACGTTTGCAGGTGCTGCTGCGCCAGGATCGTCGTCGGCGCGAGCAGCGCCACCTGCCGGCCGCCTTCGACGGCGAGAAAGGCCGCGCGCATGACGACTTCGGTCTTGCCGTAGCCCACGTCGCCGCAGATCAAGCGATCCATCGGTTTCCTTTTCTGCATGTCGGCGAGGGTCTCGTCGATGGCGCGCTGCTGGTCGGCGGTCTCCTCGAACTCGAAGGCCGCCTCGAACTCCTGGTAGAGCGCGTCGGGCGGCGCAAAAGCGGTGCCCGCCCGCGCCTCGCGGAGGGCGTAGAGCTGAACCAGCTCCTCGGCCATGGCCAGGATCGCCTTGCGGCTTTTCGCCTTGACCTTTTCCCAAACGCCGCTGCCGAGCCGGTCGAGCGCCGGCTTGGCGCCGTCGCCGCCGATATATTTCTGCACCATGTTGATGCGGTCCACCGGCAGATAGAGCCGGTCGCCGGCTTCGTATTCCAGGTGGAGAAATTCGCCGGCGACGCCCGCCACCTGAAGGAACTTGAGTCCGCGGTAGATGCCGATGCCGTGGTCGAGGTGGACGACGAAATCGTCCTGCTTGAGCTCGCTGAGGCTGGTCAGAAAATGGCTCGGCTGGCTCTTGGCCGGCAAGACCGGTTGTCTTTTTCTAGTGCCGAAAATCTCGTCGAAGGTCACCAGCGCCAAACGGCATTCGGGCAGGCGAAAGCCCTGGCTCAACTGGCCGCGCACGATGGCGCGTTTGAGTTCCGGCTGCGCCAGCAGCGCCGGCATCGGCTCCTCGACGATCGGCAGCTGAAAATCGTAGTGGCCGAGCAATTCCCGCAAGCGCGCGGCGTCGCCGCGGGTCGGCGCGACGAAAAACACCCGCTCGCCTTCCCAGCCGCGCAAGCGCTCGACCAGCGGCGCCAGCGAGGGCTCGCGCCCCTGCAAGTGGGTCTCCTGGCGGATATCGCTGGTTAGAAACGATTCCACGGTCAGCGTCGATTCCACGGCGCGCTCGGAGGCGGCCATGATATTGAGCGACTCGCCGTGCAACCGGGCGAACGGCTCGAGCGCCGCGCGCCATTGATGCTCGTCGAGATAGAGCGCCTCGAGCGGCGGCGCCAAGCGGCGCTCCGCCTTGGCTCCTTCCTGACGCTCCCAGGCGAGCCGGGCGAATTTTTCCGCCTCGGCTTCCACCCGGTCCGCGCCGTCGAACCAGATCAACGTCTCCTTGGGCAAATAAGCAAAGAGCGAAACCAGCTCGGGATAAAAATAGGGAACCAAAAACTCCGCTCCCGGAAACGAAATGCCTTCGCGCAGCGATTCGAGCAGGCTATGTTTTTCGCGCCGGTCCATTTCCAAATCGCCGGCGCGCTGGTCCAGTTTGCGCAGCGCTTCGTCGAGGTTCGAGCGGCGCAGGGAAAACTCCTTCATCGGCAAAAGCAGCAGCTCTTCATGGCTCCGCTCCGAGCGCTGGCTCGCCGGACTGAATTCGCGGATCGACTCCAAGCGGTCGCCGTCGAATTCGAGGCGCAGCGGGCGCGCGTAACCGGGCGCATACAGGTCGACGATGCCGCCGCGAGCGCTGAAATCGCCGCGCTCTTCCACCAGCGGGACGTTCTGGTAGCCCCACTGGACCAAATGATCGAGGAGCGTTTCCCGCGCCAGCGGCTGACCGGCGACGAGATAAAGGTAGGAGCGCTTGAGCGCGTCGCGCGGAATCACTTTCTGCATCAAGGCGGCCGGCGTGCCGATGAGCACCGGCGCCGGCTCTTCGATGAGCTTGTACAGTCCTTCGAGGCGGCCGGCGAGATTGTCGGGATGGGGCGACAGCTTTTCGAAAGGCAAAACTTCCCAGGAGGGGAACAGATGCAGCCGCCGGCGCAGCGGCGGCAGCGCGCCGGCTTCGCCGAGAAAAAACGCCAGATCGCCGTAAAGGCTCTCCGCCTCCCGCGCCGTCGCCGCAACCACCAGCAGTGGCCCGCGCCAGCGCGCCGCGACCAGAGACAAAACATAGGCGCGCGCGCCGCCCTGGAGAGCCTGGACGCGCTTGGGACCTTGCCAGGCGCGCTCAAGAAAGCGTCCGAGCCGGTCGTCGAGAGCGAAGTCGCTCATGAAGAAAAATCCAGCCCTTGCAGCCGAATCTTGGGAACGGCCAACGCCGGCGCACCGCCCGCCTGGGTGGCGCCCGCCCAGCGGTCGAGCGCGGCGCACAACTCGTCGACGCACACCTGCATAAACGCCGGTTGGTAGTTTTCAAAACGAACCTGCGCCTGGCGGACCATGCGCACCGGCCCTTTGGTCTCGCCAAAGTCGGTGAACATCCGGAACGCCGCGGCCAATTGAATCAACCCTTCCAAAAACGGTTTATTGACCTCTTCGGTTGCCAGATAAAAACCTTCCAAAATTTCGTGGCACTCAAAAAATCGTCCGTCGTTAAACAGACCTATCCCTTCTCGCAGCCGAGCATCCATAAGAAAGATGGAATTCAAACTAGCAACTTAGAGGGGCCGGCTCAAGGTGAGATCGCGCGTGGAGTGCCGCGCCGATGGCCGCGCCAGGAGGGTCGTTGGGAGAGGATTTTCCAGCGTTGCGGCGGCTAAGCCGGGATTATTCATGGTCCCAGGTAAAGCGACTACGCACGATAGGCCAAGGGGTGAAGCCCGGAGGGAGAAGGCACCCCATTGGGGATCTCAAATCTCAGATTTCAAATTGCAATTCTGAAATCTGAGATCTGCAATTTGAAATTCCGAGCACCAGCGAGGACGGACACATTGCCTTCTCCCGGAGGGGTGCAGCCCTTGGCCTCCGTCTAATATGAACAATGATCCGGGCTAGCGGCGCTCCGCCGCCCATAGCCGCTGGTCGTAAGCGGCGACCGCGGGAACGGCGGCCAACCAGATGCAAATATCGGAAAAGGCCAGGACCAGGGTCGAGAGCGCGAAGGAGATGAGATAGCTGCCGGTCCAATCATGCAAGGCGCCGCCGAGCCAGGAGCCGAGCGCGCCGCCGATACCGACCGCCACCGTGGCGTAGCCGAGAATCGAACCGAACCCTTTGCCGGAAAAGATATCGGCGGTGAGGGCGGAAAAAATCACCGCGCGGGAACCGAAGCCGATGCCGAAAAAGATCACGTAGACGTAGAGCAGCCAAGTTTGGCTCGAATCGCGCAGGATCATCAAAGCGCCGACGCCCACGACGGTCATCGCGATATTGAGCGTGTAGGCCGCCTGTTTGGAAAGAAGGTCGGCGATGAAACCGAAAATCACCCGGCCAAAACTGCTGGTGATGCCGGCCAGACCGAAAATCGACGCCGCCAATAGTTTGCTGTAACCCACATCCACCACATGGGCGACCTGGTGGGTGACGATAACCGTTGTGCCGGAGGCGGCGAAGATGCGGGCGAAAAAGAGCAGCCAAAACTGGAGACTGCGCAAGGCCAGGCCGGTGGTCCACTGATTGCCGCTTACCTCGGCTTCTTGCCGCACACGGAGTTTCTCGCCGTAGGGACCATGCTGATAAAACAACACGACCAGCGGCAACAGCCCCAGCAGCACGATCGCGGCGAAGGTTTGAAACGCGCGCGCCCAGCCCCAATGCGACAACAACCATTCGCTCAGCGGCGCCAAGAGCAGGATGCCGACGCCGCTGCCGGCGTAGACAAAACCGATGGCCGAGGCGCGGTTCGAAGCAAACCACTCCGAGACCAGGAAAACATGCGGCACCATGCCGGTGAAAGTGATGCCGACGGCGGAGACTAAACCGAAAAAGAGATAGAACTGCCAGAGACTGTCGATGGAGCTGCTTAACAAAAGCCCTACGGTCAAGGCCAGACAACCGGCGACGGCGATTTTTTTGGTCCCGAAGCGGTCCAGCAGATGGCCGACAACGGGCGAGAGGATCGCGTCAACGATCAGCACCAGGGAAAAGACGCCGGCCGTCGCGCCCCGGCTCCAGCCGAAGGTATCGAGCAGCGTCACATAAAAAACCCCGAACGAAGAATGAAGCCCGCGGGTAAATCCGAGAACGATAAAGGCGAGGGCGGCGACGAGCCAGGGTGTCGGCGAAAAACGCATGACGGCAAGTGCCCCAGTCTTTAACAGAGCCTTGAATCAACCACAAGCAAAAGAAGAAAAAGCGCGCGGCCAATTCAGATCCCGGATTCTGCATAGTAGATAGCGAGCAGGGGGTAAACCCTTCCGGGAGAAGGCAATGGGTCCGTCCTCGCTGGCACTCGGAATTTCAAATTGCAGATCTCAGATTTCAGAATTGCAATTTGAAATCTGAGATCTGAGATCCCCAATGGGATGCCTTCTCCCTCCATGCTTCACCCCCTGCTCTACAAAGTGTTGCCGCTTTGACTGGGACCGTGAAGAATCCGGGTATTGAGTCACGCGCCGTTTTTTCCACGCCAAAATCTAAATGGGACTCGATAAAAACGTCTGTTGGAGTTCTCTGGAATCGCGCCGCGCTCGTCGCGCTTGCCGTCGGCGGGACATCTCGCCGGCTGGTTTGACCGGCGCGGCCCAACGGTGATACACCCTCGATCAACAACCCGGTCGAGGAAATTTGAGATGGCCAACCTGAGTTTGACAACGGATGTAGCGGTCATCGGCGGCGGCGGCGCGGGCATCCCGGCGGCGATCGAAGTCGCCCGGGCCGGTGGCAGGGCGATCGTGCTGGAAGGGGCGGCC
>Ga0153916_10001881_pt1 | contig 15284 bp, 10 predicted proteins | sample Opewatmetagenome_FD_109642 | JGI IMG/M metagenome (GOLD analysis project Ga0153916, IMG submission 109642) | Freshwater wetland microbial communities from Ohio, USA - Open water 3 Core 3 Depth 4 metaG | ecosystem: Environmental > Aquatic > Freshwater > Wetlands | place: USA: Ohio, Lake Erie...
CCATCCTTCACCACACTCTCAGCCAGACTCCGGCAAACTTTCGAAAGCATCGATTGGAACACCTCGCCATCCCGGTCCATACGGCTTAAAAAGGGATGACCCGCCTTTCCGTTGGCTAAAAGCAAAACCGTGTCATTGGTGCTGGTCTCCCCATCAACGGTGATCCGGTTATACGATGTCTCAGCAGCCTCCTCCAGCATTTGCTGAAGGAGCAGCGCTTTAATGTTAGCATCCGTGACAAGGAAGGAAAGCATCGTTGCTACATTGGGACGAATCATGCCTGCCCCCTTGGCCATTCCACATAATTTCACCCGTTTCCCCTTGATGCGGCAGGTCGCTACCTCAACCTTTGGAAAGGTATCTGTGGTCATAATCGCTTCCACCGTGCTCATCCAAGCCTCGGGCAAAAGGTGATCCACCAATTCGGGAATTCCCTCCTCAATCCTTTTCATCGGAAGGGGGCTTCCGATCACACCCGTGGAGGAAGAAAATACCAATCCTTCGTCAATTCCCAGCTGTTTTGCGACAAACGAAGTCATCCTTTTGGCGTCTGCCAACCCTCGGCTCCCCGTACAGGCATTCGCATTTCCGCTGTTCACAATGATGGCCTGGCAGAGGCCTCTCTTCATACGCGCTCTATCCAACAATACGGGTGCTGCCTTCACGGCATTCGTGGTAAAGAGCCCGGCCACCTGAGCAGGGACCTCGGAATAAACTAACCCTAAATCCCTCTTTCCATTCTTCTTAATCCCTGCTGCAATCCCCGAAAAGAGAAAACCATTTACTTTGAAATCGAGTGGTTTCATCCCATGCCTCGCCATGACCCTTTACTCAGGAGAATTGGTGGCCAGCAATCGAATCGTCGAGATCTACGGTGAACACCACAAATAAGTTGAGGTTCGCGTAGCGTCATTGCGAAACGAAGTGAAGCAATCTAAAAAGATTGCCGCGTCGCTTCGCTCCTCGCAATGACTCGCTCATTAAACGATTCACCATAAGAAAGGGAAATATTTTGTCATTCATTTGATATTTGAACTTTGAAATTTGGAATTCCCTGTTTAGGCTCTCGCTTCTTCCTCCTTGGGGAGGCAGCACCGCTTGTATTTCTTTCCGCTCCCGCACGGACAGGGGTCATTCCGCCCCACCTTCTTCCCTTCCCGTCGAACGGTCACCCCTTTCCCGTCTTCCGTCTTTCCGCCCCCGCCCTCGGCTGCCTCTCCCCGGCTCATAACAAACGTCTGTTTCCGCTCCATCTTTATCTGTTTCGCTTCTTGCTGTTCCTTGGCCATCTGGATGGCGAAGAGTTTTTCAACGGTATCTTTTTTTATCCTGTCCAGCATCTCAAGAAACATTTGATAGGCCTCTTTTTGATATTCAATGCGAGGGTCTTTCTGGCCATAACCTCTTAAACCGATCCCTTCCTTCAATTGATCAATGGCAAGGAGGTGATCCTTCCAATGGTAATCAATCGATTGAAGCATGATCACCTTCTCCAGGTATCGAAGCATCGGTGCTCCAAATTCCTCCTCCCTCTTCTGATAAACGTCCTTCGCATTCTGAATAATCATTTCCTGCAATTGGTCTCTCTTGATCCCATTTTCTTCTACAGAGGGGGTGGACCACTTGAATGAAAATTGCTGATAGACGGCGTCCTGGAGTGCCTTTAGGTCCCAATCCTCGGGGTGTTCCTTTTCATCCGCATAGAAATCGACGAGCCCTTCACCCTGCTCTTCGATCATCTCCGTGACCGTCTCTTTCAGGTTTTCACTACCCAGAACCTCTCTCCGTTGGGAGTAGATGACCTCTCTCTGTTTGTTCATCACATCATCGTATTCCAGGAGGTGTTTTCGAATCTCAAAATTATGGGCCTCCACCTTCCGCTGAGCGTTCTCAATGGCCTTGGTGACCAGTCCGTGCTCGATCGGCTGGTCTTCTTCAATTCCCAACCGATCCATAATCTTCGAAATCCTCTCCGAGCCAAAGATCCTCAGAAGGTCGTCCTCTAAAGAAAGATAGAATCGGGAGGAGCCAGGATCGCCTTGTCTCCCGGATCGTCCTCTCAGCTGATTGTCAATGCGCCGGGCCTCATGTCGCTCGGTTCCCAATACGTGGAGGCCTCCCAACTGGACGACCTTTTCTTTCTCCTTCTGAACGATGGCGGTCGTCTTTTCGTAGGCCTCTTTCATGGCCTCCTCGGTAGGCGCCTCTCCTGCCATTGTCTTCGCTAAGAATTTGGAATTCCCCCCCAAGAGGATGTCTGTCCCTCTCCCCGCCATATTCGTCGAGATGGTGACGGATCCCACCCTTCCCGCTTGAGCAATGATTTCAGCTTCTCGCTCATGATGTTTGGCGTTCAGGACATTGTGCGGAATTCCCTGTTTCTTCAAAAGTTGACTCAACCGCTCGGACTTCTCAATGGAGATCGTGCCTACCAGGACCGGATGGCCAGATTGATAGAGGTCTTTGATCTCCCCGACGACGGCACGAAACTTCTCGTCCGAGGTTTTGTAAATGACGTCGGAGTAATTGGTTCGCCTCATGGGCATGTTCGTGGGAATGACCACGACATCCAAATTATAAATTTTACGGAACTCCGCAGCTTCCGTGTCCGCTGTCCCAGTCATCCCGGCCAACTTCTTATACATCCGGAAATAATTTTGAAAAGTGATCGTGGCCAGAGTCTGGTTCTCATTTTCGATCTTGACGTTCTCCTTGGCTTCCACCGCTTGGTGGAGACCATCGCTCCACCTCCTCCCCGGCATCAGCCTGCCGGTGAATTCATCGACGATGATCACCTGTCCATCTTTAACCATGTAGTCCACATCTCGCTTAAAGAGAGTATGGGCTCTCAAGGCCTGATTCACATGGTGAAGGGTCTCGATATTTCCGGGATCGTAAAGATTTTCGACATGGATCAATTTCTCCACGTGGGCCACTCCCTCTTCCGTCAAAAAGGCCGCGTGGCTTTTCTCCTCCAGTTGATAGTCTTTCCCCTGCTTCAGGGAAGGGATGACGCGATTGATCTTATAGTATTTGTCCGTCGATTCTTCCGCAGGGCCGGAGATGATGAGCGGGGTTCTGGCTTCATCAATCAGGATGCTGTCGACCTCATCGACAATGGCATAGTTCAGGTCCCGCTGGACATAATCTTCAAGGGTGAATTTCATATTGTCCCGGAGGTAGTCGAACCCGAATTCGTTATTCGTCCCGTAGGTGATATCACACCCATAGGCCTCCTGACGTTCCCGGTCGTTTAATTCGTGCAGGATCACCCCTACAGAAAGGCCCAGGAATCTATAAATCACGCCCATCCATTCCCTATCCCTTTTCGCCAGATAGTCGTTCACCGTAACGATGTGGACCCCCTTTCCTTCGAGGGCATTCAAATAGGCGGGCAGGGTGGACACCAGGGTCTTTCCTTCACCGGTCGCCATCTCGGCAATCTTGCCTCCATGAAGAACAATTCCTCCGATTAACTGGACATCATAATGTCTTTCGCCAAGGGTCCGTTTTGCAGCCTCGCGAACGACCGCAAAGGCTTCCGGAAGGATCTCATCGATGGACTCCCCGCGCTCAATTCGCTCTTTAAACTCAGAGGTTTTGGCCAGGAGCCGGTCGTCCGCCAACGGACTGATTTCGGGCTCCAGCTGGTTGATTCTGTCGACGAGGGGCTGAATCCTTTTCAACTCTCTTTCGTTCTTACTGCCGACGATCTTTTTGATCAGTGACCCAATCATAAGAAGCTTCTCTCCTCCGCCTTGTTCTTTCGCATCAAAAAAATTATATAACGGATGACAAAGGGTTGCAATCCCAAAAAGCAGCTTGCCCTCCCCTAGTCCTTGCCTCTATGGGCAGAATAGTTACCGACATAGAGCGGCGTGTTTCCCCTTATGAAGCCTCGGAGGGGACTTACCCTGGTCGCGGGCAACGAAAAACTGGAAGGGGGCAAACCAAAAAGAAGGCGACTGACCTTGGTGCCTGCCCGCCGCTTTTCGGCCGGCGGTAACAGCTTTTTTTCCGGTAACCTCTGGGGAAACTCAATCTTTCCAAAAACTCAAAAATGGCCTTGACAAGGAGGGCTCTTTCATTTGAAGGATATCCTGAAGGACATCGGATCCTCCTATGCGATTCAAGACTCAATTGATTTTACTCTGCCTTCTCTTTCTTCCCTTCAGGGCGGAAATATCAGCAAACGAAGAACCCTCGGCAGCGCCTTCGGTGATCACCGTGGCCGCCGTCGGGGATATTATGATGGGCACGGATTATCCCTCCTCGAAACTTCCTAAGAAGGACGGAAGGCTTCTCTTTGAAGAGGCAAAGAGAATTCTAAGGAAGGCGGATATTGTCTTCGGCAACCTTGAAGGACCCCTCTACGAGGGAGACTCTCCTGCAAAACAGGCGAGAGATAAGGAAGCTTACGTTTTTCGAACTCCACCGAGGTATGTCAAGAATCTTGTCGATGCGGGGTTCAACGTCGTCTCCCTTGCAAACAATCATACGGGAGATTTCGGAGAGAAAGGGATGTCTTCCACCAAGAGAGTCTTGGATGCCGCAGGGATAAAGTACTCGAGCAAGGCAGGCGAGGTGGCGGAGTTCGAAATCAACGGCCTGAAATTGGGTCTGGCCGCATTGTCCTTTGGTTCACCTCCGAGGTCTATTGTATACCCCGAACAAGCATTGGAGGAGATTGATCTGCTTTCGAAGAAATATGACCTGTTGATCCTATCGGTTCACGGAGGTAAAGAGGGAGGAACAGCCTTACGGACCGAAAACGAATTTGAATATTTCCTAGGCGAACCCAGAGGCAATCTGGTTCAATTCGCTCATGAAGCGATCGAGAGGGGAGCGGATCTGATCCTTGTACACGGTCCCCATGTCCCGAGAGCCCTTGAGATCTACCAAAACAGGCTGATCGCTTATAGCCTTGGCAACTTCTGCACTTATCGAGGAATGAGTTTGGATGAAGAAAAGGGCTATGCTCCTCTGTTATGGGTTGAACTGGGGAGAAACGGCGAGTTTGTCGGGGGAAGGATACTTTCTTTCATCCAATTCCCTCCGGGAGGCCCTAAAAGAGATGAGGGAGAAAGGGCATGGGCTCTGATCAAGAAACTTTCTCAAGAGGATTTCCCGGAGACGCATCCTTTTTTCGGTGAACCGGAGACCATTCTCCCAATAGAAAAAACTCCGGAAAGAGACGCTTCTGCCACCTCCGGGATTCTTTCCGCAGCCGATCCATCCGAGTAAAACAGAGGTATTCCGAGGAATGAAACAGCGGCGGATATGCTATTTTGGTCTATTAATTCGACTCTATTAATTGAGGATATATCTCGATGGGTTGACCGGAATGCCATTGACCCTTACTTCGTAATGAAGGTGAGGGCCTGTTGACTTACCGGTTGTCCCGACCTCGCCAATTTTATCGCCCCGTCTCACCTTCTGCCCGGCAACGACCAAAATCTTACTGAGGTGATTGTGGCGGGTGGTGATTCCGAATCCGTGAGAGATCACAACGACATTCCCATAGGAGAAATCCTTGCCTGTGGCCGAAACAATCCCATCTGCCGGAGAAATCACAGGGGTTCCCTCACGATTCGAAATGTCAAGTCCCTCATGCATCTGGTTTAACCCCGTAAAGGGATTGGTTCGAAAACCAAAACCCGATGTCACCCATCCATGGACCGGCCAAATCGAGGGGGTATGGGTTAACATCTCTTTTTTGGTTTGTAAGAGTTTCTCGAGTTCAGAAAGACTCTCTTCCTGGGACACGGCCTCAGACTTGAGGCGCTCAACATCGGTCCTCATCTGCTGAACCAACCCTGTCTCGTCTTTTTCCGCCCTCAACTTCTCTCGAACATCGGAGGGGGAGGGCCCACCCATTCCCACAAAGGAGGTTGTTTCCTGCCCTTTCTCCAAATTGGCAATGATACGGATTTTCCTGTCGAAATCCTTCAATCGGGAGAGTTGCTTCTCCAGATCTTCAATTTTCGACGAGAAAAAATAAATTTTGGACCTCTGCACCTCGGTTTCGTGCCGCAGCTGGGCCAATTCAAAGCCCTTTTTCCTAACCTGGATATAGTCACAGAAAAAGAAAATGGTGAGGAGCATGCAAAAAGCTAGGAGATAAAGCCCAATCTTAAAGGTCTTTTTGTGTACCCTAAGGTGGCGAGTCCTGGAAGTCTTCTGGCCAAAGATGAGGATATTAAAGTAATCTTTTTCCAAAATAACCTCCTTGTTTCATTGATTCACAAGTGATATCGGATTTTAAAGCCCCCATTTAAATACCAGAGTAAACATTGCCGTGTCAAGTTTTTTTTTGCCCCCTTGTTTCCAAGGTTCTTCCTCCTGAAAAGAAAGGAGAATTATCTAAAATTCATATTTAATTTCCGCTAATTAACAACTCCTCGATCAAAAGACTTGGGGCCCCAACGGCTCCAAAGAATCTGAGGTCATTCCCCACTCCGATCACCTTCCGGAAGAGTTCGAAAAGGTTCCCTGCGATGGCGACCGATTTCACCGGATGAACTTTCTGCCCTCGCTCGATCCACTCGCCTGAACACCCCAAGGAAAAGTCTCCTGAGATAGGGTCAACGGTATGAAGGCCCATGACCTCCTCCACCACCAGTGTATGCAAAAAGTCTTCCAACAGTTTGGGTAAACCGATGTCTTTTGGCTCAATGAATAAGTTCGAGATCCCTACCCCAGGAGGGGATTTGATGCCATGGCGTCGACTGTTTCCCGTCGACCCTGCTCGTGACCCCGCGGAGAAAAGGTTTTCCCGATTCGCCCAATATCGATCGTATAAATAATGGGCGAGTTGTCCGTGAGTAACTAAAGGGGTCTGCTGGCTCGGCATCCCCTCTCCGTCGAAGGGGGCGGTAGAGATCCCTCTTAAATATAGTCCATCATCGACAATCGAAAGGAGGGGGGAGAAGAATCTTTCTCCTCGTTTTCCCTTCAGAGGAGATTTTCCTTTCTGGACCTGGTCAGCGAAAAAGGAATGGGCAAGAAGTGATAGAAATTCGGAAGCCACATGATTCCGAAGAAGTACCGGATAAACGCCCGTAGGAATCCTCTTCCCGCCAAGCCTCTCCAATGCTTTCCTGCCGGCTGATCGCCCGACTTTCTCCACATCGAGATCACCAAAAAAATGGCCGGCGTCAAAATCCCAAGCCACCTCTGATTCTCCTGAGGCTTCGGCCACAGCGGTCACGCTCACAGAGGCAAGAGAGTGGTCGTAGGAGTTTCGGAGTCCATTCGAGTTAACCAGGGTTGTCTTGGAGAGAACCTCCTGATAAGATGCGTTCCTTACCTTCCTGATTCTCTGCGGATCGACCGCCTTGGCTGATGCCTCCAAATCCTTTGCTTTTTCGATCTTTATTTTTTCTGAAATCCCCTCCAAGGTCTCATCAAAGATGGGTAATTCGGGAGGGGCGGCTTGGAGCACAGGGGCAAAGTCGAAACAAGGATCCGGGGAGGTCGCCTCGGCACTTCGGATCGCATCCTCGATCATTCGATCCAACTCGCCCGAAAAATCCTGCGGGGTAAGAGGAGAAGGATTTGACAAGGTCGTGTATGAAAAACCGATTCGTTGATGGTTCAAAATACGGAAGGCCATCCCCACGTATTGATCGGTCTGGAGGGTTTCAATCTTTCCCTCTCTTGACTCGATATCAAAATGGAAAGATTGATTGAAATAGATTTCATAGCCATCAATGGGCTTTTTCTGGAGAATCCTTAGAGCTTGGTCGATGATTTCCTGGTTATCAATCATATTGGACCCAATTGGAATACAAAATTCAAAATGGAAAATGAAAGATAAAAACTTCTAAAACCTCATTTTGAAATTTGCAATGTTCAGTTTGCAATGGGCGTTCTTACCATCGGATGAGGCTGCTGGCCCAGGTGAGTCCGCCACCAAATGCGGTGAGGATGATCAAATCCCCTTTTTGAATCGATCCGTCCCGAGCGGCCTCATCGAGGGCGATGGGAATCGTAGCGGACGAGATATTGGCATACTTCTCGATCGTGAGGTAGACTTTCTCCATAGGGACATCCAATCTTTTGGCCACTTGCTGAAGCATGCGTAGATTGGCCTGATGCGGGATGATCCATTTTACATCCGAAATGTTTACCCCGTTAAACGCAGCGGATTCTTCGGCAGCCTCTGCAAACCGTTTCACCGCCACCCGGACAGATTCGTTCGCTTTGATCATCCTGAGGGTATGGAGTTTCCTGTCCACGCTTTCGTAAGAGATCGGAGTCGTTTTTGACCCGCCTCCGGGAAGAAGCAAATTTTCACCGCTTGCCCCATCGGTGTGGATATGGACGGAAAGAATTTCGCTGACCTCCCTCCCTGGCTCCCGGAGAGGCGGATTCCCCTCCGAATCCTCAAAAGCTCGAAGCACGACCGCACCCGCTCCGTCCCCCCACAGGATACAACTCTCTCGATCCGTCCAATCCAGGGTCCGGCTCATGATTTCTACCGATGCGACCAGAGCCGTTTTGTAGGTCCCTGCTTTAAGATATTGCTCGGCGACCGAAAGGCCAAAGATAAATCCACTGCATGCGGCCGTCACATCAAAGGAGACCGCTTTTCCCGCACCCAACTTCGCCTCCAACCAGTTGGCCCCAGAAGGGCAAGCCGTATCCGGCGTCATGGTGGTCATGATGATCAGGTCTATTTCCTCGGCTGGAAGGCCTCCCATTTTCAGGGCACGGAGGGAAGCCTCTTTGGCAAGGTCCGAGGCATTGACACTCGGCGCCGCAATTCTTCTTTCCTTGATTCCTGTCCTTTTGTAAATCCACTCGTCATTGGTGTTTAGAATCTTTTCCAAATCAAAATTGGTGAGAACCCGCTCCGGAAGAAACGAGCCGGTCCCTAAAATCCCGATCCTCTTGCCACCCATCAGCAAACTCCTTCTTACAAAAATGTGAGGGGATTTTCCACTTAACACCCCCGCCTGCGGCAGGCAGGCAAATTCCAATCCGGTTCAATGTTCAACGCGTAAGATGCTTGGTATTTGAGCTTTACGTTCGGTTTGACCTTTGAATTTTGTTATTTGGCATCGAGATTCAATTTTTATAAATTCTGGGCACCCTTTTTCCTATTGAACATAACACCTCATAGGAGATCGAGTTGACTTTCTCTGCGATCTCCTCAGGGGTGATTTGGTCTTTGCCTTGCCGTCCCATCAATATGACTTCGTCTCCTTCTGAAACATGGGGGATACCGGTGACATCCACCATGGTGAAATCCATACAGACCTTCCCGACCACAGGCGCCCTCCTCCCACGGATCAACACCTCTCCATGATTCGAGAGATGACGGCTATACCCATCTGCGTATCCGATCGGAAGGGTGGCGATGAGGCTCTTCCGTTTGGCCTTAAATATCCCTCCGTAACTGATCCTCGTCCCTGGTGGAACCGATTTCAGAAAATGGATGCGAGTCTTCAGAGTCATCACGGGTTTGAGCGGGATGAGGGATCGGAAAGTGGGAGAGGGATAGGAGCCATAAAGCATGATCCCGGGTCGAACCAACCTGGCGCAGAACGCCGGAAAAGCCGTGAGTGTCGCACTGCTCGCCATGTGAAGATACGGACAGCAAATCCCCAACTCTTGGGCAGTGGCCACAGCCTCTTGAAATGCTTTCCATTGGCTTTGAGTAAAACCCTTTTCTTCATCCGTCATGGCGAAATGGGAAAGGATACCTTCTGTTTCAATCCTCGGAAATCGTCTCACCTCTCGCAAAAAATCGGGCCAAAGGTTGAGGGGCACCCCCAGTCTTCCCATTCCTGTATCCACCTTGAGGTGAACCTTCACCTTCCTCCCTCGTCTCTCTGCTTCTCGAGAAAGAATTTTCAAAGATTCTTTTCCAAAGATGACAGGGGTGAGACGGAATCGAAAAATTTGATCTACCTCCTCTCCGAAAATCCCTCCTAAGACGAGGATGGGTGTTTTCACCCCTCCCTTTCTCAACTCGACTCCTTCTTCAGGGATTGCAACGCCCAGGTATTCCACCCCCAATTTCTCCAATCTCAGTGAAACTGGAATGGATCCATGACCATAGGCATCCGCTTTAACCACAGCCAGGAGTTTCACGTCCTCAGGGATTCTTTTCTTAATCTGCCGATAATTGAACTCCAATGCTCCGAGGTCAACTTCCCCAACGGTTGGTCTTCGCGTGGAAAGTGGCATGTTCATCACGATATCTCTAACTCTTTGAATAAGAAGAAAAAAAACAATAAACTCATAACATCAACCCTGCAGAAAGTCAATGGAAGCCATTCTTGACAATTTCCTCCTCTTCCATTAATCTGGTCTTCGTGAATGAACCGACTCCAAAACATATCCAAGTTAAGATCAATGAAAAAGAGATCTTTATTCCCTCAAACACGACTCTCTTCCATCTCAAAAATCAATTCAACCCCGACGCCGATTTGATCATTTACAACGGTTTCCCGATCGCGTCAGATTACCCCCTCAAACACGGCGACGAAATTGTTCTCATTCAAAAAGGGAAAATCCCTTTTTCCGAGGAGCTTGAGTGTTTCATGATGGCGCGACATACACCCGGAATTCATCAAAAAATCAAAAAGTCTGTTGTGGGGGTCGCCGGATTGGGAGGTCTCGGATCGGCCATTGCCGTTGCATTAGCTCGTGTGGGAGTGGGCAAGCTTATCCTGGTGGACTTCGATGTGGTGGAGCCATCCAATTTGAATCGGCAACAATACTTCATCGATCAGATAGGAATGCCAAAGGTCGAAGCCCTCCAGAAAAATATCGCGGCCATCAACCCCTGTGTGAGAGTCGAGATCTATCAAGAAAAACTCGATCGAAACAATGGGGAGAAAATCTTTTGGGAAGCGGAGGTAGTGGTGGAAGCCTTTGACCGAGCCGAAGAAAAGGCCATGCTGATCAACATCGTCTCAGAGAAGATGCCGGATAAATATATTGTCGCCGCCTCAGGCGTGGCGGGTTACGGGGACAGCAATGAGATCAAAACAGTCCGGTTCTCATCAAAGATTTTCATTGTGGGAGACCAAAAGACAGCCGCACAACCTGGGGTGGGCCTGATGGCACCGCGGGTGGGAATCGCCGCCCACCACCAAGCAAACACGGTCTTGAGGATCCTTTTGGGTGAGGAAAAGTAGTTCGGTGTTGACAGAACTTTCCAGGGGGAATCAGGACCGGGAGTCTGTGGAAACCCCTTTCTCCTTCCCTCCCAAATTAGTCTCATGATCAAATTTCGCTCCCATTTTACAATTTCCCTCGAAAATCCCGCCATCCTGAATTACAAGAATGGGAGTAAGAACGGTTCCGAATAACTTTCCTTTCGCATGGATCTCCATTCGCTCACCGATAGTCACATCTCCTTCCAAGCTCCCATTGAGGATCAGGGTGCTGGCTTCCACTTTCCCTTTAATGACCGCCGTCTCACCTATAATTAACGTCCCACGATGATAGATCTCTCCCTCTACTTTCCCATCGAGGCGAAATATTCCTTCAGAATTCACTTTCCCTTTCAATAAGGAATCCTTGCCCCAAAAAACATTCATCTCTTCTAAGTTTGGCTTCATTGTGTCAAACAAACTCTGAGCTTCCGTTCAAATTTAGCAATATTAGTGCCAAATTTTTCTAAATTCTCTGTTTTCAGAACGGACGGAATTCTAATCGTTTTCCTGATTTGTAGCCACGCTCCCGTGGAAAATTTGTAGCCATCGGTTTCGATTTTGTTCAAATTTTGTTCGGTTTTTGAATTGGCCGGAATCTTCGACTTGTGATTCCCAATAAGCTATGCCAGCTCTTTTACCAAAGCGGTTTCATCGCAGTCCGGGAATTTTACACAATTCAGGCAGTCGGTCCAGATTTTGTGCGGGAGCGCCGTTTTATCCACTTTCTTAAACCCTAATCTCTCAAAGAATTCGGATTGATAAGTAAGTGCAAAAACTCTCTTCACCCCTAAGAATTTCGATTCTCTTAAACAGGCCCTGACTAACTTTGCACCAATTCCTTTGCTCTGATCCTCCTCTTCTACCGCCAGAGACCGGATTTCTGCCAGATCCTCCCAGCAGATGTGAAGGGCACAGATTCCTATGACCTTGCGATTCCGGATGAAAACAAAAAAATCTCTGAGATGGTCATAGAGTTCGCTAAGAGACCGAGGGAGGATTCCTCCCCGGGGAGCGTAGACCTTGAGCAACCGCTGAATCTCCTTGACGTCGTCGAGTTTAGCCTTTCGAATCATCGTTTTCTCTCCGTCGAACATCCCCGCCCCTCCTTTAGAAAGGGAAGCCGTGAAAAAATTGTCCCTGTACAAAGACCTGGCAGGGATGTTGGGCCGGAACGGGAAGCGTAGGCCCGATGGGCCGAGAGCTTCCAAAGTTTTACGCCTGCTTGCGTGAAGCCCCGCCTTGCGGGACGAAGGCAGGGCGGTACATCGTCACTTTGACTACCTACGATAAACAACGTTAACACCTATTGAGGACTGACACGTTTTGTTACCTTACCCTCTAGACAAACCGCATTTGTAAAACTTTGGAAATATCCTTGCCGCCCAGCTTCCGGATTTCTTCACAGTTTCAAGGGGGGGAGGGGAATCTTCACGCTTTTTTGGCGCTTTCAACCATTTCTCTGGCATGGGCTTTGGTTTTCTCCGTGACCTTCACTCCTCCCAACATCCTGGCAATTTCATCGACGATCGACTCCCTATCTAATCGATTCACCAACGTCAAGGTGCGTCCTGATTTTACCTCTTTTCTCACACTGTGGTGCTGGTCGGCAAAACAGGCAATTTGAGGCAGGTGAGTGACACAGATCACTTGATGATGCCGAGAAAGTTCCTTCAACTTCCTGCCAACCACTTCTGCCATCGCCCCTCCGATGCCAGAGTCGACTTCATCAAAGATGAGAACCTGTCTTCCACCGACTTTGGCCAGGATCCTTTTCATAGCCAGCATAATTCGTGAGAGCTCCCCTCCCGATGCAATTTTCGCCAGGGGCTTCACCTCCTCGCCGACATTAGGAGAAATGAGAAACTCCACACGATCCACCCCTCTCAGAGAAAGAGGTGCAGGGTCCATTCGAATTTCAAAAATGGTTTTTTTCATGCCCAGAGAATTCAATTCCCTTTCCACCGATTTTTTCAATTCCAATGCCACTCTCTTCCTCTCCCCCGAGAGTCGCTCTCCCAGATCATCCAAAGTTTGCCGGAGGGGTTCCAAAAGGCCTTCCAATTGGGAAAGTCTTTCTTCATCGGAAGTGAAGGATTTCAGTGCCTCATCCATCTTGTGCTTCAAGGAAAGAACGGCTTCGATCGTCGGCCCATATTTCCTCTTCAGCCGGTCGATCTCCTCTAACCTGTTCTCAATCTCATCCAACTTCATTGGGTTGATCTCCACCCTTCTCGAATAATTTCGAAGAGTGAGAGCAGCCTCTTCTAACTGAATGAGGATGGATTCCAGGGCCTTCAAGGGTTGGGAAAGAAAAGGATCAATCGCCACCGCCTCTCGGCACTGATTGAGAACATTCTGGACCCTCTCTATAGCAGAACCCTCTTCGGAATAAAGGGTTTCTTCGGCGGCATGGGCAAAATCCATCAATTTCTTTGCATGGGTGAGGAGGATTCGATCCTCCTTCAAAGACTCTTCTTCTCCGATTTGGATTCCAGAAGTCTCAATCTCTCTCGACTGAAAGACCATCAGGTCCCGTTCCTTCGCTTTTCTCTCCCTCTCAACTCGAATCTTTTCAACCTCCTCAGATAAAGAGACAAACTCCAGGTATTGTCTTTGAAATTCCTCCCGAAGGCCAAGCAGTCCTCCAAATTCATCCAAAATATCAAGGTGCGTCTCCACCCGCTGAAGAGATTGATGTTCGTGTTGTCCGTAGATGCTGAGAAGCCCTTCTCCGACTTCCGAAAGCACTCCGAGGGTGGATAGATTCCCGTTGATAAAAACCTTTCCTCGGCCAGATCGGGAGATCACCCTGCGAATGAGGAGGGAATCCTCCTCTCCGGTCCCCTGCAGATGCGGAGCCTTCTCTTTAATCTTCTCCCTGATCTCTGAATTTCCGGAGAGGTCGAAGAGAGCCTCCACGTTTGCCTCTTCCTCTGAGCTTCGAATCCATTCCTCGGTCGCTTTATCCCCTAAAAGGAGGTGGACAGCATTGAGGATAATGGACTTCCCCGCTCCCGTCTCGCCGCTGAGGATATTGAAGCCCTTGGAGAAGGACAAATTCAACTCATCGATGATGGCAAAATTCTTGATCCGAAGCTCGATTAACATAAAGCAAAAGTAATGAGTTCGGAGTGCTCGGAGTGAAAACCTGATATTTTAAAAAGCTTCAAAGGATGAATAAAACAAACGGTTCTAAACTCCGAACTCTTGACTCCGAACTCCGAACCGTTATCGCTCTCCCCATTTTAGTTTCTCCCTCAACAATTCGAAATAGTGTCGGTAGGGAGATTTGATTAAAAGGATGCGCCCTTCGGCCTTTCCGACCTCCACCACATCTTCAAATTTCAGAGTGAAGCCCTGTTGCCCATCGAGGGTCAGGGTCACTTCCTCGTCTCTCGATTTGAGCAATGCCCGAATCTTGACGTCATCGGGAATAATAATAGGACGGATCGTTAAGGTATGAGGGCAAATGGGCGTGATAATGATCGTATGGAGCGAGGGGTAGACAATCGGTCCCCCGGCGGAGAGATTATAGGCGGTGGAACCCGTAGGCGTCGATATAATTAGCCCGTCCGATCTGAAAGTCGACAAATATTCGCCGTTAATCGTGGTCTCCAGATCAATGATTCGAGCCAAAGCTCCTTTGTTGATCACCGCATCGTTCAGCACGATGAATTCCGCAATCCGCTTCCCAGCTCGAATCACACCCGCATTCAAGACTTCTCTCTCGTGGGTGGCAAAGTCATCTTGAACGATTCTCTCCAGAACAGGGTACAATTCATCCAAAGTAATTTCGGTCAAAAAGCCCAGCCCACCCAGGTTGACGCCAAGGATAGGGATGTTCTTGTTCCACACCTGGCGGGCCACGCTGAGAAGCGTCCCGTCTCCCCCGAGGACGATGATCATCTCCACATCGTTCGGAATTTCTTCCCTCCCGATGGACTTCCAGTGACCCTCGGAGGGGGCGGAGGGGAGGAGTTTTCCGAGTTCTCCGTCAAGATAGACTTTGATCTTCCTCGTCCACAGCCATTCCACCAGATGGCTTGCAATCGTGACAACCTCCGGTTTATTCTTCTTCGCAACGATGCCGATTCGATTCATTGCAGACCC
>Ga0153916_10001882_pt1 | contig 15276 bp, 12 predicted proteins | sample Opewatmetagenome_FD_109642 | JGI IMG/M metagenome (GOLD analysis project Ga0153916, IMG submission 109642) | Freshwater wetland microbial communities from Ohio, USA - Open water 3 Core 3 Depth 4 metaG | ecosystem: Environmental > Aquatic > Freshwater > Wetlands | place: USA: Ohio, Lake Erie...
CTGCTGCTGCGCCTGGCGTATCTGCAGATCTTCGCGCACCGCCACTACGAAACGATGTCGCAGGCCAATCGCATCAAGCCGATCCCGATTCCGCCGCCGCGCGGTCTCATCCTCGACCGCAACGGCGTGGTGCTGGCGCAGAACTATCCGGTGTACACGCTCGAGATCATCCCGGAGCAGGTGGACGACATGAACTCCCTGCTCGAAGAGCTGGGTCACGTGGTGAATCTGAACGAGGCCGATCTCAAGAATTTCCGCAAACAGCTGCGCGACCGGCCGCGCTTCGAAAGCCTGGTGCTGCGCTCGCATCTGACCGAGGAAGAGGCCGCGCGGCTGGCGGTGAAGCGGCCGTATTTCAACGGGGTCGAGCTCGAGGCGCGGCTGCAACGACATTACCCGCTCACCGGGCTGGGCGCGCATTTCCTCGGCTACGTCGCGCGCATCAGCGAGCAGGAGCAGGACCGCATCGACAAATCCGACAAATCCATGTACCGCGGCATTCAGGACATCGGCAAACTCGGCCTCGAGGCCAGCTACGAAACGACGCTGCTGGGCCAGGTCGGAGTCGAGAAGGTCGAGACCAACGCCCACGGCCGCTCGCTGCGCATCCTCGAGCGCATCGCGCCGGTCGCCGGCAAGAACCTCTCGCTCAACATCGACGCGAGGCTTCAGGCGATCGCCGAGGAAGCGCTGGGCAAGCGCCGCGGCGCGGTCATCGCGATGGAGCCGTCGACCGGCGCGGTGCTCGCGTTCGTCAGCACCCCGACCTACGATCCCAACGCCTTCGTCGGCGGCATCGACACCGATTCCTACCAGCGCCTCCTGAACGATCCGGACAAACCGCTGATCAACCGCGCCCTGAACGGCCAGTACTCGCCGGGTTCGACCATCAAGGCGTTTCTCGGGCTGGCGGCGCTCGAGCTGAAGGGTTTCGACGCCAACAGGCCGATCCTGTGTCCCGGCTGGTACACGCTGCCGGACAGTTCGCATGTATTCCGCGACTGGAAGCAGGGCGGCCACGGCATGGTGTCCCTGCACGATGCGGTGGTGCAGTCGTGCGACGTCTATTTCTACAAGCTGGCGGTGGCGCTGGACATCGACGGCATCAACCGGTTTCTCGCGCCGTTCGGATTCGGCAAGAAGACCGGGGTCGACCTGCTCAATGAATCCGACGGCCTCCTGCCCTCGCGTGAATGGAAAGAGGCGCGCGGGGGCACGTGGTACCCCGGCGAAACCGTGGTCACCGGCATCGGCCAGGGTCCGCTGCTGGTGACGCCGCTGCAACTGGCCTCGGCGATGTCGGCCATGGCCAACCAGGGCGTGCGTATGCAACCGGAACTGGTGCACGCCATCGTCGACGCCAAGACCGGAGCGGCGCGCGACGTGGCGCCGGTGGTGGATGCGCAGATCCCGCTCAAGAACAAGCACGATCTGGACGTCGAAATCCAGAACTTGACGGACGTGGTGCACTCCAACAGGGGAACGGCTTACGGCATCGGCTACAACTCGCCCTACAAGATCGCCGGCAAGACCGGCACGGCGCAGGTCAAGAGCGTGGCCCAGGGCCAGCGCTACAGCGAGTCCGCCACACCCGAGCGGCTTCGCGACCACGCGTTGTTCATCAGCTTCGCGCCGGTGGGCGACCCGAAGGTGGCGGTGGCGGTGATCGTGGAAAACGGCGGCCACGGCGGCTCGGCGGCCGCCCCGATCGCGCGCAAGGTCATGGATTACGTGATTCTCGGCAAAAGCACGGCGCCGCCCGGCGGCGTCAAATCGGAATCAACCGTTGATGAGTGAGATAAAATGTTAGGCGCAAGGCGTGAGGGGTGAGGAGTGAAGAACCTGGACTATCCTGTCTCACTCCTCACGCCTTACGCCTGACCCCTTACAGGACACATCATGGACCTGCAACGCCTGCATCTGGACAAAACCCTGCTCTTCGCGCTACTCGGGCTCTCGGCCATCAGCCTGTTCGTGGTCTACAGCGCCAGCGCCAAGGACATAAGCGCGACGCTGGGCCACCTGATGCGCCTGGGACTCGGTTTCCTGGTGCTGTTTCTGGTGGCGCAGGTGCGGCCAGAGATCCTCGAGCGCTGGTCGCCTTATATATTCGGCGCCGGCATGATCCTGCTGCTGGCCGTGCTCGGCATCGGCGTCATCGGCAAGGGCGCGCAGCGCTGGCTGCATCTCGGGGTCCTCAAGTTCCAGCCCGCGGAGGTGATGAAACTCGCGGTGCCGATGATGCTGTCGTGGTATCTCGCGCGCGGCAATCTGCCGCCGACGCTGTTGCGGCTGGCGGCCGCCTTTCTCATGATGGCGGTGCCGGCGTTCATGATCATCAAGCAGCCCGACCTCGGCACGGCGCTGCTGGTGTTCGGCGCCGGGGTTTTCGTGCTGTTCCTTGCGGGCATGCGCTGGCGCGTGATCCTGATCCTGCTCGCGATCGTCGCGGTGGCCGCGCCGTTCGCCTGGCATCATCTGCACGATTATCAGCAGCAGCGCGTCCTCACGCTGTTCGATCCCGAGGCCGATCCGCTCGGCACCGGCTACCACACCATCCAGTCGATGATCGCGGTCGGCTCGGGCGGCGTTTACGGCAAGGGCTGGCTCAACTCCAGCCAGGCTCACCTCGATTACCTGCCCGAGTCCTCGACCGATTTCATCTTCGCCGTGTTCGCCGAGGAATTCGGCCTGCTCGGCAGCCTGCTGCTGGTCGGGCTGTACGTATTCATCGTCGCCCGCGGCATGCTGATCGCCTATCTCGCGAAGGACACCTATACCCGGCTGCTCGCGGGGAGCCTGAGCCTCACTTTCTTCCTCTATTTCTTCGTGAACATGGGCATGGTCACGGGCATCCTGCCCATCGTCGGCATTCCGCTGCCGATGATGAGCTACGGCGGCAGTTCCATCGTCACGGTGATGGCCGCCTTCGGCATCCTGATGAGCATCCAGACCCACCGCAAGATCGCCGAATAAGCGCGCATGCGATTATTCGGCGGCATGAAACCATCTGAACCGTTTCGAAGGAAGATCCAGCGCGTGGCCTCGGGTTTGATCATGTTATGCCGCCGCAATAATCGGCAATCTTGTGATTTTTCGTTATTGACCCGGCAGATTTCGCGCATTACAAACGCCGTGCAACAACGACGGGGCGTGCCTCCGTTTAAAAACAATCGTGCCGGGTCAATAACCGCCCTGCTGCTGTCACTGGCGTGCGTCGCTCTCGCGGGTACCCTCCCGGCACAGGCCGTCGAGCTGAAAAAATACCCGGCGCTGCAGGACTTCGCGGCGGAGATGGAACAAAAATACGGTTTCTCCAAAACCGAGCTGCAGCGCGCGTTCCGCTGCGCCCGGATTCGTCCCGAAATCGTCGAGGCGATGGAACGGCCGAAGGAACTGCTGCCGTGGTATCAGTACAAGCAGATCTTCCTCACCGAGGAAAACGTGCGCCGCGGCGTGCAGTTCTGGGATGAGCACGCCGAAACCGTGGCGCGCGCCGCGCAACAATACGGCGTGCCGCCGGAGATCATCGTCGCCATCCTCGGGGTCGAAACCCGCTTCGGCCGGCATGCCGGCGGTTACCCGGTGCTCGACGCGTTGACCACGCTGACGCTGGACTATCCCTCGCGTTCGGGTTTCTTCCGCGACCAGCTGGTGCAATACCTGCTGCTCGCGCGCGAGATCGACACCGATCCCTGCCTGATCAAGGGCTCCTATGCCGGGGCCATGGGCCTGCCGCAATTCATTCCCAGCAGTTACCGTCAATACGCCGTGGATTTCGACGGCGACGGCAAACGCGACATCATCACGAGCCCGGACGACGCCATCGGCAGCGTGGCCCATTACCTCAAGGAGAACGGCTGGAAGGCCGGCGCGCCGGTGATGGAGGACGTGCACCTGGAAGGCACGCTGTATTTCTGGATCGAGAAACTCGGCCTCAAACCGGTGCTGCCGGCGCGCGAGTTCCCGCGTTACGGAATCTTTCCGCGGCGCCTCGACGATAAGGAGCAGCGCGCGGCGCTGATTTCGTTCGAGGGCGACTACGGGCCTTTCTACCGCCTGGGCTACAACAATTTCTACGTCATCACGCGCTATAATCACAACATACGTTACGCGCTGGCGGTGTACGAACTGGGCGAGAGCATCCGCCAGCGCCGGGAGAAGGAACAGTCATGACGACGCGATGGCTCCTGCTCTTACCGCTGCTCGTGCTGCTCAGCGCCTGCGGGACTTTTTCGCGCAGCGGCGGTTACTACCAGGACGACGGTCCCGGGTCGAATCCGCCGCCGGACGTGGCCAGCATCCCGGACGCCGTGCCCCGGGACGAACCGCGCAGCCAGTCCGGCAACAACCCGTACACGGTCGACGGCGTCACGTACTATCCGCTGGCGCGGGCCGGCGGCTATCACGAACGCGGCATCGCTTCCTGGTACGGGCGCAAATTCCACGGCAAGCGCACCTCGAGCGGCGAACCCTACGACATGTATTCCATGACCGCGGCGCACAAGACGCTGCCGCTGCCTTCGTACGTGCGCGTGCGCAACCTGCAGAACGGCCGTTCCATCGTCGTGCGCGTCAACGACCGCGGGCCGTTCCTGAGCAACCGCCTGATCGATCTTTCCTACGCCGGCGCCGCCAAGCTCGGCATCATCGGCACCGGCACCGGGATCGTGGACGTGGAGGCGGTGAGCCCCGAGGAACCGCCGGTCCAGGTGGCCGGACTCAAGAGCCCGCCGTTGCAGATGATCTCCACCGCCGCGGCGGTTGAACTGCCGCCCAGAACCGCGACGCCCAAGACGCCCAAACTGTATCTCCAGGTGGGCGCCTTCGCGCGCCGGGACAACGCGATCCAGCTGCGCGATCGCCTGGAACGCGAGGCTTTGCAGCCGGTTTTCATCCAAGCGGCGCAGGCGCCTGCAGGCGCCAATGCCGGCGCGGCGGCTCAGATCTACCGCGTGCGCGTCGGTCCGTTCGCCACCGTGGAAGAAGGCGACCGCCTGACCCAGCGCGCCGCGCAACTCGGAGTCGCCAACGCCCTGATCGTGGTCGAGTGATCGTGCGGTCGCGATCGCGGCGCGCCGGCGCGCGCTACTCATGGATCGCCGCGTTGCTCATGGCCCTGGTGTGCGGGCGGGCCGCTGCGGTGACGCTCCCGCAACCTTCGGCGCCGGATGTGCCGGCCACGGCCTGGCTGCTGGTCGATCACGACAGCGGCCGGGTGCTCGCGGAACACAACGCCGACAAGCCGCTCGCCCCTGCGAGTCTGGCCAAGCTCATGACCACCTACGTACTGTTCGGCAAACTCAAGGCCGGGCGGCTGCGCCTCGACGACAAGGCCGAGGTCAGCCGCGCCGCCGCCGAGGCGCGCGGCGCGCGGCTGTTCCTGCGTCCGGGGACGACGGTGCGCGTGGAGGACCTGGTCAAGGGCATGATCGTGCATTCAGCCAACGACGCAGCCGTGGCGCTGGCCGAGCGGGCATCCGGCGGCGAGAGCAGCTTTGTCGCCGAGATGAACGCGGCAGCGCGCGCGTTGGGGCTGGCGCACACGGTTTTCAGCAACGTCACGGGTCATGACGCCACGGGCCAGGTTTCGACGGCGCGCGATCTGGCGCGACTGGTCTCCGCGCTGATCCGCGATTTTCCCGAATATTACCCGTGGTTTGCGCTCAAGGAATTCACCTACAACGGACTCACGCAGTATAATCGCAACGCCTTGCTGTGGCGCGACGGCGCCGCAGACGGCGTGAAAACCGGGCAGACGCACGCCGCCGGTTTTTGTCTCGCTGCCTCGGCCAGGCGCGACGGCATGCGCCTGAGCGCGGTGGTGCTCGGCGCCAAGGACGAGAATACGCGCGTGGCGTCCGGGCAGCGGTTGCTCGATTACGGGTTCCGTTATTTCGAGACGCGCCTGCTGTACGCCGCGGACGTTCCGGCCATGCAGGTGCGCGTGTGGATGGGCGATCAGTCTTCGGTTCCGCTGGGGGTGCGCCACAACCTGTACGTGACGCTCCCGCGCGGCTGGCACGAGCGGTTGCACGCGCGGCTCACGGTGCAGGACAAGCTGCATGCGCCGGTGCAATACGGGCAGACGGTGGGCACGCTGGCGCTCGACCTCGAAGGCCGGCCGTTCGCGGAATATCCTTTGGTGGCGTTGAAGGAAATCGGAACCGGCAACCTGATGCAACGCGCGATCGACAAATTTCAGCTCTGGCTCCAATGACGCAGGTGAGGCGAAAGGCGTAAGGAGTGAGGCGTAACGGCTGTTACCCCTCACTCCTCACACCTTACTCCTCACTCTCAACCATGATGAACATGCAATTGGTCTATTTGAACGGTGAATTTCTCCCGCCGGATCAGGCGAAGGTGTCGGTGTTCGACCGCGGATTCGTCTTCGGCGACGGCATCTACGAAGTCATCCCGGTGTTCGGCGGGCGGCTGTTCCGCCTGCCGCATCATCTCGCGCGCCTGGAGGCGAGCCTGGCCGCGATCCGCATGCGCAACCCCTATAGCGTCGCCGAGTGGGACGCGATATTCACGCGCCTGATGCGGGCGAATGGAACCGCCGACCAGTCCATCTATCTGCAGATCACCCGCGGCGTCGCGCCACGCGATCACGCGTTTCCGCCGAACGTGACGCCGACCGTGTTCGCCTACGCCCAGCCGCTCAAGTATCCGCCGGCGGAGCAACTGGCCGAAGGCGTGGCGGCGGTCACCGCCGAGGACATCCGCTGGCGGCGCTGCGACATCAAGGCGATCGCGCTGCTGGCGAACGCGCTGCTGCGCCAGCAGGCCATCGACCAGGGCGCGGTCGAGGCGATCCTGGTGCGCGACGGTTTCGTCACCGAAGGCGCGGCCAGCAATATTTTCATCGTCCGCGGCGGGCGCCTGATCACGCCGCCGAAAGGGCCTTTCATCCTGCCGGGCGTGACGCGCGACCTGGTGGTGGAAATCGCGCGCGCACACAAGATCGACTGCGACGAGCTGCCGGTGAGCGCGGACATGCTGCGCGCCGCCGACGAGGTCTGGCTCACCAGCTCGACCAAGGAAATTCTCCCGATCACGCGCCTCGACGGCCGGCCGGTGGGCGGCGGCAAACCGGGACCGTGGCACGCGCGGCTGTTCGCGCTGTACAAGGAATACAAGCAGGCCTTCATCGCCGGGCAGGTGAATTGATGGCACTCGCACGCGCGACATCACCGCACGAAACCGTGGTGCTGCGCATACCGGGACGCGTGGACTATGCCGCGGCGTTCGACGCCATGCGCGCGTTCACGGACGCACGATCGCCGCGCACGCCGGATGAAATCTGGCTGCTCCAGCATCCGCCGGTGTTCACCATGGGACTGAAAGGCCGCGGCGGCGCGCGCACGCATATCCACGATGTCCCGCTGGTGTACACCGATCGCGGCGGCGACATTACCTATCACGGCCCGGGACAGTGGGTCGCCTACGTGCTCATGGACCTGCAGCGGCGCGGCTGGGGCGCCAAGCGCCTGGTGCAGACGCTGGAGCAGGCGATCATTCAGCTGCTCGCCTCCCATCAGATTCAAGCCGAACGGCGCGCAGGTGCGCCCGGCGTGTACGTGGCCGGCGCCAAGATCGCCTCGCTCGGCCTGCGCGTGCGCCGCGGCTGCAGTTATCACGGAATCGCCCTCAACGTGGACATGGACCTCGCGCCTTTTTCCTGGATCGATCCCTGCGGTTATCCGGGGCAGCCGGTCACGCAGCTGGCCGCTTTCGGCATCCGGCGCGACCTGGCTGACGTGGGCCGGGACCTGCTCGGACACCTGATCCGCGAGCTGGGTTATACTGGTTCCAACCCAGGCGCCGGAGACCTGCCACACCCTTCCCCATGAGCAGCACCGATAACCCCAAGATCGTTCCCGACCCGACGACGGCCGAGAGGATGCAGAAGGGCGCCGCCAAAACCGCGCGCATTCCGATCAAGATCGCGCCGCAGACCGCGGTCGCGCGCAAGCCGGCGTGGATCCGCGCCAAGAGCCCGACGCACCCGGAAGTCGGCCGCCTGAAAGGCCTGCTGCGCGCGCACCGGCTGAACACCGTGTGCGAGGAGGCCTCGTGTCCGAATCTCGGCGAGTGCTTCGCGCATGGCACCGCCACCTTCATGATCATGGGGCGGTTGTGCACGCGCCGCTGCCCGTTCTGCGACGTGGCGCACGGAAGGCCGGCGCCGCTCGACACGGGCGAACCGGAACAGCTGGCGCGCGCCATTGCCGAGATGAAACTCAAATTCGTCGTCATCACTTCGGTCGACCGCGACGACCTGCGCGACGGCGGGGCCGCACACTTCGCCGCCTGCATCCGCGCGGTGCGGCGCGAAACCCCTTCGACCACGATCGAAATCCTGGTGCCGGATTTTCGCGGGCGCATGGACGCGGCGCTCGGGATCCTGGGCGAGGCGCTGCCGGACGTGTTCAATCACAATCTCGAGACCGTGCCGCGCCTGTACAAGGCCGCGCGCCCGGGCGCCGATTACCGGCATTCGCTCGAGCTGCTGCGCCGCTTCAAGGAGTTTCATCCCGGGGTACCGACCAAATCCGGCCTGATGGTGGGCTTGGGCGAAACCGACGAGGAAATCGTCGAGGTGATGCGCGACCTGCGCGCGCACGGCTGCGACCTGCTGACCGTCGGTCAGTACCTGCAACCGAGCCGGCATCACCTGCCGGTGGCGCGTTTCGTCACGCCCGAGCAATTCGCTGAATTCGCGCGCATCGCCGGGAACCTGGGTTTCCGCAACGTCGCCAGCGGACCGATGGTGCGTTCTTCCTATCACGCCGATCAACAGGCGGCCGGCCTGACCCCCTGACGCCCATGGCCGACATCGCGCCCAAGATCGTGGCGTTGTGGTTCGTCCCTCCCGGCCTCATTATCGCCGTGGCGATTCTCGGATTCCTGATCCAGATCCGCTGGGTGTTATTCGGGAGCTTTATCGTATTCAGCAGTGTCGCTGCGCTGCTCGTCCTGAGCCTGCCGTTCACAGGCGAGGAGTTGATTCACGGGATCGAGTCCCGGTTTCCGCCGCTCAACCTCTCCGCCGCGCGTGAAGCCGGAGCGTCCGCCGGAGCGATCGTGGTTCTGGGGGGAGGCCGTTATACCGACGCGCCGGAATTCGGCGAAGACGACACCGTCAACAAGGTTACTCTCGAGCGCCTGCGTTATGCGGTCTACCTGCACCGCGCCACCGGGCTGCCGATCCTGGTCAGCGGCGGCAAACCCTATGGCGAGCAGACGTCCGAAGCCGAGCTGATGCAGAAGACGCTGACGCGTGACTTTCAGGCGCCGGCCAAATGGGTCGAGGGAAGATCCGCCACGACTTATGAGAACGCCAGATACTCGAAAGATATTTTGAGCGCGGCCGGCATCCGGCGCGTTTATCTGGTCACGCAAGCCTGGCACATGCCGCGCGCGGTGTGGGCATTCGAGAACGCGGGTATCGACGCCATCCCCGCGCCCATGGGATTCACGACGCTCAACAAGTCGGAACGGGAAACGCTGGGATATTTTCCGTCCGCCCAAGGCTTGCAGCTGAGCAGTACGGCGCTGCGGGAACGCCTCGGTCTCCTCTGGTACAAGCGCAAATACACTGCCCCGGCTTCGCTGCCGGACAAGGCGCCGGCGCCCGCCTCCTGATCGTTTAAGAATCCCTAATAAAAAGGCATTAACTGCCAAGACGCCAAGTTCTTCATCTCGGAAAAACCGCCTTTCTTGGCGACCTTGATGCGCGCCATCCCTGGCGCGCACCCCTTCGGGGCGCGCTGATGCGCGCCCAATTTTGCTCCCGGCAAAATTGTGGCGCCTTGGCGGTTCATTTGTTAGTGACTCTAGGCCACGCCGCGCCACTTCGGGCGCGTTTCGGATACCGCCGGCAACGTCTCGTCGGCGAATTGCTGCTGGATCTCGAGGATCGCATCGATATGCCGCAGCATGACTTCGATACAGCCGGGGTCGAAATGGCGCCCGCGCTCGCGGTACATCTGCTCCAGCGCGTCCCTGAGATTCCACGCCTGCTTGTACGGGCGCACCGACAACAGCGCGTCGAGCTCGTCGGCCACGGACACGATGCGGCCGACGATCGGGATTTTTTCGCCCACCAGCCCGAGCGGATAACCCTGGCCGTTGAATTTTTCGTGGTGTGAATGCGCGATGTCCGCGCCCATGCGCAGCAGCGGCGAGCTCGAATCCTTGAGCACCTCGTAACCGATGGTGGTGTGGGTCTTCATGATCTCCCATTCCTCGGCCGTGAGCTTGCCGGGCTTGAGCAGGATCTTGTCCGGGATGCCGACCTTGCCGATGTCGTGCATCGGAGCGGCCAGGTAGATCATGTCGCAGAACGACGTGTCATGTCCGAGCTCGGCGGCGATGAGACGCGAGATGTGCGCCACGCGATGCATGTGATTGCCGGTTTCCTCGTCGCGCGTGGTGCTGAGATGGGACAGCTTGGAAATAATGAGCTCGTGCTCGCGTTCCAGCGTCTGCCGCGCGAGCAATTCCACGTCGTGCGCCAGACGCTCCACCCGTTGCTCGCCCCCTCCTTGGGGCTCGCCCCTCGCGCCTGAATCGCTCGGGGCCGGCGTCGCTTCGCTCCGCCGTCCAAAATCGCTCCCGGCGATTTTGTCGAGCGGATTCACCAGGCTCAGGCGCAGCGACAGGAGATTGTGCAGGCGCGCGCGGAATTCCTCCGGCTCCACCGGGCGCGTCAGAAAATCGGTGGCCCCGCTGGCCAGCGCCCGTCGCCGCACCTCGCTTTCGGCGGCGCCGGTGACCATAACCATGGGAATGCCCTTGAACCCCGGCAGCTTGCGCGCTTCGGTAATGAAGGTGACGCCGTCCATTCCCGGCATGTGAAAATCCACCACGCAGATGTCCGGCTCGTGCTGGCGGCACCAGTCGAGCGCCTTGGCGGCGGCGGTGAAGCAGACCGTGCCGGCTTCCACGCCCGGCAACCCCTTGAGCATCCGTTGCAGTAACACCAGGTTCTCCTCGCTGTCGTCCAACAGGAGAATTATCGGATTCATCATGGGCACCCCGCATTCTCTTTCCGCCAAGAATGGTTCAAGTTCCATGCCAGACGCCCCGCTTCCTTCGGGTAAAACGCCGGTCACGGAGGCAAGACGCGATATCGACGCTTGGATGCAGACGGGTAACGGTGGCCATTTCCCGGATCTGTTTCCCGGTAACGGCGTGATCACCTGACCTCCGCTTCGGAATCCTCGTGGAATCTCCTGTAAAAGCAGGCTGAATGCCGGCTGGCACAGCCTTTGCACACCATTAAATCAGTCATTTGATGTCTAACGCAGACAAGAGGGACCCATGACCGCGAACGCCTATACCGACACCATGCCGGCGATGAAGCCGCAGCTTACGCTCGACCTGAACGGGCTGACTTCTCCCGGTCCATTGCCGTCCCTGCGCCGCGCCATGAATTCGATGGAAGACGGCCAACTCCTGCTGCTCGTCAGCGATTACCCCGGCATCGAGAACGACCTGCATGTCTGGGCCAAGCAGACGAACAACCAGATCCTGCATATCGACCGCAGCCGCCCCAAAGGTTTCGGCTTTTATATCCTGAAGGGTGATCTCTGGCCGGTGGAACGGTCGGTGGACGTGATCGGGCAGCGCTGTCCGATACCAGTGCTGGAGGTCGGCAAGGCCATGACCCTGGTCAAGGCCGGCCACAATATAAAACTCATCAGCGATTGCCAGGCCGCGCCGACGGAGGTCAACACCTGGATCAAGACCACGGGGCACAGGCTCCTGGGCATGACCGAAGACGCGCGCGGGGTGTACCGGTTCTACATCAAAAAGTAGCTGGCAGGATTTGAAACCGATAAAGGGGGTCGGCGAATACGCCGACCCCCTTTGCATTTTTCTAGGCGGCGTCGCCCGCCACGCTGCCGACCGACCGTGGCCGGCGCGCCAGCCACAGCACGGCGATCAGGCTCAGAAACAGGCAACCCGAAAGCCAGAAGATGTCATCGGTGGCGAGCATCACGGCCTGTTTGGTCACGATCCGGCTCAGCACGGCATAGGCTGCGTCCGCGCTCCCGGTGAGCGACTGCAGGTGATCGAGCGCCCGGGTGCTCGCGGCGTTGGTATTCGTGATGTGGTCGGCCAGCTGGCTGTAGTGCAGGGCGCTGCGCCGTTCCCACAATGTGATGCTGAGCGAGGTGCCGAAGCTGCCGGCGAGGATGCGCAAGAAATTCGACAACCCGGCGCCGCTCGCGAGTTCCTTCGGCGTCAGTTCCGAGAGGCTCATGCTCGCCAGCGGCACGAAGAAGAACGCCACACCGATGCCCTGTATGAACCGCGGCACGAACAGATTGAAATAGCCGATGTCGGTGCTGAAACCGCTGGTCCAGAACGACACGCCGGCGAAGATCAGGAACGCGATAGTAGCGAGTACCCGCAGGTCATAGCGGTGCAGGTTGCGCCCCACGAGCGGCGAGAACACCAGCGACAGGATGCCGATCGGCGCCGCCGCCAGCCCGGCCCAGGTCGCGGTGTACTCCATCTGCGTCTGCAACCACAGCGGCAGGATCACCACGTTGCCGAAGAAGGTCAGGTACGCCAGGCTCAGCACGATGGTGCCGACGGCGAAATTGCGGTTGCGAAACAGGTGCAGGTCCACCACCGGATGCGCCTCGGTCAGCTCCCAGGCGATAAAAAAGCTCAGCGTCACCGTCGACACCACCGCGAGCGTGACGATCAGCGGCGAACCGAACCAGTCGAGCTCGTTGCCCTTGTCGAGCAGGATCTGCAGGCAGCCGATGCCGATGATCAGCAGCGCCAGGCCCACGCCGTCGATGGGGTGGCGCACGGTTTCGGTATCGCGGTGACGCAACAGCTGCCAGACGAGGAACGCGGACAGGAATCCGATCGGGATATTGATGTAAAAAATCCACGGCCAGCTGATGTTGTCCGTGATCCAGCCGCCCATGATAGGGCCGAAAATCGGCGCCACGATCACGGTCATGGACCACAGCGCCAGCGCCATGCCCTTTTTCTCGGGTGGATAATTGGCGAGCAGCAGGCTCTGCGACAGCGGGATCATGGGCCCGGCGACCGCGCCCTGCAGCACGCGGAACGCGATCAGCATCGGCAGGCTGGTCGCCAGCCCGCACAGCCACGAGGCCGCGGTGAACAGCAGGGTCGCCGCCACGAACAGCCGCACCTCGCCGACGCGGCGCGCCAGCCACCCCGTGATCGGCAGCATGATGGCGTTGCTCACGGCGAACGAGGTGATGACCCAGGTTCCCTGGTTCGGGCTTGCCGCGAGGTCGCCGGCGATCGCCGGAATCGAAACGTTGGAGATCGTGGTGTCGAGCACCTGCATGAAGGTGCCGAGTGACAGCCCGACGGTCACCAGCGCCAGCGCGGATCCGGTAAGCGGCTTGGGCGCCATGACCTACCTGCTCAGCGGGCGGCGGACGCGCCGAGCGCCACGTCGTTGGCGCGGACGATGGCCGCGATCAGCTGGTCCACCGCCGCGGTGCGATCGGCATAGGCCGTGGTTTGATAGCGCGTGCCGCTGACCGGGGTGCGCGCCAGGATATTGCCGGCGCGGTCGTGGGTGTCGATCGCGACCTGCATGGACAAACCGACACGCAGTGGTTTTTCCGCGAGCTCCGGAGGATCGAGACTGATACGCACCGGCACCCGTTGCACGATTTTGATCCAGTTGCCGCTCGCGTTCTGCGGCGGGAGCAGCGCGAAAGCCGCGCCGGTACCGGCGCCCACGCCGAGCACCTTGCCGTGAAACTCGACCGAACCGCCATAGAGGTCGGCGGTCATGGTCACGGGCTGGCCGAGGCGGATATCGCTGAACTGGTCTTCCTTGAAATTGGCCTCGACCCACAACTGGTTCAGGGGCACGACGGTCATGAGCGGCATGCCGGGCGTAACGCGGCTCCCGAGCTGCACGCTGCGCTGCGCCACATAGCCGCTCACCGGCGACAACACGACGTGGCGCTGCCATTCCAGATACGCCTCGCGCAGCTTCGCCTCGGCCGCCAGTACCAGCGGATGATGCTCGACGTCAGTGCCGCTCACCAGCGACGCGGCGGCCGCCACCTGATGTTGCGCGGCGTTCAGGGCCGCCTGTGCCGTGTCATAGGCGGTGCGCGCGTGCTGCAGTTCCTCGTTCGACACCGCGTGCTCCGCGATCAGCGCCTCGCGCCGGGTCAGGTCTTCCTTGGCCCGGGCTACGTCAGCTTCACGCAATGTCACGCTGGCGCGCAACTCCTTCAGACGCTCGAACATTTGCCGTACCTGGCGCACCGTGTCGGCCAGGTTGGCCTTGGCGCTGTCGAGCGCGATCGCGGTATCGGTGTCGTCGAGCCTGATCAGCGGCTGGCCCTGCTGCACCAGATCGGTCTCGTCGGCGTCGATCGAGGTGACCGTGCCGGTGACCTGCGGCGAGACGCTGACCACGTTGCCGGCGACGTAGGCGTCGTCGGTGGATTCGTGGTACTGCCCGACAAGCCACCAATAAATCGAATACGCCACGCCCGCGACGATAAAGGCGGCGCCGAGTTGCAGCAGCAGGCGCTTGCGCCGGCCGTTGCCGTTTTTGGCGGCAGGTGGTGACGTTTGATTCGTGTTATCTGACATGATGCGATTTCTCCCGATGCTACGAGCGCGCGGGCGGCGCGTTCGTGGCGACATAACCGCCGCCGAGGGACTTGATCAGCCCGAGCGCGGCCTCCATCCGGGCTTCGTCCAGTTGAGCGTTGACGTCGCGTTGGCGCAGCAGATCGCGTTGCGCCTGCAACACGCTCAGGTAATCGGCAATGCCCTCCTGGTAACGCAACCGCGCGATGCGATAAGCCTCTTCGCTGTGTGCGAGGGCCTGCACCTGATGCGTCCATTCCTGGGACAACGAGCGCACCGCCGCCAACCGATCCGCCACCTCGCGGGTGGCGTTGACGAGCGAGCGATGGTACCGCTCGACCGCGATGTCATACTCGGCACGCGCCGCGCCCAGATTGGCGCGCAGGCGCCCGCCGGCAAAGATCGGCAGATGGATCGCCGGACCGATAGCGCTGAAGCCGCTGCCCGCCTTGAACAGGTTTTTCAATTCCAGGCTTTGCAGGCCGATCGAACCGGCGATATTGATATTGGGGTAAAAACCGGCCTTGACCGCGCCGACCTCGCGCGCCGCCGCTTCGACGCGCCAGCGCTGCGCCGTGATGTCCGGCCGGCGCGACAACAGGTCGATCGGCAGGATCTCGGGCACCGGGAATGGCTCATCGAAGC
>Ga0153916_10001883_pt1 | contig 15274 bp, 18 predicted proteins | sample Opewatmetagenome_FD_109642 | JGI IMG/M metagenome (GOLD analysis project Ga0153916, IMG submission 109642) | Freshwater wetland microbial communities from Ohio, USA - Open water 3 Core 3 Depth 4 metaG | ecosystem: Environmental > Aquatic > Freshwater > Wetlands | place: USA: Ohio, Lake Erie...
GGAATTCAAAATTTCGTTCTGGTTCTGCTAAAATAAATTCCTTAAGGGCGATGGTTAATGAAGAGGATATCGGACAGAAGAAACCCAGGAGCACAAAAGACAGGGTATCTTACATATAAAGACAGTTCTGCAAGCTGAGGCTCTTGCAAAAGTCCTGAATTGTCACCCTGAGCTTGTCGAAGGGTGATATAACCATTTGAGTTATGGTCATAGTTCGACAGGCTCACTATGACAGAAAAGTTTTTTCAGACTTTTGCAAGAGCCTCAAGTTATACTAATTCATGGATTATTTAAAATATTATGGCCTGAAAGAGCATCCATTTTCTAATGTAGTTGACAGTAGATTTTATTATAACGGCCGCCAGCACAATGATGCCCTTATAAAATTGAGATATGCGATAGATACAAGAAAAGGTCTTGCAGTTGTGACTGGCGGGATAGGAACGGGTAAGACAACCCTCGCAAGAAGGCTACTTGAGGAATTGGATGAGAACAGTTATGAGGCAGCCCTCCTTGTGGTAGTGCACGCTACTGTCAGTTCTGAATGGCTCTTTAAAAAGTTTGCTATCCAGCTTGGTGTTAAAGACTTGAAAGAAAACAAGGTGGAACTTCTCACTCAGATTTATATGAGACTTTCCGAGATAAGGGACGAAGGGAAAAATGCTGTAGTGATGATTGATGAGGTCCAAATGTTGAATTCAAAGGAAATTATGGAGGAATTCAGGGGTCTTTTGAATATGGAGACACACGAAGGGAAGATGCTTAATTTTATGTTTTTTGGCCTGCCCGATCTTGAAGACGTTCTCTCGCTTGATGAACCACTAAAACAGCGGGTGGCTGTCAAGATCAGGCTAAAGGCATTTTCTGAAGAAGATACAAGGGATTACATAAATCACAGGCTAAATATTGCAGGGTGTAATAAGGAGATATTTTCGAAAAATGCTATAAGTCTTATCTATCAGTATACAAATGGCATACCAAGGCGTATAAATACTGTCTGCGACAATGCGCTTCTTGAGGGCTATCTGTTAAAGTTAACTAAATTAGATAGTGAAACAATAAAAACTGTAGCGGTTGACCTTGGTTTAGACCTCGTGGCCAAATGATATCTCTTTAAACTTTAAAGTTACAGAATATTTAGAGAACTCTATCCTGATCTTCATCGGATACCAGATATTACCTGCATTTTCTGGATTATCATAATAGAATTTAAATTCTTTACCATCTTTAAGGGAGACTGTCTGCTTTATCGGAAGCATTGTTTTTCTGTCTATCCATATCTGTCTCGAAAGATTTTTTAGTAGATAATTACCTTCTTTTTCATCAATTTCAAAGTTTTTTATATCCCACCAGAAAAGGCAGTCTCTCAAGCCATGCGTAAGCATTCCACTTTTGGTTCTGTCAAGAGTTGGAACGCTTTTTACAATGCCGTTTTCTGACGTGATCTCGAGCGCAAGAAATCCGAATGAGTATACACGGAGGCTTAGATTACCGTTTCTGGATATATTTAGCACCCCGTCTCCTCTTATCTCAGTATCTTCTTTTTCATAGATTATGGAAAATACGGCTTTTATGTCCGAGATACTATTCTTTGAATAGAGTACATCCTTTACATCAATGCCTTCATATAAAGGCATCTCGATCCGTGGCGCTGCACATGAAAATAAAAACAGGATAATGTTAACAAAAAACAGCCTGTAGAGAGTCTTCAATATTTTTAACTCCTATTATCTCTAATCCAAAATTGTTTTTTATTTTTTCGGCGTTTCCTGAAGGCATGACAGCCCGTTTAAACCCTATATTTGATGCCTCCTTTAACCGCACCTCCGCCTGTGCAACTGCCCTTATCTCACCCGAAAGACCAGCTTCACCAAATACAAATATTTCCGGATCTATGGGTAAGTCCCTCAGAGAAGAGGTTATTGTTGTAATAATGCCGAGGTCAACAGCAGGCTCAATTATCCTGAGGCCACCTACAACATTTACAAATATATCCATCCCTCCGAGATAAAGACCTGCCCTTTTTTCAAGCACTGCTATAAGCAGATTTACCCGATTAAAGTCAACACCTATCGTTGTTCTTCGGGGCATGCCGAAATTACTTTGCGAGACAAGTGACTGTATCTCGACCATCAAGGGCCTGGTAGCTTCGAGGCTTGCAACAACAGTTGAACCTGAAACATTCAAGGGTCTTTCCAGAAGGAAGAGTTCGGATGGATTTTCTACCTCTATAAGTCCCGAGTCTGACATTTGAAATATCCCTATCTCGTTTGTTGAACCAAAGCGGTTTTTTACAGTCCTCAGAATGCGGTATGAATGCCCTCTATCTCCTTCAAAATACAGGACTGTATCTACAATGTGTTCAAGAACACGTGGCCCGGCAATCGCGCCTTCTTTAGTTACATGACCTACAAGGAATACAGGGATATCAGATCTTTTTGCAAAGAACATCAATTTTGCAGCGCACTCCCTTACCTGGCTGACAGAACCGGGCGCTGAAACAAGCTCTTCAGTGTAAACGGTCTGTATGGAATCTATAACCAGTGTTTTAGGAATAAGTTTTGACGCTGTATTAGCAATAACTTCAAGTGAGGTCTCTGAAAGTAAGATTATCTCTTCAGAATTTATTGAGAGCCTTTCAGCCCTGATTTTAATCTGTTCGGGCGACTCTTCACCTGAGACATAAAGCACTTTACCATGTTTTCTCGAAAGACCAGCAAGAGCTTGTAAGAGTAACGTAGATTTTCCTATACCCGGGTCACCACCAATGAGTGTCACCGAGCCTGCAACAACCCCTCCTCCCAGAACTCTGTCAAGCTCCTTAATCCCTGTTGATGCCCTCTGCCTGTATCCACCTGTAATCGAACTTAAGGGCTGGGGCGCTGACTTGCCAGAATAAGTTGCAAGTGACGAATGACGAGCAACTGTCTCTTTTCTTTCTTCAACAAGGCTGTTCCATGCTCCACAGTCCGGGCACTTGCCGAGCCACTTTGGAGTTATGTAACCACATGCCTGGCATTGATAAAATGTTTTAACCTTTGGCATAATGTAAAAATAATAGATGCGTTTGTATTACTAATAAGTGTAAAAGTAAGGCGACATTTTTTAAAAAATCTCCCCTACCCCCTCTTTTCCAAAGAGGGGGTTAATTCCCTCCCTTTGGCAAAGGGAGGATAGGAGGGATTTTATAATCAATGTCTTTATACTTATGACCTCCTTAGTAATATATATTAGCTGCTGCTGTTAATTTTCTCTATAAAAGTTACATCAAAGTTTCCACTTATAAAATCGGGGTTGCGCATGACCCTTTGATGGAAGGGGATCGTTGTGTTTATGCCCTCGATTATAAATTCATCAAGCGCACGCCTCATTATTGCTATTGCCTCTGCCCTATCTTTTCCATGTACAATCAGTTTGGCAATGAGGGAATCATAGTGAGGAGGTATAACATATCCACTGTATATTGCTGTATCTACTCTAACACCGGGACCTCCAGGAAGTGAAAGAAATGTAATTTTTCCCGGAGAGGGGATAAATCTTTCAGGATCCTCTGCATTAATTCTGCATTCTATAGCATGCCCTGCTAGCTTTATCTGGCTCTGTTTGTACTCCAATGGTAAGCCTGCTGCAAGTTTTATCTGCTCTTTTATTATATCAATACCTGTAACCGCCTCTGTTACAGGATGCTCTACTTGTATTCGGGTATTAATCTCAATAAAATATGTATTACCTTTAGAATCAACTATAAACTCTACTGTACCTGCATTCCTGTATTTGATAGCACGTGCAGCCTTTACCCCTAACTCTCCGATCCTCTTCTTGAATTTTTCTGTTGATAAGATGGGCGAGGGGGATTCTTCTATAAGCTTTTGGTGTCTTCTCTGTATTGAACAGTCTCTTTCACCAAGATGGATAACGTTCCCTTTGTTATCTGCTAAAATCTGCACTTCAATATGCCTCATCTCCGGTATATATTCTTCTATATAAAGTTCGCTATTACCAAATGCAGTTAAAGCCTCCCTCTGTGCCATGTAAAATGCCTGCTCAATGTCTTTCTCCTCCCTCACAATCTTCATGCCATGCCCTCCTCCGCCAGCAGATGCCTTGAGCACTATCGGAAACCCTATCTTTTTTACAACCTTCAGAGCCATCTCAGTTGTAGCTACAGGCCCGTCACTTCCAGATACAACGGGCACACCCCTGCGTTTCATTATCTGCCTGGCCTTGGCCTTGTCACCACCGACTCTTATATTTTCAGGAGTTGGGCCTATGAATGTAATACCCGAAGTAATACATGCTTCAGCAAAATGGTGGTTTTCTGAAAGGAACCCGTAACCCGGATGTATGGCGTCAGAATCGGTTACCTCAGCAGCGCTGAGTATCGCAGGGATATTCAGATAACTCTGAGGTAGACTTACAGGCCCGATACAAACAGATTCGTCTGCAAGTCTTGTATGGAGAGACTCCTTTTCTGCGTCTGAGTATACAGCAACAGTTTTTATCCCGAACTCCCTGCATGCACGGATAATCCTTATGGCAATCTCACCACGGTTTGCTATTAAAATCTTCTTAAATAGTTTCATCTTTAGATACCTTTAGTTTGATTAGTTTTATTGGTTTAATTTGTCTGATTGGTTTAAAACTAATCTGACCAGTTCAACTAATCAAACTAATTAAACTGGTTTTCAATCTTCGTATGCCTGTTGCTCATATTGGCTCGATTAGAAATAACGGTTCACCGTATTCAACCGGCTGTCCATTTTCTACTAAAACTTTTACAACAACGCCGTCAACATCGCTTTCGATCTCATTCATCAGCTTCATTGCCTCTACAATGCAGAGAACCTGGCCTTTATTTACCTTTAAACCTACTTCTACGAAAGGCGCTGCTTCAGGCGAAATCGACCTGTAGAATGTGCCGACAATCGGTGAAGTTATTGTTACAAGCCTCTGTGTCTCTTCCTCTGTCTCAGCTACTAGCTTCTCATGTAAACTTGTAGATTTAAGTGCCGACATTTCTATCGATGATAAAAGTTTCTCTCTTTTGATCTTTACTTTTGTCCCGTCTTTTTCTAACTGCAGTTCAGTAATATCTGTTTCCTTGAGAAGTTCAATAAGATTTTTTAAATCCTCAAGTTCCATTATTTTACCCTTTCTATATATTCTGATGTCCGTGTGTCAACCTTAATAGTATCTCCCTCATTTATGTGGAAAGGGACCCTAACCACAGCCCCTGTTTCCAATGTTGCTGGTTTGTTTCCTCCTGACGCCGTGTCTCCCTTAAATCCTGCAGGGGCCGTTTTTGTAACAACGAGTTCAACAAATGTTGGAAGTTCTACACTCAGGGGAGTTCCTTTATAATACAGGATTACAGCTACCATATTTTCCTTTAGGAATTTCTTTGCATCACCAAGCTGGTCAGAAGTAAGAGGGATCTGTTCATAAGTATCTTCATCCATAAAATAATACATACCATCTTGCATATATAGATATTGCATCTTCTTTTCCTCAAGCTGAGGACTCTCTAATTTCTCACCTGACCTGAAGGTTTGCTCAAGGATGCTTCCTGTTCGCAGACTTTTCATCTTTGTCCTGACAATAGCTCCGCCCCTTCCCATTTTTACATGTTGAAAATCTATTATCTCACAGGGTTCATTTTTAAATTCTATCTTGAGACCTTTTCTGAAGTCACTCGTTGAAATCAAATCATTACCTCCCAATTAAAACCATAGTATTTTAGCATTTTCCACAATTTTTTCCATCGAGTCCGAATAAGGTGAGAATCTAATTTATAATCTCGAGTTTTTTAGAGATTCTGGTGAGGACTCCATGGCCATCTGGTTTTACCACTACCATATCCTCTAGCCTTACTCCTCCGAGTCCTGGCACATAAATGCCCGGCTCAATTGTGAAGACCATGTTCTCTTTAATAATTTCTCTCTTATTCCATGTTATGCGGGGTGACTCATGTATCTGAAGACCAACACCATGGCCGGTTCCATGTCCAAAGAACTTACCATAACCTGCATTTTTTATAATATCCCTGGCTGAACTATCAATCTTTTTAGATTCTATGCCCGGTGAAACAAGAGAGATGGCCCTGTTATTTGCCTCTAATACCAGTTGGTAGATTTCCTTTTTTTTATTAAAATTATCTCCTTTTCTTATGAGCAATGTCCTGGTCATATCCGAGAAATAACCATCAGCCTCCCCACCCCAGTCTATAATTATAAGGTCTCCCATATTTAATTTTTTTTCAGTCGGCCTGGCATGGGGCATAGCTGAATTAAGACCTGATGCAACTATTATGTCAAATGGAATATGTCTGCAGCCGTTTTTTTTCAATTTTTCCTCAAGCCTCAGGGCTATCGCTCTCTCGCTTATCCCTTGTCTTATATATGGCTTCACTTCAAGGAAGGCAAGTTCCGCGCGCCTTACTGCTTTTCTGATTGAATTTATCTCTACCGCATCTTTTATTTCCCTTAGCCTTTCTATTACTCCTTCTAAGGCCTTCAAACTTAAACCTGCATTAGCTAGTCTCCTGAAAAATTCATAAGTTACAGAAGACTCAAAGGCAAGCCTCTTGATTCCTGTCTTTTTAGAGAGGCTTTTTATGGTCATTATTAAGTCTCTTTTCACTAGGATAATATCCCACTTTTTTAACTCTCTTTCTGCCTGCTCCTTATATCTAAAATCAGTTATAAAAAATATTTCATTTCCTGTGATCAGGAGAAGAGCTGATGAGCCTGAAAAACCAGTGAGATACCGAACATTATTTATGTCAGTGACAAGAAAGCCTTCAAATCTTTTTCTTTTAACGAATTCTATTATTTTAAAAACGGCTGATGAATAACGGGTGAATAACCCATCAGATGAAGAGAGAGAAACTTTTCTTCTCATTTAGAAAGGATGCTTTTTACAGCCCTCAACGCAAGGAGATAGCTATCAGGGCCGAAGCCGCTTATCTGTCCAGCTGCAACCCCTGTGATGAAAGATATTTTCCTGAATTCTTCACGTCTGAAGATGTTTGACAGGTGTACCTCTATGCACGGTTTACCCACTGCTGCAATGGCATCCCTTATTGCTATACTCGTATGGGTATAGGCAGCAGGGTTTATAATCAGGGCATCATAGTTACTTTTGTGGATAGCGTCTATTATCTCTCCCTCACTATTAAGTTGTATTGCACTTACATCAATGCCAAGATCTGAGGCGAGGGAAAAGATATCCTTATTTATATCCTTGAGTGACTTAGTCCCGTATATCTCTGTCTCCCTTTTGCCAAGGAGGTTCAAGTTAGGACCGTGAATAATTAATACCTTCATTACTTTTCCCCAAAAAACTCATTACGCCTCTTTTTAATGCCATTGGGGAAACTATCCAGTCTCGCTATTAGTTCCTCCTTATCCTTACCGAGAAGTTTTAAAAGGGCCTTTAGCTCTTCAACGCGTTGCATTACATGCACATCATCGGGTTCTAGCGAGAGAAGTTTTCTATATATGCTCATAGCCTCCATATACTTGCCTTGAGATATATATGGGTCTGCATCATATACACTTAAAAAAGGCTGTTCAGATACATTATCTTCCTTCTGATCTTCAACAGCAACGTCTTCTTTAAATATGCTTTCAAATGAGAACGGCTCTTCCTCATGTAGTTCTTCAGCTTCTGTAATAGGCTCTAATTGAGCCTCTTCTAATTCTGCTTCAGGCAGAATTTGTTCAATCCCTTCCATAACTTCTTCACCAGTTGAAACCTCAGATGGTTTTTCTTCCTCTGTTTCTGTTAAGGCTTGTTCAGAAAGGATCGTTTCCGCGGTCTTTGCTTTTTCCGGTTCTTTAGGAAGTTCAGGTTCTCCCTCAATATCTGAAAGACTTGTTACTGCCCATTCATCCATTGGGTTTAGTTTTAAAACTGTCTTAAATTCTTTTACTGCTCTATCTTTTTCACCGAGGTTCCTATAAATCTCGGCCAGCTTTTTATGGGCATATAAATTGTCGGGTATAGCACTAATAACCTTTTCAAATTCAGCCCTTGCCTCGTCGAGCATGCTCCTCTCTATGTATATCTTGCCTAAGGAAACCCGTGCACTCATATATTCAGGTTGACATTCAAGCCCTTTAGTTAGGACACCGATAGCCTCATCAAACATCCCTGCCTTCTTGTATTCTTCAGCAAGTGGAATAAAGAGCTTTGAATTAGGGTCCTTGTCTACCTTTTCTTTTAATCTTTCGATGTCTTCAAGCGCCATGGTGTGTCCAAAATTTTTAACAAAAAAGAAAAAAAAGTCAAGCCCTGATCTCTACTAATCTGTCTAATATTGCATCTGCAACAGAGTCTTTACTCATAAGAGGAAACTCTATTTCTTTTTCTTTATCAATAATTATAACTCTGTTAGTATCAACATCAAACCCTGAACCGGTTTCTGTAACATCATTAAATATAATCATATCCATGTTCTTTTCTTTTAATTTCGTTTTTGCCCGTTCAATTCTCATACCCGTTTCTGCTGCAAACCCAACAATAAATAGCTTTTCTCTTTTTTCCCCTACCTCTGAAATAATATCAGGAGTAGGGTTTAGCATCAAAGACAACTTTCCGGATTTTTCAATCTTGTTCCTGGACTTTTCTGCGGGCATAAAATCAGAAACAGCAGCAGACATTATCAGTACAGTTGATGAATATAACTCCTTATTTATGGCATTTAACATGTCCTCTGCAGTTTCTACAGAAATGAAATTAACACCTTTAGGTTGATTTAATATTGAAGGGCCACTTATTAGAGTTACCTCAGCACCTCTCCTGAAGGCAGCACTTGCAATAGCATACCCCATCCTGCCAGATGATCTGTTAGATATAAACCTGACAGGATCAAGGTATTCTCTCGTAGGGCCTGCGGTTACTAGGATCTTCTCTTTTACAAGGTCTTTTTTTGTGATTGAGGATATTATTGCCTCAACAATCTCAGAAACGTCTGACATCCTTCCTATTCCTTCTTCTCCACAAGCCAGATTTCCCTTTACAGGCCCTACCTGGATAACTCCACAGGATGAAAGATATCTCAGATTCTCCTGGAAAATGGGATTCTCATACATCCTCCAATTCATTGCAGGCGCAATGATTACTTTACCCCTGAATGAAAGGAGGCTTGTGCTTAGAAGATTGTCAGCGATACCCCTTGCAAATTTACCTATTATATTTGCTGTTGCAGGGGCTATAACCATGACATCCGCATTGGCAGACAACGTTATGTGTGCCATGGGATCATTGAAAAGGTCTGAATAAACCTTGTTCTGAGAGGCGACTTCGAGAGCTAGTGTTGTTATAAAATTCTTAGCGCTTTCGGTCATTATAACGGTAACCGATGAGCCTTTTTCTCTGAGTCTTCGCGCTAAATCAACAGCCTTGTAAGCAGCAATTCCACCTGTTACTCCAAGGAGTACGGATTTATTCTTTAGCACCTTCCTCTTGTTTTTCAGTGAATAGACCCTCCAGAGATTTCTTGTCCTTTGTCTCCTTTTCATGGAGATAGACTTTTAGATCTTTCTCAAACTCTGTAAGCTCTTCACCCTTGATCTCTCTCTTTTTCTCCTCGAGTAGTTTTCTGTAGTCAAATTTTTTCGCATCTTCCTTTGCCTTCATTGCTTGTTCACCTGTCAGGAATTTAACGGTATTACTTATTGTCTCCTCAAGGGCAATGGTACCAACTTTTTTTGCCTTTGTCTTAATCCTAGGATTAGCGCCTACAGCGAGTTCCTTTGCCCTCTGAACTGCTATTGCTATAATCCTGAATTTCCCATCGATTTTATTATGGTCGTATTCAATCGGCAGAGAAATAATATCCATATTTACCTCCTATTTTTTGTAATAATTCACCCCTACCCTAACCCTCCCCCCTCAAGGGGGGGCAATTATCAGAGTGACTGATACATATTCCCCCCTCTACTGGTGGGAGGGGGTTAGGGGGAGGGGGCGCTGAACTATAATACCTATTTTTTAAAAAACCGCTCTTCAATCCAGAGGGGGTTGATTACTTTAGCGCTGACTCTGTGTGAGGTTATTATAACCTTAAGTTCTTTGAGCGCCTCCTCAAGCTTGTTGTTAATTATAACATAATCATACTTACTGTAGCTTTTTATTTCAAAAACTGCTCTCTTGAGCCTTTTTTCTATCTCTTCTTTTGAATTAGTCATTCGCTTTTTTAGTCTTTTTTCCAGTATATCCATGGAGGGTGGTAGTACAAAGATATACGCAGCGCCTTTTGGGTATTTCTTCTTTAGTTTCATTGCGCCCTGTGTGTCAATATCCAGAATGATATCAATGCCTGATTCTAAAAGTTTTTCAAGTCTCTTCCTTGATGTGCCGTAAAGCTCTCCATGTATCTCTGCCCACTCAATAAACTCTTCTTTTTCGAGCATCAATTTGAACTTATCCCTGCTAATAAATGAATAGTCCTTGTTGTTAACTTCTCCTGGCCGTGGTTGCCGTGTTGTATATGATACCGAAAATTTCAGATTAGGCAGTGCCAAAACAAGTTTTTTACATAACGTTGTTTTGCCAGCCCCTGAAGGTGCAGATATTATGAATAGATTGCCCCTATTTTTCTTCTCCTGCAAGGGTTTCCTTCCCTTCGAAGAATCTCTGTGTAATTGTCTCTGCCTGAATAGCTGACAATATAATATGGTTGCTGTCGGTAACTATTATCGAGCGGGTGCGCCTCCCCTCAGTTGCATCAATTAATCTGCCTTCCTTTTTTGCCTCCTCGCGAAGTCTCTTCATAGGCGCAGAACCCGGTGTTACAATTGCAACAACCTTAGAAACAGCTACAACATTACCAAAACCTATATTAACGAGTACCGGACTGAGGTCGCCTTTTTTCATATTTTAGTCCTTTCATATAACAATCCCCCCTAACCCCCCTTTACTAAAGGGGGGATTATTTTTATCGTTCTTTGTATTGCTAAGGGACATAATTATTTCATTGTATGTTCTGTACCTGTTCTCTCATCTTTTCAACCTCGGTTTTCATCTCTATCGCAAGATTAGATATAGTGTAATTGCTTGACTTATATGCTAAAGTATTTACCTCTCTGTTTATTTCCTGAAGGAGGAAATCGAGTTTTCTCCCTGCAATATTACCATTATTTAGAGTTTCTATAAACTGTTTTATATGGTTTTCGATTCTGCTTACTTCTTCTGTTATATCAATTTTATCAGCCATTATTGCAGCCTCTTGTGTTATCCTGCTGGCGTCTAGCTCTTCGGTACCGAGTATCAACTTCAGCCGTTCAGCAAATTTTTCCATGCACCTTTCGACTTCATGAGGTATGAGTAATTTTATTTTATTGTTCATCATACCCAATGATTCAATTCTTTTATGCAATTCCTCTGACAGAAGGTTACCCTCTCTTATTCTCATCGCTTCGAGATTAGAGACAGCCTCATTAAGAGAAGCATAAAGCGCATTTATATTGTATTTCTGTTCTTCTTCTATAAGGAGTTCCCTGTATCCGGTAAGTGTATCTATATTTATCTGGCCCGGGATAGAAAGTTCTTTTTGTAAATCCTGCAAAGCGGTATATATATTCCTTGCAAGCTCCTTATTTATTTTTAACTGTAGCTCTTTATGCTTTTTTGTCGAGACAGATACGTCGAACCTTCCTCTATGAAATTTTTCTTTAATGATATTTCTTAAAGGTATTTCATTTTGACCCATATAAGGCAGCATCTTTATTAATATGTCGATAAATCTGTGATTTAAAGAGCGGATTTCAACCCTGAAATCATCATTTTCTGCACTGCCGAAGCCTGTCATACTCTGTATCATATTTTAAAACTATAAATCAGTTAGGCAATTTAGTCAAATACAGGCAGATAATTTATTGGATTTTGCCATATTTCATATCTAAAAGCTTGAAAAATGAAACAGTAATTGGCTAAAATCAGTCGTTAAATTCTTCTGGAGGTATAAAAAATGGCCGAGACATTGGAAATAAGATGGCATGGAAGAGGAGGGCAGGGGACAGTTACTGCTGCCAAAGTGCTTGCAGATGCTTGTTTGAGTGGCGGGAGATACGTACAGGCATTTCCTGAATACGGGCCTGAAAGGTCTGGAGCGCCGTTAAGAGCATACAACCGCATAAGTTCAAAGGAACTCAGGATGCACTGCCCTGTACTTCAGCCACAGGTTGTCGGTGTTGTTGATGCCACGCTGCTTGATAGCATCAACGTTGCTGAGGGAGCCACAGAAGATGCAATATTTGTTGTTAATTCCTCAAAAGACCCGAAGGAGATAAGGGTAAAGCTCAATGCAAAACCAGGACAAAAGGTTTTTACGATTGATGCTACAAAGGTAGCCGTGAAGTGTATTGGAAGGGCATTGCCAAATTTTCCTATGCTTGGCGCAGTGTGTAAAGTGACCAGCCTTGTAACCCTTGAGCATCTCCTCGAGGATGTCAGAAAAAGCTTTGGCAAAAAATTTTCTCAGAAGATAATAGACGGCAATATCGAGGCAACAAGGCGCGGATATGAGGAGGTAAAAGAAGGATGAACCGCGTAAGACTTACAGTTTTTTACGAGACGGGGTTTAAAATTAGGAATGTGGAATAATTTATTTGAGAATCCCTTGAAAGGAGGTCTAACGGGGTGAAACTAAAAGGATGGAGAGAGGTTACGCCTGGGGCCGTAATACTGGAGGCAGGAAACGCAGTCGAATTTAAGACAGGCTCATGGAGGTCGTTCAGGCCGGTATGGAAGGAAGAAAATTGCATACAGTGTCTCTTTTGCTGGCTGTATTGCCCTGATATGGCGATTAAGGTAAAGGATGGCAAGAGGGGGGAGTTTGATTATGATTACTGCAAGGGCTGTGGAATATGTGCCCTTGAATGCCCCGGCAAAAAAGGAAACAAGGCAATTGTTATGGTAGAGGAGGGAAAATAATGGCAAAAATTGTTGCTGCAACAGGAAACGAAGCAGTTGCCAATGCCTTTATGCAGGTAAATCCTGATGTCAGTGCGGCATACCCTATAACTCCTGCAACAGATATTATGCAAAGGTTTACAAGTTTTGTATCTAACGGTAAAGTTAAAACAGAAATGATCCTTGTTGAAAGCGAGCACAGTGCGATGAGCGCCTGCATCGGAGCTTCTGCAGCAGGCGGAAGGGTGATGACTGCGACGTCTTCCCAGGGACTTGCCCTTATGTGGGAGATGTTGTTTATAGCCTCGGGTTTGAGACTTCCAATAATTATGTGTGTTGTAAACAGGGCTCTTTCGGCCCCATTGAATATTCATGGCGATCATTCGGATGCTATGGGTGCAAGAGACTCCGGATGGATACAGTTGTGGTCTGAAAATGCACAGGAGGCATATGACAATATAATACAGGCATTCCGTATCGGGGAGCACATGGATATAAGACTTCCTGTGATGGTCTGTCTGGACGGCTTTATAATAAGCCATTCCATAGAGAGGCTAGAATATCTGGAGGATGGCGAGGTCGCAAATTTCATTGGTAATTTTAAAGAGTTAAACCCGCTTCTTGATATGGAACATCCGGTTAGCTACGGACCTTTGATACTTCCCGACTATTATATGGAGTTTAGAAAAGCACAGGATGAGGTTGAGTCAAAGGTTTCCATGGTAGTTTTGGAGGCAGCTAAAGATTTTGAGAAAATCTCTGGTAGGAAATACGGACTGTTTGAAACATACAGGCTTGATGATGCAGAAATAGGAATAGTTATTCTTAACTCTGCTGCGGGTACATCAAAAGATACGATTGATGAATTCAGAAACAGGGGAATAAAAGCAGGCCTGTTAAAACCCAGATTGTATAGACCATTTCCTTATGAAAAAATAGGCGAGGCGCTGAAACACCTTAAAGCTGTTTGTGTGCTTGACAGGGCTGATGCTTTTGGCGGTTCTTATGGACCCGTGTTTATAGATATTGCAACGAGCCTTTACCCTTATAAGGAAAAGCCAATACTCATCAATAAGATATACGGACTCGGTGGAAGGGATTATCTGCCAGAACATGCGGAGCATGTGCTCAGCGAGCTTGCTGAGATAGCAAAGACAGGAAAAGTAGATACCGTTAAAGAATATATCGGGGTAAGGGGGTAATATGGCAAAACCACTTAGCTTAAAAGAACTTTCAAAGAAAGAAGTGCTGATATCTTCAGGTCACAGGATGTGTGCAGGGTGCGGTGCGCCCACAATTGTAAAGATGGTCCTTCTTGCATCCGACTACCCCGTCATAGCGTCAAATGCAACAGGGTGTCTTGAGGTTTCTACTTGTATATCTGATTATACTGCCTGGAAGATTCCATGGATTCATAGCGCTTTTGAGAATGCTGCTGCTACAATCTCTGGAGTAGAGACAATGTACAGGTCTTTGAAAAAACAGGGCAAGATAAACAAGGAAATAAAGTTTGTTGCATTCGGCGGTGATGGCGGCACTTACGATATAGGTTTACAAAGCCTTTCCGGCGCGATGGAGCGTGGACATGATATGCTTTATGTCTGCTATGACAACGGGGCGTACATGAATACAGGCATTCAACGTTCAAGCGCTACACCCCGTGGTGCGGATACTACGACAAGACCTGCAGGGAGCGTTATCCCTGGAAAGACTGAGCAGAGGAAAGACCTGACAAAAATTATGGCAGGACACAATATACCATATGCGGCACAGGCATCTCCAAGCCACTGGATGGATCTCATGAAAAAGGCGCGAAAGGCGTTTGAGATGCCGGGCCCGAAATTTATGAATATAATCTCGCCATGTAACCGCGGATGGAGATCCCGGACTGATGATTCAATAGCGCTGAGCAGGCTTGCAGTTGAGACATGTTATTGGCCGCTTTATGAGGTTGAGAACGGAATTGTAAAGATAACCTTCAAGCCGAAGAAGAAAAAGCCTGTCGTAGATTTTCTCAAGCCTCAGGGGAGATTCAAACATCTCTTCAAGCCTGAAAATGAATGGGTGCTAAATAAACTTCAGGAAGACATAGACACCGAATGGGATAGGCTTCAAAAAGAAGAGTCTCTATTCGCCTCTTGATTATAAATAGTGTCTGTCCATAAATTCAGTTTGTCCGCATGCTCCCCCTTTGGCAAAGGGGGATGGATGGGGATTTTAAGAATATATGCTTATTTATTATCCATAAAATCTCCTCTATGAGCCGTTGGCTCAACGAGCCATAGGCCCTTGCCCCTCTTTTCCAAAGAGGGGGATAATGGGGCTGGATCAAAAGACAATTTATAAACAGACTCTA
>Ga0153916_10001884_pt1 | contig 15268 bp, 15 predicted proteins | sample Opewatmetagenome_FD_109642 | JGI IMG/M metagenome (GOLD analysis project Ga0153916, IMG submission 109642) | Freshwater wetland microbial communities from Ohio, USA - Open water 3 Core 3 Depth 4 metaG | ecosystem: Environmental > Aquatic > Freshwater > Wetlands | place: USA: Ohio, Lake Erie...
AGTATATTTGTAGAGGTTGTTACAAATCTTGGTAAACTGAGCGTCCTTCCTAAGCCCGATAACTATCCGCATACCGTGCCTATCGGACTCATCGCGAACATCGCTTATCCCCTCGATCTTCCTCTCCCTGGCCAGCTCAGCTATTCTTTCTACCAGAGTGGCTTTGTTCGTTTGATAAGGAAGTTCGGATATTATCAATTGCTGGCGCCCGCCTCTCAGGGTTTCATCGGTAACTTTAGCCTGAACCACGATTTTACCTTGACCGCTGGCGTAAGCGCTCTTAATGCCCTGCCGGCCCAAAATAATCCCTCCCGTGGGGAAATCCGGGCCTTTCACAATCTTCATCAAATCGTCTACGTCGGCTTCGGGATCGTTTATCAGATAGCTAATGGCGTCGCATATCTCAGTCAAATTGTGAGGCGGGATATTAGTAGCCATGCCTACAGCGATGCCCGATGAGCCATTCACCATGAGATTCGGCAGCCTTGCCGGCAGTACCGTCGGTTCCTTCAAGCTATCGTCGAAGTTAGGCATGAAATCGACTGTTTCTTTGTCGATATCGATCAACATTTCGCCGGCGATTTTGGCCAGGCGGGCTTCGGTATAGCGCATGGCCGCTGGCGGGTCATCATCCATACTACCGAAATTTCCCTGCCCATCAACGAGCCTATAGCGCATAGAGAAATCCTGCGCCATTCTGACCATAGATTCGTATATCGGTGCATCTCCGTGAGGATGGTACTTACCCATCACATCTCCAACTATACGAGCGCTCTTCTTATATGGACTGTTGTAGTGAAGGCCAAGCCCGTCCATGCCATAGAGTATCCGTCTATGCACCGGCTTCAGGCCATCGCGCACATCGGGCAAGGCTCGCGCCACGATAACGCTCATGGCGTAATCGAGGTAGGAGCTCTTCATCTCCTCTTCAATAATTACTGGCTTAACTAGTCCAACTTCCATCAATTACTCCTCTTCCATAAACTCTTCTTCTGCCGCTGGTTCCTCATCAGTGGCGACTCCTTCAAATATAGAAAAGCCTTCGGGTATGAGTTCACCCTCTTCCAACTCAGCAAATTCCCCTTCCTCCAGTGCTTCCTCGTCCACAGCCTCATGTCTCAGCAACGTATCTTTAACATGAGGTTGAAAGCCTTCAACGGCTTTGACCGGGAAGGAAAGCCGCCCGACCTGGCTGGGATGCTGAAAAGTCTCCCTGATAATAACCCTGGCGTTTTTGTTATCAAGATTGACGATAGCCGCGGCGTATTTATTGCCGCCTTCCATCAGTCTGGCGAGGCGTAGGCCGTGGGGTGGCTCAACCAGCCCGAGATACTCTCCCTGCTCGTTTTCTACGACAAGCCGCCGGCCCTTAACCTTCAAATAAACCTGGTTGCCGGCAGCCATTTTAGCCAGTATCTCCTTAGGTGCCATATCCTGAAGATTTACGACTCCGGCTTTGCCCATTTCGCCGATAAACAGGTCGGGAGACACCTCGCGGCGTTCCTCCTTTACGCTGACCTTGGAAGCACGCAATAGCGACAGTCGCTGTAAATTTCGTTGAGCGATGGGATTGTAAGGGTCAAGTTCAATAGTATGATTGTAAGCGTGCTTGGCTTTGGCGAATTCACCCAGCTCCATATATGCCCTGCCCAGCCGGTTGTAGGCATCTATATCCGTAGGGAAAAGGTCAATAATGCTCTGGTTGACAGTTATGGCTTCCTGCCATCTACTCTGCATCGCCAGAGCAATAGCCTCCTGACTTGCTTTCCGTCTAAGTCTAGCTTTATCTTCTTCGCGATCAGGCATTGCTATTCCCCAATAGTATTTCCTTTATAATCTTACTAACAAAAAAAGCCGGACTTGTCAAGTGTCTTAAGTTCAATCATAATAACTTTTTTTGACAAAAAAGGTTCATTATGTTAGCCTACTAATTTAGAAAATTCAAGCGAAAGCAAAAGGGGAACCTGTGAAAGATAAAGTACAGTCCATCCTGGATAATATTCGACCGAGCCTCCGTGCCGACGGAGGGGATGTAGAGCTTATTGATGTTAAAGATGGAATAGTTAGCCTGAAACTCAAGGGAGCCTGTGCCGGCTGCCCTATGTCAACTATGACACTTAAGAACGGCATTGAGCGAATTCTAAAGCAAGAGTTATCGGATATAAAAGAAGTTATCGCCGTCTAGCGTTAACTTTCCCCGTATTCCAGAGCAAATGTCTTGTGTAACGCTTTAATAGCGTCCTTGGCTCTATTCTCCGCAATAATACAGGTTATCTTTATTTCAGAAGTGGTAATGAGCTGTATATTGATGTTCTGTTCGGAAAGGGCCTTAAACATCCCCGAGGCATAGCCCGGCGTGTTCTGCATTCCAGTGCCCACAATGCTGATTTTAGCCAGCGTCGAATCGCTGACGCAGTCCTTAGCCCCGATGGACTTAGCTATTGGTTTTATCAGAGACATCGCCTTATCTAAATCGCCTCTGGCTACGGTGAACGTTAAATCGGTAATATTATTGATGCTGGCGTTTTGAACTATGGTATCTACGCTTATATTTGCTTTAGCCAGTACCTCGAAGATTGCCGAAGCTATCCCTGGACGGTCGGGAACACCGACCACAGTAACCTTGGCCACATTAAGGTCCTGAGCAATGCCACGCACTTTATTTCTTATTTCCATCGGAATCCCTCCATGAATGATAGTACCAGGCTTATCATTGAAGCTGGAAGCCACCAGAATGGGCATGTTATAAACCTGGCCCAACTCCACCGCCCGAGAATGCATCACCTTGGCACCTAAGGTCGCCAGCTCCAGCATTTCCTCATAACCGATTTCTTTAAGTTTGTGGGCTTCGGGCACGATATGAGGGTCAGCGGTAAACACACCTTCGACATCTGTGTAAATCTCACATATTTGTGCCTTTAGCGCCGCAGCCAGAGCTACGGCCGTTGTATCCGAACCGCCTCGACCGAGGGTGGTTATATCCTCCTCTTTGGTTAACCCCTGAAATCCAGCGACGATGACGATATTGCCCTTCTCCAATTCCTTTAGAATTCGCCTTGGCTCAATGCGCGTTATGCGAGCTTTGCTGTATACGGAATCAGTCTCTATACCCGCTTGAGGTCCGCTCAAACTCACCGCCTTATAGCCCATGTTGTGCAAGGCCATAGCCATGAGGGTGCTGGAAACTATTTCCCCGGTGGACAATAAGACATCGAGCTCCCGCTCCTCGGGTTTCGGATTAATTTTCCTGGCCAGTTGAATCAGTTCATCAGTAGTTTTGCCCATGGCCGAGACAACTACCACCACCTCGTTCCCCTTGTTGTTGGAGGCGATGATGCGGCGAGCCACGTTGTTTATCTTATCGGCATCGGCTACCGAGCTACCGCCGTATTTTTGAACTATGAGTGCCATCTTCCCTCCTGCCTATTGTAAACTATATGAAAGCTGTTTTCCAGCCGTCCATGTTCGTATCAGTTTGTTCATAATTTTATAGCCGTCGTCAATAAAAATACCCGTGCTTTTAGCCTCGGCCTCGGTGAATTTTTTAGCCCCGTTAGAATCGAATCCTGGACCCCAGAGCATAAACGGAACCGGGTCATCGCTATGCGTCTGAATCTTTATCGGCGTGGGATGGTCAGGTAAGGCCAGGACTCGAAGCTCGCCCGGATTCCAGGAGCGTATACGACTCACAACTTCTTTATCTATTATCTGCAGAGCCTTCACTTTTTCGTCAATCGAGCCGGCATGTGCCGCCTCATCCGGCGCCTCGATGTGGATGACCACCAGGTCATTTTTCTCCAGTGCTTTCAAAGCGCCGGTGGCTTGAGCCACATAGTCGTTATCCGGGCCATCGGTAACGCCGGAAATATCCAGAACTTTCATTTCCGCCATTTTAGCCAGGCCGCGGAGAAGGTCTACACCGGATGTCATGGCCGCCTTAAGGCCGTAGGCTTTCTTAAAAGGCGGCATCTCCGGTATCTTGCCGCTGGCCCAGAACAGCCAGATCATGGTCGCCGGAATATCGCCGCCAGCCTTCCGCTTTAAATTGACCGGATGGTCCTTAAGTACAGCTTTGGATTTTTCCATGAGGTCGCGTAATAGCTCACTGCCCGGCCCGCGAGGCAGAAAGTCGGCGATCGGCTTATCTGGTATATCATGAGGCGGGGTGCACTCAGCCGTTAGAGTTTCCTGGTGCCCCTTTAGCTTGCATATGTGGCGGTAGCGGACACCGGGATAAAAATGTATGTCGTCATTACCGAGCTTTTTATTCAAAGCAGCTATCAGGACGCCGGCTTCTTCGGTCTCGATATGCCCCGAACTGTAGCTCCACATCTTTCCGCTGTGAACGGCGACCAAGTTGCAGCGAAAAACGACTTCGTCAGCGGCGACAGGTATGCCCATGCTTTTAGCTTCTATGGCGCTCCGGCCCCGATAATAAATCTTCGGGTCATAGCCGAGCACTGACATGCAGGCACAGGCGCTGCTTGGCTCCATCCCCTGCGGTACAGTGCGGACCAGTCCCAGGGTACCTTCCCGCGCCATGGCACTAAGGTTAGGCATGCTGGCAAGTTCTAAGCTGGTCCTGCCGCCTCTCTCCGGCAACGCCCAGCCGGCGGCACCATCAATTATTAGAACGCAGTACTTCATGAGCAAATTTTCCTTTTCGTCATTGCGAGTCCTTCCGCTGAAGGGCGTGGCAATCTCATTCTATAGATTGCTTCGCTCGTAATGACAAAACGTCTTCCTAGTTTACAATGCTTGCCCCAAAAGTTAAAGCCGCTTATAATATCCGATGGCGGGGCGTAGCGCAGTCTGGTAGCGCGCAGCGTTCGGGACGCTGAGGTCGGAGGTTCGAACCCTCTCGCCCCGACCAGTTCAAATAATGAATCAAAAAGAACTGGAAATCTTTGAAATACTTGACTCAATTATTAGACAGAGACATGCTGTCACAATACTAGATTCGACAGTTACACTAGTCGAACACAAGCTAATACTGGAACCCGAGGCATTGCTGGCTTGGGAGCCAGTACCACTATCTACTTATAGTGGGAAATTGCCAGATATAATTCACTCAAGCTGGGTATTCGTTCTTCGGGCTAGGGCAAAAACGGGTGCTGAGAGGCATCCTAACAGTCACCAGCATATGATATCGTATCGAGGTTCGGGTGATCTTCAGATATGGAATGGGAAAAGATGGCGCTCCAATATCCTTGTTAGCGATGTAGGCTCGCCGATAAAGAGCAGATGCTTATCTATACCACGCAACATATGGCATCAGGCTGTAATTCCTGAAGACAACTGGGTAGTTATTGGATTCCACACCGTACCTGCTGATGAACTCATCGAAGAACGCCCAGACCAAATCGATACTATGTTAACCCATCAACGAAGATACTTGGATTAACAAAGATAACATCCGGATAGCCTAAGGGCAGGCCTCCTTAGCCTCTTCCCACAGTGCGTTCTGCTGGTCAAGTGACAGACTTGCCAGGTTGACGCCTCGCTCCCGGCAGAGGTCTTCCATACAGGTGAAACGACGCTGAAAACGCTGGTTGGCCGAGCGCAGCGCCATCTCCAGGTCTATGTCCAGCCGGCGGGCAATATTGGCTAAGGTAAAAAGCAAATCGCCGAACTCGCTGGCTTTTTCCGGCTGAGTGGTCGCCCCTTTAATCTCCGCCACCTCTTCGGCCAGCTTATCTATAATCTCCTCCACCTTTTCCCAGTCGAAGCCCACGCCAGCTACCCGCCGCTGCATTGATTGGCTGTAGGCCAGCGCCGGCATGTGCTCCGGCATGCCGGCTAAAATCGATTCTCCCTCCACCCGCTCCTCCTGCTTCAGAGCTTCCCAGCTTTGCTCCACCTCCACCACATCCTTCACTTTCCGACCGCCAAAGACATGCGGATGACGATGAATCAACTTGTCACTTATACACTGAACAACGTCATCGATATCGAATTGTCCTGACTCAGAAGCAATCTGGGCGTGGAGCATAATCTGGAGCAGCAGGTCGCCGAGCTCATCGCGTAGCTTTTCCGGCACGCCTTCGTCCAGCGCCCGGAGGACTTCGTAGCTTTCCTCAACTAGGAAGGGCTTTAGCGAGGCGTGAGTTTGTTTCTTATCCCAGGGGCAGCCTCCCGGCCCGCGCAGCCTGGCAATGATTTCCTTAAGTTTCCTAAAGCTGTCCGTTTTTTTCTTTTCAGGCAAAGTTAGCTCCAGCGATGTGTCGGTTCGACGCCATTATAGTAAGGTAGTTATGAATTGGCAATCAGCTTGATTCTGCTCCCCCTCATTCTGGCTACGTATCACCGGTGGGCGGGTGATGCTAACTGAATATCCGTAATCTGAACTGGTCTTTAATTCTATTTGTTGATGTCCTGGCGTATCTGGTCGATAGTCTTCAATGCGTCTTGAGCCTTCTGGGTCAGCGCCGCGTCCTTCGACAGCTCGATGACCTTATTGTAGCTGTCGATAGCCATGTCCCATTCCTGCTCTTCTGTGGTTTGGCTGCCGATACTGGCTGCTGGCAAAGACTTTTTGGTAACCAGCTCAATGGCCTTGGTGTAGTCGGCGATGACCGGGTCCCAGTTTGTCTTCATGCTGGTGGCCCAGGCAGTGTTATACCTCGACCAGTCGAGCGTCGGGTCTTTGGCGATGGCCGCCTTGTAATCTTCGATGGCATGCGCCCACTGTGCTTCTTTGGCGTGAGCGAAACCGATGTTGCAATATGCCTCCGCCGGGTCGGGGTCCTGCGCCATAGCTTTGTTCAAATCGGGGATGACCGCCATCTCCCACTGCTGCCGCTTAACATAATACCAGCCGCGTCCTGTAAAGGCCATGGTCAGTCCATGGTGGCTTTCGAAAAGATAAAAAAGCCCGCCGTACCCGTCCTCGAAGACCCACTTCGCTTTATTGACATATCCCCAGCCGCGTCCGTTGTAAGCCCTGGCCTGGTTTGAGTCGAGCTCAAGCGACTTGCTGAAATCTGAAACCGCCCCATCCCAGGCGCTGTTAATCAGTTGCGCCCAGCCTCGGCCGTAATATGCCTCTGCAGAGTTCGGATCGAGCTCGATGGCTGTGGAATAATCGGATAAGGACATAAGACCTCTGCCCTGTGAGTTATAGACGTTGCCGCGCCCTATATAAGCGTTTACCAAAGCCGGGTCCAGCGCCATGGCCGCACTGTATTCTTTTATGGCTTCGTCGTAGTTGCCCTGGTGGCTGAGCGAATCGCCCTGTTGAACCAGCTCTGCCGCCTGGTCGGCGGTGTTATTTTTCGTAGGCGGCTGGAGGCAGGCAGTGAGCAGTAAAAGAATGGCGCAGGCAACAAAAATTCCGAGGCATTTATTTCTCATAGATTGTCTCCGGTATAGTTTTTTAACATGAAAGCGACATTATACACTGGGGCAGACGGAATAATAAAGGGATTCTTTGGAAAGGTGGACTAAGGGGGATTTAATATCCCTAGTCGGGACTCTATGGCAATTTTTCTACGGTCAATATTAACCTGTATTCTGCGGTAGATATCTGCTTACCGGCCTCGGGATATGGCTCTACCGAGTAAATAAGCCTGTACTCATTATAGGTTGTCTCGGCAGACTGGTCCGCTCCCGATTGGGTCAATGTCATATTAGACGGCGAGCCTTGATATGTGACCACCACGTCGCATTTTACTTCTCCAGCCCAAAAGCACTGCACACCCGTGGGACATCGGCTGTCTCCGGCAATGCCGTTAAATCGAATGGACAGGGGCTCGTTTTGTATCTGTGCCGTCTGGCCGATATGCAATGAGAATTTTTGACCGAGGTCGGCCTTTACCAGCTCATTTCCTCCGATACAACCTGTAATCAGCACCAGAAGTAGAATGAAAAGGCAGGATATATACTTAGATAATGCTTCTTTCATGTGATAACGCATCTTGTTTATTACCTCTTTTTAATCCCTCTTGGAAAAACTATTTTCCTCTCCCTTTGAAGGGAGAGGACTAAGGTGAGGGTAGTATCTAATCGAATGGGAACTTCTTTCCTTGCTCCTGGCTCATGGCGTTCAGCAGCTCCGATTCGCGTGAGTAGATAGGCGAAGCTTCAGCCGGTGACTTGGTGACCATGTGAATCGAATCCGTAGGGCAAACAGAAGCGCACAGCCCGCAGCCGATGCACCTCTGCCGGTTAACGACGGCAACGTCATTTTCAAGGCTGATGGCATGCACGTTGCACCGGTCGAGGCAGGCCTCACAGGCAATGCAGCTATCGTCTATTTCGGCATAATAGTTTGATGTGGTTAACATCCCCGGGTTATCGTATTTGTTGATGAGCCGCAGGACCCCGCAGCAGTCGCCGCAGCAATTTCATATAAAATTCTTGGTGCCCGCCTTATTTGTAGAGCAGTGAACCAGACCGTCCTCCTCGGCCTTGGCCAGTATCTTCTTCGCCTCGTCCTTGGTGATCTCCCGTCCGATGCCGTTCTCGATGTAGAAATCCGCTCCCGGACCGAAGCTCAGGCAGGCTTCCAGCAGCTTGTCGCAGCCGCGACCCTGTATTTTGGCAGTCTTGCGACAGATGCATTCGGCCACGGCAAATCTGGTATGCTTTTCGATAATTTCTGACACCTTTTCATAGGGCTGAATCTCGGTTTTACCCTCTATCTCTTTTTGGACAGGTATAACGCGGACCATGCCCGTTTTCCTATTCTTCCAGGTAGGTGCCATACCCTCTTGATAATATTTCTCGAACAGCTCCACGTTTTCCTTAGTCAGGTTGTTCAGCTGGTGCTCGAAGATGCCGATTATCCATGGTATCAGGAAGTAGAACTTTTCATTATCGGGTGATTGCCAGCGCATAATAAGCCCCCGCTTCGACATATCGTAGAGCATATCTCCCAGCTTCTTCTCGTCTTTGCCTATCCTCTTGGCAATATCCGCTAGCTTTTCCGGCAGCGGCTTGAGGTGCAGCATGATCTCCGCCTCCTCTTCAGAAAACAGGCGCTTCAATATTTCCAGCTCCACGCCGCTCTTGGTCCTGGCAAACCCCTGTGGGAACATATCCAGCCTCTCTCGAAGCTTCTCATAAACGTCAGCCATCTAAGCCTCCTTTTTTCGATATAACAATTAGTTATAAAGCCCAGTTATTATACCACTTAATGCTCGTCAAATTCCCCTGTGAGGTAGGTGGGTAATTTTTTATTTTTAGTCTTTGGTTTTTGATTTGTATTTCCCTCTGCCTTGATGGGATAGGGTAGGGTGAGGGTGAATATTAACTTTATCACTGACCCATCAAAATAAAGCTCAGTGCCATGATGAGCATGCCGAATCCGATACCGACCATGGTCAGGTGTGCCGAGCCGTACTCACGGGAAGCGGGGAGCAGTTCATCCAGGCTGATATAGACCATGATACCCGCGGCAAAGCCGAGCATGCTTGCCAGTACTGCCGGGCTAAGAAATGGCGCCAGTATTAAGTAGCCTAACAGTGCCCCGAGCGGCTCGGCCAGACCCGAAAACAATGAGGCTAGAAATGCCATTTTCTTTTTTCCCGTAGCCTCGTGGATGGGAATGAAGACGATGATTCCTTCCGGAATATTATGCAGTGCCACGGCGATGGCCACCAGTATGCCCAGCTGGATATTGCCCGCCACCGCGCTGCTGAAGACGGCCAGACCCTCGGGTAAATTGTGAATGGCAATCCCCAGCGCGGTGAGAATGCCCATATGATACATAATCGACTGTCTGCTCGTTCTTCCCCGTTGAAATCTCCGGCGAATACGATGTCTAAACTGGTGCCTTGCGGCAATGGGTTCGTGAGCCAGAGCCCTGTGTTCCTCTTTATATTCATGCGGTACGGCGATATCGAGCACGGCGATAAAGATAATGCCGATGAAGAAAGCTACAACGCCTATTAAAAGTCCGGCCTCTTTTATTGCCAGCGGCAGCAGTTCCATGAAGGAGATATAGATCATAACGCCGGCGGAGAAGCCGAGAATGAGCGCTAGCAGCCAGTTCTTCGGCTTGCCGATGAGCCAGGCGATACCGCCGCCGATGGCGGTAGCGCAACCTGCCAGCAGGGTTAAAAGCAGGGCAAAGGAAGCACTGGTTTCCATGATTATTTGTGACGCGCTGAAATAGGTCCGTCTATTTTATTATGCGGTGCCACAGATAATCAATATTCTACTGCACCAAAGGTTAGGTTTGAGCTTCTTATTTTTAGCCTTTAATCTTTAATTTTCGTTCCCCTCTCCCTTGACGGGAGAGGGACAGGGTGAGGGTGAAACTAAACTTTAACTTTAGATTTTTGTCTCCCCCTTAGGAAAAGGGGGATTAAGGGGGATTTAATCTTAACTTAACCGTTTCTTCTTGTTTTAATAATCTGCAGATTCCCGCTCGAGAGAAACGCTTCCTTCTGCGACGTAAGCTTAGCTTCCTTCAATACCCCTTTCAATCCGCTCTGCGCCAGGTAGTCCCTGAAATGCTTATGGTTCTCTCTGCCGGCAATAAACTCGATAGCTCTTATGAAACAACCGATAAAGTTTCTCCGTAAAGGTGACCGGAAATCGATGAACATCAATGTGCCTTTCTTTTTCACCACCCTTTTCATCTCCGATACGGCTTTATTTCGCTCGTCTCTTTCCATCTCGTGCAATGCCAGCGAAATGGAAACAATATCGAAGTAAACATCCGGGAACGGCAGCCCGACGGCGCCGGCTATGCGGAAGGTGGCCTTGGATCCCTGTCTTTTCCTGTTCCTTTCCGCCAGCTCAATCATATTGGGGTTCCGGTCGACGCCGGCGGCAATGGCGCCCTTTTGCTCGTAGTGAAAAACCTGGTCGCCCGTCCCGCAGGCCACATCCAGCACCCTATCGCCCGCTTTTATACCCGAAAGCTTGACGACACAATTCCTGACGTCTTTCAGTATTGGGTCAACAATGGTCGAATAGTCGAACAGAAGCACGGTTAAGGATTATAGCACTTCCTGAATTGGAGCCGCCGATATAACAAAGTTAATAGTTGGAGGGCATAATTCGCTGATTTGTGGTATCTCAGAATTTTCAATTGCTATCTAGAGGTTTGTTCAGAGCCGTGGTTGACAGCCACCCCAATGGCCTATACAATCGACAAAAGGATTCTCTGTTATCTCATGTGTGCCTTTGCCAGCATTCAGACAATGATGAGGGTTAATTTATGAAACTTTTAAAGATTCAGGGCATTCCCGGGCCCGGGGCCAAAATCTATACAAAATTTGTGGCCGGAAACCTTATTACGCAGGACTTCTATCGAGAGATTACAGCCGAGATTGCCTCAAAGGTATCGTCGGGAAAGATTTTGGACATTGGAACAGGACCTGGCTATATTCCGATTGAGGTGGCTCGAGCCTCTCAAAATGCTGAGATTAAAGCCATCGATATTTCTTCAGCCATGGTTATGATAGCTCGCCGGAAGGCTGAAGAGGCCGGACTATCCCAACGTGTTCAATTTGAATACGGCAGCGCCGAGCATATTCCTTATGGAGATGGATATTTCGACCTGGTGGTAAGCACACTCAGCTTTCATCACTGGGCGAATCGCAAGCTAAAAGACAGGTACGGCCGGTTCGTATCTTTTATCGTGCTGTATTCGGTAAGGCTTCACTCGGCTATGAGCCTGCAGGAATTTCAGAAAATAATCTCGGTGCCTCACCTCGGCTTTTTAAAAATGACCATCGAGGACAGAGGGCTTGCCCTGAAGCTGCGGCTAGTAAAATAGACAGGGGCTGCTGATTCCGGCTAGCCCGCCTTGATGCCGGAAAGCTCAGCAACACAAGTCCTGATGTCCTTCAGTATCGAGTCGATGATGGTCGAATAGTTGAATAGAAGCATAATTAAGGATTATATCATTTACTAAACTAGAATTATCGGCATAATGAGTCATTAACTGGTGGACATAATACGATTATGTCTTAAACATCATGTGCAAATAGATATAAGGAAACAGATGGACATGATTTTGATCATATCATGAGGTTAGGCTGATGGGAGAGCTTAGATATAGTGCTGAGATATATAAAGAGTGTGAAGTTCGAGGAGAGCTTGAAGTTATATAGAGATATAGAAGAGTGCGGGTTATAAAGTTTAGTATAGTTAATTTATAAAAACCAAATCAAATAATAGATGATTGCTTCCATCTTTGGTCGAAATTATCACTTAAAACACCAATCATATTTTTACTGGTTGTGATACTGAGCATTATTGCGAAGGACTCTTTGCCCCCCAAGTCTTTGATGCTATGACCCAAAAGAACTAGCGAATTACCTGAAATTATGTATCTATCATGTAGATCTGTGCTTGGATAGCTTCTGAATTCCATTTGTGGATTTTCAGATATGAAATCCTTAAGTTCTCTCAGAAAACGTTCTTTTATATCTTTCTGAAGATTGTCTATTCTGGTTAAAAATTTGACTTGTTTATTACCAATATATCTTAAGCAATCAAGTGTTCGTTCCCCGCAATATGGATCAACGATTCTCAGGTCACCATTAAGTTCTTTAAGTATGTTTTCAGTTACAAATTTCTTGCTCGAATACTTCTGCCCGGGTTCAAAATAGAATAGCTCAACTCCATCTTTTTCTATTTGACTTGATAAATGCTCTTTCCCACTCCTCATTATTTCATAATATATTTCGCCTTCTTCGTGATGACTATATACTTTATCTCCAGCCCTTTTGAATGCTTGAGCAATGCTTGATGGTAGTATACTAACTTCTTTAACTTCTCTTGCGATAGAAGCTATCTGATTCGCCGTTAATTTTTTAATTTCCAGTTTTTCTTTTGCAACCCAGAGCACCCACAAACCTCTATCTAGAATCCTACTATAACTATGAAAATCTGGGAATTCATTCGTGTCTAGATTCATAAATTGATCAACGACCGCATTTTCCATAATTTACTCTTTGGTTTGGAAACCATCTTCCACAAATTTCTGACCTTCGGCAGTCAAAACCCATGCCGATTTTTCATCTATCTTCTTCCCAGCATTCATCAAATAATCTTTTTTCTTAAGTTTATTCACTTTATCATTGATATTGCCGGGAGGCGGAACCCGTGCATCTCTAAAACCCTTAGCCAAATCTGTAGCATTAAAAGCTTCAAAATCTTCGTACGTTTCAAGATAATAACCAATGGCTAAAGTTTTTTGAAGATCATCGCCAGGACATTTGGACTGAATAAAATCTTTAACAGTCTGCTTTGAAGTTACAGATTTTACCTTAGTCTGCAATAAGTGTTCTAATTTTGATAATCTTCTTTCATGATCTTCTAGTGTCTTTATTATTTCAACTTGTCCATTTGGCATAGTCAGCCCCCTTCTCTAAGAAGCCTTGCTTATTTTCTTTTGTATGTTTTTAAGCGTTTTTTCTAATGCATTAAGTGAGATGCTATGATATGCATATTTACCTCTATCAACCGTCTTAATCTTATTACCATCGCGGAGTTCTTTTAACCAGGGAAGTAAAGAGCCTTTAGGAACGCCCAATTCATCAGTTAATTCCTTATTTCCTACTTCATATACAGGAGTCAATCCAGCTTCTTGGGCATAAACCTTACCTATAAGATATAGCAGAATTTGATCCTTTCCGACTAGCTTATCTTTGATCAAAACATCAATTTTACCTTCACTTGTTATTCGAACGAATTGCTTAGCTAGTTCGAAGTTCTTTTCGAGAGCACTAGCATGACTAACAGTCATTTCCTCAATTATTTTCTTTTTTAAGTTGTTTTCCTTTTGCATCTCTGTTCGTCACCTCATTATGATAATCATTATAATGATTATAACAACGTTTGTCAAGTCGAAACTCAATCGATAATAAATAGCAAGTCTTAAACTATTTTATTAACTTTTTTTACCCCTTTTAACCTTAGGTCCAGCCGCTACAGGTTTCGAGGTGGTTGCCGCATTTGTAACGGAATGAAATTATATGCCAGCTACCGCCGATACTATGGTTATTGGAGTACTGGACTGGCTAATGCTCGGATTCGCTGGAAATATTGTATTCGGGTTCTAGAACGCAAATAGCGTAATGTTCCAGAAGGGCGCGCCTCTTCCAGGGCTGCTTTCTCTGTTTTTCATCGAGTACGACCAGGTGCCTTACCGTGCAGTTAGCGGACAGGTATTTCTGGGCTTCACCCGAGTCGGCACAAAGCTTGTTATCGATTAGCCCTTTGTGAATCGGCGGCACGCTGGAGCCAAACAGCCTGTTTTGACGCTGGGTGTGCTGCCGGATTGTTTTCTGCATGTCCAGAGCTTTATCGGCGTAGATGTATTTCTTTTGCTTTTTATCGTAGACCAGATAGACCCCCGGCTGTTCGGGAAGATGCAGGCAAGCCCGGTCATAGTCCAGCTCCGCCGAGTTGAGCAACCTGCTGAGCAGGTAAATGACCTCGTCATTCGGTTTTAAGGCCAGGCTCTCCCGGCTTATCATCATGCCTTTAACCCAGGCGTCCAGCCCGTCGCTGTAACCGCCAATACGGGTGCCAAAGCAGTTGGTGGTGTGGCCCCAGCAGCAGGGGTAAATGCGGGCGAACTCCTTGCCGCGCTGTTTAACTCCAATGAACCTGGGGTCCTGGCCTTCCGGAGCCCTTTTACGCCGGGAAGCCAGCGCCATGAACTTGTGGCCTTCCGGCGTTACCATCTGCTGTTCGCCGGCATCGTCCAGGCGCTGCCAGACAATATCAAACCGGCTTTGAAGTAGCTTCTGACTTTGATGCCGCGCACTCATTGGATTAGCCTGCGATTGAACTACCCTGCAATATTGTATCACTTTCTAGTCTGATATTGTCATTTTCACCCTCACCCTGCCCTCTCCCATCAAGGGAGAGGGATAGAGGTTTTTATAAGAGGGGCGAAGCCCCTCTTAAACTCCCCTTATTAAAAGTAAAATGGGAGAATTGTTAAATCACTCTCAATCTCCCTTTACGAAAGGGAGAATAAGGTACATCCTTCGACAGGCTCAGGATGAGCGGATAAATAAGTTCAGGATTAGCGGGTAAAGTGGTTCAGGATGAGTGGACAAAGATATAGTATAGTTTCCGGTTCAAACCTTTGCGATTCTAATTGAGTTTATAATTGTTGCGCCCGTCTTTCTTGGCGCGGTACATTAATTTGTCGGCATTCTTGATTAAACTATCTATATTTGTGCCATCTTCCGGATATATTACAATGCCTATGCTGACGGTAATAGTGATTTTTTGCCCCTGCAGGATAAACGGCCTGTTAAAATCCTGGATGATTTTCTGCGCCACTGTGACG
>Ga0153916_10001885_pt1 | contig 15268 bp, 13 predicted proteins | sample Opewatmetagenome_FD_109642 | JGI IMG/M metagenome (GOLD analysis project Ga0153916, IMG submission 109642) | Freshwater wetland microbial communities from Ohio, USA - Open water 3 Core 3 Depth 4 metaG | ecosystem: Environmental > Aquatic > Freshwater > Wetlands | place: USA: Ohio, Lake Erie...
AAGGGGGAGGGGACGCCTGCCTGCTGACGCAAAACGGCAGGCAGGTGGGTAGAGGTTTTGCTCGTGTGAATCGCCCAAAGATTAAAATTTGGGTTGACTCACATTTTAGATTCCAGCCAGTGTCCCTCCCAGGTAAAGGTGGCTGATTTGCCGGTTATCCAGGATTTCTGCATGCGTGCCTTCCAGGCGCACCTGCCCACTCTCCATAACGACCCCGTGCGTTGAGATGCCGAGACCAGCACGTACATTTTGCTCGACCAGAAGAATGGTTCTGCCGGCGTTATGCATTAAAGTAATTGTGTCGAAGACTTGTTTCAGCGTCTTCGGATCCAGGCCCATCGACGGCTCATCTAATAAAATGAGTTCCGGGTCAAGCATCAAGGATCGGGCAAACTCTACCAGGCGTTGCTGACCACCCGAAAGGCTTCCGGCCCGATCTTTGGCGCGCTCACTGACCACAGGAAAGAGCTCTTGCACCTCAGCCAACCGCCGGTTCACCAGCGCCGTGTCGTTGAGTAAAAACGCACCTAAGCGGACGTTTTCCCGAACGGAGATTTCAGGAAACAAGCTATGGTTTTGCGGCACTTGCACGATACCCAATGACAGGATCTGGCGGGGGTTCATCCCACCGATGGGACGCCCATTAAAGCTGATCTCACCGAAACGGGGTTTTAAGAGGCCGCTGATCACGCGTAATACCGTTGATTTTCCAGCGCCATTTGGGCCGACTATACAGGTTATTGAACCCTTCTCAACCTCGAGATTAACGCCCTTGAGCACATCACTCCCGTCATAGCCGGCGGTAAGGTCATTCAGACTCAAAAACATTCCTCAACCTCCTCCACGCGTCAGGCGCCCAGGTAGGCTTCCAGCACGGATGGATCCTTGCGCACCTGTTCGGGGGTCCCCTCAGCGATTTTTGACCCGCGATGCATCACCATCACTCGATCACACAACCCCATTACAAATTCCATGTTATGCTCGACGATCAGGAAAGTCACCCCGCCGTGATTGAGCGTACGAATACGCTCGGATAAGTGATTGATCATGGTTGGATTCACACCTCCCGCTGGCTCATCTAATAGAATTACCCGAGGTTCGGCGATCAAAATATATGCGAACTCAAGCAGCTTTTTTTGCCCATAGGAAAGGTTGCTGGCTGGCAGGTCTTTCAGGTGCGTGATCCCAACGAAATCCAGGAGCTCCATGGCGCGCTTCTGTTCGTGCGATGAGCTCCAACGGCTAAGCAGAGCCCTGATCCCCTGGCGCTGAGCGGCCACATGCATATTTTCCAAAACTGACAGCCTGGGGAAGATGCGTGTCAATTGAAAAGTCCTGGCGATCCCTAACTGGAAGACTCGATCGGGCGTCGCATGCGTGATGGAACTTCCATCAAAGTGAACATCGCCTTGATCGGCTTTCTCATACCCGGTGATGACGTTGAACAGGGTGGTCTTTCCAGAGCCATTTGGCCCGATCAAGCCGGTGATAGTCCCCTGCTCGACAGTGATCGAGCAGGTATCCAGGGCGCGAATACCTCCAAATGCCTTGGAGACAGCCTCTGCTTCCAATAATCTCATGGGTTTACCCTGCCCTCACTCGCATTGTTATCTGCCAGGATTGGATCTCCCGCATCCGCGATCAACGGCGCTTGCTTCAGCTTGTAATGCGTGTTTTTCCATTTGATCCAATACTTGCTGAGCGTCGGGATGATGCCTTCGGGCAGCAGGAGGATAATGACCAGGAACATAACGCCATAAATAATGAGGTAATAGCCATTTTGGCTGAATTTCATCGTGAAATAGTACTGGGTGGGCTCTAAAATTAAAGCCCCCAGGATTGGGCCCGCCAGAGTACCCAGCCCGCCCAGGAAACCCATCAAAGCCAGAGCCAGGTCGAAGAGCGGGTCAAACGCAAAGGCTGGGAAAATCGACTCAGCGAAGTAAGCATGCAGACCGCCTACCATCCCTACGATGAGGGCAGATAGCACAAAAGCCGTCAGTTTGGACAGGCCTGTCTTCACCCCCAATCCCAGGGCCCGATCCTCGTCGTCGCGGATTGCCAATAGCCCAAGCCCATATTTGGAGTTGCGGATCCACCACGAGAGGCCCAGGGCAAATAAGAGCAAGACCACTGCGACATAGTAGAAAGGCATATTGAAGAAATTTCCGCTCCAATTCGATGGAATAGGCAGGCTCAATCCGGTCGAGCCGCGGGTGATTGAGCGCAGATTAAACGCCATCAACTGCATGATGAAGAATATGGCAATCGTAATCACCACGAAAGTATGCTTGCGCGTGCGCAGCGAGATCCAGCCGAGCGGGACTGCGAACCCAGCCGCGATCAGTCCTACTAAAGGCAAAAGCAGGAAAGGCAGGTAACCGGCCGGGACGCGCCAATACTGGCATAGCAACGCCATGGCGTAGGAGCCAATACCAAAATATGCCGCATGGCCCAGCGCAATGTACCCCGTGTAACCCGAAAAAATATTCCATCCTGTCGTCGCGGTTGCATAAAACACGGTCAAGCACGCGATGGTAGTGATTGCTGGGTTCGGAAACACCTGCGGGAAGGCGATCAGGACAGCCAGCAGGAGGATCAGCCCGACGAATTTGGCTATTCTCATTGCTTCCTTCCTTCGAGCTGCCCAAGCAGGCCCTGCGGGCGAACCAGCATAATCACAACCAGGAGGATAAAGAAAACCGTGCTGGCCCATACCGGAGACCATAAGACTGCGGTTACATCTTCGATCACCAGCATGCCTATGGAAGCGATAAAAGCGCCTCTCAGGCTTCCCATGCCTCCGAGGATAATAATGACGAGCAGGCGCGAGATCAGATCGTAAAGGCTGCCTGGGTTGAACGCCAATGTGGCTCCATAAGCCATCCCACCCGCCGCGGCGAGCGCCACGCCGATACCAAAAGTGATTGCCGAGACTTTCTCTACATTGATGCCGATGAGCTCGGCTGCAGTACGGTTTTGCATGGAGGCGCGCAGGCTATAGCCGAATTTCGTACGATATAAAAGTACATACAGCCCCGCCAACAGGATGATGCTGAGAACAAAGCTGAAGACATGGATGTAGGCAAGATAAAAACCACCGATTTGAAATGAAGAGTCGATATACCATCCGTGTAGCTGCACGATGTTGTTCGAGAAGATCAATCCCAGGCATCCTTCAATGATCAAAGCAATTGCAAAAGTGACCAGGATTGAGAGGGTGGTGCGGTCTCGCTTGAGAGGTCGGATGAATGCCCATTCGAGCAGGACGCCAAAGATAAACATGACCGGCATGGTGATGAGCAATCCCACGAAAAGGTCAATGTGGTATTTATCCTGCAAAACATAACTGAGATATGCTCCCAGGATGACAAGCGCTCCTTGCCCTACGTTGATGATATCCATCACGCCAAAGATCAGCGTCAGTCCGGAGGCCATTAAGGCATAGATACCACCTGTCAGTAATCCTATGATGACGGCATCCACCACTAGTCCCATGGTTTAACTCCAAATGAAAAAATCGTCGGGGCGACCGAACAGGTCGCCCCTTTTATTATCGGGAATAGGAATCAAGTTATTGCCACGGTTGCTTAGGAAATTCCGGTTGCGCTACTGCGGCAGAAGCTGGATAAACGGGGATGTATTTTCCTCCCTGCCACTGGAACAGGAACGCCACCGCTGAGATATTCTCGCCAACGTCGTCAAATTTCACCGGTCCTTGCACGCTGGTGTAAGTATTGCCAGAATGCAATTCGGCGATGATCTTGGCATTGTCAAGGCTGTGAATTTTCTCGACAACCTGCTGCACGACCTGCCCTACCGAGTACCCTTCGGACACGTCGCCGTTGATCCCATCGGCTGTGCCACCGTACTTGGCAATATATGCCTTTACGAAATCGGCATTACCAGGATTGTTGGCGCTTGCATACCAACCATTTGCAACCATGATGCCTTCGGCATTGCCGGCCCCGCCGATGGACTTGAGGAAATTATCGCCCAGGTCTGGCCCATTCGTAGCAATCATCGCCTGTGGATTATAGTGCTGCTGTTTGAACCTCTGCATGAAGGCGGTGAGATCGGGAAGGAATGTGCCTGCAATGACCACCTGCGCCTTGGACGCAATGATCTTATCCACAATCGGGTTGTAGTCGGTGGTTTCAGCCGGGTAGACCTGGTAGGAAACGGTCTTGACCCCGCCCTTTTCCAATAACTCTTTGGCGCGATCTACCTGTGGTTGGGTAAAGGGATCGTCCTCCGTCGCATAGGCGGCTGTTGTTGGCCGCTTGTCAGCGGGCAAGCCAAGGATATACTGTGTGAAGCTATCCAGGTTCGTGACAATCGGCAGGGATACGTCAAAGACATTTTTCAGGCCTCGGTTAAAGACGGAGGGGGCGCCACCTGCTCCCTCTACCATAGCATAGCCATAGCGGTCGGCGACGACCGAGGCCGGCTTTGTCAGCAGCGATGAAAATGGGCCAAATACCAGGTCAACTTTGTCGACCGTGATCAGTTTCTGATAATTGACCTGCACCTGATCGGGGCTGCTGGCATCTGAAAGGATATCCAGCTCAACCTGGCGACCTAGCAATCCGCCGTTTTTGTTAACCTCGTCAGCCCACATCTGGTACCCCTGTTGAAAAGCCTGGCCATCGGCGGAGAAATCGCCGGATAGCGAAAGCGAGATACCTATTTTTATAGGGGGCAGAGTGGTCGCTGTGGGGGCCACTGTGGGCGGCGCCGATGTATCCGTCGCAGCCGGCGCGGCAGAAGTAGGAGCCATGACCTCAGTAGGGGCTGCGGCTGGGGCTGAAGTAGTAGCCGGTGCGGTGGTAGTGGAGGCGGGACCACAGGCGCTTGCAATCAGCATGATCGTGACTGTTACCAAATAAAACACCATTCGCTTATTCATCTTTCTCTCCTTCTTAGCTTAAACATTTTCACCACGGGAATTCCAATTCTCGCGGAACACCCCAACTATGTGTGAGCATATCATCTTGAATTGAAGGTCAAGAGTTTCAATTCGCTCATCTCTTCGATGGCGTAACGCAGGCCCTCACGGCCTGTCCCAGATTGTTTAACGCCACCATAAGGCATGTGGTCGATGCGGAATGTAGGTACATCATTGATCATGAGACCCCCTACATTGATGTCGTTGAAGGCGGCCTGGACCACGTTTAAATCATTGGAAAATAGCCCTGCTTGAAGGCCGAAGTCGCTGTCATCCACGGCCGCGATCGCTTCTCGCACATCGCTATAGCGATACAGGCCGACGATCGGTGCAAACACCTCCTGGCAGCTCACCCGCATGGTTGGCTGGATCCCGGAAAGCACCGTCGGCTGCCACAGGTTGTCTTTCCGTTCTCCCCCGATCAGGATCTGCGCGCCGCCCTGCCTGGCCTCACCCACCCAGGTTTCGACGCGTTCCGCAGCGCCGCGGTCTATCATCGGCCCGACATCAGTTGTTTCGTTCAATGGATCGCCGACTTTAAGCAGCCTCACCCGCGGGATAAAATTGTCGACAAATGCATCGTAAATATCCGTATGGACATAAACGCGCTGTACCGAGATGCAAGACTGCCCGGCATACGAGAACCCCCCCCAGGTCACTCGCTCGGCAGCGTAACTCAGATCGGCATCGCGGTGAATAATGACGCCCGCATTGCCGCCAAGCTCCAATGTCACGCGCTTGTGACCGGCGCGGCGCTTAAGCTCCCATCCGACAGCTGGGCTGCCGGTAAACGTCAGCAGGCGGATGCGCTCATCTTCCACAAGCGCAGCGGCGTTCTGGGTAGTGCTGGGCACGACGCTAACCGCTCCTTCGGGCCAGCCGGATTCGAGGATGACCTCGCCCAACTTCAAGGCGCTCACCGGCGTCTGGCTTGCCGGGCGGATGATGATAGGGTCACCAGCCGCCAATGCCGGCGCAACTTTATGAGCAACCAAGTTGAGTGGGAAGTTGAAAGGGGTTATACCCACAATGGGGCCGAGCGGTACATGGCGGATATGGGCTTCACGTCCCTCACTCCCCGGCAGCCAATCCAGCGGCATGATCTCGCCATAGATGCGCTTTGATTCCTCGGCTGCGACTTTGAAGGTGAAAATCGCCCGATCTACCTCAGCGCGGGCGGTCCTGATTGGTTTGCCCGCTTCGAGGACAATCGTTTGAGCGAAATCGTCGCGCCGCGCGGCAATGCCAGCGCTGATTTTTTCGAGCACCTCGGAGCGTTTCCAGGATGGGAGCTTGCGCGTATCTTCAAAGGTGGCTGCCGCGGCGGTGATGGCTCGTTCGATCTGTTCTGAGCCAGCGCGATGGACCAGGGCAACCAGCGCTTCATCGTATGGACTGCGTATTTCGATCACATCGCCGGATTTTTGCCATTGCCCGCCGACCAGACTGCTGTACTCTCCCAATTTGGGAGTTGCCAACCCATCATTCGCTGCACGAGTAACAGCGGCTGTGCGGAGACGTTCGGGTGTCGTCATACCAATAATCTCCAAGGGTCTTCAATCAAGTTGGCAAGGTCATCCATAAACTGTGCTGCCCGTGCACCGTCGACCACGCGATGGTCGCATGAAACTGTGAGCACCATCATCGGCCTCACGGCTGGCTGACCGTTCACCGGCACCACGCGGTCGGCGATGCGGCCGACTGCCAGGATCGCCGCCTGCGGCGTGTTGATGATGGCGTGGAAAGCATCCACGTTGTACATGCCAAGGTTTGTAAGCGTGATGGTCCCGCCCGAGATGTCTTCAGGACGAAGTTTGCGCTTTTGGGCTCGCTCAATCAGGTCATGGCGCTTTGCAGCGATCTCGCTGAGAGAGGCTCTATCAGCATGCTGGATCACAGGCACAATAAGGCCATCCTCAACGGCAGCCGCGATGCCTACGTTGATTTCTTGGTTTAATTGAATCCCGCCTCCAGCCCCGCTAACAGCCCAGGCTGCGTTCAGCCGTGGGTGGTCCTGCAGGGCAGTCCCAAGCAGCTTGACGATCAGATCGGTATAGGTCAGCTTGATGCCGGTGCGATTTTCCACCGCTGGCATGCTATGTTGCCGCCACTCGACCAGATTGCTGGAATCCACCTCGCGCACAAGATAAAAATGCGGCACGGTTGTCCAGCTTTCCGTCATCCGTTCTGCCATCAGGCGCCAAACAGTGCCGGGAGTCTCTACCTGGCTGGTTGAGTCGCCAATCTCCGTCACTGCCAGCACGTCCTCGGCCTGGACAGCCCCATCTGGTCCCGAACCGGCTAAGGTCGCAAGCTCAATGCCTCGCTCTGAGGCCAGCCTGCGGGCTTTCGGCGAAGCCGGAGCCAGATGCGAACCTGCTTTCTTTCCCGCCTGGAAGGTCTCAGTCCTGGCTTCCGGTAGCCCTGGCTCACGGATGTAATCCAGGACATCGTCCTTTTCGATGCGTTTGCCGCTGTGTTTCACCGATTCGAGGTCAATTCCGTGCTCTTCGGCAATTCTGCGGGCCAGGGGGGAGACCCCCGGAAGGCTGGTTTTTTGGGGGGTGGCTGGATGGTTCCCGCCTTCATTACGGACGGGGTCAATTGCCTGCCCAGTTATTGGAGAGCTGCTCGTTTCAGATGAGGGTGGGGTTTCACCAGGCGCCAGGATCCAGGCGATTGTCCGGCCGACCGGGACGACCTCTCCCTCTTTGGCGATCACGCCGCTCAGGATGCCAGAGGCTGACGCTTCGATCTCCACGGTAACTTTATCCGTCTCAATCTCCATAATCGGTTCGCCCTTGGCGACGGTTTCGCCGTCATGCTTGAGCCAGTGCACGAGGGTGCCCACTTCTTGTGCCATCCCGAGAGCTGGCATGATCACACCGGTTGCCATCTAGCCTCTCACTGCCTCTACCAGATCGACAACGCGCTCACTCATTACTGGCTCGTGGGTGCGCGTGGTTGGGAGGGGGCCGGTTGCGGTGTAGTAGTGGTGTCCGGCGACCATCAGATCATTCGCAGGGAAACGTGTAATAATTTCATGGCCTGTCTCTGTCACGACGATTTCTTCTTCGATGCGGGCCGCGCTCCAGCCATCCGTGGAGGGCCAGTACGTTTCAAGCGCAAACACCATGCCTGGCTTGATTTCACCTGGATGGTCAAGCGAGACGAGGCGACTGATGACTGGTTTTTCCCAGATTGCCAGTCCGACGCCATGTCCATATTGCAGACCGAACGCGGCTTCTTCATTCGGAAACCCGAACTCGGTCGCCTTGGGCCACAAAGAGGCAATCTCGCCGGTCGTTCGGCCAGGCCGGACGAGCTCAATCGCCGCGTCGAGGTACTCGCGGCAGCGTTTGTATGCATCCACCATGGCATTTGAACCGTAGCCAATCACAAACGTTCGATAGTAACAGGTGCGATAGCCCATGTAGGATTGCAGAACATCGTAATACACCGGATCGCCAGGGCGCAGCATGCGGTCCGAGAAAACATGCGGGTGAGGATTACAGCGCTCGCCTGAAATCGCGTTCACCGCTTCGACATACTCTGAGCCCAGGTCGTATAAAACCTTGGAAACCAGGCCAACCGCTTCATTTTCTCGCATGCCCGGTTTCATCGTCCGATAAAGCTCATCATAGGCTGCATCCACCTGCGCGGCGGCGTGGGTCAGCAAGGAGATTTCGTCCTCGGTTTTGATGACCCGCGCTTCGGACATTAATTGCTGTCCATCGACAATTCTCAACCCTTCTTTTTGCAGCGCAAACAAGATGGGCACTTCGGCAATGTCAACGCCGAGCGGTTCTTTATCCAGCCCGCGTTGTTCGAGCTCGATTTTGATCTTCCGGGCGACATCTTCAGCGCGGCCCATTTCTGGCGACATCGCGCCGCGCAAAAGGGAAATGCCCGCCCGCGAACGCCCTTCACCAAGCCAGGGCGCGTAAAGCTGGTGGTGTTTTGCCGCTGAGCCGAAATCCCAGAGGATCGGATCGTCATCTTGTGGGAGCAGGGTGAAGCGATTGGCCTTGTCCTGCGCCCAAGTGCCGATATGTGTCGCAGTCAGATACCGCACGTTGTTCATGTCGAAGCAGAGCAGAGCACCCATCTCCGATTGCTTCAGCAGCGTGCTGGCCCGGCTCAGGCGTTCATGGCGCAACCGGTCAAAATCGATGCGCTGTTCCCAGTCAACCGCCATTGTTCCGTAGGATTTAATCGCCATATCAGTTTCTCCCGCAAAGTGATCTTGCCATTTGATAAACCGCTTCCTCAGTCGGCACCGTCAGGTCCTCCAATACCGGGGAAAAAGGAATCGGAACGTCCATCGCGCCCATGCGCTTTACAGGTGCATCCAAATAATAAAAAGCGCCGTCAGCGATCACAGAGGCAATTTCGGCGGTGACGCCATAGCCCTGGTAACCTTCATCCACGACAATTGCCCGGGATGTCTTCTTTGCCGAATCGATCAAAGTTTGCCTGTCAAGCGGGGTGGTTGTCCGTGGGTCAATGACTTCAGCATCGATGCCGATTTCGTTAAGCATCTCCGCGGCACCGAGGGCAACCTGGACCATCGAGCTTGTGGCTACCAGCGTGATGTCTTTTCCAGCGCGTTTGATATCTGCAAGGCCAAAAGGAACCGTATAATCGGTAGCAGGCACTGGACCCTTCAGCTTGTACATCATCTTATCTTCGAAAAAGACGACCGGATTGTTATTGCGGATGGCGGTCTTCAACAGTCCCTTAGCGTCGTATGGTGTAGAAGGGATCGCCACCAACAAGCCGGGCACATGGCTCACCCAGGCGTGCAAGCTTTGCGAATGTTGTGCCGCAGAACGGCGTGTTGCGCCGAGCGTTGTCCGGAAAACAATCGGCACCTTCATTTTTCCACCCGACATATAGTGCACTTTAGCCGCTTGGTTCGCAATCTGGTCCATCGCCAGGCCAATAAAATCGCCGAACATGATGTCTACAACCGGGCGCATGCCCGTCATCGCCGCTCCAATCCCGACACCCGAAAAGCCGGATTCAGAGATGGGGGAATCGATCACACGGTCTTTGCCAAATTCTTCCACGAGCCCCGATAGGACTTTGAACGGTGTGCCAGCCTCGGCCACATCCTCGCCAATAATAAACACCTGCGGGTCGCGCCGCATTTCCTCAAACAACGCCTCGCGGATGGCTTCAGCGTAGGTAATCTCTCGCTCAGACTGCGAAAACATCTTGAGTGACCTCGCTTTTATCCGGGTAAGGTGCATTGATCGCGAACTGCACACCTGCTTCTACTTCCGCCAGGACTTCTGCCTGGATATGGTCGAGAACAGCTTGATCAGAAAGCTTTTGTCCGATTAGCCTTTCCGCCAGGATCTTAAGCGGATCGCGCTTTGTCATCCACTCCTTTTCTTCTCTTTTAGGACGATAATATTCGCGATTAATGTCACCGACATGGTGCCCGTAATAACGGTATGTTTTACACTCCAGGAAAGCTGGACCTTCGCCGCGTCTGGCGCGATCAACCAATTTCTGCGTCGTCGCATAGACCTGTTGTACGTCCTGACCGTCGATTGTCTCCGTATAGATACCAAATGCGCGCGCGCGTTCGGTAATTTCGCCTGCGAGCATTTCGGAATAGTATGTGTACTCGCCGTATAAATTGTTCTCACAGACGTAAATGACAGGTAACTTCCATAGGCTCGCCATATTCATTACCTCGTAGAGCAGGCCCTGTCCCAATGCGCCCTCTCCGAAAAAGCAGACCGCCACCTGGTCGCTGCCTCTCATTTTTGCTGAAAAGGCTGCTCCGGTTGCGATCCCCATGCTTCCACCGACAATCGCGTTGGCGCCAAGGTTGCCGGAGGCAGGGTCAGCGATGTGCATCGAGCCGCCCTTGCCGCGACAGAACCCCGCTTCTTTCCCGAGCAGCTCGGCAAACATCTTGTCGATGGCTGCCCCTTTCGCCAGGCAGTGGCCATGGCCGCGATGCGTGCTGGTGATGAAATCGTCACGCCGTAAGGCTTCACAGACCCCCACTGCGATCGCCTCTTGCCCTGAATATAAATGTGCAAGGCCGGGCATATAAGCTTTCATGTAAAGCTCGTTTACCTTTTCTTCGAACATGCGGATCTTAGCCATTTGTTCGTAAGCATGCAACCAGTGCTCCACATCGGTCGACCTATCTTGGGGCGTTACAGCGATATCTGCTTTTCCTTTCATTTCTTTACTCCCGATAAATTTGCCAGAACCTGGAACAGGATCGCAAAATCCCATTCTTCCAGCCCCAGGCCGCGGGCGGCTGTCAGAAATTCGTTGGCAACCGCAGTGGTTGGCAAGGGTACGTGCATCTGGCGGCCCAATTCGAGGGCAAGGTTCATATCCTTCTGCATCATATTGACATTGAACCAGGCTTCTTCGGGCATCTGCAACACGAACGGCCCGCGATATTTCACCATTGGAGATGCAATCACACTGTTCACCAGCACATCCACGGCAACTTCGCGCTTGATGCCGCTCTTCTCGGCCAGCAATATCCCTTCGCTGAATGCCAGCATTTGCACGGCCAGGCTGAGGTTGGTAGCGATCTTCATGGTGACTGCTAGGCCATTTCCCCCTACATAGGTCACCTTAGGCCCGATATCCAGCAGGATGGCTTTGACTCGATCGAACGCTTCCGAGTCGCCGCCTACCATGATGGACAATTTGCCTTCTTCCAGGGTGATTACACTGCCGGAAACCGGTGCGTCGAGCATGCGCGCCCCCCGGGCGGCGACTTTCGTCGCCAGCTCCTGGCTAGTCGCTGGGCTGACCGTACTCATATCGATGTAGACCTGACCCGGTTTCAATCCTGCCAGGACCCCTAGCGGTCCCTCCACGACAGCCTTTAACGCCGCGGTGTTCGTCACCATACTGAAAATCACATCTGCAGTTTCGGCCACCTGTCGCGGTGACTCGCCCCACTCCATCCCACTATCGAGCAGCCACTGAGCTTTAGACTTCGTACGGTTGTAGCCAGTGACCGTGTGTCCAGCTCCCAGGAGCCGTTTAACCATGCGGCTGCCCATCACTCCCAGTCCGATAAACCCAAGATTAGCCAAAATTAGCCCCCAGTTTTATATTCTTTATCTCGATCCGATATTTCAGTATCTTCGCGCACCTGGCGGAGATGGGCGCGCATTGTTTCACGGGCGACAGATGGATCCCGGCGTTTAATCGCCTTGAGGATACGCTTGTGGTGGTACTGGCCGCGTCGAGCCCCATCGCCGGTGCGGAAGATACGCATGCGATGTTCGCGTAACAAATCAACGATGGAATCGATCAAGGCGGGGATTAACATGTTTTGTGAGGCTTCTGCGATGGCGAGGTGAAAGTCGAGGTCGGCCTCGATAAAGCTCTCAGCATCAGCCAGGGACGCATCCATGACCGCTACGGCTTCCTGCATGGCGACGATCTGCTCTTCATTTGCACGAGCCGCAGCGAGGGCTGCAATTTCTGGCTCGAAGATCTCGCGTACCTCGACCAGGTCCTGGGTTCCTTCAGCCTGGCCGATTTTCATCATCATGCGAAGAGAATCTCGCACAGCCTGGGAGGTGTCATTGATGATAAAGGTGCCCCGGCCAGGTCGGACTTGGGTGAATCCTTTCTCGCTGAGGGCTCTAACTGCTTCGCGCACTGCTGTCCGGCTGACGCGAAATTGTTCGGCTAATTCCCGCTCTGCCGGGAGTTGATCGCCTACTTTAAGTTCTCCGTCCATGATCCGCCGTTGAATCTGTTCAACGATTTTCTCGTACAGCCGTTCGGATTGAATTGCTTCGTATTCCTGGCTCACCATATACACTCCGGAGGAATTAGCTGGTCGGGTGGTATAACCACCCAGCCAGTATACCATACAAATTAGGTCTATTTACTTCTATTAAATGAGCGTTTTCTTAATTTTGGTTTTGGCGCGAGGATTCTTGAAACGAATTAATCCCGGTGAGCCCCTGGTGCCCCTATAGATCCCTGATGCTGCGTTGGGGCATGAAGATTGTTGGTTTTGTCGCTTAATTTATATTATAATAATAATAGAAAACAGGAGTTTGACCATGTCTACACTGGCTGATGTCTTAGATACTATGACGGTGGAAGGCACGCTCTACGAGCGCCTGCCCGATAACGCCGTGCGTTGTTACGCTTGTGGGCACCGTTGCCTGATCCGCGAGGGGCGGCGCGGCATCTGCCAGGTACGTTTCAACCAGGGAGGGACGTTGCGCGTACCATGGGGCTACGTGGCCGCATTGCAGGCTGATCCCATTGAGAAGAAGCCTTTCTTCCACATCCAACCCGGCAGCGACGCGCTGACCTTCGGCATGCTGGGCTGCGATTTCCATTGCTCTTATTGTCAAAATTGGCTGACTTCACAGGCGCTGCGCGACCCGTCTTCCGACGTTTCGATCAGCTATGTTCGCCGTGTCACACCCGATCAGATGGTGGAGTATGCCCACCGGAGCGGGGCTAAGGTGATCGCTTCCTCATACAACGAGCCCCTGATCACCTCGGAGTGGGCAGTGGGCATCTTCCAGAAAGCCCAGGCAGCCGGCTTGCAATGTGTCTATATCTCCAATGGCAATATCACGCCGGAGGTGCTGAAGTATGTGCGCCCTTACCTGGTGGGCTACAAGATTGATCTGAAGACCATGCAAGACAAACACTACCGGCAACTGGGTGGTGTGCTCGATCACGTGCTGGAGGGCATACGTCTGGCGCACTCTTTAGGCTTGTGGGTGGAGGTGGTCACACTGGTGGTGCCCGGCTTCAATGACAGCAATGAAGAGCTCATGGATGCTGCGCAGTTCATCCGTTCGGTATCGCCAGATATCCCCTGGCACGTCACTGGTTTCCACCCCGATTACAAGATGACCGAGCCGCCGTCCACATCGGTGCGCACGCTGCTGCGAGCGGCAGATATTGGCGTGGAGGCAGGGCTGAACTTTGTCTACGCTGGCAACCTGCCTGGCTACGTGGACGATTACGAGAACACCTATTGCCCGAAATGCAAGACGCTGTTGATCAAGCGCTCCGGCTATATCATCCAGGAGTACCACCTGACGGCGCAGGGGACCTGTCCAAAGTGCGGCACAGCAGCCCCGGGGGTGTGGTCAGAGCACCCTGAGCAGGTGAACCTCGGTGGATGGGGCATGCCTCGACCGATCGCCTGACATAGGAAGTTCCGGAAATGAGGGTTATGCGGGCGCAAAGCGCCCGCATAACCCTCATTTCCGGTTTCTCTCCCCTCCCCCTTTTTGAGGCCATGTTACAATTTCATCGCTCGACCGGGTCAGGCGATGGCAAATAAACGCGATTTCACTTTTCGTGCGCTCCTCCTGGCGGGGGTCTTGCTGCAAGGGGCAACCCTGTTGTTCGGCGCGTTGCGGGATATGAAGGGGGTGCTCGATACGCTGGGGCGGCCGGCACTATGGCGCAGTGCCTATTTAAACCAGGGTAAGAAATTCGCCGACTACGTGCTATTCCTCGACGAGAACATACCCTCGGGGAGCCGGGTGGTGTTGCCGCCTGTTGACCAGGGTCCCAAGGCACTGGGGACCACCTCAGCCATGCAGTTCTTCCTGGCCCCACGCCAGGTGATTAACTGCCCCGATCTGGCCTGCGCAGAGAATCTTTCCCCTGAAAACACTACTGTCCTGGTCGTGGAAGAATTTCCTGGGGACCAGGCAGCTCAGAAATTCGGGCAACGTCTTATGTTTGATAAGCGCTGGGGATTGCTCCAGCCCCCAGGTGCTGTCATCGCAGGCGAGCCTGTTGCGCGTGGGTTTTCTCGGGCCGCGGACATCCTGCTGGCGGGGCTATGGCCGATCCTATGGATGAGCGCGCTGGCGGCTGCCGGCTCCCTGACCGTGAAATGGCTCGCCCCGGACCTGCCTACGCCGATCCTATTGGGGTTGGGTTACGGCCTGGGCTTGAGTGAGCTGACAGCCGGGATGTGCCTGGCCTGGCTGGTCGGGATGCCATTGGATGGAACGACCGTCCTGTGGACGAGCGGACTAATAGGAATTGCCTCGATTGCGTTGTACTTGTACCAGCGGGGAAAACCAACTTTTCTCTTACGTGGAGTGGTTGTGGGCGTTCCTATAGATCTCTGGCAGGTTGTCCTCTGCCTTCTGGCAGGGCTGGCGGCGATCATCTCCGTTGGGAAGGGATATTACTCGAGCGACGAAATCCTGCTGTGGGGAGCCAAAGGTTTCGGCATTGCCGCGACCGGCTCGTTGGCGAACATCCAGGGCTGGGGTACGAACACGGTTATCTACCCGCTCCACATCCCCTTATTGATTG
>Ga0153916_10001886_pt1 | contig 15266 bp, 13 predicted proteins | sample Opewatmetagenome_FD_109642 | JGI IMG/M metagenome (GOLD analysis project Ga0153916, IMG submission 109642) | Freshwater wetland microbial communities from Ohio, USA - Open water 3 Core 3 Depth 4 metaG | ecosystem: Environmental > Aquatic > Freshwater > Wetlands | place: USA: Ohio, Lake Erie...
TGGTCGGGGCGCCGAGATTTGAACTCGGGACCTCACGGACCCGAACCGTGCGCTCTAGCCGGGCTGAGCCACGCCCCGAATGGGATGGATTATAATCTAGCCAACCAGCTTTGGCAAGGACCGGGGGTGACAGCTATCATTATGAGAATAAATCTAGAGATTATTAATTGAGATATACAGATTTATGAGAAAACTGATATCATCTACCAGTTTTAATCTATATTGGTATCAATAACCAGGAGGCAATCTGTGAGTGACAACGATAAAAAAGTACGCGTAGCGATTATTGGTGTTGGTAATTGCGCTTCTTCTTTAGTCCAGGGGGTGCACTTTTATCGAGAAGCTAAAGAAGATGAAAAAATTCCAGGGATTATGCATGTGAATCTAGGTGGATATCATATCCGGGACATCGAGTTTACGGCAGCATTCGACGTGGTAGATACCAAAGTAGGGAAGGATTTATCTGAAGCGATTTACGCCTACCCGAACAATACCTATAAATTTGTGGATGTTCCGAAATTAAATGTGCCAGTATCCAGGGGGATGACCCATGATGGTTTAGGGAAATACCTCTCCCAGATCTTGAAGAAAGCACCCGGACCAACTGCAGATATTATCAACATCCTAAAAGAAACCAAAACTGATGTGGTCATCAACTATCTGCCTGTCGGATCAGAAATGGCAACGAAATGGTATGTTGAACAAATATTAGATGCCGGGTGTGCGTTGGTAAATGCCATACCGGTATTTATCTCCAGCTCTGAATACTGGTCGAAGCGATTCCGGGAGCGAAATCTACCAATCATCGGTGATGATATCAAAAGCCAGGTGGGAGCGACCATTTTACATCGCGTATTGACGAGTTTATTTGTGGATCGAGGGGTCAAGGTTGATCGGACTTATCAATTGAATTTTGGTGGTAATACTGATTTCTTAAATATGCTTGAGCGAGAGCGTCTTGAATCGAAGAAGATATCAAAAACTGGTGCCGTAACCAGTATGCTTCCCTATACACTCCCTGATACTGATATTCATGTTGGTCCGAGTGATTACGTCCCATGGCTGACCGACCGTAAATGGTGTTATATCAGGATGGAAGGAACAACATTTGGCAATGTTCCGCTTAATCTTGAGGCGAAGCTTGAGGTTTGGGATTCTCCTAATTCGGCGGGAGTGGTTATTGATGCGGTTCGATGTGCCAAGCTAGCTTTGGATCGATCCATCGCAGGTCCACTGATCGGCCCTTCTTCTTATTTTATGAAGACGCCACCCAAGCAATTTAAAGATGATGTAGCGCGTGAGATGACCGAAGCGTATATCCGTGGTGCTGAGTAGGCATGGTATAATTTGCACGCTCAAACAGGAAGTAGTTTTATCCATCGGTAAACTAGTAGGAGTATATTTATGTCTGGACATTCACATTGGGCTACGATTCGGCGCAAGAAAGGTGCCGCCGATGCCAAACGTGGTCAGGTATTCACCCGCCTTGCACGCGAAATAGCAATGGCAGCTCGAGCAGGGGGCGGTGATCCTAGCACAAATGTCGGTCTAGAACTCGCAATTGCGAGAGCACGGGCACAAAATATGCCTAAAGATAATATCGAACGCGCCATTAAACGCGGAACGGGGGAGAGCAGGGAAGGTGGCGAGCTTGAACAGGTATATTATGAAGGATATGCTAATCATGGGATTGCATTAATGATTGAGGTAGTCACAGACAACCGCAATCGAGCCGTGGCTGAGATTCGCCATGCGCTAACACGTAATGGTGGCACCATGGCTGAAGCTGGTTCAGTTGGATGGCAATTCAATCGGTCTGCTTACTTCTCGTTCCCAGCAGGAGGCGTCGATCAAAATAGTGTTTTTGAGCTAGCCGTTGAAGCCGGGGCTGATGACGTCATTTTTGATAAAAACACAATTGAGATCATCGGTCCTGTAGAATCATTCAAAGCCATTTCGGATAGCTTATCAACAGCAAAAATTCAGCCAGAAGATGCTGGATTACGGCTAATCCCCAAGAACGAAATCGAATTAGACCCCAATGCAACAGTCCAGGTGATGCGCACGATCGAGATACTCGAAGATCTTGATGACGTGCAGGAAGTATTTTCGAATCTTACGATTACAGATGAAGCAATTGCCAAGCTGGAGGAAGCTTAACCTATAAGGCTAGGATGATCACCTTAGGGATAGATCCCGGGACTGCGATTACTGGTTATGGGATTATTGATGAAGAGCAGGATGGATATCTCAAAGTAATGGACTTTGGGGTTATCCGAACCAGTGCAGACCTATCTCAAGCTGAACGATTAGTTCATCTTTACAAACGAATAAAGGAACTCATCCTCCTCCACCATCCTGAAATGGGAGCGGTGGAGAAGTTGTTTTTTGAGAGAAATGTCAGGACAGCCTTGCATGTAGGACAGGCAAGAGGGGTGGCATTGCTTGCGATGGCAGAGTCAAATTTGCAAATCGGTGAATATACACCGTTGGAAGTCAAGCAGGCAGTGGTGGGATACGGAGGGGCAGATAAGAATCAGGTACAGCAAATGGTGAGAACGATCCTGGGATTGGAAACCGTCCCGCATCCCGACGATGCAGCGGATGCCCTGGCAGTTGCAATATGTCATATTCATAGCGCAAAAATGCGCGATTTATACATCGAAAATGAGTGATAAGAACGGAGCAATCCTTGTAAGCAATATGCCCACGATTGAATTATTTTCCACATCGCTTTGGAAAGATTATGAATTATTGGATACTGGAAATAGCCTTAAGTTGGAACGTTTTGGACCATACCGATTTATCCGACCAGAACACCAGGCGGTATGGAAACCGGCATTGCCTATGAAAGCATGGGAGGATGCGGATGCAGTATTCCAACCTACCAATGATGAGAGTGGTGGAAAATGGCAATATAAAAGGCAAATTGAACCAAAATGGGAAATGCATTACCGGGATTTATCATTCATGGCTCGAACGAGCAATTCCAGGCATTTGGGTGTGTTCCCAGAACAAGCGACCCATTGGGACTGGATCAGTGAGCTAGTATCGGAGTATCCCAAACCAGTAAATGTGCTGAATTTATTTGGATACACGGGAATCGCTTCGCTGGCAGCTATTAAAGCTGGTGCAAATGTTACCCATTTGGATGCCTCTAAAAAAACAGTTATGTATGCGAAAGAAAACCAGCTTTGCTCTGGTTTGGGTGAAAAACATATTCGTTGGATTATCGATGATGCTTTGAAGTTTGTCATGCGCGAGAGTCGTCGCGGTGTTCATTACGAGGGAATTATCATGGATCCACCAAAATTTGGTCGAGGTCCTAAAGGAGAAGTGTGGGAATTCTTCAAGATGCTGCCATATTTGCTTCAAGAAATCAGACCGGTATTAGCCTCAAGACCATTGTTTCTGGTCATTACTGCCTATGCGATTAGGGCTTCAGCACTCTCCCTGCACTTTTCTATCCAGGAGATGATGGGTAATTTTAAAGGAACATTATCATCAGGCGAACTTGTGATCTATGAAAAAAGTGCTGGTAGAATTCTATCTATGGCAATAACTACCCGTTGGTCTTCTTGATAAAGGATTGGACCAGGTAATTAGGAGGATATAAATGATTTCCATTCTTCACGGGAACGTCATTTCACAAGAGACTGATGGCATTATTGTAGATGTCAACGGTGTAGGATTTCATGTAATGGTTCCTAACTATTTAAGGGATCGCTTGCAACCTGGAGAGTCCATATATTTATATACAAGAATGATTGTGCGAGAGGATGCCTGGCTCTTGTGTGGATTCGAGACCAAAGAGGGGCGGGAAGTATTTGATCTATTGTTAAGTGTCAATGGAATTGGCCCGCGTCTGGCGATGAGCATCCTTTCGACTCTTACTCCAGATACTATTCGCCGCGCAGTATTCAATGAGCAAGCGGAAGTATTCAGTCGTGTTCCAGGAATTGGTAATAAGACTGCTCAAAAAATAGTTCTACATCTACAGGATCGACTACCATCTGGTGAAGGTTTAGCTTCACTTTCGAAGATCAGCGATGTAGATACAGAGGTTTTAGCTGCCCTTACTGCTCTTGGTTATAGCCTGGTCGAAGCACAAGCTGCATTACAATACATCCCACGGGATACACCCCAAGAAGCTGAAACGCGATTACGCATAGCGTTGCAATATTTTTCAACACCCTAAAATCCATTAGCTTGCAGTATGTAACATTCAGATTGGGGATATCAAACAACCGATAATTGAGTCGATCGAGAAAATTCTCCTGTATCTTATAGGTAGTGTCGCTCCAAAAAGATCCCTTCATAAATGGGTAATTACTCAATCCATACCAACTACGTCAAGAATAAAATCATTTTGCGTATATCCAAAATTGATGAGAGAAGAGAAATGAGAGATTATATGCTATACTTTTCACATTCTCAAATATGGGAGAACCCCATATTTCCAATAGAGAACTCATCATTGTACAGTTATGGTTGATAATCTTATCTATAAAAAACGGAAGGCGATGGATAAACCTATACGATAATTTTAGTTCACCAAGAATGGTTAAGCATGAAAAAGAAGTGATTTATGAATATTGAAATTAACATCCCAAGTAATTTTATCCACCCTGATCCAATACCAATCATTAAAGTGAAAGGCTCCCATAGGGAAATCGGCCGGCAAATAGGAGAAGGTTTTCGGGAACAAATCCGACACCACTTACAAAATACACGTGAGCTGATCAATACGACCTTTGGCACGCTTGAGCTGGATTGGGATGGAGCAAGAATGCAAGGGCGCAAGTATATCCCATTCGCTCAAGAAAGATATCCAGAGTACGTGGATGAATTGTTTGGTTTATCTGAGGGAGCAAATGTTGATTTTGATGACGTTGGGGTGGTGAATGCTCTTGAAGCTGTGACGATAGATGCATTGCATTTAAGCAAGTGTACCAGTCTGGCATTAAGCGAAACAAATACTGCTGATGGTCATGTCCTGATCGCTCATAATGAAGACTGGATCCCTGAAGATGAACCGGATGTTTACTTAATTCATGCAGAACCGAACGATGACCCACCTTTTCTTGCCATGACTTATGGTGCATTATTACCGAATATTGGGTTCAATGCCTTTGGAATGGCTCAATGTTGTGATTCCGTCTATCCAAATGACAGTCGCATCGGGATTCCACGATTAGTTGTATCACGCGCAGTCTTATCCGCGAAGACCCCTACTGAAGCCATCCGGCAGATTCTCATACCACGCAGGGCAGCAGGTTACACTCATCTGCTTGCCCATGAAAGCGGAGAAATCTATAGTGTGGAAGTTTCTTCCAGGAAATTCGCCATCCTGTCTGCCCAAGATGGATATATGGTGCATACAAATCATTACCTGGATTCCAATATGCAAATGGTCGAATATGAGCCGGATGAGCTAATTTCCACTCGCGTTCGATATTTTCGGGCGGATCGATTATTAAGAGACTCGGATCAGCATACCATCAAATCGGTACAGACCATTCAGCGAGACCATATCAATTTTCCTAATTCCATTTGTAATCATGCTGAAGATGATATGGACCCGCTTGATCGTGAAAAAACTGTGAATTCGATGGTCATCGATCTCACTGCACGAGCAATGCATATTGCCTGGGGTAACCCATGCGTGAACCCCTATCGTACATATTATCTAGATGCGTGATGGTATAATCTTTTTAATGGTCGAAATAGACATGCCATACGCCCCTCGCCAAAAAGACACCAGGAGCTAAAATTGGCATTTAATCCCCTCAATTGGTTATTAGGTTTTTTCTCGTTAGATATTGGTATTGACCTGGGTACCGCAAATACCCTGGTCAATGTGCGCGGGAAAGGTATCGTTATCAATGAACCTTCTTGGGTAGCAATTGATAAACGGACCAGAATCCCCTTAGCCATTGGAGCTGAAGCCAAGGAGATGATGGGGCGAACTCCACCGAATGTGATTGCTATCCGACCTCTTCGAGATGGAGTAATTTCAGAATTTGAAATCACGCAAGCAATGCTTGAATATTTTATCGAGAAAGCCCATCGGCAAAGCATTGTCCCAGTCCCAAGACCAAGAGTGGTAGTTGGAATCCCTTCAGGTGCGACAGAGGTGGAGAAGCGAGCAGTTTATGATGCAGCGATGTCTGCCGGAGCCCGAGAAACGGGTTTAATTGAAGAGCCAATGGCTGCTGCTTTAGGGGCTGGTTTACCAGTCAGTGAAATTCGTGGGAGTATGATCGTCGATATTGGAGGTGGAACATCGGAAGTTGCGGTCATATCCATGGGTGGTATAGTCATCTCACGCTCTTTACGCGTGGCAGGTGATGAGATGGATCTAGATATCGTTCAATATATGCGGAACAAATATAATTTGCTGATCGGTGAGCGTATCGCTGAACAAGCAAAAATCGCGATTGGATCAGCTTCTCATTTGCCAGAGGAAAAAACCGTACTCTTACGTGGAAGAAATTTAGTCACAGGACTACCAGAAAGTGTGGAAGTATCATCGGTGGAAATTCGAGAAGCAATTTCTGTTTCGGTGAACACCATTGTTGAGACAGTTAAAGATGCATTGGACGAAACACCTCCTGAGATCATTGCGGACTTAATGGAGGTTGGTGTGTGCCTGTCTGGGGGCGGTGGCATGTTGCAAGGAATGGATCGAAGATTAAGTGATGAATTAAAAATTCGCGTCTGGCTTGCCGAAGACCCGATGAGTTGTGTCGCCAGGGGTGCTGGATCAGTCCTCGAGGATTATGATCATCTAAATCATTTATTGACGAGCTTGGAGCGCTCTAGCGATGGACGGCACGGTTAGCATGGTTCATAATGGAGCAAGGCTGAATTTCGTACGATAATCCTCGCTCTCCATTAGTTTGTGATCCCGATCCTATGAAATCAAATTCTTCACAATCGATGCGTTTATTCGTATTCCTATTATTAGCCCTAGGAATAATTGGCTTAGCTCTAGGTGGATACCTCACGCCTTTATCTCGAATATTATTTAATCCCATCGTTTCTGCTCAAACCTGGCTTGCAAAGCGCTACCAAGCAGTTCATAGCTTGATCACTCAGCCTGAGGACGTCACCACCTTACGCCAACAAAATTCGGTATTAGAGGCTGAGAACTCTCGCTTACAAGTTCAAATTGTTGAGTTGCAACAACAGGTTACAGAAGCCCAGTTGCTATCGACTTTGGTTGATTATGAACGCAGACACGTCGAAAACCAATTTATCGCTGCTTCTGTGATCGCCCGTGATATCAGTCCATTCATGCATTATGTGATCATTGACCGAGGATCAGATAATGGCCTTCGAAAAGGCATGCCAGTCATTACACAACAAGGTTTGGTTGGGAGTATTGCGGCTGTCACCGCTGGAGCAGCCAGGGTTCAGCTTATCAACGACCCAGGATCAAGTATCAATGTGATCCTGCAACAAACAGATGTAGAAGCGGTACTCAACGGACAAATTACGGGTGAAATTGAATTAAATATGATCAGTCAGAATGCGACCGTCCAACCTGGGGACTTGGTGATGACTTCTGGCTTAGGAGGTAATTATCCTGCAAACATCGTTATCGGACAGGTGGTTACTGTTAGAAATGAAGCCTCTTCACTATTTCAAACTGCAAGTGTTCAACCAGCAGTGGATTTCTCACAACTAGTGATCGTGTTGATCATCACCAACTTCCAATCCATTGATATTTCCCCCTTAATCCCAACCCCAAGCTCACCCTAATTAAAACAGAATGATAAATTTAATTGGCCTAATCCTTTTCGGGATTTTGACCATTATCCAGAGTACAATTATCAGCACAATGCCGTTGCTAAAAGGGACGGCTGATTTAATCCTTTTGTTTGTGGTAGCTTGGGCCCTTCAAGATCGAGTTGATTCTGCGTGGCAATGGTGTTTGATTGGTGGAGTATTTGCGAGTTTATATTCTGCATTACCATTTGGTTCTTTCATTGCTGCATACGTCATATGTGTGGGTATCGCCCGATTGTTGAAACGCCGTATTTGGAAAGCCCCTTTTTTGGCTATGTTAGCTGCTACATTCGTTAGTACTCTCGTTGTTCAACTAATATCTCTGTTTGCCAGGTTAATCATGGGTGTAAGCATTCCATTGACTGACATTCTTAATTTGATCCTCCTGCCAAGCCTTTTATTAAATCTTATACTGGCGATCCCCGTATTTTCGATCATGCACGACATGGCAAGTTGGTTGTACCCAGAAAAGCTTGAAGTATGAAAAGTTCAGCTGCATTGAAAAATATGGTTGCAACATGGCGAATAATTATCTTCGGGATAATATTAATCGCCATATTTTTGATCTATGTAGGTCGTTTATATAACTTACAAGTCTTGCAGTATTCTGATTGGATGGCAAAAGCAAATGAGAACCGGACTCATGAAATAAATCTACCCGCCACTCGTGGAATGATTTATGATCGAAATGGTTATGTTTTAGCGAGGAATATTCCCTCCTACAATGTGGTGATCACACCAGCATTTTTACCTGATGATGAAGGGGAGGTTCAAAATATTTACCGAGCCATATCTGACCTCACCGGCATTCCGGTTAATCGAGGGGAATTATCTACTGAGAACCCATATGTTCCATGTATATCGGATCATGGCATCACCCAGATCGTCACATATGGGGAAACAACTGCGCCTTATGAGTCAGTAAAAATAGCCTGTGATGTTAAACAACAAGTTGCTTTGGTTATCCAGGAGAATGAAACCAATTGGCCAGGAGTTGGGGTTGATGTGGTGCCGGTTCGAGATTATCCAACCGGATCTCTGACAGCATCCGTTATTGGGTTTCTCGGTCCTATTCCAGCTATCGAAGAAGATTATTATCGCTCCATGGGGTTCGTTCCCAACCGTGATAAGGTTGGTTACGCAGGCGTTGAACTCTTCTTTCAAAATTTATTAGCGGGAGTAAATGGTCACCGGGTGGTTGAATGGGATATTGCGGGGCAGATCCTGGATGACATGGTTCCACCCGTCTCATCGACACCGGGTTCCAGCATCGTATTAACCATCGATACACGTTTTCAACAGGCAGTGCAATCGATTTTAATTGATGAGATCAATGATTGGAATCAGACTTTTGGTGAGGAGCGGATGACAAGCGGTGCGGTGATTGCGATCAATCCTCGAACCGGAGAGATCCTCGCCATGGTTAATTACCCAACCTATGAAAATAACCGCATGGCGCGTGTAATCCCTGCGTACTATTATGAGCAGCTTATCTCCGATAAACGAAATCCCTTATTAAACCTGGCAGTCGGTGCAGAATTACCAGCGGGGTCGGTATTCAAACTTGTCACAGCGACAGGTGGATTGAATGAAGGTGTGATTACTCCAGAGGAAATTATTAAAACCCCTGGGAAAATAACCGTTACAGAAAGATATTATGCGAATGATCCGGGAAAACCAAGAGACTTTGTCGATTGGATTTACAAAACAAGACCCGAGGGTTTCGGTCAGCTGGATTTTGTACATGCCATCGCCAATTCTAGCAATGTTTACTTTTATAAAGTAGGTGGAGGTTATCAAGATGAAGTCAACCCAGGTTTGGGGATATGTCGACTTGGTACATATGCAAGGGCTTTAGGATATGGAACTCTTCCAGATGGATATGCCGGCTTACCAAGTGGTTATAGGACCCCCGAAATAGAGCTTCCCGATGTAGCATCCGGATTAATCCCGGATCCGACCTGGAAACGCATCAACCAAGGAGAAAGCTGGTCTACGGGTGACACCTATATTGTTAGTGTGGGGCAGGGATATGACCTGGCAACACCCCTGCAAGTGCTATTATCAGCTGCAACTGTCGCTAATAATGGGAAATTAATGGCTCCCACTTTACAGTACGAGGTCTTGGATAGTGAAGGTAATGTTATCCAACCATTTATGCCACATCTGCGCTGGGACCTTACCGTTGATCCAGTAATTCAAGTATTCGAGGATAATACAATCCGCGGTTGCCAGCCGACAGGTGAAATGAAGACTGTGCAACCATGGGTATTTGATGAAATTCGTACTGGAATGCGATTGGCTGTCACAGAAGGTACCCTAGCTTCAGAATTTAAGAATGTGAGCATCGCAGCTGCTGGGAAAACAGGCACAGCTGAATATTGTGACGAATTTGCTAAGGCAAAAAATTTGTGTGAGCCTGGGAACTGGCCATCCCATGCTTGGACAGTGGCATTTGCCCCATACGAAAATCCTGAACTTGCAGTAGTTGCATTTGTGTATAATGGACTGGAGGGATCCACAGTTGCAGGACCAATAGTCCGACGAGTCCTGGAAGCATATTTTGAAATAAAAGCTGCTGACAGCTCGGTAAACCCGTAGATTGTTGATACGCTGATCTGCTTGGTGCTATACTCATTCGAATTATGCACGAATTAGACAGCAATGATTATTTTTAGGAACATTGATACATTATTCAATAGTAAACCGAGTGCTTGTGTGTGAATGAATGAGTCATACAAATTGGCGTCACTTTGATTTCTGGTTGTTAGGAGCGGTAGCGTTGATGACCATATTTGGCATCACCATGATCCGCTCGGCAGTTGCTGGTAACATCGAGCTGGAAGCAGCAAACCTGGTGCAGCGCCAGCTGATATTCGCGGCTTTGGGTTTCATCGTTATATTTATCGTATCAATCATCGACTACCACTTATGGGCTTCCATCAGTCGCCCGATGTACTTTGTCACAGCGATATTCTTGGGTGCCTTGACGATTGCCGGGCAAGCATTATACGGATCGGCACGCTGGTTTGATACAGGAGTCATTCTTATTCAGCCGTCTGAAATTGCAAAAATTGTGGTGATCCTGGTCCTGTCTGATTTCTTTGCCAGAAATATCGATAAACTTGATAACCTAGCTTGGATTGGGCGCAGTCTATTATTCACATTGGGCATCGTGGTGTGGATTATCCTCCAGCCCAACCTCAGCACCTCTCTGGTCATTTTAGCAATATGGTTCAGCCTACTATGGGCGAGTGGATTAAAACTCAAATACCTGCTTTTCTTTGGAGGTGTCGGCCTGGTGGCTCCTTTTGCTGCTTTTCCCTTTTTGGCAGACTACCAAAAACAAAGGATCATAAATTTTATTTTTTCGGATCCAACAGCAACCCAAGGGGAGACTTACAACATACAGCAGGCATTAATTAGTATTGGATCAGGCGGGTTATTAGGAAAAGGCTATAACCAAGGGACACAGGTTCACTTGAGATTTCTCAAGGTCCGCTGGTCAGATTTTATCTTCTCGGCAACCGCTGAGGAATTCGGGTTTATTGGGTCGGTCATCATCATGCTCCTACTCTTATTCATTGTCTATCGGTGTCTGCGTGCTGCCAGATTATCCAGGGATACTTTTGGGGCATTAATCGCTTATGGTGTGGCAATGTTATTGGCTTTTCAGGGAATGGTTAATATCGGAGTAAATCTAAAGCTATTACCTGCTACAGGTTTACCATTACCATTCATAAGTTATGGAGGAAGCTCATTACTCTCGTTGTTGTTGGGGGTTGGTTTGGTGGAGAGCGTGATCTTACGCCATAAAGCGCTTGAGTTTTAATTATAATTTTGGGGTAACCGACCCAACTTGCATAGTCGCATCATTACAAATGGGAGGAACAGTTTGAATCAAGAACATCCGGTTCGTGTCCGTTTTGCACCTTCGCCGACAGGGCACACTCACCTGGCAAGCGGCCGAACTGCCCTGTATAACTACCTGTTAGCCCGACAGACCGGTGGGAAATTCATCTTACGTATCGAAGATACTGACCAGGAGCGCTATGTACCTGGAGCTGAACAAGAGCTGATCGAAAGCTTACACTGGCTGGGAATCGATTGGGATGAAGGCCCTGGGGTGGGCGGCCCGAATGGGCCTTATTATCAAACCCAGCGCAGGGATATCTATCAGGAATATGCCCGCAAGCTGATTGAATCGGGGCATGCATATTACTGTTTTTGCAGCCCTGAGCGGTTGGAACAAGTGCACAAGGAGCAGGCGAGCCGGAAGGAAAACCCCCGCTACGATGGTTTATGCCGCCGGTTGAACCCTAGCGAGGCTGCTGCCAGGGTAGTTAGCGGAGAAAGGCACGTGGTGCGTTATAAAGTTCCTGAGACAGGCTCAGTAACCGCTCATGATTTAATTCGTGGTGATATCACATGGGACCATTCAGCTTTGGATGATCATATTATCGTCAGGTCGGATGGTTTGGCCCTCTATCACCTGGCTGCCATGGTGGATGACCACCTAATGGGGATCACCCATGTGATCCGTGGATCAGAGTGGATATCGACTTTCCCGCTGCACGTATTAATTATCCGTGCTTTTGGCTGGCAAGAACCTCAATGGGTTCATCTATCCCTTCTTTTGAAACCAAGCGGCAAAGGAAAGATGGCCAAGCGCGATACGGAACAGGCCAGCTTAGATGGCTATTCAATATATATTAAAGATATGGAAGGCCTCGGTTACATCCCGGAGGGAGTGGTTAATTGGATCGCATTAATGGGATGGAGTTACGATGACCATACCGAATTCTTCATCATGCAGGACCTGATCGAAAAATTTAGCCTGGAACATCTGAACCCAGCGCCTGCAGCGATTAACTTCTCCAAGCAGGATTATTTCAATGGCTTGCATATCCGCCACCTAAGCCAGGTGGACCTGGCGCAGCGGTTAGCTCCATTTATCACCAATGCAGGCTACCAGTTGGATGAAGAGAAACTCTATCGCTCCATACCCATAATCCAACAACGTTTGATAACCCTGGATGACGTCATCCCAGTTGCTGGATTTTTCTTTAAGGACGAAATTTCACCGGATCCGAATCGTCTGGTTTCAACAGGGCTTACTCCATTAGAATCAGCCAGCTTAGCCAGGAAGGCTTTTCAGGTATTGGCTTCACTTCCGCAAATTAGCAAAGACCTGGCAGAACCTCCCATTCGAAATTTAATAACTGAATCAAGTCTCAAAGCGGGGCAGGTTTTTGGACTATTGAGAGAGGCAGTGACAGGCCAAAAAGACAGCCCACCTCTCTTCGAGAGCATGGAGATCATAGGGAAAGATAAGGTGCTTGAGCGAATCCAATCTGCAATCGAGATTCTCGAGAAAATGTAAAATCTGTTTAATAGTTATATCGCACTGGACGCTAGGGGGTGGGCGTGGTAAAATTTTTCCAGTTAATCACTGGGGGCTCGTCTAATGGTAGGACAGCAGACTCTGGATCTGTATGTAGAGGTTCGACTCCTTTGCCCCCAGCCAGAGCTCAAAACACCCCGAGGGTTTGATGCGGGGTGTTTTGGTAAGCCAGGAGAGCAAAATGACTGAGATGACATCCACGACACCAACCAACTTTATCAGGGAAGCCATCCAAGCTGATCTTCAATCGGGTCGCTTTAACGGAGTACACACGCGCTTCCCTCCTGAACCGAATGGCTACCTGCACATCGGCCATGCCAAGGCATTCAGTATCGATTTTGGGATAGCACGTGAATACGGTGGGAAATGCAACTTGCGCTTTGATGATACCAACCCTGTCAAGGAAGATGTTGAATATGTGGAATCAATTCAAGAGGATATCCATTGGTTGGGTTTTGATTGGGAAGATCGCCTATTTTACGCTTCGGATTATTTCGAACAGCTGTATGAATTTGCTAACAAGCTGATCAAAAAAGGCAAAGCTTACGTGGATGATCTCAACGCGGATGAGATCAGAGTATACCGCGGGACCCTTACTGAGCCGGGGAAAAACAGCCCATACCGCGAGCGGAGCATTAATGAGAATCTAGATTTGTTCACGCGCATGCGTAAGGGTGAATTCCCCGATGGATCCCACGTATTAAGAGCGAAAATTGATATGGCATCGGGAAATATGAATTTACGCGATCCGGTCATGTACCGTATCCTGCATGCCACCCATCACCGGACTGGCGATAAGTGGTGTATCTACCCAATGTATGATTTTGCTCACGGCCAATCTGATTCAATTGAGGGAATCACTCACTCTTTATGCTCTCTTGAGTATGAAGATCACAGACCGTTATATGATTGGTTCCTGGATGAATTGGAGATCTATCATCCACGGCAGATAGAGTTTGGCAGGTTCAATCTCAGCTACACGGTAATGAGTAAGAGGATGTTGCTGAAGTTGGTCAAGGATGGCTATGTCCGTGGCTGGGATGACCCGCGCATGCCAACTTTATCGGCAATGCGCCGGCGCGGTTATCCACCACAGGTGATCCTGAAATTTTTGGAGGCCGTCGGTGTGCCACATCATAATAACCTGGTTGACATCGCCCTACTCGAAGCGATGTTGCGCGATGAGCTAAACCTAACCACTCCCAGAGTTATGACTGTGCTGCACCCGCTTAAAATTGTGATCGATAATTATCCCCCCGGTCAGGTAGAGGAATTGAATGCGGTGAACAACCCTGAAGACCCAAGCACTGGCACCAGGAAAATATCGTTTTCAAGGGAAATATATATAGACCGGGATGATTTTCGAGAAGATCCGCCCAAAAAATACTTCCGCCTAGCTCCGGGTAGGGAAGTCAGATTGCGGTATGGCTATTTTATCAAATGCATTGAAGCCCTCAAAGACCCTGACACAGGTGAGATCATCGAGCTACATTGCACGTACGACCCGACCACACGCGGTGGTTATGCTCCTGATGGGCGTAAAGTACAAGGCACCTTGCACTGGATTTCTGCCCATAATGCGATGGATGTCGAAGTAAGATTGTATGATCGCCTATTCACCAAAGCGGATCTAAACGATTTGGACGAGGGTACCGAATTTCTTGATTATGTCAACCCGAATTCGTTGCAAGTCATCCAACAATGTAAAGCTGAGGCCAGTCTTGCTTCTGCAACGTCAGGAATGCATTACCAATTCGAGCGGGAAGGATATTTCGTAGTGGATCCGGATTCAACCGAGGGAAAACTTGTGTTCAACCGGATTGTGCCGCTCCGTGATACCTGGGCTAAAATCGAAGAAGCCCAAAAGAATCCTGTAAATTAGTGTTATGTAAAGCACAAGGTTTGGCTCGTTTCGTGCAGCCAAACCTTGTGGTTTTTATAAGGAAGGTTATATGTGTGAAATCGTCGGTTATATAGGACCTCAAAATGCCACCCCAATTATCTTGAATGGACTTAAGCAACCAGCGTCTCGCGGATATGACTCAGCTGGATTGGCAGTCATCCAAAA
>Ga0153916_10001887_pt1 | contig 15261 bp, 15 predicted proteins | sample Opewatmetagenome_FD_109642 | JGI IMG/M metagenome (GOLD analysis project Ga0153916, IMG submission 109642) | Freshwater wetland microbial communities from Ohio, USA - Open water 3 Core 3 Depth 4 metaG | ecosystem: Environmental > Aquatic > Freshwater > Wetlands | place: USA: Ohio, Lake Erie...
GGTAGTCATCACGGGCATCGGCGCCGTCACGCCCATCGGCAACGACGCCGAGACGTTCTGGCGCAGCCTGCTCGCCGGCAAGAGCGGCATCGGCCCGATCACGCACTTCGACGCGTCGCGCCACCCCGTGCGCGTGGCCGGCGAGATCAAGGGCTTCGACCCGAGCGAGGTGATGGAGCACCGCGCCGCGCGGCGGTCGGGGCGATTCGCGCAGATCGCGCTGAAAGCGGCGAAGGAAGCCCTGATCTCGGCGAAGCTGGAGCTGGACTCCGCGACCGCGACGGAGATGGGAGTGATCCTGGGCAGCACCGGCGGCGTCTTCGAGATGGGACGGCAGGAGACGATCATCGAGGAGCGCGGGCCGAACCGCGTCGACCCGCTGATCATCCCGCGCTGGGGGCCGCACATGTCGGCCGGGCGCGTGGCGCGCGAGCTGGGGCTGCGCGGGCCGAACTCGTCGATCAACAGCGCCTGCGCATCGGCGACGGACGCGCTCGGCCACGTCTTCAACATGATCCGCACCGGCGCCGCCGACATCATGCTGGGCGGCGGCAGCGAGGCGATCATCACGCCCGTCGCCGTCGCGACGATGGGGCTGATGGGCGCGCTGTCGAAGCGCTACAACGACACGCCGGAGAAGGCGTCGCGGCCGTTCGACCTCAACCGCGACGGCTTCGTGCTGGGCGAAGGCGCGGGCATCGTCGTGATGGAGTCGCTGGAGCACGCGCAGTCGCGCGGGGCGATGATCCTGGCGGAGTACGCGGGCCAGGGCTGGTCGTTCGACGCGGCCGACGACGCCGCGCCGGATGCCGAGGGCCAATCGCTCTCGATGATCCGCGCGCTCGAGTCCGCGGGCATCGCGCCGTCCGACGTCTCATGGCTGAACGCGCACGGCACCGCCACGCCTTACAACGACAAGACGGAGACCGCGGCGATCAAGCTCGCGTTCGGCGACGCGGCGTACCGCGTGCCGGTGAGCAGCATCAAGTCGATGACGGGGCACTCGGCCGCGGCGGCGGGCGGGCTGGAGGCCGTGGCATCGGTGCTGGCGATCCGCGACAACAAGATCCCGCCGACGATCAACCTCGACACGCCGGACCCGGAGTGCGACCTGGACTACGTGCCGCACGTCGCCCGCGACGCTCGGGTCGACGTGGTGCTCAGCAACTCCTTCGGCATGGGCGGGCAGAACGCGACGCTGATCCTGCGCCGCTGGCGGGAGTAGGCGCGGTGCCTAGTGCGCCCACGTCAGCGCGACACTGATGACGATCGGCGCGATGCACGCGCGACGTGTGCGTCTCATGAGATGCCTCCCACTCGCGGCGTCGCCCTCGCAAAGACGATACACGACCGGCGACATCGCCGCGTCGCACTTGCCATCGATCGGGTTCACCAATCGACGCGCCGGTATGTCGATCACAGTTGCATGCGCCTCTGTGGTGACCGTGAACGGCCTCACGGCCGCATTCGCCATAAGCAACGCGTGATTCCGCGGACTCCCGTGCTACACTCGCAGAGCCGATACTGAATGCAAGGGTCAGATTCAGTTGGCGGCAGGCCGGCGCGCGCGCCGGTCGTGGGGTAGGGAGGTCACGGGGCGATGCCTCGTCAACGGCGGCGCAAGGATGCGACCATCGAGCTGCCGCTACTGCCGCGGCGGCGCGGCATCCTCTTCCCCAACACCGCCGGCCCGATCCTCGTCGGCCGCCGCACGACGCTCCGCGCCATCGACCACGCCACCGCCGGCGACGGCATGGTCGCCGTCGTCACGCAGCGCGACCCCGCGCTCAGCGAGCTGCAACTCCACGACCTCCACGCGATCGCGACCGAGGGCAACATCAACCGCGCGCTGCGCCTGCCCGACGGCACGACGCAGGTGTGGGTGCAGGGCCTGCGCCGCATGCGCGTGCTGGAGATCATCGCCGACGAGCCGTACTACCGCGTCCGCGTCGAGCCCGTCGAGGAGCCGGACGACCACAGCGTGCCGACGGAGGCGCTGCGCCGCGCCGTGCTGGCGCTGTTCGAAAAGGTCGCGCGGCTCGCGCCCAGCGTGCCCGAGGACGCCTACGTGATGGCGATGAACATCGAGCAGGCCGGCTGGCTCGCCGACTACGTTGCGTCGTGCCTCAACCTGGACGACGACGAGGCCGAGGATCTGCTGGCGACGGTCGACCCGCGCGAGCGGCTGGAGAAGCTCAGCATCCACCTGGCGAAAGAGCTGGACGTGCTGGAGCTGCAAACGAAGATCCATTCGCGCGTGCAGGAGGAGCTGGACAAGTCGCAGCGCGAGTACTTCCTGCGCGAGCAGATGAAAGCGATCCAGCGCGAGCTGAGCGAGACGGACCCGCAGACGCGCGACGTTTACGACCTGCGCGAGCGCATCGCCGCCGCCGGCATGCCGGAAAGCGTCGTGAAGAAGGCGGAGGACGAGCTGCGGCGCATGGAGCAGATCCCGTCGGCGTCGCCCGAGGTGGGCGTCATCCGCACATACCTGGAGTGGCTGGTCTCCGTGCCGTGGAAGACGGCGACGACCGACCGGCTCGACCTGCGCGACGCCGCCCGCACGCTCGACCGGCACCACTACGGCCTCGAGAAGGTGAAGGAGCGCATCCTGGAGTATATGGCGGTGCGCCAGCTCGCGAAGGAGAAGCTCCGCAGCCCGATCCTCTGCTTCGTCGGCCCGCCGGGCGTGGGCAAGACCAGCCTGGGCCGCTCGATCGCCGAGGCGCTCGGCCGCAAGTTCGTGCGCGTCAGCCTCGGCGGCATCCGTGACGAGGCGGAGGTCCGCGGCCACCGGCGCACGTACGTCGGCGCGCTGCCCGGCCGCATCGTCCACGCGATGCGCCAGGCCGGCACCGTCAACCCGGTGTTCATGCTGGACGAGGTCGACAAGGTCGGGACCGACTTCCGCGGCGACCCGTCGTCGGCTCTGCTCGAGGTGCTGGACCCGGAGCAGAACCACGCGTTCTCCGACCACTACCTGGACGTCGACTACGACCTCTCGCGCGTGATGTTCATCGCCACCGCGAACATCCTGGATCCGATCATCCCGGCGCTGCGCGACCGCATGGAGGTGATCGAGCTGCCCGGGTACATCGAGGACGAGAAGCTGCGCATCGCCCAGCAGTTCCTGGTGCCGAAGCAGCTCGAGGAGCATGGCCTCTCGCGGCTGCAGCTCACGTTCACGCCGGGCGCGCTGAAGAAGATCGTCCGCGAGTACACGCGCGAGGCCGGCGTCCGCAACCTTGAGCGCGAGATCGGCGGCATCTGCCGCAAGGTGGCCCGCCGCTTCGCGGAGCGGGACACGGCGACCGTGCACATCAGCGCCGGTAACGTCGCGAAGTACCTGGGACCGCAGAAGTTCTTCTGGGGCTCCGCGGAGGAGACCGACCAGGTCGGCGTGGCGACGGGCGTCGCGCGCACGGAGCTGGGCGGCGACGTGCTGGGCGTCGAAGTGACGCTGATGCCGGGCAAGGGCAACCTGACACTTACGGGCCAGCTTGGCGAGGTGATGCGCGAGTCGGCGCAGGCCGCGCTCTCGTATGCGCGCTCGCGCAGCGCGGACCTGCACATCCCGGCGGACGTGTTCGAGAAGAACGACATCCACGTACACGTGCCGGCGGGCGCCGTGCCCAAGGAGGGGCCGTCGGCCGGCATCACGATCGCCACGGCGCTGATCTCCGCGCTGACGCGCCGGCCGATCAGCCGCCAGGTGGCGATGACGGGCGAGATCACGCTGCGCGGCCGCGTGCTGCCCGTCGGCGGGCTGAAGGAGAAGATCCTGGCGGCGCACCGCGCGGGCATCAAAACGTTCGTGCTGCCCAAACGCAACGAGAAAGACCTGGGCGACGTCCCGCCCGCCGTCCTGCGCGAGCTCCATTTCGTGTTCGCCGGCGACATGGCGGAGGTGCTGCGCGTGGCCCTTGACGACAGGACGGTTGACGCATGACCTGGATCGACGCCGCGATCGTCATCATCTTCCTCTACTTCATCATCACCGCCTTTAACGCCGGCTTCATCCGCGAGACGATCGGCATGGCGGCGGCGCTGCTGGGCGCGGTGCTCGCCGGCCTTTTCTACGACAGGGTCGCCGATACGCTGCTCGCCAGCATCGACAACCAGACGACGGCGTCGGTCGTGGGGTTCCTGGTCATCTTCCTGGGCATCAGCGTGGCCGGCCAGCTCCTGGCGATGCTCGTGCACCCGGCGATCACGGTGCTGCAGCTCGGCATCTTCGACCAGCTCCTGGGCGCGGCGTTCGGCGCCGTCAAGGCGTTCCTCATCATCGAGGTGCTGCTGGTGCTGTTCGTGACCTACCCGCGCTACGACATGGACAAGAAGATCAACGACTCGGAGTTCGCGTCGCGCATGATCGACGCGTCGACGCCCGTGCTCAAGATCCTGCCGGACGTCTTTCACAAGAAGGTCGACGCCTTCAACGGCTGACGCTTCAATGGCGCGGCGTGCCCTCGCGGTCCGTCCGTCCGCACGTCCGGTGGGGATGTTGCCCAAGTGCCGTTCCGACGGATGCGCGACTTCTGGCGTCGCGAGCTTCAGATCCGCCAGTTGGACGGCCGAGTAGTCGCCGCCCGGATCCAGTTCGCGTGACCCGGAATCGCCGGTCATTCCCGTGTGGCCTCGACGGGGCCATGAGATCTCGCGAGGCACTCACCGTATAATCGTTCGGGAACGCGACTATCGGCTCGGATTGCCACTCCACAGTCTCGGTGCTCTGTCGGTCCGACAGGTGATGCACACATGCTTAGACTCACTGCGATCGCCGCTCTCGTGACGCTGGCCGGCGCTTGTGCCAGTGGTCAGTCCACCGTCAAGACGCAATCACCAGCACCGACCGAAACTGCGGTTCCATCTCCGCAAGCAACGCCGGACAACACACCTCGGCCCCAGCATGTCAGCTTCGCGACTGGAGAGGAGACCAACACGCACGGCCAAGCTGGCGTCGTATTCGTCGACCCAGCGACGGGTGGCGCCGACGCATGGCTGCTCGAAGGCGTGCCGGCCAACTATTCGCTTAGTCTGGGAGCCTCAGATGGGCACCTCCTGCTTTATCGGTGCCAACATCCGACAGGGTGGGCGTCGCCAGCAGGCTGTGACCCACCCAACGCCTGGTACCTGTTCGACACGCAAGCGGGCGATCGCGTTCGCTTTGACATGTTCAGTGACCACACGACTCCCGTCGTGGTTTGGCCAGAAGGTGATGAGGTGCTCGGCGTGACGGCAAGCGGCGCCGTGCTCGTGCGCGCAACACAGCCATACCAGTCGCGAAAGATCGACGTTCCTCAGGGCTATCAGCTCGTTCCTGCGTCCGCCCTGTGGGATCGCAATGGCACGCGCCTCATCGTGGCCGCACTCCAGAGTGACGGCAGCGCACCTGCACTGTTGAAGTACCAGGCGCTGTTGATCGACCGAAGTAGCGGTGCGGTGACTCAGCTCGGCGACGATATGCATTCATTCGCTTGGTCGCCCGATGGCTCGATGTTCGCGGTCACGCGCGCCAGCGAGCGCCTGGAGGATCCTTCCGAGATCGCGGTTTACAGCCGTGATGGCACGCTTCTATGGTCACAGCCGCGCTTCGGCCCCTCAAACCCCAGTTGGTCGCCGGACGGAGCATCAATAGCGATTCAGGTTCTGTCCAGACCGGAGCGGGTCGCGGGTGCGATGCGACTTGACGTGCTCGACGCCGCGACCGGCACCACGCGATACCGAATCGTGGGTGCAATTGCGTGCGAAGGTCGGCTGTGGACGGCGGACGCTTCCCGACTGATCCTTCTCGGTGCTTACGGCTACGAGGGATCAGTGGTTGCCGATCCGCGGGACGGAACTCTACGTGCTCTAGATGCGTATCCACGCCCTTCGGTAACCGAACCAAATGTCGCCTATGTCGGGGGATTCGATGGCTGGACCACCTCAGTTAGCGCGGTCAACATCGATACTGGTGAGACGCGACACGTTGCCGCCTTCTCATCTCCCGTCGAGGCCACGACGCTCTCCGGCTCGCCGCTGTTCCGGGGGCGCTTTGCATTTATCGCCACCGAACCCGGAGGCCGCGGCGGTTGCGCGGAGGCCATCGATAACGTCTCGCCTCCGACCACACACTTCGAATATCCGCCATTCGCCGATTGAGAGTATTGTCGTCGCGCTCGGTCCGCCTCGCCGGCGATCGAATTCGGCAGGGCCTGACGTCGGCAGTTCGGCAACGGCCTCCGGTGTTACGCGACGCTGTGCGCTGTTGCCGCCGCCGCGACAGCCGTGCGATTCGCTGCCGGCGTCTCGGGCTTGATGGCGCATCCGGCCGTGAGGAACATGCCGCGGCCGACAGCCAGCGCGTCGCGCGCCTGCGCAGCCACCTCTTCCACCGACATCGTTTGCAGGCGCGTCTGGTCGATCCCGCCCATCACCGCCCTCGGCGTGCGCGCCTTCGCGTCGCGCAGGCTCGGATTGCCCTCGCCATGGTCGGCCCAGTTGAACGCCGCGACCGGGTAATCGAGCAGTTCGACGAGCATGTTGCGGTTGCGGCAGACGTGCAGCACGTTGAACGGCGCGCCCGCCGCCGCATCGAGCACCTGCAGGTCGTACGGGCGGCCGAACTTCGCGTAGAACTCCGTGTCGCACGTGTCCCTGCTGGCCCACGCCAGCGGCGCGAAGAAGATGCCGGCGGCGCCTGCCTCGATGCACGCGCGTGCGTACGCCGCGAGCGTCTCCGCGGCCGCGTTGAGCGCGTGGCGCGCGCCGTCTGCATCGGCGGCCGCAAACTCGCGGAACGTCGCCTCCGGCCCGCAAAGCTGCGCCACGACCGCGAGCGGCGAGAACACCGTCTGGATCACGTCGACCTCATCGCCGACCTCGGCCAGGAGCAGACGTAGCGCACGCAGGTGCTCGCCGAACACGCCCTGCCGCGGGTCGAGCGGCGCGACCGCGCCGAGCGCTTTCGCGTCGCCGACAGCAACCCGCATGGGCCGGGGCTGGTGCTGGTCGGAGGGGCGCTCGTATGTGTTGCCCCACGCCTCGGCAAAGTACGTCGCCCGTGGGTTCAGCTTGATAAAGTCCCAGTCGTCGGCGCGGTAGGCCTCGAGCGTCGCCGCGGCGAGGTCCTCCGGCGTCCATTCGCGCAAGAAATCATGCCCCCAGAGCGACGCCGGCACGTGGTCGACCGGCTTGCCGGCCAGCGCCGCCCGCACGCGCTCTCGCTTCGTCATGCTGGCCATGTCGCTGCCTCCTGCCCTTACGACGCTTCCCAGGTGACGTCGCCGCAGAGGTCCGCGCGGTGCTGCTTCGAAGCGAACGCGGCGTATTCCCGCTTCGAGTCGCCGATCGTCGTGTTGTCGCCGTGGCCGGGGTAGACGGCCGTGGCGTCGGGCAACGTGAGCAGACGCGAGGTGATGGAGCCGACCATCTCGCGAAGGTCGTCCGGCGTGTCGGAGCGGCCGGGCCCGCCGGGGAACAGCGTGTCGCCGGAGATCAGCACGCCATCGACGAGCAGGCAGATGCTGCCGGGCGTGTGGCCGGGCGTGTGGATCACGCGCACCTGCGTGTCGCCGATCGGCACGACGGCGTTGTCGGCGAGCGTGTCGAAGACCTTCTCCCTGTACGGCGCGCGATCGCCCTCGTGGCAGAACACGGGCGCGCCGAGCTTCTCTTTCACGAGGTCGATGTTCGCCCAGTGGTCTCCGTGGCGGTGCGTCACGACGATCATCTGCACGTCGGTGCCGCGCGCCGCCTCCACCGTCTTCTCGCTGTCGAACGGCGCATCGACGACGATCGACCGCTTCGTCGCGCGGTCGACGATGACGTACGCGTTGTTCGCGTACGGACCCAGCGGCCCCACCTTGATCACGTCAGCCGGCATGGTGCACCTCCGGTGGCTGAGCTGTCAGCTCTCAACAGCCAGTCGTTCAGGACTTCAGCCGAATCAATCTGTGTCCGTCTGTGTCATCTGTGGATCCCCCGGTCACTCCCGCGCGGACGGCACCGCTTCCCTCGATACGGCGGGGGCGCCATCCGGCGCCGTGCGCGGCAACTTCAACATGCGTTCCAGCAAGGAATCGCGCATCCGGTCCGGCACCGCCTTCGCCAGCACCGCCTGGATCCGCGCGTCCATGCCGACCAGGTAGCGCGTCTTCGGCCGCTTCGCCGTCAGCGCGTGCGCCACCGCCTTCGCCACCTGATCCGGCGCGATGCCGCGCGCCGCCGTCTCGAGCGCGAACGCCCGCACCGCCGCGATCGCTCCGCCGTACAGATCGTGCGCGCGGGCCGGCAGCATCCGCTCCATGCGGTCGGCGTCTGCCTGCGCCTTATCCCAGATCGGCGTGGCGATGCTGCCGGGCTCGACGAGCGCCACCTGCATTCCCCACGGCCGCAGCTCGATGCGCAGCGCGTCGCTGATCGCCTCCATCGCGAACTTCGATGCGGAGTACGGCCCCACGTACGGCGTCGCCAGCCGCCCGCTCACGGAGCCGATGTTCACGATGCGCCCGCGACACAACCGCAGCAGCGGCATGAACGCCTGCGTCACCGCCACCTGCCCGACGACATTCACCTCGAGCTGCCGCCGCAGTTCGTCGATCGGCACGAACTCGATCGGCCCGGCGACGCTGATACCGGCGTTGTTCACCAGCCCGGCCAGCCCGCCCACGCCGACGGCGCGCCCGACCGCCTCGGCCGCCGCCGCGATCGTCGCCCCATCCGTGACGTCGAGGATCAGCGGCGCCAGCCGCTCCGACGCCTTCGCCCGGAGAGCGTCGCCGTCCTCCTGCCTGCGCACGCCGCCGAAGACGCTGAACCCCATCCTGTCGAGGCGCAGCGCGCACGCCTCTCCGATACCCGTCGAGGCGCCCGTTACCACGACCGCATTCGCCGGTCCGCTGCCGTTCGTCGTCATCGTCGATCTCCTTCCTCGCCGGGACGCAGCCGCGCCGCCGGCACGCCGATGCCGTTGCTGAGTGGGGTTCCATAGTACGCCCGCCGCGGGTCGGAACACTACTCCGGCAGCGCCACGCCGCCTTCGCGCACGACGGCCAGCCCGGCTCGCTCCAGCGCCCGCACCAGCTCGCGCGTCTCGCCGGCCGACAACGCCGGCCGCCCGTCGGCGATCAGCCGGGGCAAGACGCGCAGCGGCACCGAGCCGCCGGGCGGCAGCCCGCGCAACACATCGACGATGCGTCCGCGGTACCAGCGCGCCGAGCCCTCGTACGGCGCCTGGCTCCTCGCCGGCCGCCGCGGCCGGGCGTCATACGGCGCGCGCTCCTCGGCCACCATGCGCTCCGGCGCCTGATAGCGCTCGCGCGAGGCACACCAGCGCGCGACGACGCACGCGCCGCACCTCGGCCGCGGGGCGCAGACACGCGCACCATAGTCCATCAGGGCCTGATTCCAGCGCGCCGGCTCCCGCCGCGCCAGCGCCGCGTCGGCCAACCGCTGCAGTCGCGCGCCGGCGATCTCCTCGTCGCCGGCGAGCCGCCCGAGCACGCGCTGGACGTTGGTGTCGACGCAGGCCGCCGGCGCGCCGAACGCGAACGACGCGACGATCGCCGCCGTGAACGGGCCGATGCCGTCGATACGTGCCAGCGACGCCACGTCATGCGGCCAGCCGTCGGCGGCGAGCGTGCGAGCGGCGCGGTGGAGCCGCACGGCGCGCTGGTTGTAGCCCATGCCGGCCCACGCGCGGATCACGTAGGCGAGCGAGGCGCCGGCGAGCGACTCCACGGTGGGGAAGGCAGCGATGAACCGCTCATACGACGGCATGACGCGGCTCATCTGCGTTTGCTGCGCCATCACCGCCGCGACGAGCGCGTGGTACGGGTCGCCCGACTCGCGCCACGGCGCGCGCAGGCCGTGCCTCCGGTGCCAGCGCCGGAGCGCGCGTCGGACCTGCGGCAGCTCATCGATGATCGGGACGTCGTGCATGCGGCGAGTATAGCCGCGGGGCTCTACTTGTTCGTCTTCCAGACGAGCGTCGCGCCCGAGTGCCCCGCGACGACCATCGTGTAGACGGCGAGCGCGGCGAACGGGATCGCGGCGGCGTACAGTGCCACCTGCTCGTCGACCGGCAGGCGAAAGCGGTCCGTCCAGCCGAGGCGGGCGCGGATCTGCTCGCCGTACGTCTGGTACACGTAGGGCGCGACGCACGCCATCGCGAACAGGACGGCTGCCACAAACGCGATGTCTCCTTGCTGCGGATAGTTGCCGACCTGCTTGCCCGCCTGCCGGAGCGAGTGGCGGAGCGACTCCCCCGTCTGCTTGGCGAAGAACGCGGCGCCCGCGCCGGCCACGGCCATGAGCGTGATCGGCAGGTAGTAGATGCGCCGCCACGCCGCCCGCCATCCCGTCGCGACGAGCGCGAGCGCCGCCAGCGGGACGAGCACGACCGCGGCGTGTACCACGAGCGGGTGCGACGGGATGCCGAACACGGTATCGAATGCGAGCAGGGTCATCGGCCGGCGCCTCCGTAGCTGTCGCCAGCGCAGTCTAGCGGCGCCGGGGCGACCACCCTGTTACGGAGCTGTTACCGCCACGAGGCAGGCGTGAAGCACCACGGCGCGGCCCGCTCGCGGCTTGCGCGTCTCGACGCACGGCGAACCGCTAAGCCGCAAGCGAGGTCGTGCAGAAGGCGCAGCGTCTCGCATCGACCGGGATCTCGCTGAGGCACTCGGGGCACTTCTTCGACGCCGGGTCGACCGGCGGCTCTTTCTTCGCGCGTGCCATCAGCGTGTTTACGGGCACCACGATGAAGAAAAACACGACCGCCGCGATGATGACGAACGACAGCGCCTGATTGACGAAGTCGCCGTAGCGGAAGGTGCTGTTGTTGATCGTGAAGTCCAGCGCGGAGAAGTCCTGCTTGCCGCCGATCGCCGCGATGAGCGGCGTGATGAAGTCGGCGACCAGGGCGTCGATGATGGACTTGAACGCCGCGCCGACGACGACCGCAACGGCCAGGTCGACGACATTGCCACGGAGCAGGAATGCCTTGAACTCATTGAGCAGGGTCATGGGATTGGGGGCCTTCGCGTTCACCGTCGCACCTCCTTGTGCCGGACATCATAGCCATGCCCGCGGGCGCGTGGACACCCCGGACCGCTCGACCCAGCGGGCCGCGTCACGTACGATCCCCGCGCCTCCAGGCCCGCTGCCGGGGGACGCTGCCGAGGGAGGCCCCATGCCGATCGAGATCACGCCGCACGTCACGAGCCTCCACGTCGACCTCTCGTGGTTCCCGCAGCCGTACCCACCCAACGTCTTCCTGGTCCGCGACGGCGCGGAGTCGGCGCTCATCGACGCCGGCTTCAACGACGACGAGTCGTTCGAGAAGCGCATGGCCATGCTGCGCGAGCTGGGCGCGGAGCGCCCGAAGTACATCATCCTCACCCACCACCACTACGACCACTCGAGCGGCGCCCACCGCCTGCGCGAGGCCACCGGCGCCAAGATCGTCGTCCACAACGACGAGGAGGCGCTGCTGCTGAATCCCGAGGAAGAGACCGGCGACATGGAGATCCCGGAGGACCAGAAGGAAGCGCGCGAGCAGGCCAGGAAGTGGCGCATCGAGGCGGCGAAGGCCGTGCCCGACGTGCGCGTCTCGGACGGCGACGTGCTGGAGGTCGGCTCGCTGCGGCTGCGCTGCGTCCACGCGCCGGGGCACACGGCCGGCCACCTCTGTGTGTTCCTGGAGAGCGAGCGCGTGCTCTTCGCCGGCGACAACGTGCTCGGCGTCGGTACCGCCGCGATCTCGCCGCCGCCGCACGGCGACATGGCGGAATACATCCGATCGCTGCGCAAGATGCAGTCGCTCGACGCGGCGCTGCTCTGCCCGGGACACGGCCCTGTCGTGAAGGAGCCGAACCGCAAGATCCAGGAGCTGATCGACCACCGCCAGCAGCGCGAGGACCAGATCGTCGGCCTGCTCGCCGAGGGCCGGGACAGCGTGAAGTCGCTGCTGAAAGCGATCTACCCGGAGCTCGATAAGCGGCTCAAGGGCATGGCCACCGGCCAGATCATCTCCCACCTCCACAAGCTCCAGTCCGAAGGCAAGCTCAAGCTCGAAGGCAAGGGCGAGGACACCAAGATCACGCCGGCCTGAGCCCCCAACGACTGACGACCAACGACCAACCCCCACTTGCTATCATGCCGCCGATGGCAAGGACGCAGCAGCAGCCGCAGGCCGAGCGCGTCGTCACCGGCGACCCACAGGACGGCGATATCGCCGCCGATACGTCGCTCCGCCCCCGCCGCCTCGACGAGTACGTCAACCAGGACAAGGTCAAGGACCAGATCAGCATCGGCATCCAGGCCGCCCGCCAGCGCGGCGAGCCGCTCGACCACGTGCTGCTCTACGGCCCGCCGGGACTCGGCAAGACCACGCTGGCCTACATCATCGCCGCCGAGATGCAGGTCAGCATCCGCGTCACGTCCGGCCCGGCGATCGAGCGCATCGGCGACCTCGCTGCCATCCTCACGGGCCTGCAGGCCGGGGACGTGCTGTTCATCGACGAGATCCACCGCCTCTCCCGCATCGTCGAGGAGTTCCTCTACCCGGCGCTGGAGGACGGCGCCATCGACTGGGTCACCGGCAAGGGCCCCGGCGCCCGCTCCATCCGCCTCGCCATCAAGCCGTTCACGCTGATCGGCGCGACCACCCGCTACGCCATGATGTCGCCGCCGCTGCGCGACCGCTTCGGCCACGTCTACCGCCTCGACTTCCATGACGTCGACGCGCTCTCACGGATCATCCGCCGCTCGGCGTCGATTCTCGGCGTCGAGATCGACCCGGCCGGCACGCAGGCGATCGCCCAGCGCGCGCGTGGGACGCCGCGCGTCGCCAACCGCCTCCTGCGACGGGTGCGCGACTTCGCGCAGGTGAAGGCGGACGGGGCGATCACCGACGCCGTCGCCGCCGAGGCCCTCGAGCGCCTGGAGATCGACCACCTGGGCCTCGACAGCGTCGACGAGCGCGTCCTGCGCGCGATCGTCGAGAAGTTTGACGGCGGTCCGGTCGGCCTCGAGACGATCGCCGCGGCGATCTCCGAGGAAGCGGACACGATCATGGACGTGTACGAGCCGTACCTCATGCAGCTCGGCTTCCTGCAGCGCACGCCGCGCGGCCGCCAGGCCACCCGCCTGGCGTACGAGCACCTCGGTCTGCCCCCCAAAGCCGCCGCGCCGGCGGCGTCGCCGCAGCGCACGCTCTTCGAATGAGTCTGCCACCCCACGAACCCGCCGGCGGGTTGACGGCGGTTAACCTTTAGGTTAACATGGCAACGACGGCCCGAGTGTTCCGCCAGAGGTCGTGGACGCTCTTTGTGCTGGTGCGCGACGGACGATGTCCGGCTATCGAGTACTTCGAGACGTTAACCGCGCAAGAGAGGCGCAAACTGATCAGCTTCGTCGAACGGACCGCCGAGATCGGGCCTCTCGGTTACCGCGAGGACAGGAACCGTAAGTTGAGCGAACACATCTTCGAGCTGAAGCCGACCAGCCAGGTACGTCTCGCATATTTTTTCGATGGTCCAAAGCGCCTGGTCATCACGCACGGCTTCACGAAGAAGAGCGGCAAGACGTCACCCGCAGAAATCGCTCGTGCGCAGACGCTCCGCGCCGAATACCACGGAGGATTGAAATGAAGCCGAAACGGAGTGTGGCCCCGTCCGAATGGTTCGAGCGCGAACTGGCCGCTTCAAAGGACACACCCGAATACGAACTTGAGTGGCTGCTCCTCGATGTCGAAGAGGCAATCCACACGTCGATGGAAGCCCGCGGGATGAGCCGCTCGGAACTTGCGGAGCGCCTTGGCACATCGCGAGCGTTTGTGACGAAGTTGCTCGGCGGCCAGGAAAACCTCACGCTCAAGACCCTTGTCCGCGTCGCCAACGCGCTGGAGATGAAGGTCGAAACGAAGTTCGTCCCGCGAACAGGTGAGAATGTGCGAGCCGCCGCGCGGCCCGGTTTGCGGGGCGGCGATAAGCGGCGGAAGCTCACTCGCGCGAATTAGGTGCCACCATGCCGACCCGCGACGACCTCAACGCCCTCAAGTCCGCCATCGAGCGGCACTGCATCACCGTCCACGCCGAGCCGGTGCGCCTCAACTCCGGCGGCTGGAGTCACTACTACTGCGACCTCAAGGGCGTGACGCTGCACCCGCGCTACGCCAGGATCATCGGCGAGCTGATGCTGCCCGCCGTCACGCAGTCCGGGGCCGAGGCCGTCGGCGGGCTCGCTGCCGGCTGCATCCCGATCGCCGATGCCGTCGCCCGCGCCGCGCTCGACGCCGGCCGCATCCTGCCGACGTTCTTCGGCCGCGCCGAGGCGAAGGAGCACGGCCCGCAGGAGAAGGCGTCCATGCGCGCCGCCGCCAGCGAGGACGGCGAGCCGCTCATCCGCCCCGACCGCAAGGTCGCGATCGTCGAGGACGCCGTGACGCAGGGCGGCGCCGCGCTGCGTGCCACCGAGGCAGCGCAGGCCGCCGGCTGCGAGGTCGTGCTCGTCATGACGATCGTCGAGCGGCACGAGGGCGGCGGCCGCGTCTTCCGCGAGCGCGGCATCCCCTTCAAGCGCCTCTTCTACACGGAAGAGGACGGCTCCCTCCACGTCGACGCTGAGACCCTGACTCTCTGAGTCAGGGTCTCAGCGGTCGTTAACTGGCAAGAAGGGCGTGCCTGTGAAGCCAGAGCGTCCACGTCTTGATTTGATCCGCGCTCCTCGTCTCTGCGGGCCGCTCTATGATCCGTGGTGGCAACGACGACTTGTCATCATCTTTGTCGGCAGTCTCTACCTGCCCGGTCTCGTAGTCGCTGTGTCGCTCATGTCGAGCAGTGCGCACGTCACGGTGGAGGGCATGATCGAGGCGTCAATTCTGCTCTACGCTCTCCAGGTAGCGATTGCTCTGGTGATCGCACAGTCGCGGATACCGGAAGAAATCAAACAAGATTGGGAACATCGTCGAATCAAGGCAGCCTCGCGCCGCCACCCCGATCGCTAATTGCCGGCCCGGAACGGCTCAATGTACTCCGAAGGCAGCGCCTCGTACGCCGCGCGGTACAGCCCGGCGATCACCCTGTAGCCTTCGTACGTGGGATCCACGCCCTCGACGTACTCGCAAGCCTTACCCTTGAACGGCGCGTACAGGTCAACCATGAAGAATCCGAAGGGCTTCGCAGCGTCCGTAATCGCGGCGTTCCACACGCGTTGACCGACGTCCGTCGGTGACTGCTCGACGCCAGCCTGGCCGCAGTCGGAGGCGTTGTAGTA
>Ga0153916_10001888_pt1 | contig 15261 bp, 11 predicted proteins | sample Opewatmetagenome_FD_109642 | JGI IMG/M metagenome (GOLD analysis project Ga0153916, IMG submission 109642) | Freshwater wetland microbial communities from Ohio, USA - Open water 3 Core 3 Depth 4 metaG | ecosystem: Environmental > Aquatic > Freshwater > Wetlands | place: USA: Ohio, Lake Erie...
CTCGATGACCTGGTCACGCGAACGCGCGAGGAGGTCGTCGAATATCACCGGCGTAAGTTCCTGTCCTTGGGCCCCACGAATTAGCGTCAGGGCAGCGCGAGCATTCGCTCCAGCGCCACCAGCGACCACTTGCGGGTCTCGTCGTCGACACGGATTTCGTTGATCACGTGCCCCTCAACGAGCCCTTCGAGCACCCAGGTGAGGTAGGCCGGGTGGATCCGGTACATCGTGCTGCAGGGGCAGACCACGGGGTCGAGGCAGAACACGGTCTTGTCGGGGTTGTCATGGGCGAGCCGGTTGACGAGGTTGATTTCCGTGCCTACGGCCCAGGACGTACCGGCCGGCGCGCTGGAGACCGTCTTGATGATCTTCTCCGTCGAACCCGAGTCGTCGGCTGCCTGGACGACTTCCCACTTGCATTCGGGGTGAACGATCACGTTGATCCCGGGGTATTCGCGGCGGGCCTTTTCGATCTGTTCAACGCTAAAGCGCTGGTGCGTGCTGCAATGGCCCTGCCAGAGGATCACCTTCGCCCGCTCGATTTGCTCCCTGGTCAGGCCGCCGTCGGGACGTCGCCAGTTCCAGAGGACCATCTCGTCGAGCGGGATGCCCATTTCGAAGCCGGTGTTACGGCCCAGGTGCTGGTCGGGGAAGAAAAGGATCTTCTCACCGCGCGCGAAGGCGTATTCGAAGGTCTTGGGAGCATTGCTCGAGGTGCAGACGATGCCCTCGTGCTCGCCGACGAACGCCTTCAGGTTTGCCGCGCTGTTCATGTAGGTAATGGGAATGACCTTCGCCGAATCGCCGAGCATCCCGGTGATTTGGTCCCAGGCCGCGTAGACATCGTCGGGGTCGGCCATATCAGCCATCGAACAGCCCGCCGCCATGTTGGGCAGGATGAGCCGGACGTCGGGCCGGGTCAGGATGTCGGCCGCTTCGGCCATGAAGTGGACGCCGCAGAACAGGACGAACTCTGCTTCCTTCTGGGCTGCCGCGTGCTGGGCGAGCTTGAAGCTGTCGCCCGTGAAGTCCGCGAACTGGATGACCTCGTCACGCTGGTAATGATGGCCAAGGACGACCAGCCGCTTTCCCAGCCACGCCCTCGCCGCGCGGATGCGGCGGTCGAGTTCCTCTGGCTTCAGTTCGAGATACTCCCGCGGAATATCCTGCTGCCAGGCGACGAATGCCTTTTCCTCGATGAGCGGAACAGGCTTCAGCGAATTTGTGGGACAAGTCTCCGGGTCGCTGTAGAGGGCGAGCGCTTCTGCCCTCGTCATGACCGATTGTTCCGCAGCAGGTGTGGCCATGGCACCTCTCCTACTTAGTGTAACTTTGACACTAAGTCAGGCGTCTACAGTGCCACTCACGAGGGGTAAGTGTCAACCCTACACTAAGTCAAGAAATGGGCAGATCGGCCCTATTTCTTGCGCGGTGGACGAGGGCGCACCCAGTTCCGGGTGATCATCACGCGGGTCGTGATCCGCGAGAGTCCGAATCCCAGCAGGCTCGCAAAGAGAATAAAGACCACGAGCGAGAGAATAGAGTTGTTCACGGCCTGGGAGATGATCCCCAGGTAGAGCCCGATGAAGCCCCCCAGCGAAAAAGCGAAGTACACCGGGAAGGTGCGCCAGTGCCAGGGCGCCATCGCGGCGCTGACACGGGCAGGCGTCTGCGAGGCCACGTTGGGTGTACCCGGGGCCGTGTTGGCGGCGCGTGGCTTACGGGAACGGCGGCGGGTGGCAGGCATTGGGCTCACACTCGGGCAAGAAGGCTGCCCGGATACTACAGGCTGCCACGCTCCCGTACGAACACGAGGACCGCGCTCCGCTCGAACAGGTAGGTGCCGCTTTTCGTGCGCCGATGCACGATCCGCACTGCCTCGGCAGCGGCGACAATCTCCTTCTCACTGATTCCGGCAAGGAGCGCCGCCTCTCCGACGTCCAGGATGTCGTCGAGGGCGCCAGGATCGGTCGGCTCGCCTTCGATGCAGTTGCGGCAAAAGAATTCCAGCCCCAGGTGTTCATCGCTGATGCTGACGTCGCCGCAGTCTTTGCCCGGGATGTCGGAGCGCTGGTTGAGATGAAACGGGCGGCCGCAGGCGTTGCAGTAGGCCTCGGTGTGCGCCTCGAGCGGTTCGTGGCAGACCGAACATGAAGATTTGGCACTTGTCATAGTTTCGGCGGGCATGGTCAGGATGGTAGCGTATTCTTGAGTCCGTCAAAACGGGGCTATACCGTTCACGCGCTTTAGCATTTCTTTGTCCCCCGGAAGGGGGCGAAGGTATGCGCCGGGAGGTTCTGTGCCACTGGCTTCGCTGCCAGCCAACGATGACCGCATCGAGAAGCTCGGGCTCCCGCCGTTGCCGGCCGATCTGCTGCAGGTGGCGCTCACGCACGCGTCGTTCGTCAACGAATCGGGGGCGACGTGCGAATCGAACGAACGCCTGGAATTCCTTGGCGATGCGATCCTCGGCATGATCGTCGCCCGCGAGCTTTACGAACGCTATCCGCAGGCCGGCGAGGGCGAACTCACCCGCCTGCGCTCTGAAATCGTGCGCGGCAGGACGCTTGCGCGTGCCGCCGCCCGGATGGGACTGGGAGACCACATCATCCTGGGCAGAGGGGAATCGGCCGAAGGTGGCCGAACACGCGAACGGAATCTGGCGGGAGCATTCGAAGCCGTGATCGGTGCCGTTTACCTGAGCAACGGTTACCGCGTTACGAGGTCGCTGATCAAGAGCCTTTTGGGTCCCGAAATGAAGGACATTCACCGTCACGGGGCCCAGATCGACGCCAAGTCGCGCCTCCAACATCTTGTCCAGGCCCGCTGGCATCAGCCGCCCGAATATGTGACGGTGGAGGAGGCGCCCGTCGGCCAGCCCCGGGCGTTCACGGTCGAAGTCCGCGTCGCCGGGGCCCCTTACGGGCGCGGCACGGGCACACGAAAGAACGATGCGCAGCAGGCCGCCGCCCGCGACGCCGTGTCGCGCCTGGCCGAGACTGCCGAAGCTCAAGAAGGGGAGGCCTGACCGGGCGTGTACCTGAAGAAGCTGTCGCTGCAGGGCTTCAAGAGCTTCGCGAACCGCACGAACTTCGAGTACGGGCGGGGCGCCACCGCGATCGTCGGTCCGAACGGCTCGGGCAAGAGCAACGTGTCCGATGCCCTCCGCTGGGTCCTTGGCGAACAGAGCGGCCGCCTCCTCCGCGCCCGCAAGCAGGAAGACGTGATCTTCTCGGGGACGAAGGACCGGGCCGCCGTTGGCATGGCGGAGGTGATCCTCACCCTCGACAACGAAGACAAGTGGCTCCCGGTTGAGTTCGCCGAGGTCGAGGTGGGACGCCGCGTCTACCGGAACGGCGACTCCGAATACCTCCTCAACGGCTCCCGCGTGCGGCTGCGCGACATCGTCGACCTCCTGATGAAGGGCGATGTCGGGCAAAACAGCTATTCGATCATGGGCCAGGGCCTCGTCGATGAGGTTCTGAGCATGACGCCCGACGACCGTCGCGGTTTCCTCGATGAAGCGGCCGACGTGAAGCGGTTCCGGCTCAAGATCAAGGAAGCGCAGGACCGCCTTGGGGCGACCCGGGAGAACATCGACCGCGTCACGCTCATCGTCAAAGAACTCGAGCCACAGCTTTCCCGGCTTCAGCGCCAGGCAGAGCGAGCAGCCGAGCATCGCCGCCTTTCCGCCGAGCTGATCGACCTCTTCCGGACCTATTACACCCATCGCTGGAGCGAGGCCCAGAACAACCTCGTGCGCACCCGCGCCGCCCTCGACCAGCGCCTGTCCGAAGGCGCTGCTGCGGCTGCGCGCGTGGAACAGCTGAGGGAACAGCTGCACACGCTCGGCGAAGAGATTCGCAAGCGCCGCGACGCAATCGCGCGCCGCGACAATCGCACGACTGAGATCGAGCAACGGCTAAACACGATCCAACAGTCGATCACGCTCGACCGCGAGCGCCACGCTATGATCACGGCCCGGCGCGAAGAGGTCCGCCTCGAAATCGACGCGCTGGAGTCCGAGCGCATCAGCCTCTCGACGACCGACGCGGATGAAGGCCGCCGTGGCCTCGAAGTCACCGGCGAGACGGACCGCGTCAAAGGCGAGCTGCTCCATGCGCGCGAGGCCCTCGAAGTTGCGGAGCGAGACTACGCCGCTGCCCGCAGCCGCGCCGCGGAGCTGCGGGATGGTGCAGAAGCCGACAATCGCCACGCCGCGAGCCTGTCGGCTGAGGTCGAGCGGTCAGAGCGCCGGATCGCGGAGCTGCTGCTCGAAGATGAGAAGGTCATCGGACGTCGCAGCGCCTTCCTCGGCGAGTTGAAGACCTACGGCGTCCGGTTCCGGGACCTGCGGGCGGCGATGCTCAATGCCGAGTTCCGCCTGGACACGGCCCGCGTGGCGGCGCAGGAAGCCCGCGAACGGCTCAGTCGTCTCCAGGAGGAGTCACGGGTCGCGGAGACCGCCGGCAGCGACGACCTCCGCGAACTCGATCGCCTCGAAGGGCGCTACGACGCCCTTCGTCGCGTCCAGGCCGAGCACGAGGGTGTGACGGTCGGAACGCGCAACGCGCTCATCATGGGGCAGGCGCTGATCGAAGGCCTGGAGCCCGGGAGCCTCGGGGAACCGCCCGAAGTGCCCGGCATGATCGGGCTCCTGGCGCGCCAGATCAAGGTTCCCGCCGGTCTCGAGACGGCCATCAACGCCGCCCTCGAATACCGCCTCCACGCCATCATCGTGGAGAAGGAAGTCCATGCCCTGAAGGCGATCGAGATGCTCCGGGAGCGCCACCTGGGCCGTGCCCAGTTCCTCCCGCTCGAATCCGTCCACAACGCCTACGCGGTCAACCTCCAGAAAGAACGAGGGGTCGTCGGCGTTGCCGCGAAGCTCGTCCGCTGCGATGCCAGGTTGAAATCGCTCGTCGACACCCTTCTGGGGCGGATCATCGTCGTCGAAGATGCCGACACGGCCCTGCGCATGATTCGCCGCGGCCTGGGCTCGGTCGTCACCCTCGACGGCAGCTTCTTCGAGGCTTCGGGCGTCATCAGCGGCGGCGGCTCAGGGACCGCGGAAGGCGCATTCAGCCGCCAGCGCGAGATTGAAGAGCTCCCGGACCGGATCGCGGCGCTGAAGGGCCGCGTCGCCGCGAACGACCGCAAGGTCAAGGAAGCTCGCGCCGTCGTCGAAAAGCTCGCCGTTGAGTCACGGGAACTCGAAGCGTCCCACGAATCCCTCCGCCGAACCCTCGAAGTGACGCGGTTCGACCTCGAACGGGAACGCGAACGGCTCCATCGCCTGCGGCGGGAGATGGATGCGCTGCGAGCGAAGCGTGCCAGCATCGGGCGGGAGCGGATCGAGCGCGAACAGATGATTGGACGCTCGGCTGAAACCATTGCGAGCCTCACCGAGCGGCGTGGGTCGCGGAGTGCCTCACTCGTCGAAGTTGAAAACGAGTTGCGTATGGCGAGCGATCGCCGCGAGGCTTCGCTGAAGTCTGTCTCCGACGCGAGCGCACGGCTGGCGGCGGTTGAGGGCGAGAAGAAAGCCCTGCAGTCAATGCGGGAGCAGCACGAACGCGCCATCGAGCGCCTGGCCGGGCAGGTGTCCGCGCGCCGGATGCAGGCGCGGCAACTGGAACTCGAAGCAAGCGTGATCGACGAGCGGCTCGGCAAACTCGCGCGCGAACTCGAAGCCATCCACCTCGAAAAAGCGCATGCCGGCGACGATGCGGCGCCCGACCAGGACGAGCTTCACCGCCTGGAAACCCACGAACGCCAGATCCAGGAGGAGTTCGCGGAAGCCCAGTCCGCCCTCCTCGGCGTTGACCGCGTCCGCCTCGACATCGAAGCCGAGGTCAATCGCGCGACTGAGCTGATCGAGAACCTGCGCAGTGAGATGGAGCGCGAGGGCCTCGCGCCAGATCGCACCGGGAACGTCGTCCCGTTCGATGAGGCTGCAGCCATGCCGCCGCTCTTCGAAAACGAGGAAGGCGCTCCCTCAGTCCAGGGCGCGGCGATCGTCGATGTCGCGGAGACGCGCCGCCGGATCGAGGAGATCCGTGGCCAGATCCGCCGCCTGGGGCCGATCAACGAGGAGGCGCCTGAAGACTTCCAGGAGAGCCACAACCGCTACGAGTTCCTCACCACCCAGATGCGCGACCTTGCGGATGCTGAGACGCAGCTCCACGACGCGATCGGCCGGCTGAGCGAAGAGATCCGCGAGCGGTTCACGAAGACCTTCGACGCGGTGAACCGCTCGTTCTCCGAATACTTCGAGTCGTTCTTCGGCGGCGGGAACGCGAAGCTCCTCCTGACGGATCCGGACAACGTGGCCGAGTCGGGCATCGAAATCGAGGCCTCGCCCCCGGGCAAGCGAATTAAGAGCCTCAGCCTGCTCTCCGGCGGGGAAAGATCGCTGACGGCGGTGGCGCTCCTGTTCGCCCTTCTGACCGCGAATCCCGCGCCCTTCTGCGTCCTGGATGAAGTGGATGCCGCCCTCGACGAGGCGAACGTCGGCCGATTTACCGCCGCGCTGAAAAAGCTTTCCGAACGAACGCAGTTCCTCATAGTCACCCACAACAGGCGTACAATTGAGATCGCTGACGCGATCTACGGTGTCTCGATGGGTCGCGATGGGGTCTCGAAGGTGCTGTCCCTCCGTCTCGCCGATCTCGCGCAGCAATGACGGGGCATCATGTCGAGCGTGACCTTGACCAGGCGGCGGGTTCTTACCGCCGCTGCCGTGGGTATGGGTGTGACCGCCGGTGTCGGTGGCTCAGCATTGGGGGTTCAGGCGCTTCGCGGCGCCTCACGGCCGGCTTCGACCGGCCCCTTGCGGGTTAATCGAGAGACCCTCGCCTATTTCAACGAAGTCGCACTGCATGAGGAAGGCAGCCCCACTCCGACCCGGCTGCGGAAATGGCTCACGAACCCGCGAATCAGGGTGAATCTCAATCCGACGTGGGCGGACCGCGATTTCCTCACCTCACTGATCCAGGAGATCAACAGCCTGCAAAGCGCCCTCGTCCTGAGTCAGGTCGAATCCGGCGAGAACGTTGACCTCTATTTCGTCTCGACGAATCAGTTCACGGACTGCGATCCGCACGCACAAAACGGCTACGCCGCGTATTTCGTTCGCTACGACAACACGCGTGACCCGTACGTCATCGACGGCGCGAACGTCATGATCGCCTCCGACATCGCCCAGGACGCGCGCCTGGCGGCGATGCGGCAGGACATAACGCAGATGCTCGGCCTGCCGAATGACTCGGACACGTACCCCGACAGCGCGTTCCGCATGGACTGGCCCCTGCCGACGGAATACTCGGCGATAGACCGCCAGATCCTTCGCCTCCTCTACGACCCGCGGTTGAAGCCCGGCATGTCGATCGACGACGTGAGCAACGCCGTCGACGTCATCGACTGAGTGCGGCCGCGGGCTGCCGCGAGAGTATTCCGGTCCGTGATTATTGCTATCGGGTAGTGAATCGCGCTCTCAACGGCACGAAAATTTGCACCATGCGAAGCGGAACACATTATCAGACACAACGCCGGGATCGACTCACAGATCGCCAGGAACAGGTGCTCGGGCTTATTGCCGCCGGCCGCACGAACGGGGAGATCGCGGAGCGCCTGGGGATAACGCTCGACGGGGCGAAGTGGCACGTCTCAGAGATCCTCGCGATCTTCGATGTGCAATCCCGCGAAGAAGCAGTGGATATCTGGCAGTCGGAGCGGTCACTCGGATCCCGGATTGCTCACTCCGTCCGGGCACTGCTCTTGCCGGTTCTCGCCCATAAGACCCTTGCTGCTGGCGCAGCCGCGACAGTGGTCATCGTCGCCGGGGCGGCTGGCATCATTGTGGAACGGTCGGGCGTCATGGGTGCGTCGACGCCGGCATCCCCGACGGCCGTGGCCGCACTCGGCCAGTCACTGCGCCTGCCGCAATACTGGCGCAAGTCCGGGTCAGACTGGCTCGGCTACGACATGGGCGTTGACCCGGCGGTCCAATTCGGCTCGCGGCCGAGCATCTCCATCAGTGGGCCAGCCGGTGTGGTCGGCACCGGGACGCTCATGCAGGACTTCAGGTCTGATGATTACCGGGGCAAGCGGCTTCGCCTTTCGGCTATGGTGCGGAGCGCGGGTGTGACCGGCTGGGCGGGGATTTGGCTTCGCGTCGACGGCCAGGCATCCGGGCAACCGCTTGCCCTCGACGACATGCAGAACCGCCCGATTGTCGGGACGACCGACTGGACCCCTTACTCGGTGGTACTCGACGTCGACCAATCGAGCGTCGACGTAGCATTCGGGGTGCTTCTCGGCGGGACCGGACAGATTTGGGCGTCGGATCTCAGAATCGAAGTCGTCGGCAGAGACGTCGCCGTGACAGATCTGCTTGCCGCAGGGTCGACCGAGCCTTTGAATCTCGATTTTTCTCAAACGTCGCCGGCCAGCGGTTCACTGCGGATGCCGGACCACTGGGGGCGGGGGAGCAGCGCTGCGACGGAATACGAGATGGGCGTCGACCCGGGTGTCCAGTTCGGTTCCCGAGCGAGCGCAGTCCTCAGTGGGCCGGCGGGTGCAAGCGGAACCGGGACGTTGTCGCAGCATTTCAAGGCCGATCAGTACCGCGGCAAGAGGGTGCAATTGTCGGCGGAAGTGCGGGCCGCCGGCGTGACCGGGTGGGCCGGGCTCTGGCTCCGTGTGGATGGGCAGACCGGCGCAACGCTCGCGTTCGACAACATGCAAGACCGCCCGATCGCCGGGACGAGCGACTGGGGGCGCTACTCCGTCGTTCTCGATGTGAAAGACTCCGCCAGCCAGATCGCGTTCGGCTTCCTCCTGTCGGGACCGGGGCAGGTCTGGATCTCGGATGCCCGACTTGAACCTGTTGGGAACGAGGTTGCGAGTACCGACCTGATCCCCACGCTGGGGCCGCTCTCCAGCGGTACGCCAACAGTCCCGCCCTCGGCGTCTGGGCCGCTCAATTTGGACTTCTCCCAGTAGGTTTACTGCGCTGGCACCTGCTAACTGACGGTTACTCTCGCTCGCCCTACCATCGTCTGAACCCGGCTCGAGGAGGCGCGCGTGCGCTTGTGGCGCAAGAAGTCCGGCGAAACGTCCGCCGAACCCACGGTTGCTGAGCTTGAGCCGACCCCCGACGAAGCCGCGGAGGTTCACGAACAGACTGAGAAGGCACTGGAGCGCACCCGCCGGGGACTGTTTTCGCGCATCGGCGGCCTCTTTCAGCGCGCGGACTTCGACGAGGACCTCTGGGACGAACTCGAAGAGATTCTGGTCGCTTCCGACACCGGGATCGGAACCACCACGCTCATCCTCGATGCCGTCCGCAGGCGGGTGAAGGACGAGGGCATCAAGGAGTCCGCGCTCGTCCGCGAAGCGCTGCGAGAGGAGCTCATCGCGATCCTCGAAGAGCCGTTGCAGCAGCCTCCGGCATGGCTCCGTGCCGATGCTCCGCCGATGTTGATTGTCCTCGTCGTCGGCGTGAACGGGGCGGGCAAGACGACTTCCATCGCGAAGCTGGCGCACGCCTTCAAGGAGGACGGCGCGACCGTCATCCTGGGGGCGGCGGACACCTTCCGGGCGGCCGCCGTGGAACAGCTCAAGGTCTGGGGTGAGCGGGTCGGCGTTCGCGTGATCGCCCATCAGCCCGGCGCCGATCCCGGGGCGGTCGTCTTCGACACGATCGCGGCGGCGGACAGCGCGAAAGCGGATGTCGTGATGATCGACACCGCCGGGCGGCTGCACACCAAGACGAACCTCATGGAAGAGCTGAAGAAGATCCAGCGGATCATCCAGCGCGGCCACCCCGACGCGCCCCACGAGACGCTTCTCGTCCTCGATGCCACGACGGGCCTGAACGGCCTCGCCCAGGCAAAGACGTTCACCGACGCTGTCGGGGTCACCGGTATCGTTCTGGCGAAGCTGGACGGCACCGCTCGCGGCGGAATCGCCTTCGCGATTGCGCATGAGACGGGGATCCCGGTGCGCTTCATCGGTACCGGGGAGAAGGTGACCGACCTGGCGCCGTTCGATGCACATGAGTTCGTGGATTCTCTCCTGGCCTGAGGGGTAGCCGGTGACACATGTCGTCGCGTTCTGGCTGGTCGCCCTGGTCGTCGCGGCCTCGGCGCTGCCGATCGCGTTCCGCCTGTTCCGGCGCTTCCCCGATGGCGGCGCGGGGCTCGCGTTCCCGCTCGGCCTGCTCTTTCTGGGTTACGCGTACTTCATGCGCAGGGTGGCCCGGATTCTTCCGTTCGGACGAGGCGGATACCTCGTCGCCCTGGCTCTCCTGGTGCTCCTCTCGGTCGCGGTCGCAGGCCGGGACCCCCGTTTCTTTTCAACGCTGGCCCGCGCCGGGCGCCCGTTGGTGGCTATCGTCGGCCTCTTCACGGTCTGCTTCTTCGGCTACGTCTGGTTCCGCTCCTTTCACCCCGACATCTCGGGCACCGAACAGCCGATGGACCTCATGTACCTCAACGCGACCCTTAATTCGCCAACCTATCCGCCGCAGGACCCGTGGATGGCCGGCAAGCGGCTGAGCTACTACTACCTCGGCTACGTCCAGGTCGGCGCCCTCACATCGATGTCGGGAGTGCCGGCCTCGGAGGGTTACAACCTGGGGCTGGCCTACACGGTCGCCGCTTCGGCGACGGCAATCGCCTCGCTCGTTCTCGCCCTGGCGCGATGGACCGTTGGAGCGAAGGCCCGGCGCTGGGTGATACGCGCCGCGGCGCTGTCGATCGTGTTGCTCCTGGTGGTTGGTTCGCTTTCCGGCGTCTTCGAACTCGCCGCCGCCCACGGGAGTTACAACCCTGCCCTCTTCAAGGCCTTCGGCCTGGATGCGCTGGCCGCGGTGCCGCGCACGCACTCCTGGTATCCGACAGAGTTCTGGTTCTGGTGGCGGGGGTCCCGCGTCATCCCCGACACGATCACCGAGTTCCCGTTCTTCAGCTTCCTGCTTGGAGACATGCATCCGCACGTAATGTCCGTCCCGGTTGGCCTCCTCTCGCTGGGCCTGGCGGCCGCGACCTGGCGCGGACGCACGCTGCTCGACTTCCGAACACATCGCCATCCTTTCGTGGGTATCGCCCTGGCGGTAGTCATCGGCGGCCTGGCCTTTGAGAACGCATGGGACATCCTCACGTTCAGCACGGTCTTTGCAGGCGCCGTGGTTCTCCGGAACTGGCGCGTCGTGCCGGGCCGCGAGGCGGTCATCGCGGCGTTGGGTTACCTCCTGCCCGTGTTCGTCCTGGCGGTCACCGCCTATGCGCCGTGGTATCTCGATTTCCATTCGCAGGCGGGCGGGCTTTATCCATACATCGGCGCCGGTACGCGCCCCGCCCAGGCCTTTCTCCAGTTCGGCATTCCCCTCTTCGCGGGACTTCTTGCGGCCGTGATGGGCTGGCGCGGCTCAAGGCGTGACGAAGTGGCGCGGGCCGCCGCCATGGCTGCGGTCGTCGTCGGAGTGCCGTTCCTTGGCTGGCTGGCGCTGACTGGTGTCCGGGGCGAACTGAGCACCGCCATCGATGCGCGTGGCGCCGGCGCATGGCTCACGCTGGTGATCTACGGCGCGGCCGCGTGGGCGCTGTTCGCGACCGCGCTGTTCCGCCGGCGTGAGGCGATTGGGGTTGTCGCGGGCTTTGCCGCGGTTGCGGCGCTGCTCTTCTACGGCTCGGAGCTGTTCCTCATCCGCGACGTCTTCTTCGACTCTGAGCCGCGGATGAACACCGTCTTCAAGCTCTCGTACCAGGCATGGCTGCTGTTCGCCGTCGCCGGCGGGATTGGGCTGGCCCTGGTCGTCCGCGCCCTCTGGGTCGATGGCTCACGGCGGGGGCTGCTTTCCGCGCCGGCCGGGCTGCTGGTTCTCGCGGGCCTTGTTTACCCGGCGACGGCACTCCCCAATCGCACCAACGGGTTCAGCCACTCGGAGAACACCGTCGATGGGCTGGCCTTTGTCGCCCAAAACGATCCCGACGAATACGCTCTCACACGGTGGGTGCAGGACAGTGTGGCGCCGGGTGAAAAGATTATCGAAGCGTCAGGACGGGCATGGCGACGTGACCAAACGGGCAATCTGGCGGTCTATGACGCGGGCGTCGATTACACCGACGCCGCCCGGATCAGCGGCCGGACCGGCCGTCCAACGCTCGTCGGCTGGTTCTTCCATGAGGTCCAGTGGCGGGGCGATACGGCCGCGAATCTTGCGGAGCTCACCCGCAGGCAGGACGTCCTGGACAGCGCCTATCTCGGAACCACGCCGGATGGCGTCTTGAAGGCAATGCAGGAGGCCGGTGCGCGCTACCTCGTTTTTGGACGCGTTGAGCAGTCCCGCTACCCGGCCGACGCCCTGCCTCCCTTTGACACGTTCCTCGATGTCGTCTTTTCGTCGGGCGACCTCCGGGTCTATGCCCTTCCTTCATACCAGGTGATATCCACTTCATGACGCTTGCGACGGAATCCACAACAGAACCAACGGGCAGCACGTCGCCACGCGCTGGGGTGACGATCCGCGTCTCCACGCTCGCATGGGCGGCCGGCGTCCTCATCTTTCTCCTCCTCCGGATCGGACCGGTGTGGCGAGCCCCGGTCAGCGGCGCCGAACTCATCCACCTCTCTGGCGCATGGCAGGCTCACCTGGGGATAGGCGACTCGCGCTTCCTCCCGACCCTCTCCCAGGCGATCACCGCCCTGACTTTCCACTGGACGATCTCAGAGGTCCCGGCCCGGATCATCGCGTTTGCCGCGACCGCGACGATTCCCGGCGCGATCTATCTCCTCCGGCCCCGCCTCGGCGAAGCTGGCGCGCTCCTGGCGTTGCTTCTCCTCGCCTTCGATGCGCCGGGGTTGCTCCTGGGCTCGCAGGCCTCCGCTCTCGGCTTCGACCTTCCACTCAGCCTCTGGCTCTTCGCCCTGATGACACGCCGGTCGAACTGGCTGTGGGCCTCGCCACTCGCCGCCTTCCTCGTCGCCGTGTCGGGACCGCTCTCCTTGCCGCTCGTTTTCGGCTGGGCGGCCGTGCGGCTATGGCGGCGCGACTATCCTCGGCCCCGGCGGGCGGCAATGACCGCTGCTGCAGCGCTGCTCGGCGTTGTCGTGTCGAGCTTCCGCTTTGGCCTCGGGTGGGATCACCTCGTTGTCGCTCCGCTCCGCCTCTTCGCCGATGGATATGACCAGGTCTGGTCGACGGCCACGGTCACGGACACATTCCTCGTCTACGCGTGGCCGCTTCTCGTGGCATCGGCCATCGCGTTGGGCGTGGCTGTCCCCCGCCGCTGGCCGATCCGCGGGCTCGACCTCCACGATCGGCTCCTCGGAGCCTGGGCGTTCGCGTCGTTCGCCTGGGCGCTATCGTCGTCCCAGTCGCACACGATCGTGCCGCTCGTCGCCCTGACGACACCTTGCGCGATCTTCCTTGGGCCCCTCCTCGCCCGAGGGATTGGCGCCATGGTGCACGCCGACTGGATCAGCGCCCGGTTCCTCATTCCCGCGTGCGGCTTCCTGGGACTGCTTGCGATTGCGATCGCAATCAACTGGGCCCGGCTCGGCTACGCTCCGACATCACAGCGGGTCTTTCTCGTGCTTCTCATTGCGTTGATGGGCGTCGGCGTCGCGTCAGTCGCGGCCCTTCCGCCGGCGAGGCCGGCGCTTGTGGCATGCGGCGCGGCGGCCCTCCTGCCGCTCTTCGCGGGGACGATGGGGGTCGCCCTCAGCGTGAACGAGGCTCCGCTCGTTTCCCCCGTGAGCACGACGCAGGCGCGCGAACTGAGGGATATCGTCCTGCAGGTAGCTGCTGACCAGCACGGACTGGTCGTCGTCCATTCGAGCTTCACGGACGATGTTACGTGGCCTTTCCGCGACTCCGGTAGCCTCGTGGTCGCCACCCGGATCCCTGCTGATGCGGTGGTCGCGGTCTGGCCGGCGGAACTCCCGAAGCCCGACGGCATGGATCCGCTCGAAGGCGACTGGGCGCTCGTCAATGAGGTCGACCAGCCCTCGAGCAGCTTCTTGGCCTACCTCCACTGGCTTATCGACCGCCGTTCGGTCACGACCAGCCCGTCGCAGGTGGCGGTCTACGTAAGGACGCAGCAATGACCGTTGGTGCCGCTGGCTTCAGCAGAGAGCGCCGCCCGGCGTACCTCGATCGGATTTTGGCGATGCGGGTCGCGCTGAGCTGGGAAACGCTGCTCTACGTCGCGATCTTCACCGCCGCCTTCGGTCTCCGCTTCTGGGACCTGGGGGCCCGCGCGCTCCACCACGACGAAAGCATCCATGCCCAGTGGTCGTGGGGCCTGCTCCAGGGGAACTACAAGCACGATCCCATCTTCCACGGTCCCTTCTACTATCACGCCCAGGCGCTCGTCTTCCTCATCTTCGGCGCCAGCGACTACACGGCGCGTGTCTCCGCGGCACTTTTCGGCTCGGCGCTGGTCGCCCTCCCGCTGCTCCTTCGCCGCCGGCTCGGTGCGGTGGGGACGATGGCCGCGGTCGCCTTCATCGCGTTCTCCCCGACGCTTGTCTACTTCAGCCGCTTCTTCCGCGAAGACATCTACATGGCGTTCTTCACCCTCGCGATGGTCGTCGCGATGTGGCGGTATGTCGCCGAAGGCCGGGACCGCTGGCTGATCATCTTCGCGCTCGCCTTCACGGGTTCGATGACCACGAAGGAGGCGACCTACCTGACGACGGCCGTCTTCCTCGTCTTCCTCAGCGTGCACACCGGGGTGGAGCTTGCGCGGGAGCAGCTCGAGTCTCTTGGGAAGAATGAAGGCTGGCGTCGCGCTGTGCTCGGCGCGGCGCTTGCACCGATCGCCTGGGGTATCGTCGCCCTCTGGCCGGTCATTGGGGGGGTACGGAAGCGTTCGGGGTGGGAACGAATGCCGCGCCCGGGGGATCTCCTGATCATGCTCGGGACGCTGATTTTGCCGCTCCTGACAGCGTTCCTGAAGTCGCCGCTCGACCACGCGGGGATCGTGGCCAAAGGCCGCCTGACCTGCGCACCCGACATGCCAACGAGTGACATCATCGCCCTCGGCGGCCTTTTCCTCGTGACCGGGAGCGCGGCCGCCTTCGTCGGCCTCCAGTGGCGTGCCCGCACCTGGGCGATCGCCTTCGGCGCGTCAACGCTCGTCTACCTCACGCTCATGGCTTCGCACTAGACGAACCTTGGCGGCCTCTGCACGGGACCGTGGGGTTCGCTCGACTACTGGCTCTCCCAGCAGGGCTTCGCCCGGGGGAATC
>Ga0153916_10001889_pt1 | contig 15260 bp, 10 predicted proteins | sample Opewatmetagenome_FD_109642 | JGI IMG/M metagenome (GOLD analysis project Ga0153916, IMG submission 109642) | Freshwater wetland microbial communities from Ohio, USA - Open water 3 Core 3 Depth 4 metaG | ecosystem: Environmental > Aquatic > Freshwater > Wetlands | place: USA: Ohio, Lake Erie...
CCATGACGGAGGGGCTTCCCGAGGCCGTCAAGAAAGCCTTCCTTGAGATGATCCCCATGAAGCGGATGGGGACCCCGGAGGATGTGGCCCAGGCGGTCAAATTCCTGCTGTCCGACCAGGCAGCGTACATCACAGGCCAGGTCATCCACGTCAACGGCGGGATGTACACCTAACGGCTTGAGATAAATTGAGGAGGTTAACATGGAAAGAGAAGAACTTTTAAAGAAAGTCAGGACGATCGTGTCCGACAAGCTGAGCATCAGTGAAGACCAGGTGACAGAGACCGCATCCTTCATCGATGACCTGGGCGCCGATTCGCTGGATACGGTGGAACTCGTCATGGCCCTCGAGGACGAATTTGGCCTGGACATCCCTGATGAAGAAGCCGAGAAGCTGACGACTGTCGGCAAGGCCCTCGACTACATCACGACGCGTCTCTCCAAATAAAGCGCTTCCGGCATGGACTTGACAGGTTCGTCGCCCGGGCCCTCTTCCGCCCGGAGGGTCGTGATCACCGGCATAGGTGTCGTCTCCCCCTTAGGAATCGGAGTCCAGAAGAACTGGGAGGCCCTGCTGCGGGGACAGAGCGGGATCGGTCCCATCACCCGGTTCGATGCTTCCAAGCACTCCACCCGGATCGCCGGTGAGGTCAAGAATTTCGACCCCCTGGCCTTCATCGACAGGAAGGAGGCTCGAAAGATGGACCTCTTCATCCAGCTGGCCCTGGCTGCGGCGGCGTTGGCGGTCGAGGACGCAAGGATTGACCCGGCTTTGCTGGAGGGGGACCGGACCGGCGTCTATATCGGCTCCGGGATCGGCGGGTTAGCCACTATCGAGGAGAGCCACAAGACTCTGATGGAGAGAGGTCCGGACCGGGTCTCGCCTTTCTTCCTCGTTTCGATCATCATCAACGAAGCGGCCGGATATGTTTCGATCAAGTACCGCAGCCGGGGACCAAACTTGGCCACGGCAACGGCCTGCGCGACGAGCACCCATTCCATCGGGGACTCCTTCCGGATCATCGCCCGCGGCGACGCCGAGCGCATGCTGGCGGGAGGGGCCGAGGCGCCGGTTACCCCGCTGGGGGTGGCCGGGTTCTGCGCCCTGCGCGCCCTGTCGACTCGGAACGACGAGCCGCAGAGGGCTTCCCGTCCCTTCGATGCCCAACGCGACGGATTCGTGATGGGCGAAGGGGCGGGCATCCTGCTTCTCGAGGAGCTCGGGGCCGCCCGTCGACGGGGAGCCAGGATTTATGCTGAGATCGTCGGTTACGGCATGAACGGCGACGCCTACCATGTCACCGCGCCGGCCGAGGACGGCGAAGGCGCCAAGGGTGTGATGCGACGCGCCCTGGCAGACGCGGGTATCGACCCGACCGATGTCGGCTACATCAATGCCCACGGAACGAGCACCCCCTATAACGACAAAATTGAAACGCTGGCCATCAAGCACGTCTTCGGCGAGCATGCCCGCCACATCGGCGTGAGCTCGACCAAGTCGATGACCGGGCACCTCCTGGGCGCGGCCGGTGCCCTGGAAGCCGGCATCACCTCGCTCTGCCTGGCCAACCAAATCATGACCCCGACCATCAACTACGAACACCCGGACCCGGAGTGCGACCTGGATTATGTTCCGAACGCGGCCCGACCGGCGGAGATCCGCTATGCCCTGAGCAACTCTTTCGGGTTCGGCGGGACCAACGGCTGTCTGATCCTGAAGCAGTATGAGGAAAAAACCTAGAGGGTCTGGCGGCGATTCCCTCCTTCTACTTCCTCGCAATCGGGGAGGACGGAGGTGAAGGGCAAGAAAATTTCCCAGAGGAGGGGACAATGGACATCCTGGTTTTAGTCAAGCGGGTTCCCGACACGGAATCGAAGATCAGGATCAACCAAGAAACCAATTCCGTCGTCGAAGAGGGGCTGAATTTCGTCCTCAGCCCTTATGATGAATACGCCGTGGAAGAAGCCCTCCGGATCAAAGGGGCTAAGGGAGGGAAGGTCGTGGCCGTGACCGTAGGCCGGGACGAGTCGCTGGTCATCCTCAGGAAATGCCTGGCCATGGGAGCGGACGAGGTCGTCCTCATCAAGGACCCGCTGCCCGAGACCTATGACGGTCTGCGGACGGCGCGGATCATCGCCCGCTTCGTCCAGGCCAAATACCCCGACGCCCGGCTCCTGCTCTTCGGTAAGCAGTCGGTCGGGGCCGACAATTCCCAAGTGCCCGCGATGGTCGCCGAATTCCTGGGGATCGGCCAGGCCAACGTCGTTGTGAAACTCGAGGTCGAGGGTGAGACGGCCACCGCTCTTCGCGAGATCGAGGGGGCCCAGGAAAAAGTGTCTCTGACGCTCCCGGCGGTGGTCAGCGCCCAGAAGGGGCTCAACGAGCCGCGCTATGAGACGCTCAAGGGCATCATGATGGCCAAGAAGAAGGAAATCCCGATTGTTTCGATCGAAGAACTCGGGCTTAAGCCCGACGAACTGGCGCCCAGGGTGGCGATCATCAGGATGGATCAGCCGCCGGCCAGGCAGGCGGGACGGGTGGTGACGGGGATCGCGGAAGAAACCGCCCGGCAGCTCGTCGAGTACCTCCACACCGAAGCCAAGATCATCTGAGGAGGCCGGCCATGATCCTGACCTACATCGAGACCAGAGAGAAAAAGATAAAGAAGTCCTCGCTCGAGGCGCTGTCCGAGGCCCGGCAAAAAGCCGCCGAGCTCGGGACCGAGGCGGCCGCCGTTCTTGTGGGGACCGGAATGGAAGGGTTGGCCACTGAACTGCCTTCCTATGGCGCCTCCAAGGTGTACCTGCTGGAGAGTGCCTCGTTAGACCGGTATTCGACCCAGGACTACGCGGCCGCCCTGGCCGGCCTGGTGAAGAAGCTCTCCCCGGCTGCGGTTTTCTTTTCCGCCACGGCGATGGGCAAGGACCTGGCCCCTAGGCTGGCCGCCCGTTTGGGTGTGGGGCTGGCCTCCGACTGCACCCGCGTATCTGTCCGGGACGGAGGGCTCGAGTTCACTCGGCCGATCTTTGCCGGCAAGGCGTTCCTGACCTTCCGGCTGACGTCCTCGCCCCAGGTTGTTTCCCTCCGGCCCAACGTCTTTCCCCTTGCCCCGGCGGCCGCCGCCGGCGAAGTCATAAGGGAGACAGTCGATATCCCTATCACTGCGGCCAGGGCCGAGGTCACGGAGGTTCTCCAGGAGAGCGGTGGCGAGATCGATGTGACCGAGGCCGACATCGTTATTTCCGGTGGCCGCGGCATGAAGGGGCCGGAGAATTTCGGCCTCCTGCGGGAGGTCTCGGCACTCCTCCCGCGATCGGCCGTGGGCGCATCCCGATCGGCCGTGGACTCCGGCTGGATCGGCCACCAACACCAGGTCGGCCAAACCGGTAAGACCATTTCCCCCAACCTCTACCTGGCTTTCGGCATCTCGGGCGCCATCCAGCACCTCGCCGGCATGTCCTCTTCCAAGGTGATTGTGGCCGTGAACAAGGACCCGGACGCGCCCATCTTCAAGGTAGCGGATTTCGGGGTGGTCGGCGACCTTTTTCAGGTCATACCGCCGCTCAAAGAAGAGCTCAAGAAACTGCGGGGCTAGGGCTTTACCTAAAGATAGGAATTTCGTTTTCAGGCAGGCGTGCTGAATAAGAATTGACGGCACTGATTTTACCCCATCTCACCGTTGGGGATGATCAATTGCCATGTCGTGGTTGTCAAATCGACCAAAAAAATGCAGCCCCCGGGCTCAGAGGGGAAAGGGAAATGTATGAGCACGGGAAACGGGCTCCGCAAAGAAGGTCAAGTTCAAGTGGTTGAAGATGCGGTCCAGCATAGAGAAATTGTTAAGGAAGGCGATGATATTCCTCGGCTCCTATCGACGTCAAGAGCCGGTCCACGCCTCATCTTGACATCGATCAGCAGCCGAGAATATCTTTTTTTCGGAAAAGGCGGCATAATCAATTGGCATCGACCTCGTCGAAATAAATAACGAAACTGCCCAGAGAATCGGAGATGAGTCGGGGGAAATCACATGATAGATCAGAAAATCATCCTCATCACGGGCGCGTCGACAGGGATCGGCCGGGCCATCGCCGATCGTTTGGCTGGCTGCGGATTCGCCGTCTTCGGCACAAGCCGTAGGCCGGGCGAGTATGAACAGCCGCGAGGCTGGGACCTGGTGGAGCTCGATGTCCGTTCGGATGAATCCGTCGCGCGCTGCGTTGAGACCGTCCTGGAAAAAGAGCGACGTATTGACGTCCTGATTAACAGCGCAGGTTACGGACTCGGGGGAGCCGCGGAGGAGGCGGCCATCGAGCAAGTCAGGGCTGAGTTTGAAACAGACTTCTTCGGCCTCGTCCGTATGATCAAAGCCGTCCTGCCACTCATGCGGCGGCAGTCGAGCGGCACCATCATCAACATGTCGTCCGGAAACGCTGCCGTGAGGCTCCCGTTTTCGGCTTATTACAACGGCGCCAAGTGCGCCGTGGAAGGTTTCAGCGCGAGCCTGAGGCGAGAACTGAGGCCCTTCGGCATCCACGTCTCTGTGATCGAACCCGCTTTTTTCAAGTCCAAGATCTCAGAGACCATTCAGATGGGGCAGAACCGGATCGAAGCTTACGAGCCATGGAGGACGATGTGGGGGGAGGCGATCAAGCGCAGCGCCCTGCAGGGACCCCCTCCGGATCCGGTGGCCCGCTGCGTTGTCCGGATCATTTCGAGAAGGAAACCGCGCTACCTATATCTTGTCGGCTCAGGCTTGAGGCTCAGTCGATGGGCCAAGCGATGGCTGCCCGAAGACCTATTCTATTGGGGGATGCAAAAAGTGTTAGGGGTACGGAGCAAGTGACTCAAGCAAGGATGCAGCGATTTCGTTTTCTGGTAGGCGTACTGAATGAGCGTTGACGGCACCGATCCTCCTCAGCCAGGCCTCTCCGGGATCGTGAGCATCTTAGATCATCTTACAGTATTGGAGATGCGCCTTGTTGGTTAGAGGAGATCCTTGATGAGGTCGCCGGCATTTGTGTTTTCCGGCAGATATTTCTTAAACTCAGCGAGATCTTTAGGCCAGGCGGAGGAATGGAGAAGAAAAACCATGTCCACCATGGCGATGAGGCTTCCGTAACCGGCGACACCAACGAGGGTTTCTCCATCCAGGAACATGCTCCTCCGGTCCTGGTTATGCGATCCCACGGTGAGAAAGAAGGCGGCCGTCTCCCTATCCCTCGGGGACAGCGATCGTTCGAACGCCTCGATGAGGGTTGGACCCGAACAATATTCTCTCGCCTGGAGGATTTCGGGGGTGATCCCCGCCGACTCCAGAGGATGGCCCGTTGTTTGCTTTATCCTTTCCTCGAAATACCTCTTCAGCACGGGCCTCCATTCCCTGAGCTTCAGGACCTCCATGCCGCTCTGGCTGGCGAAGAATTGCGTTTTCAGATGGAGCCGGGGTTTCCCGGCCTCTTTCTTGACGACGAGGGGAGCGTGGATCTTCGGATATTCTTCGTCCAGCTCGGCCTGGATCTGTTTCAGGAGCGACAACACTTCCGGATGGACCGGTAACATCTGGTTGATCCGAACGTTTGTCTCGAAACCGTTGACCACGAGTCTAAGGCGTTCACTCAAGTTTGTGGCGTCGACGGGAGAACTGAAAAGCCCGACGTTCAGACTCCCGCCCGATTTTTCCAATTCTTCCCTGAATTGATCGGCGATGACCATTCCTCTGAGCAGGGAATTGTGTAGGGCGCCTAGAAGGATAGGGGAATCGCCGGGAGAATTTTGGGCTGAAGGGCCGATCAGGTACGTATTCACCCCTCTTAGAGCGGCCCCCGCAAACATGCCAAGCCAAAAATCATTGTTCCACTGGGGATCGGGCGCTATGATCGTACCCCCCTTTGGAATCAGGTTATAAAGAGCGGCTTTCAGAACGGAGGCGTTCTTGAGCGCATAGCCCGTCTTATTCATGACAGTGGTGAGTTGGGAATTGAACCCTCGATCCTTCATATCTTGAAGGATGGCTTGATAGTTTTCAGGATAAGGCTTCGGACGGAGGTAGTAGGGAACGTCCTTCATCTTGTAGCGGGTGCTCTGGCTCAGGAAGAGCTCGCGGGTGGCGGTTTTCAGCTTGACCAGGTCCACGCCCTCGACCTTGAGGCTCCGATCCTCCCAGTCCGCTCCCAGATAGTGCTCGCCGACACCCTGCCCGGTAAAGATGGCCACCCCGTTCTCGCCGGCGGAGTTCCCCAAGCACGGGGCGTCCTCGAAAACGTCGCGGAAAACGATTTTCCGGTGATCCCGCATGAGATCGTCCTTGAGGGCATATGCTCCGTAGGTTTCGTCGGCTTTGTTGGTGATATTGATGTGGACCTTGACCTGTTTCTCGATATCGTCCTGGGTCCAGCCCTTTTCATCCTTCAACCTAGCGATGGCTATTTTCAGCCGTTTCTGGAAGTCCCATATCCGGAGGGTGAGCTCGTCGATGCGCCGGTTGCACTCGTTGTTTATTCCCTGGCCGTCGCGCTTGGGCCGCTTGTAGCAGACCGGTTTCAGCTTGTAGAGATATTCCAGGAATGTGATGGGTTTTCTGGAGCCGCGCAATTCATAATAAAATTGGTCCAGGAACACGCTGAAGTGAGGGAGCGCGTCTCTCCTGCCCGCCAGGTAGTCGTTGATGCCCTTGAGAATGGCCTCGCCGTAACCGTCCAGTGTGATCCTCCACGTGATTTCGTCAGGCAGGCGGTCCTCGTTGACGCCCGGGTAATCATGGATGATCAGAACGTGGTAGAACTTCGTATCGTGGATTGTCTTTAGCAACTCGTGGTGCCATTGTTCGTTGATCAGATAGGAGATCTTGTTGCGGGCCGTCAATGGCTCTCCCAGAATTTCACCGAGAACCTGATTCAGTTCTTCCTGAGTGTCGTACTGGTGCGGGCGAAGGCCGTAGTTCAAGGGGATCCAGCAGAGCACCCCCCAGTTGAAAATCGCCGTCTCCGCATCACGCATCTTGAGCTCGTTCACCAGGAACTCGGCCAGCCGGTCATCCTTCCAGCGGTAACGGGAGCTCTGCAACGCCATGTCGATGAATTGGATAAGTTGCCGGAAGATTTCCTTTAGGGCCTGGTTTGTCGAGGGGTTTTCTGAGGCGGCGCCCGGCTGATGCTCGATATATTCAACGAAGGAATCATAGGCCCGGCACCCAAGGCCGGCAATAGACATCGGTCTCTTGCGCTGTCCGAGAAGCCGGTTGAGTGGAATGATGATGTCCTCGAAGATCGTCCTTTCGACAGTCTGGGCGATCTTTCGCGCCTCCTCGGACCGCTTCTCCAGGTCCGGGATGCCCTCGCCCAGGGCCGTCGCTAACGCCTTTTCGAGGCTGTCATGATAAAGACGGTCTTCGTCCTGCAATAAATGGCCGTAAACACGGATATGTTCCTTGATTTCGGCCAGACTCTCCTTGGTCACGGCCGGCGTCACGAACTTATCGATCCACAAGACGGAGTGTTTGAGGTCGGAAAGAGCATTCGTGTCGAGGAAGCTTGTGTCGATGGCCGGGATGGGCGATATCCTTCCTTTCGGCATGGTGGCATGGGCCCTTCTGGGCCGGTGCTGACCCGCCTGCTCGTTCAGGTTCAAGTTCAGTCCGGCGGTGAAGACACCCGGCGACCATTCGACCCTGAATTCGGCCCTGTGCAGGCCGAATGTTCGGCCCCGGCTAAGGGCATTCTCGATGGCGATGACTGGAACAATCCGGCGTTCTTCAAACTTTGGACGGTAGCGGGCTCCAACAGAAAACCACAGCAGATTGATGAACCCTCCTACAGACAAACTGACCCGGTCGCCGAGTTTCTCCATCCCGGCCGTCCCTTCCCAGTTTAAGATCGACATCGGCTTGAGGGCCACATTCTTGTTCAGCTTGAGGTAAAGCTGGAAGGCACTTTCGTTCGAACCCCGCCCAGCGCCACCCAAGGCTCCTATGCTCCAGAAGGCCGTCGCCGGCTGACCGGAAGAAACGGTGGATTTGAGTGGTTGCTCTTGAACTAGGGTTTTTTTCTGGAGGTTATCGTCGGCGTGGCCGGGGAAGCTCTCCCCCAGGAAGATCAGGGCTCCGCAGAGCAGGACTGGGCAAAGATTTCTGGGGTTCATCGGTCCGGTTCACGGAAGAGAATTATCTCATGAGAGATCCCCCCTCATCCATCCACAACTTACTCTCCGGTCCAGTTGAAGTCAAGCCGATATTCTGCTAAGAATCGATAAAGGGGGAAGCGTTCCATCAATCGAGGAGGACGATCTCGACACCCTCCCGGGCGTATCTCGTGAAGTGCTCGTCCCGGGTGCAAATCGTCCGGCATCCGGCCTTGACGAGGCCGGCCAGGATGAGCGCGTCGAATGCGGGCATTCCCGTTTCGGACGAGATGCGTGCGGCTTCATCGGCCGTTTCGCCCGTCACCTCGACGAGAGTTGCCGACCGTAGGAACCCTTGACATTGGCTTTCTGGCGGCAAAAAGAATAGAAGTCCCCTTTTTTGCCATGCTGCCACGGTTTTGAAATAGCGAGTCAGTCGGCAGAGAGTGCAGCGGAAGTGCTCTCCCAGCAGTCCGCTCAGGGCTCCAGGTTCATCTTACGCAGCAGGGCCGGAAAGGCCGGGTGAGATCGCACACGATCGTAGCTCGGCGAACTCTTGAGTGCTGTCACAACGATCGGATCACGCTCTTCGATACCCTTTTCGATCCACTCCAGACTCTCGCGCTGTTCTCCCAGACCACCATGGACAACTGCGAAAGCGGACGAGGGTACATAGGTCAACCGCCGCCGCGCCGTCAACTCCTCCAGGAGTTCCCGCGCCTCGGCGGTCCGGCCGGCCAAACCGTAGGCTCTGCCCAGTGTTCCCAGCGTAAGCGCATTGCCCCCGGAGAACTGGTTCGCCTTCTCGGCCGCGGCGATGGCCTCGGTGAACTGCCCAAGCTGCGTATAGGTGATCGAAAGAAACCAATAGGAGAAGGAGAAAGTCGGGTCCAGATCGATGGCGTGTTGCAATTGCGCGACCGCCGACTCGAACTGCCGCATCATGTCGAGGAGACACCCCAACAGCGAGTTGTAGAAGGGATCGAGCGGATCCAGCTCCAACGCCCGTCGCATCTCGGACGTGGCCTGTTCCACCCGCCCCAGAGGTAAAAGGAGCCACATGGCGTAACACCAGGCGTAGTCGTATCGGACAACCGCGGAAGACAGACTCAACTCCAGGGCCCGGTGGAATTCGCGCTCGGCTCCGGGCCAATCGAACTCGCCGCTGCCCAGGACGGTTCCCAGCGCGCTGTGGGCGTCGGCGATCGTGTCATCGAGTCTGAGGGCCTCGAGCGCCGCCGACTTGGCCCTAGAGAACGCCTCCCGCGGATCCATGGATCCCCAGAAGGCGCTCCAGAAGTAGGATTCGGCCAGCATGACATGCGCCAGGGCGTAGTTCGGGTCGAGCGCGATGGCCTGCTCACAATACCGCCGGCCCGCCTCGCGTCCTTCCGGCGTCATCTTCAAGAGGTGATACCGGGCCTTCAGACAGAGGTCGTAGGCGGCGAGATTCTCCGTATAGCGTTTCACCAGTGGACGGCCCCCCGCCAGCCGCAGCCGCAGCTTCTCCACAATGGCCAGCGAAATCTCGTCCTGAATGGCGAAGACGTCCGTCATCTCCCGGTCGAAGCGCTGGCTCCACAGGTGGTACCCGTCGCTCGCTTTGACCAGTTGGGCCGTCACCCGGATGCGGCTGCCTGCCCTGCGCACGCTGCCTTCCAGGATGTTCTCGACGTTGAGCCGCGCCCCGATCTCGCGCACGTCCGCCTCCTTGCCGCGGAAGGCGAACGACGAGGTCCGCGCCATCACGCGCAGCCCGGGCACCTGCGTAAGGGCGTCGATGATGTCCTCGGCCAATCCATCGCTGAAGTACTCGTTCTCCTTGTCCGCGCTCAGGTTCGTGAACGGCAGCACCGCCAGGGACGGGATGCGCAGGGGCTCCGCGACGCCGTGAGCGCCCACTCGTCCGGAATCGCGCTCGCGCTTCAGCCGCGTCAGGTCGACCAGCAGATCCCTGGCCGACTGGTAGCGAACCTCGCGGTCCTTCTCGAGCGCCTTGTGGATGATCCGCTCCAGGTCTTCGGGCACATCTGAATTCAGGCGCACGGGCGAGGTCGGCGCCTGATGTAGGAGGCTGTCGAACTGCGCCACCGGCGTGTCCCCCCGGAAGGGGAGGTTACCCGTCACCATCTCGTACAGCACCACCCCCAGCGAGAACAGGTCCGTCCGCGCATCCAGGTCCTTCCCGAGCGCCTGTTCCGGCGACATGTACGCCACCGTCCCGACGGCCGTGCCGGGGCTGGTCAGTTGCTCGGGCGTCGTGTGGGTCGCCAGCAGGGTCGTCGAGGTCTCGATAGCTGCACGCCGTTCCGGCGCCAGCTTGGCCAGCCCGAAATCAAGGATCTTGGCCTGCCCGCGCCGGGTGACGAAGATGTTGGCCGGCTTGATGTCCCGGTGGATGATCCCTCTGGCGTGCGCGGCCTCGAGTCCGTCGGCCACCTCGAGCGCCACCGTGAGGATCTCGTCCACCCCGAGCCGCTTCCCGACGATCCGCTGTTTCAGCGTCTGGCCTTCGAGCAGCTCCATCGCGATGAAATGCCTACCTTCATGCTCGTCGATGTCGTAGATGGTGCAGATGTGCGGGTGATTCAGCGCCGAGGCCGTCTGGGCTTCTCGCTCGAACCGCTCCAGCGCCCGGCGGTCCCGGGACAGCTCTTCGGGCAGGAACTTCAGGGCAACGGAGCGCTTGAGCCGGGTATCCTCGGCCTTGTAGACCACGCCCATGCCTCCGCCGCCGAGCTTCTCCAGGATCCGGTAGTGCGACACGGTCTGCCCAATCATGTGGTCCTCGCGCTCCATCCCCCCATCGAACTCAGAAGATTAAGAAACGCCTTTTCTGCTGCGCCGCTTGATGAGCATTTGTGGCACCGATTTAGCCCCATCCCATCGTGGGGAATGATAAATCGCTGTGTCATCGGATGTCAAATTGAACAAAAAATCGGGAGAGGCGGGGGTCAGAAGAAGAAGGGGCGCCGAAAAGGACGAGAAATCCGACAGACCTCTCCTCCCAGGCAAAGAGAGAATCACGAAGAATACTCAGTGGAGGCCTCGGCGGCCATCAAGACCTCCTGATAGGCCAGGTGCGTCGGAGGAGGTCTCTTGCGACAAACGTCAGCTGGAGAAGGAAGAGCTCAAGAAACTGCGCGGCTAGGGCTTAATCTTCCGGAGCTTTTTGGCGGCGGCGAGGAGCGGAGGCCATGTGGTGGTCTTTCCGGCTTCAGGGGCATGCCAGATCGTGCAGAGGTGGCCGAGCATGCGCTCCGAGGGGAAGGCCAGCGAAAAATCGATCAGCTTCTTGGTCTGCTTGGCATCGCGGAAGCTCGTCGGAAGGACACGGAAACCTTTGCTCAGGAAGAGCGGGATGGAGGGATAGGACTTCATCCGCTCGTAGTGCCAGTCACACATGATGATGTCCTTGGGGACGAGGTCGATGGCCGGGTAGGTTTTGTTCATCGAGGCTTCCCATTCGCCGTAGCCGGTGGTAGCACCGTCAAGGAAACGGTCGCCCCAGATCAGCATTTCCACGCCGCGCTCCATGACCAGGTGCTGGTAACAATCGTTCACCGCCTTGGCAAACAGCTGGGCCGGGTCCTTGCCCTTGCAGCGGGGGCAGAATTCGCTGCCGAGGAGGAAAACCTCGTCCATGCCGACATGCAGGGCGTCGGCCTCGAAGACCTCGATGAGCTCGTCGTAGAGCGCAAAGATGATCGGGTTGAGGTCCGGATGGAGCGGGCACCAGCTCCGGCAGTAGATGTCTTTGTTCCCGGGAAACTGGCCGGGCGTCTCGTCGAATTCGGGATACTTCGTCAGCAGGGCGTAGGTCTTCTCCGCCCAGGATTGGTGGCCCAGGGACTGGAATTCCGGGATCAGCCGTATTTTGTACTCACGGCACATAGCGACGACTTTCTTAACCGTCTCCCGGGTGATCGGGTCATCGCCCCGGAGCTCGGGATGGGAGACATATTCATAGTTGTAGTCCACTTCGAAGATCAACAGGTTTATGCCGGCTTTGGCCAAACCTGGAAGCTCGGTGATGAGGGCCTCAGCGGCCGGCTTGCTTTCGATGAGAACGTGTAGGCCGAACCAGATCGGTTGCGTCCGCGGCACGGCTAGGGGCTTGGGTTTGGGCACGCACCCATGAAGAGCGAAGCCGAGAGCCACGGCGACCAAGGCGAAGGCGGCTGCTTTTTTCATGATGACTCCACTCCATCTAGGCTCGAATGGCAAGAGAGGTAATATATGTGAAATCCGGGACGAACGCAAGAAACTAGTGGAGGCGGTTGGTTTGACAAGTCCGGACAATCGGGATAGCTTATAGCCGATTCCGGGTAGAGAGGAGAGACAATGACGACGAGAAGAGCATTCTTGAGAAATTCAACCCTTAGCCTTTTATTTGCTCCCTATACTTTGCGCGCCTTCGCCGAGGAACTAGGCCTTGAACCGGAACAGCTTCCCGCCGGCCAGACCGTGCCCTTCATCATGGACAGCGCGCCCGGCGCCGAGACGGTCATCAACGGACGCAAGTACATCTATTTCGGCGGCACCGGGTATTTCGCCCTTCACGGCAACGCCGAGATGATCCGCACGGGAATCGAGGCCTTCAATAAATACGGCATGCACAGCGCCACGACCCGCTCCGGTTTCGGCAACAACCCCGTTCTCCTCGACGCCGAGAAGAAACTCGCCGGCTACTTTGAGACCGAAGAAGCGCTCTATTACGTCAGCGGATACTTCAACGGGTTGATGATGGCTCAGGGCCTGGCCGATCAGTTTGACCTGGCCTTGGTCGACGAAACCGCCCACTTCAGCATCAAAGACGGGATCAATTCGACCCGGAAACCGATTGTCTTCTACAGGCACAGGGACCCTTCCGATTTGAGGTCGAAGCTCAAGTCCGAACTCAAGGCGGGCCAGCGGCCCCTCGTCATTACAGACGGCGTGTTTCCGACCTTCGGTGTCATCGCGCCCGTGCCCGAGATTATAAAGGAGCTCGAGGCGTATGGCGGAATCTTGTGTCTCGACGACGCCCACGCTGTCGGCGTGCTTGGAGCGAACGGCCACGGCACCTGCGAGTATTTCGGGCTGAAGCCGGGCGATAAACTCATCATGAGCGGGACGCTGAGCAAGGCCTTTGGAGGACACGGCGGGTTCATCCCGGCCTCGGCGGCGTTTATCCAGAAGATCAAGCAGACCGTCGGAGCCTACAGCGGGGCGAGCCCGACTCCGACGCCCATCGCAGCCGCCTCGGCCAAAGGGATCGAGCTCGTCCAGAGCCACCCCGAGTGGAGGGAAAAGCTGCGGCACAACGTCGCCCGGATCAAGAAGGGAATGCGCCGGCTCGGGTTCGACGTCGGCGATTCTCCCATGCCCATCGTCACCTGGACGCTCAAGTCGGCCGACGAGATGAAAAAGGTCCAGAAGGAGCTTTTGGACCGGGGGATCGCCGTCGCCTACCTCAAGTACGTTGGCGCGCCGAGCGGCGGGGTGTTGCGGGCTTCGATTTTTTCTACCCACACCGACGCCCAAATCGACCAGCTGCTCGAGGAGCTGAAGAAGCTGGTCTGAGCCGGCTATATCTTCTTGAGTTTCTTCAAGAACGCCGGGTCCACGTCCGCCCCGATGCCGGGAAGCTCGGGGACCGTGACCTGCCCCTTTTCAAAGACCATTCCGCCGACGACCGGGTCGATGGTGTGAGAGTTGTGTCCGTCCAAATCGGCGAAAACGATGTTGCGGTTCGAGGCGACCACCTGGGCTGCGGCCGTCAGGCCGAGCCGCGACTCGATCATGCACCCGACCATACAGAGCATGTTGGCGGCGTCGGCGAGGTGGGCGATCTTGACCATGTTGAGGAGCCCCCCCGCCTTCATCAGCTTGATGTTGAAGTAGGCGCAGGCGTCGGCTTTGATGAGCTTGAGGGCGTCTGCAGGCAAGAAGACCGCCTCGTCGGCCATCACGGGGATGGGGCTTGAGGCGTGGACAGCCTTTAGCCCGTCCACATCCGAAGCGAGGACGGGCTGCTCGACGAACTGGACCTGGAATTTCTCCATCTTCTTCAGCGTATCGATGGCCAGGGGCGAAGTCCAGCCCTGGTTGGCGTCGATCCGGATGCGGCGCTCATAGCCGATGGCGTCCCGGATGGCCTCGAGGCGCCGCAGGTCGATCTCCTGACCCTGGCCGACCTTGATCTTGATCGTGTCGAAACCGCGGCCGATAAACTCCCTGGCCTTGGCGGCCATCTTTTCGGGCTCGTCGAGGTCGGTTGTGATATCCGTGCCGAAGGAAGGCTTATCGCCGCCGAAGAGCCGATAGAGAGGCAGGCTGGCGACCTTCCCCAGGATATCGTAGAGGGCCGTGTCGAAGGCCGCGGCAGCACTCGGGTTGGAGTGGAGGAAGGGACCGAACCCGTGAACGAGACTCTCGATGGCCAGCGGGCTCTTGCCGATGACGGTCTCGCGCAGCCCCTTGGCGGCGGCGAGGTTCGTCTCCTGGGTCTCACCCGTGATCGGAGCGAACGGGCAGGCCTCTCCGAGCCCGACGATGCCGGCATCGGTCTGGATCATGACGAGGACGTCGTTGGCTGCGTAGACTGTCCCGATCGAGATCTTGAACGGCTCCTTGAGCGGGATGTCGAAGGCATAGATATCGACTCCGGTGATCTTGAGATTCGAGGCTTCGGCCCTGGCTTTTTCGAGAGGCGAGGAAGGCTGCGAGAGAGCTTTCCCCGCGCCCGTGGACAGGAATCCCAGCCCCAGCATTTTCAGAAAGTTTTTTCGCGACATGGCCATAACGCCTCCTTTATTGACGATCTCAAAGCGCATCCCTATTTATACGGGTCTTTCGGCTCTTCGGTCAGGGTGGTCGGCTGGATGGTTTCTAGCAGAAGGCGGTTCTTTTCGGAACGGTCCTCGCCGACGCTCGTGCAATATATTGCCGGGTCGTCCATGACCGGGCACTTGTTCTCACAGATGCCGCAGCCGATGCAGAGGTCGAGGTCGATGACCGGCGCCTTCTGGGTGGCCGTCGTTCCGTCGGGAAGCTTCGTTTCGACCATGACGAACTTGATCGCCTTGGGTGAGGTCGGGCAATGCTCTTCGCACACGATGCAGGGCCGCCCGAGGGCATAGGGGATGCACCGGTCCTTGTTA
>Ga0153916_10001890_pt1 | contig 15258 bp, 16 predicted proteins | sample Opewatmetagenome_FD_109642 | JGI IMG/M metagenome (GOLD analysis project Ga0153916, IMG submission 109642) | Freshwater wetland microbial communities from Ohio, USA - Open water 3 Core 3 Depth 4 metaG | ecosystem: Environmental > Aquatic > Freshwater > Wetlands | place: USA: Ohio, Lake Erie...
CCCGCGCTGCCAGCGATACACCGGCACGAACCCCGGCAGCGCCGCGTCCGACGCCTGGAACGCTATCCCCTGATCCTGCCAGCCGTCGCCGGGCGCGCTCGCCGCGTAAGCGACCGTGCCGTCCGCGCCGCGATACTCGTGTACCGCCGTGCCGAGCGTAATCTCGACCCCCACGACGTCGTACCGCTGCATCCGCGTCAGCGTGACGAAGATCCGCCGCCCGCCGTCCGACGACAGCTCCGGATGCTGGAGCGGCGAATAGCACGTCGGCACCGCGGCCTCTGCGAAGGTCAGGCAGTCGACCCACGCCTGCGGCTTACTCCACGGCCCTTCCAGCCGCTCGGCGGTCCGCACGCCGATCAAGCTGAAGCCGGTGTTGACCGTCGCGACGTAGCGGCCCAGCGGCTGGTTCCAGGCGACGCTGGCGCCGTTCTCGAACGACGCCAGTCGCTGCACTGGATCGTCGCTGTGTGGCGGGGCCCACAGCGGCGCGGCGTCCGCTGGCGCGTGCGACCAGCCGCCGCCGTCCCAGTACTCGTACGCTCCCGGGGACTGGATCTCGCCCGGCGGCACGCGGGCGAGCAGCTCCGCGTGGTCGAGGGTTTCCAGCATCACGCGAAGGAGTCCGTCGCCCGCCACCTCCACGGGTTGAGCGCCGATGACCTGGCTGCGGAACCCGCTCGTGCTGTCCCACAGCTTGCGTGCCAGCGGCGTCACCCGCATCGAGCGCACGTCGAGGCGCGCGACGCCGACCTCGCCGAGCCAGTAGGCGTACGGCCCCGAGCCGTAGACGTACACGGTGTAGAAGTCGAACGAGCCGTCGCCGTCCGGCCACGCGCCGGAGGGCCAGACCGTGAGCGAGCCGTCCTTTTCGATGAACGGTGCCGCTGCGCCGTCGCGCGTGTAGTACGTGAGCTTCGGGCAGCCGGCTGCGTCGGCGCCGTCCGACCAGGCGATGGAGTTCTGCTCGATCTGCTTGCCGGACTGCGGGAGGAGCAGGGTGTCGCCGAACAGCCAGTACGCGCGTCCTCCGACCACCAGCGAGGAGCCGCCGTCGGCGCCCTGCACGAGCGCGGCGCGCGAGTCCCCGTTCGAGAACGAGCACACGACGCGCGAGTAGATCGCCGCGGGCAGGGGCGCATCGGCCGGAGCCGGCGACGGCCCCGCCGAGGCGGACGGGCCTGTCGCCTGTCGCAGCAGCAGTACGAACCCGCCGAGCGCCAGCGCGGCCGCCACGGCGATCACGACCGGTGCCCGCGCACGGTCGGAGGCTGCGGTCCAGCGTGCCAGTGTCGAGCGCATGTTCATCTTCGGGGCGAGGCGCGGGTAGCGTATCACACATGCAGGAGCTGCCGGCCGTCCCGTTGACAGCAGTATCAGCTCCTAGAGACCGGCTGCGCCTGACGCCTGCCCTGCGCGCAGACGACGGCACACCGTCGAGCGCACGGCCTCTCGCGCCAGCCCGGTTGCGCGACGAAACGACTCGTCACGCGAGGATGAATGTCCGCACGGCCTCCTCGGCCAGCGACTCGACGACGAGGTCGGCGTCGCCGAGGTCCGCGGCCGGGTGTGTCGTCGTCACGCCGACCGCCCGCATGCCGCCGGCCTTCGCCGCGCGCAGCCCTGCGGGCGCGTCCTCGATGACAACGCAGCGCGCCGGCTCGACGCCCACCCGCGCCGCCGCGACCAGGAAGCCCTCCGGGTCCGGCTTGCCCTTCGCCGCGTCCTCTTCGGCGACCAGCGCTTGGAAGCGCGCCCGGATGCCCAGCGAGTCAACGATCATGTCCAGGTTCGCCCGGGGCGTCGACGTGATGATCGCCTTCGGCGCCTGTTGCTCGTCGAGCCACGCCAGCAGATCGCGCACGCCGGGCAGCGCCTCGACCCGGCCGCGCGCCGCCTCCCGGAACAGCGCCTCCTTGCGTTCGGCCAGCGCGCGCAGTTCGGCCGCCGCGATGCCGGGCGCCAGCCCGCCAAGAATGGCGTCGTTGCGCAGGCCGAACGTCTTCGTGAAGTAGCCCGGCGCGGGCGTGAGGCCGCGTTCGCTTGACAGCAAGTCCCAGGCGGTTAAGTGGTGCGGACGGCTGTCGACGATGACGCCGTCGAGGTCGAAGAGGACGGCGACGTCACTCCGCACGCGAGACGACGACCAGCCGGAAGCGCCGGTCGTAGTGGCCGCTGGCGTAGGTGTCGCAGCAGTTCCGGCAGGCGACCTTGTCGCGCCGGCCGCGGCGATACGTGCGGCGGCAGCGCGGGCACATCATGTGCCACGTTCGCCGTTGCGCCCGCTCTTTCTGTGCGAACGGCGGGCAGGTGATCGTGATGCGCTGGTCCAGCTCGTGCGCCACCTGGCGGAACTCGCGGCCGTGCGGCGCGATGCGTCGGCCGTGGCGCCAGCGCGCCGCCCAGTGCGCCAGCTCGTGCTTGAGCACCAGCAGCGTCTCGTCGATCCCGTGGTCGCGGTGGTACAGCGTGGCGATCCGGATCAGCCCCGTGTCCGGGTAGCAGCGCCCGGCGCTCGACGTCATCCGGTTGCTCAGCTCGATCCGCGGGTACGGCGAGCGCGGCATGGCGAGCACGTCGCGGAAGTGCGCCTTGATCACGCGGTCCATCGCGTCCTGGAGCTCGGCTTGCAGCCAGAACTCCGGGCCGCCCAGCGGGAGCATGTACCCTTCGGCGTTGCTGATGCGGCTGACCACGTTATCCTCGGTCCGGATACAGGATCACGTTCGGGATGCGGACTTCCCACATTCTGATCATCGGTAGGGGCGCCTGATTTCCACCTTGGAGCGGCTGCTCCGGGTGGCCGCCGCGGGGTGCGGCTGCCTCGCGGGCATCTTACTACGGGCGTCGCTGCTGGGGCAGCCGGGTCCGAAGCGGCGGCCGAAGAATTATGTATAACACCGCGAAAATTCCACCTCCCCGGTGTCAATGGATGGGTGTCAGCCGCAGCCTGGCCGCGCCACAAATCCGAAACTTCTATCGACCGTGACAGATGACCCGTCCATGCATGTCTTGAGACAGCGACGGACCGGAGCACCTGAATCGAATATCTGTTCTTATCTGTGGCAGCCCGGCGCAACTGAGCGGATCAGCCGCGCCGACGCGCTTGGCGACCGCGCGCAGTCGCTGTACGGTAGGTGCATGGCCATCGACAGTTTCAAGTGGCTGCCCCCGTCGCTGCGCGGCTTCTACGAGAACATGCACGTGCCGCCGCCCGACGGCGTGCCGTGGTCGCCGCTCGCGAAGCCGCTGCGCGAAGCGCGCATCGCGCTCGTCACGACCGCCGGGCTCAACGTCCGCGGCCTCGAGCCGCCGTTCGACTACGAGCGCGAGCAGCGGGAGCCGCGCTGGGGCGACCCGTCGTATCGCAGGCTGCCGCGCGACGTGCGCCAGGAGCAGGTCCAGACCGGCCACCTGCACATCAACAATGAGGACATCGACCGCGACTTCAACGTCGCCATCCCGATCACCCGCATGCTTGAGTTGGAGGCGCAGGGCGTCGTCGGTTCACTGGCGTCGACGAACTACTCGTTCATGGGCTACCAGCCCGACACGGCGGAGTGGAGTGCGCGTTACGGGCCCGAGGTCGCGCGGCTGATGAAGGACGACGCGGTCGACGGTGTCGTGATGACGCCCGTCTGACCGGACTGCTGCCGCGCCGTGAACGCGCTGGCACGCACCTTCGAGGCGGCAGGCCTCACGACCGTCGTCATCAACCCGATGCCCGTGTGGGGCCAGCGACTTGGCACGCCGCGCACGCTCGGCGTCGAGTTCCCGTTCGGGCACCCGTGCGGCCTGCCCGGCGACGCCGCGCTGCAGACGCGCGTCGTGCGGGCGGCGCTCGACGTGCTGGCCGGCGCGGCGGGCCCGGCGCCGGTCGTCGTAGAATTCCCGGAGCCGTGGCCCGGCGACTTTGACCACTGGAAGCGTGCATGGCACCCGCCCGAGCCGTCGCCGATCGTGCGCTGGCTGCGCGAGCAGGCGCAGCGCCGTGCCCAGGAGAAGCGCGCGGACTCCTGACGCACGCCGTCAGCAGTGCCGCTATTGCCGGTTGAAGCGGCCCTGCCCTCGCATAGGATCGCCGCGAGATGAGGCACGCCACGCCCGTCGCACTCGATGCCCTCGAAGGTCTGCTTGGCCAGATCCGTGCGCTCGGCATGCTGACCGAGCGGAAACGCGGCGTGTTCTACCGGAAGTCCTCGGCGTTCCTGCACTTCCACGAGGACCCGGCTGGCTTCTTCGCCGACCTGCGCGCAGGCCCGGCCTGGCAGCGGCTGTCGGTGAACACGCCGGGCGAACGCCGGACGCTGGTGCGCGAAATCAAGCGTTGGGCGTAGATGCGGATCAGGCCCGGCCCTGCCGCTGCCGCTCGGTCGGCTCCCACGTCTGATACTCGATGGCGCCCACGGCCGTGAGGAACATCCGCGCCGTCACGTCACCCATGTGGTGGAACTGCTTCTTCACGGCCGCGATCAGCGCGTCGCCGTCGCCGCCGAAGCTGCGCAGCCAGCGCGTAACGTCGCCGTGCTCGCGCTCGATCTTGAGCAGCACGCGCGCGTTCTCGACCGTCCCTACGACCTTCTTCCCGTTGCGCACGATGCCGGCGTCCGCCAGCAGCCGGTCGACGTCTCGCTCGCCGAAACGCGCGACCTTCGCCACCTCGAAGTTGCGGAACGCACGCAGGAAGTTCGGCCACTTCGATCGCAGCACGCGCCAGTTGAGCCCCGCGCCAAACACGAACCACGACAGGATCTCGAAGTACGAGCGCCCGTCCGGCGGTGTCTGGCCGATAGGGAACGGGAAGATCTCGGTGGGGCTGACGCCTTCCGGGCCGCCGCGGGGCATGGCGCACCTCCTGCAGGGCCGGCCGAGCGCGGGCTGCCGGCGGCACGAGTGTACGTCCGCCGGGCGTTCGCGGTACAGTCCGTGTTTGGTATCATCGCCGCACCGGGTGAAGGAGCATGCAGCCAGTGGCGCTGGAGATACGGCCCTACCGCGAAGAGGAGGCCGCGGCGTTCTACCGCGTGCCCGCGATCGTCTTCGGCAACTACGCCGGCGAGCGGCCCGCGCCGCCCGGCCTTGGCCCGATGCTGCCGCAGTGGTCCCTCTGCGCCTTTGAGGACGGCGAGCTGGCGACGGCGTACGGCGCCTTCCCGCTCGTCACGCAGCTCAACGGGAGCAAGGCGCGCGTCGCCGGCGTGAGCTTCGTCGGCACGCTGCCGCAGTTCCGCCGGCGTGGCCACCTGCGCAAGATCATGGAGGTGGATTTCAAGCGCCGGTACGAGCAGCGCGAGGAGGCGATCGCCATACTCACAGCGTCGATCGCGGGCATCTATCAGCGTTTCGGATACGCCGTCTGCGCCTCCGCCGTGCGCTACGCCGTCGACCCGCGCTGGATCAACTTCGCGCCGTCGCTGCCGCCCGCGCCGGGCCGCTGGCGTGGAGGCTCGAAAGAGGAGCTGCCGCTGCTCGAAGGGCTGTACCGGCAATTCACCGCGCCGCGCAACGGCACGCTGCATCGCGCGCCGCAGATGTGGGAGGGACAGACGCTCGGCATCGGCGAGGGGATAGACGTGAGCCCGTTCGGTCCGAGTCTGATCTCGATCTACGAGGAGGGCGGCGAGCCCGCGGGCTACGTCGCCTGGGGCGCGCGGTGGATGGCATCGCATCACCTCGATCGCGCGGGCCAGGGGCAGCGCGTGTTCGTCCGCGACTACGTGTGGAACACGCCGGGCGCCTACCGCGCCATCTGGGAGCTCTTCAAGACCTTCGACCTGGCTGCCAGCGTGATCGTCGACAACGCCCCGGTCGACGACCCTGCGATGCACGTGCTGCTCGACCCGCGCGAGCTGTACGCGACCCACCGCGACTGGATCCTCGGCCGCATCATCGACGTCGAGCGCGCGCTGCCACTGCGGCCGTACGGCCATCCCGGCCGCGTCACGTTCGAGCTGCGCGACGAGCTGTGCCCCTGGAACGCGGGGCGCTGGGCGCTGGAGGCCGGCCATGAAGGTGCGGCCGTCAGTCGCACCGCCGAGCCGCCGCAGCTCACGCTCGACGTGTCGGCGCTCGTGCAGATCCTGTACGGGCAGGTGTCACCGGCCAACGCCGTGCGCTGCGGCCGCGCGGAGGCGGCGCCGGACGCGCCGCTCGACCTGTGGGACGCCATGTGGCGCACGGAGTACGCGCCGTACTGTCCGAATATGTTCTAGTGGGCGATCGCATCGAGTCGAAGCAGTTGGGATGAGGAGGGACGTGTGAAGACGATGACGATACCGGCCGGGCCCGAGGAGCTGACCGCCACCTGGCTGACAGAGGCGCTGCGGTCGACCGGCGTGCTGGACGGCGCCGCCGTGGCGTCGTTTGACACCACGGTGATCGGCGAGGGCTCCGGCTTCATCGGCCAGCTCGCTCGCGTGACGCTGCGGTACGACCGGCCGCAGCAGGACGCGCCGGCGTCGCTCGTCGCGAAGTTCCCCGGCGCCAGCCCGGCCGGCCGGGAGATCGGCAACCTCTTCGACTTCTATCGGCGGGAGATCCACTTCTACGAGGACATCGCGGGCGAGATCGAGCTGCGCACGCCCCACCGATACTTCAGCGCGATGGACACGGACGCGAAGGAGTACATCCTGCTGCTCGAGGACATGGCGCCGGCGCGCGTCGGCGACCAGGCCGCCGGCTGCACGCTCGACGAGGCGGAGCTGGCGGTGCGGAGCATCGCCAAGTTCCACGCGACGTGGTGGGAGCACCCCCGGCTCGACGCGCTCGCGGAGTGGATGCCGATCATCGACGCGCCCGTTCATCAGTCGGCGCAGCAGTCGTACCAGCAGGCGTGGGCGCCGTTCATCGAGAACTTCGGCGGGCGCCTCTCGAAGGAGATGCACGGCATAGGGGCGGCCATCGGCCAGAACGTGATCAAGCTGCAGTCGTCCATCGCCGGCCGGCCGCACACCATCGTCCACGGCGACTACCGGCTCGACAACTTCTTCTTCGCCACGCCGGAGGGCGGCCCGCCGTTCGCCGTCGCCGACTGGCAGATCGCGAGCCGTGGCCGCGGCATCTTCGACGTCGCGTACCTCATCTGCGGCGGGCTGGAGCCGGCCGAGCGCAAGCAGCACGAGCAGCGGCTGGTCAAGCTGTACCACGACCTGCTGGTGCAGGGCGGCGTCAAGGGCTACAGCTTCGATCAGTGCTGGACGGAGTACCGGCGGATGGCGCTCTACGTCTTCGTCTACGTCGTCATCTCGCTCGGCACGCTCGACTTCGCAAACGAGCGCGGCCTGGCGCTGTTCGACGCCTGGGTGCGCCGCTCATCGGCCGCCATCGCGGACCTCAACGCCGGCGAGCTGATGCCCGACTGAGGCGATTCCCAGTCGACAGTCGCGCAGCGTTACACATGCTTCAGGAACTCTTCCGCGGTGACCTCCGCCTTAGTCAGGATCTCTGCGAGAGTGTGCGGCGGCAGTTCGCGGCGGTGCTGCGGAACGACGACGGGTCGGGGCAAACCTGGTCTGGTCAGAATGACATGGCTCCCGCGCTGCCTAGCCACGGTGAGGCCGCACGCGACGAGCGCGCGCACGATGCGCTCAGAGCGCAGAGCAGGAAGTTTCGGGGTTGACATAGCCCTATGGTAAAGGGCACCTGAAGCCGAACAAGTTATAACAGGTCAAGTCGCCCTGCGGAATCTTCCCACGCGAGGCTCTTTTCGCTGTGGGAAGTGGGAAACTTGGCTACGAAGCCTCTTGGAGTTCGAACTGCTCCGGAATAGGGAACCCCTTCTCCCGCGCGACCTCCAGCCACAGCTCTTTCGCCTCAGCAACCATCGACATTGCTTCTTCGAACGTCTCGCCGAAGCTGATGCAGCCTGGAAGCGCCGGCACGCTGATAGTGAAGCCACCCTCCGGCTCCTCGCAGAGCTCGTACACGATGCCATCTTTGATGACGTGGAATGTGCTCATTGCGGTGGATTCTACCATCGCCTGACTGGGAAGGGGGCTGCGGGCGAGCGAAGGATACAGAATCTCAATCGAACAAACGTGCGGCTGCGTGCTCTGCCCGACCTACGCCGTGCATCGCCTACACCAGCTCCGCGATCGAGCGCACGATGCGGTGCGGCCGCACGCCGTCCGTTGGCGCGGCGCCGTCGCCGCTGACCCACACCGCGTGCAGCCCCAGCCGCACCGCCGGCGCGATGTCCGCCTCCAAGTTGTCGCCGACCATCCACGCCCGCGCCGGGTCGGAGTCCGTCGCCGACAGCGCGTGCCGGAACACGCGCTCGTCCGGCTTCCCCACGCCGAATTCGCCCTCGATGACGATGCAGTCGAAGTAGCGTTCCAGCGCGAACCGCTCGACGCTGCGCCGCTGGTTTCGGGCTTCGCCGTTCGTGATCAACGCCATCGCGATGCCGCGCGCCCGCAGCGCCTCGAGCGTCTCGATCGCCCCCGGATACGGCTCGATGGCCGCCGTCCGCCGCGCGCGGTAGTCGTCGGCGATGCGGCGCGCGCGGTCGGCAGCGTCGAGGCCGAGATCGGCGAACGCGTGCCGGACGATCTCGCGGCTCGCGCCGTCGAGGTCCATCCGGCCGCGGTACGCACGCTCGGCGTCGTCCCAGAACCACGTGCGCCGGACGCGGATCGCTTCGTGCATCTTCGCGGGCGTGAACGAGCCGTCGCAGTGCGCCTCGCACGCGGCGAGCCACGACTCCTCCATCCCCGTCTGCCAGTCGAGGATCGTGCCGTCCATGTCGAAGAAGATGGCGTCCGGGCCGCTCATGCGTTCGCCCGCGCGAGCCACGCGCTGATCTGCTCGATGTGCTCGCGGTAGTGGTCGTCCGCGTTCCCGCTGATGATCTCGGCCAGCGGCCGGCCCGGCGCCCACGCCGGCGGTGCGGCGAGTGCCTCGTCGGACAGGCTCTCGGTCACGGCGAGGATCTCCGCCGACGACTGCCGCGAGCGCGCGAGAACGGCGACGAGCGGGCGGTCGCGGTTCTCGGCGTAGATGCGCGCGTTCAGCGCGTTGAGCGAATCGTCCGTGAACGGCCCTTCGCGCCGTTCGCCGGCGCGGATCCAGCCCAGGCAGAGCTGCTCCCACGACGTGATGTGCGCCAGCGCGTCCTTCACTGACCACCCGTCATCGAGCGCCGGCTCCGTCATGCGCGCCCCGTCCAGCGCGGCGAGCAGCTCGTCGAGCCGCGCCCGGTCGCGCTCGATGTTCGCGACGAGTTCGGCCTTCGTCATCGCCGCGCCTTCGCGACGGTCTTGCGGGCGCCGTTTCGGCCGGCCCGAGACTGTTCGGCAGTTTTTGCCGTGGCCGCCGCATGCCGAGACTGTTCGGCAGTTTTCGCTTTTCCGGCGGCCGGCATCTTCGCCCCTGCCTTCGCGCCGTTCCCCGACGCCCCGTTCCGCTTCGCCGCGCGCTTCTCCGCCGCGATGCGCTCCGCCGGCAGCACCTTGCGCAGGTACTGCCCCGTGTAGCTCGCCGCCACCAGCGCCACCTGCTCCGGCGTGCCCTGCGCCACGATCTCGCCGCCGCGGTCGCCGCCCAGCGGCCCCAGGTCGATGAGCCAGTCGGCGTTCTTCACCACGTCCATGTGGTGCTCGATGACGACCACCGTGTTCCCGGCCTCGACGAGCCGCTGCAGCACTTCGAGCAGCGCGCGCGTGTCCTCGAATGAGAGGCCCGTCGTCGGCTCGTCCAGGATGTACAGCGTGCGGCCGGTCGAGCGCTTGGACAGCTCGGTCGACAGCTTGACGCGCTGCGCCTCGCCACCCGACACCGTCGTCGCCGGCTGCCCGAGGCGGATGTAGCCGAGGCCGACGTCGCGCAGCGTCTCCAGCTTGCGCCGCACGTTCGGGATCTTGTCGAAGTACTCCAGCGCCTCCGAGACGGTCATGTCGAGCACCTCGGAGATGTTCTTGCCCTTGTACGTGATCTCGAGCGCCTCGCGGTTGTAGCGCTTGCCCTTGCACACTTCGCACGGCACCGTCACGTCCGGCAGGAAGTGCATCTCGATCTCGATGTACCCGTCGCCCGCGCAGGCCTCACAGCGGCCGCCCTTCACGTTGAACGAGAACCGCCCCGGCGTGTAACCGCGCAGCCGCGCCTCCGGCGACGCCGCGAACAGCTCGCGGATCGGCGTGAAGGTGCCGGTGTACGTCGCCGGGTTCGAGCGCGGCGTCCGGCCGATTGGCGACTGGTCGATGTTCACGACCTTGTCGATGTAGTTGAGCCCGCGCACGGCCGTCACCTTGCCGGGCCGCTCGCGCGCGCCGTACAGGTCCTGCGCCGCCTTCTTGTACAGCAGGTCGTTGATCAGCGTGCTCTTGCCCGAGCCCGACACGCCCGTGATGCACACGAACTTGCCGAGCGGGATCTGCACGTCGATGTTCTTCAGGTTGTTCTCCCGCGCGCCCACGACCGTGATCGCGTTGCCGTTGCCCGGCCGCCGCGTCTCCGGCAGCGGCACCTGCCGCCGGCCGCTCAGGTAGGCGCCCGTCATCGACTCCTCGCACGCCATGATCGCGTCGATCGGCCCCTGCGCCACGACGCGGCCGCCCGCCTCGCCGGCGCCCGGCCCCATGTCGATGATGTGGTCGGCGGCGCGCATCATCGACTCGTCGTGCTCGACGATCAGCACCGTGTTGCCGAGGTCACGCAGCCGCTCCAGCGTGTGGATCAGCCGCGCGTCGTCGACCGGGTGCAGCCCGATGCTCGGCTCGTCGCAGACGTACAGCACTCCCATCAGGCTGGAGCCGATCTGCGTCGCCAGCCGGATGCGCTGTGCCTCGCCGCCGGAGAGCGAGCCGGCCGCGCGGTCGAGCGACAGGTAGTCGAGCCCGACGTCGAACATGAACGTCAGCCGCGCCCGGATCTCCTTCAGGATCTGCCGCGCGATCGCCCGCTCGCGCTCGTTGAGCGGCGTCTTCGGCCCGGCCAGCGCCTCCGTCCAGTCGCGCGCCTCGCGCACGTCCAGCGCTGTCACCTCGACGATGTTCTTGCCGGCGACCGTGACGGCGAGGCTCTCCGGCTTCAGGCGCGCGCCCTTGCAGGCGCGGCACGGCGTCGCCGCCATGTACTTCTCGATCTCGGCGCGGATGTAGTCGGAGTCCGTCTCCCGGTAGCGGCGCGAGAGGTTCGGGATCACGCCCTCGAACGTCGTGTCCCAGCGGTTCGTGTGCCCGCTCGACGTCTGGTAGCTGATCGAGATCTGGTCCTCGTCGCCGTAGAGCACCAGGTTGAGCTGCTTCGGGTCCATGTCGCGCACGGCCACGTTGAGCTTGAAGCCGTGCTTCTTCGCCAGCGCCTGCACCATGCGGAAGTACCACGTGCTGATCGCCGCCGACTTCGACCACGGCGCGATCGCGCCCTCCTCGATCGAAAGGTCGCGGTTCGGAATGACGAGCGCCGGGTCCAGCTCCATCTTCACGCCGAGGCCGGTGCAGTCGGCGCAGGCGCCGTGCGGCGAGTTGAAGCTGAAGTTGCGCGGCGCCAGCTCGCCGACGTTCGTGCCGTCGAACGCGCACGCGTAGTGCTCCGAGTACAGCCCCTCGCCCTCGCCCTCCACGTCCACCAGCACCGTGCCGCCGCCGAGCTTCAGCGCCTGCTCGACGCTGTCCGACAGCCGGCTCGTGCTCGACGCCGTGCCCTCGCCCGCGGCGCCCTCCGTGATCAGCCGGTCGACGACGACCTCCACAGTGTGCTTCTTCTTCTTGTCGAGGTCGATGTCCTCGCCGAGGTCGCGGATGCGCCCGTCGACGCGCACGCGCACGAACCCCGCCCGGCGCGCGTCCTCGAAGACGTGGTGGTGCTCGCCTTTGCGGTCGCGGATGATCGGCGCCAGGATCATCAGCTTCTTGCCCGCCGGCGTCAGCAGGATCGCGTCGACGATCTGCTGCACCGTCTGCCGCTCGATCGGCCGGCCGCAGGCGGGGCAGTGCGGCGTGCCGGCGCGCGCGTAGAGCAGCCGCAGGTAGTCGTAGATCTCCGTCACCGTGCCGACGGTCGAGCGCGGGTTGTGGCTGGCGCCCTTCTGGTCGATGGAGATGGCCGGCGACAGCCCCTCGATGTAGTCGACGTCGGGCTTCTCCATCTGGCCGAGGAACTGGCGGGCGTAGGCCGACAGCGACTCGACATAACGACGCTGCCCCTCGGCGTAGATGGTGTCGAAGGCGAGCGACGACTTCCCGGAGCCGGACAGCCCGGTGATGACGACGAGCCGGTCGCGCGGGATCTCGACGTCGATGTCCTTCAGGTTATGTTCGCGGGCGCCTTTGACGATGATGGCGTCCAGGGGCATCGTATGGACCCTCCGGGTCGGGCTGTGGGAGGGCGGTGGCTGGAGGCTGGGCCTCATACGGCGGTCAGCGCTGGCTCCGGCGTCCCTCGTCGGCTATCGGGCGGTTCATCATAGCACGGGTGTTCGCTGGCGGATCATCGCCCCGCGCGCCTGCTGACGTCGGGTGTCAGGAGCGAACCGTCTCAGCCAGGCCAGCACTTATCGAGAAACACACCAATGATCGTATTGTAGGCGCGACGGCTGCGCAGATAGTCGCTGTCATCGGGCTGCGCTGGGAACTGGTGCCCTCGAGAGAACCAGACGCACTTCCCTCCATCGCTAGCTCTGGCATGCAGCGATGGATCGTTCTTCTCGCTACCAATGACGGTCGACCAGCCATGAGCGTCGAAGGTGGCCTTGAGTTCGCCGGTAACTTCGGCGAAGGATCGATTCGTCCCGAACTCCATCGTGCGGCAGGGCAGTCGCTCGCGGGCGTTGCCGTCGCATGACGGATAGTTCATCAACTCTTCGGCGCCGACTGGTCGACCCCAAGAAGGCAGTTCCACGGAGTTCCTGTTGAGGGCCGCCAACGGCGAGGCATCGACGAGAGCGGACAATCCGATCGCAAATAGAACGTTCACCAGAACGGCGGCGATGCCCACAAGGGGCACGACGATACCGGCGGAGACGACGAGAGCGATCCTAACGGCGAAGGTCCGAAGACTAGAGTTAGTGGGATGCTCGACCGTCATGGGTCAGATTCTAACATCGAGCGACACCGATCACATCTCCAACACATTCCCGTCCGGATCCGCGAAGCGCGCGAACGGCACGCCCGGCGCACGCTCGTCCTGCGCGACGATGCCACCGGCGGCCTCGCGACCAGTTCGAGGACAGCGGACGAGCGTCGCTAGCGACACGTTCACGGCATGATCTCCTCGGCGTGCTTGATGGCCGCTTCAGCGGAGGGGGCCATTTCGACGAAGACCGCGATGCCGGGCGTGTCGCCGTCCGGATACCGCTCGATCACGGCGAGGTTTGCCTCCCCGTACGGGTAGCCGGGAATGGGGCGTTCGAGCAGCCCGGGATGACCCTCCACCGTCACGAGTTCCAGCCGGTCGCGCGGCGCGTCCCACAGCAGAGGCAGCGGCACCGAGCGAATGTATGCGCGTATCTGGATGGAACCGTCGCCGCCGCCCGAGCCTTCGCCTGTCGGCCCCATATTGTTCACCAGCGTGACGCCTTGACCGGGACAGGCCCAACCCATTCCGACGTCGCCGAACGCGTCGGACCAGAGCTCCTCCCTTTTCAGGGCGTCGCTCAGGGCCACAGGCGTGCTCGCGCACTGGAAGATCTTCGCCTCGTTGGCGTCGGCGACCACCAGGAAGTCCCCGAGCTCGCCGGTGAACGGCGTCTTGGACCTCTCCTCGGCCATCGCCGTTTCGACCTTGTCGGCCACCGCCTTGCCATCCGCGGTGCTGACCGGTGTGGCTGATCCAGCGGGCGTGGTCCGGCATCCCGCCGCAGAGAAGGCCGCGGCAAGCGCCATGATGATCGGCCACGTCCATCTCGCGCGCATGGGGACCGGGCCTCCCTTGGAATTGCTGCACGGATGCTGCGGGTCTCCACTCGTATGTTACATCGGGTGTCAACCCGCCCGATCCGCCCCGCGCACCACGCACTCCACATACACCGACCGCGGCGGCGCGCGGTGCGACAGGCGCTTCGCCCACGTCGTCGGCAGCGCTGCCACCTCCTCGGCGGACATGAAGCGCGCGTCGGTGACGTAGATGCCGTGGTGGTTGTACGCCGGCGCGAGCGTGTCGCGCACGTAGTCGGGCGTCAGCTCCGGCAGGTCGCGCGCCTCGAGCGGCACCGGGTCGTCGAAGATGCGCGTGTTCAACACGATGCGCAGCGCCGCGCCGTCACGCGCCAGCGACGCCAGCCCGGACAGCACGACGTCGTCGGCGAGGATGAGGCCGCGCATCAGGCTGCCCCACGGGAGCGTCACGTAGATCTCGTCGGCGACGCCGCGCAGCTCGTCCGGCACGCGCTCGACGCTCGCCACGACGTACAGCACGTTGGCGAGCCCGCCGCGCGCCGGCTTCCGTCCCGCCTTCGCCGACAGCTCGGCCATGTTCTCCGCCACCGGGTCCATCCCGATGACGAAGCGCTCGCCGTGCTGCTGCGCGTACCGGTACGCGAACCGCCCGTCGCCCGCGCCGACGTCGATCGTCACGCCCGCGTACCCCGCGACCAGCGCCGCGAGCGCCGCCGCATCCATCTCCTGCGTCCGCTTCCCCCGCACGACGATCATCGCAGCATTGTGGCACGGGGCACGAAGGAACCACAGATTCGCAGAGAGACGGCGGAAACCGGAGGAGGGGAAACTCGGCGGGGATCTGAAGCGGGAGTGCAGAGAGCGCAGCGCCCTCTGCCGGGGGGCTCCGGGGGGTGTCCCCCCGGAAACTCTCTTTTCAAGGAGGTGCAGAGTACGCGACAGCGGACACTGCACCTCCGCTGCGCGATGCTACGCCCGCGCGGCGATGGCCTGCTGCGCGATGGCGGCGAATGCCTGCGGCTCCCGCACTGCCAGGTCGGCCAGCACCTTGCGGTCGACCGCGATCTGCGCGCGTGCCAGCCCGGCGATGAGCCGGCTGTACGTCGTGCCATTCAGCCGCGCCGCCGCGTTGATGCGCGCGATCCACAGCTTGCGGAAGTCCGCCTTCCGCTCGCGCCGGTGGCGGTACGCGTAGTCCAGGCTGTGCAGCACCGACTCGTTGGCGCGCCGGAACACGCGGTGGCGCTGCCCCTTGTGCCCCGTGGCCAGGCCGATGATCTTCTTGTGCCGTGCGCGGGCGGTGACGCCCCGTTTCACGCGTGCCATCGTCAGTCCCTCAGTGTCTCAGTATCTCAGTCGGTCAGTTGCCTCGCCGCGCCGGTGCGACAAACGCCGGCTGGCGCCAGCCTGACACACTGACACA
>Ga0153916_10001891_pt1 | contig 15248 bp, 15 predicted proteins | sample Opewatmetagenome_FD_109642 | JGI IMG/M metagenome (GOLD analysis project Ga0153916, IMG submission 109642) | Freshwater wetland microbial communities from Ohio, USA - Open water 3 Core 3 Depth 4 metaG | ecosystem: Environmental > Aquatic > Freshwater > Wetlands | place: USA: Ohio, Lake Erie...
GCGCTACACCCGTTCGATATTCTTAAGTGTAGTGAAGTCTGGTCTGATTGTAAAGAAGAACTTTGGCCAGGGCTATTTTTAATTATAAATTACTATTCTCCTTGTCAATCCTTGTTTAGCACATATATTATAATAAATACCATGCGTATACCGTATAAATGGATAAAGGAGTTTATTGATATCACCGCTGCCCCTGAAGAGTTGGCTGAAAGGCTTACTATGACAGGCCTTGAGGTTGAGGGATTAGAGTCTGTAAACGGCGATGCTGTTTTTGAGGTTAATGTCACACCGAACAGACCTGATTGTCTTAGTATAATAGGGATAGCCAGAGAATTATCTGTAGCCTTTAAAATTCCCCTGAAAATGCCTGCGCATGAGGTTAAAGGAGAACAGCCTCTTTCTGATTTTTCTATCGAGATTTTGAGCCCTGAACTTTGTAACAGATATGCCGGAAAGTTAATTAAAGACGTAAGAATCTCCGATTCTCCTGAATGGATTAAATCAAGACTCGAGAAGTGCGGCATAAGGTCTATAAATAATGTTGTTGATATCACGAACTATGTGCTTTTGGAGTTTGGCCATCCCTTGCATGCATTTGATGCTGATACGATCAGTGGGGAAAAAATAATGGTATACACTGCAGGAACTAAAAACAGAATTGTAACCCTCGATGGAGTCGAGAGGGAGTTACCTGAAGATGCATTGCTCATATGGGACAGCGTAAAACCAATTGCAATTGCAGGCATCATGGGTGGTTCAGACACAGAGGTTTCGGGTAAGACAAAGAATGTCTTTCTCGAAAGTGCATATTTTGAGCCTTTTTCAGTCAGAAGGACGTCAAAAAGACTGAATCTCGCAAGTGAGTCCTCTTACAGGTTTGAAAGGGGTACTGATATAGAGTTTATTGTGAATGCCCTTAACAGGGCAGCGCTTATGATAAGGGAGATTGCTGGCGGAACAGTTCATGAAATAATAGATGAGTACCCGGTGAAATATGTTGCCGGGCCTGTAGAGGCGAGATACGGGAAAATTAATAAAATTTTAGGGACAGAGCTCTCGAATGTTGAGATGCTCGAAATCCTGAAGAGGCTTGGTATTCCCGTAGAAGATAAGGATGATATTTTTGTTGTCTACTCTCCTGCGTACAGGCGTGACATCCAAAGTGAGAGCGATATAGCTGAGGAGATCGCAAGGTTTTACGGTTATGACATAGTCCCAACCACGATTCCGAGAAGTCCTCTTTCTTCAGGCCTGTTGAATAATAAAATGATCAAGATTAACAGGATAAGGGAGGCGATGAGAAAGACGGGGTTTACAGAGGTTGTTAATTACAGTTTTATGAGTCCGTCGAGTCTTGACTTGATTGCCATCCCTGAGACTGACAGGAGGCGGAATACCGTTGTTATAAAAAATCCCTTGAGACAGGAAGAGTCCTTGCTGAGGACTACATTGATCCCGGCATTAATTGGAAATTTTAAATACAATCTGGATAGAGGAATAAAGAATATAAGCTTATTTGAGATAGCGAGGGTTTTTGAGGATACAGGCAAGCCACTTCCAGTCGAGGAACTCAGGCTCGGGGGTATTTTCTACAGGGAAAAATCTCCTTCTCTGTGGAGAGAGGATGTGCAGGGATTTTTTATCACAAAGGGCGCCCTGGAATCCATGTTTGAGGAGTTAATGATAAATGATTATTTGTTCTCTGCATGTTCAGAACCTTTTCTGCATAAAGGCCGGGCATCCGATATATATATTTCAGGCTCTTACGTCGGATACATTGGAGTCCTTGGACCTGAAATAGTTGAAAGGCTTGACCTGAAGAAACAGAAGCCGGAGATTGTTTTATTTGAGCTTAACCTCGACCTGCTCTTAACATTTATATCTGATTCGATAAAATACAGTCAGATCCCGAAATATCCTTATGTGGAGCGTGATATCGCTGTTGTTGTTGATGAAAATGTTACAGCCTATGAGGTTAAGAAGATTATAAAAGCTTTTCCATCACCACTAATAGAAGAGGTGTCAGTATTCGATTCATACATGGGAGGTAATATCCCTGCGGGAAAGAAAAGTCTGGCATTCAGTATCCTTTATAGATCTAAAGAAAAAACTCTTACAGATGAAGAGGTTGAAGATCTTCATACATCACTTGTAAGGCATATACTTGAGAAGACAGGCGGAGGACTGAGAGAATAAACCTAAAATATGATGCAGACATACTGAAAAACCTCTGCAAAGCAACGAGATTTGATTATGATACACATGACAACACCCCCCTTAATCCCCCCTTATTAAGGGGGGTGTTATGCCTTTTGGATAAAGGCTGGCTGGCCAGGCTATAGGTCTATAATGTGTTGCTGGCAGAGCTTTTCCAGCACATCTGCATCATAAATGGATAAACTATTTTGCAACTGGTGGGTAAAAAGTCAAAAAGGCAATTCTAATGACATTACTCCGTGAAAACTCTTTCTGTGAATAGGGCAGGGTCCATAGAGTCGCAGCATGGCAAGGTGTTCTTTGGTTGAATATCCTTTATGTTTTTTAAAATTATAATTTGGGTATTGTTGATGGTAGTCCAGCATGATTTTATCCCTTACAAACTTTGCGATTATCGAGGCAGCAGCAACTGATGCACTTATGCTCTCTCCTTTTACTGGTGAAATCTGCCTTATTGGAATTGATGGAAGGGATACTGCATCGATGATAAGAAGATCCGGAGGTGTGATAAGGTCTTTTACTGCGAGCTGCATTGAGAGTCTTGCGGCCCTTAAGATATTCAGTCTATCAATCTCCTCAGGACCGACGATGCCTATGCCAATATCTGTAGAGGAACCCTGGATCTTATGGAATAAAAGTTCTCTTTCTTTTTCTGGCACTTTTTTAGAATCTCTGAGTCTAGCAATCCTTATATTTTTCCCCATGATAACCGCTGCTGCTACAACAGGACCTGCAAGCGTCCCCCTTCCAGCCTCATCAATACCAGCTAGCCTTAGAAACCCCTTTTTTCTGAATGATTCGTCGTATTGATAGATGTCCATTATAAGACTGATAAAGATATATCTAAATTGATGGACTTAATGATTTTTCCCTTCGAATACCCTTTCTTTCTCTTTTATCTTTGCTGCCTTACCCTTTTTGTCCCTTAAATAATATAACTTTGCCCTCCGTACTTTTCCTCTCTTCATTACTTCTATCTTATTAATAGAGGGGGAATAAATAGGGAAAATTCTCTCAACGCCAACACCAAATGATACCTTCCTTACCATAAAAGTTTCCCTTGTGCCGCTTCCGCGCCTGGCGATTACAACGCCTTCAAATGGTTGGATTCTTTCCTTGTCACCTTCAACAACCTTTACTGAAATCCGAACAGTATCTCCGACATTGAAAGCTGTAACATCTTTTTTAAAACCTTCTTCAATAGCTCCTATCGAGTTCATTATAATTCCTCCTTTATTTCGCTAATTAATTTATAGTCCTCATCGCTAAGCTTGCATTTCCCGAGAAGCTCGGGTCTTCTTTCCAATGTAAGGTGCAGGGCTTTTTTTCGTCTCCATCGCAAAATTTCTTTATGGTTACCGGAAAGTAAAATCTCCGGCACTGACAGACCCCTAAACACAGAAGGCCGTGTGTAATGAGGGTAGTCAAGTATTCCCCATGAAAATGATTCTGTCTCAGCAGAATGATTGTCGCCGAGTACGCCGTGTATTAATCTGGAAACGGCATCTATTATAACTAAAGCAGGCAGCTCTCCGCCAGTCAGAATGTAATCTCCTATGGATATTTCATTATCTACCATGGTTTTAACCCTTTCATCAATAGCCTCATATCTTCCACATAAAAATAAAAGCCTTCTGTTTTCTGTTGAGAGTTCCATAGCCGTACCCTGATCAAATTTTTTGCCTACGGGACTGAGCATAATGACTCTTCTTTTTTTGGCATCAGGATAAAGTGTCTCAACAGCAGTAAAAAAAGGCTCTGGTTTCATAACCATGCCTGCCCCGCCTCCATATGGGTAATCATCAACAGTCTTGTGCTTATCTGTTGTATAATCCCTTAGATTGTGGACTTTTACTTCAATAAGCCCCTTTTGAAGAGCTCTTTTAAGGATTCCCATATTGAGATACGTATGGAAGATCTCGGGAAAGATAGTAATGATACCAAATTTCATAGCTATTCTTTATCCTGAAAGTGAAAGTTTTAAGCCGGCAAGGTAAAAATTAAGGGGTAGAAAATTTTGCTTTCCTCCTACCCCTTTTTATTAAAGAATCTCTGTCAGAAAATGTAAATCTTTATCCCCGTTAAGGGGCATATTTTTGTTTTTTATTCGAGAATCTCAAGTACGCAGCGTTTACCTATCTTTGTTCCTGATGCACCGAGTATTGTCCTCATTGCACGTGCAGTTTTACCTTGTTTGCCTATAACCTTTCCGAGATCACTCTGTGCTACCCTGAGCTCAAAAACGGTAGTCTTTTCACCTTCAACCTCTGTAACAGCAACTTCTTCAGGCCTATCTACCAGAGCCTTTGCCATTTTTTCTACTAACTCTTTCATCGTTCTCTACCTCCATACGAGTTTTGGCTGTCTACAGGCCAGCCTTGTGTATAAGCTTTTTAGCCTTATCGGTAGGTTGTGCTCCTCGCTGCAACCAAAATTTTACTTTTTCCATATTCAGCTTTATTTCGGATGGGTCCTTCAAGGGATCATATGTCCCGAGAATTTCTATAAAGGGTCCATCTCTTCTTACCCTGGAATCAGTTGCTACCATTCTGTAGAAGGGTCTCTTATGAGCTCCCAATCTTGTTAGTCTTATTTTAACCAAGCCTCTCCTCCTAAAATAAAAGTTTAATATATTCTTGAATGTAAAGTAAAGGCATATATCTACAAATTGTCTTTCATGTCTTTTTGGATAAATTTAAAATGGCAGGAATTTAGGTAATTTGACCATCTTTTTGCCTTTAAACATCCTTAGCATTTTCCGCAGCTCTACATACTGTTTTATAACCTTATTGACCTCTGCAACAGTTGTGCCACTTCCCATCGCAATCCTTCTACGTCTGCTTCCATTAATTATGTTGTAATCTCTTCTTTCTTTTTTAGTCATAGAGTTTATTATTGCCTCTATTTTTACAAATTCCTTCTCATCAACTTGCAGGTTTTTAATCTTGTTAAAGCCGGGTATCATGCCGAGAATGTTTTCTATAGGTCCCATATTGCGCAGCTTTTTAAGCTGGTCTTTAAGGTCCTCGAATGTAAAAGCTTCATTTATTATCGCCTTTTGGAGCTTATCGGCCTCTTTTTGATCAAAAGATTCCTGTGCCTTTTCGATCAGGCCTAGAACATCGCCCATGCCAAGTATTCTGGATGCAATCCTTTCAGGATAAAAGGATTCAAGCATCTCAATCTTTTCTCCAATACCTATAAACTTTATTGGTTTTCCAGTTATCGCCCTTATAGAGAGCGCTGCTCCACCTCTTGCATCGCCATCCATCTTGGTAAGTATTATTCCATCAATACCTATATGATTTTCAAAGTTTCTTGCAATATTTACTGCGTCCTGCCCTGTCATTGCATCTACGACCAGAATAACCTCTTGCGGTGAAACATTTTCTTTTATCTTTTTTAACTCGGTCATCAGTGAGTCATCAATGTGTAGCCTTCCAGCGGTATCGAGAATAACTATGTCCCTTGCATCAATCTTTGCTTTACTTGCCGCCTCACCGCATAATTTTATGGGATTAGTCGCCTCTTTTGAATAATATACAGGGACATCAATCTGCGAGCCGAGTATAATAAGCTGCTCTATAGCAGCCGGTCTTTGAAGGTCTGCAGCCACCAGCATAGGTCTCCTGCCTTCTTTCTTGAAAAGTCTTGCAAGTTTGGCAGATGTTGTAGTTTTTCCTGAACCGTGCAACCCAACCATCATTATTACGGTCGGGGGATTAGGGGACAGTTGCACCCTGCTATTTGTTTTTCCAAGCAATTCGCAGAGTTCTTCATTAACTAGCTTTATGACCTGCTGTCCTGGTGTAAGGCTGTCAAGGACCTCCTTGCCAATAGCTTTTTCTTTAATCTTCTGAATAAAATCTTTTACAACCTTGAAATTGACGTCAGCCTCTAAAAGGGCAAGCCGTATCTCTTTAAGTGCAAGTTCAACGTCTTCTTCTTTTAAGAGGCCTTTGCCTTTTAATCTTTTAAATATGGATTCCAGTTTTTCAGTTAGTGATTCAAACATTTGTAAAAGTGAAAAATCTCCTTGCTTATGTTTTTATAAAACTCGTTCTACTACTGTTTACTATATTTGTTAAAAACCATTATGCAGTGAGAAAAGAATCTATTTTTGCCTTTAGCTGCTGTTTCGGAACCACACCTACGATCTGGTCAATCTTGACACCGTCTTTAAAAAACATAATAGTGGGTATTCCCATAATTTTGTATCGACTCGCAATTTCAGAATTTTCATCAGTGTTAAGCTTCAAAACTTTTATTTTGCCACTATATTCTTTTGCTAACTCTTCAACCGTTGGTGTAATCATCCTGCACGGACCACACCATGCAGCCCAGAAATCAATCATAACAAGTCCTTGAGCCTTGATTACTTCGTTATCCCAGTTAGATGATGTGACCTCAAGTATACCTTCTGACATAAAAGCCTCCTATTGTCCCTAGGCGTTTGCCAGGGAAAAATTCAATTAGATAATTATATTTTCAATAATTGATCTTTGTCAACGACCCCGTGATAATCTCTGCCGATAGAGCCTATAGAGTACGTTAATTGACAGTCTTAAATTTTTCTGTTATTTTTTATCAATGAAAAAATATATCCTGCCCCTTATGTTAATACTTCTTTTCCCATGTGGAGAGTTATATGGCTTTGAAATATGCGGTCTTCAACCTGTTACTCCATATGGAATTTTTTCGACCTTTAGCGCTAACAGCCTCCCCAAAGGCAAAGCCGCATTTTCCGCAGATGCCGAAGTATCAATAGATCCAGATTTCTACAGGTTTTTTTTAAAGACAGCGTATGGCATTACAGATAATATTGAATTCAACATAACCATCCCGTATGTGCTTGGAGCTGATTCTACGGACGGGTTTGAAGATATAGCTCTGGGGTTTAAACACAGGTTTTTTGATGAAGGCAAATACGGACCGTCCTTAGCCTACATATTGAACACCTCTATCCCGTCAGGCCGGGAAGGGTTCTCTACAGACGGACGATTTGGCATCGGATTTATTGTAAGTAAAAGGGTAGGCCCTGTTAATGGGCATGTAAACCTTTTTTACGAAAAGCCAGGTAAAAGAAGCCTCGAGGACGAGATATCTTTTTTAGCAGGGCTGGACTTTGCTGCTGCGCATAATTTTAAGCTCCTTGCTGAATTGTATTGCAAGAAAGGTCATGCTTCCGGGAAGATTGATTCAGTAGAGGGAAGAATAGGGTACAGGATAAAAACTACAGACTTTATATATACGACTTTTGGCGTTGGGTTTGATCTTAAAAATAGAAACCCTGAGACCAGGGTAATGTTCTCCGTGTCATTTTTATTGCCACCTGAAAAGAAAAAGGTTAAAAAGATTTATGAAGAGGAATAGTTCATCTAGTGTTTGACATTGGCTTACAAGAGCTAATAGTAATATTCACTGTTGCCATTCTTGTTTTTGGACCAAAGAGACTTCCCGAATTGGCTAAAACACTCGGCAAAGGGTTGGGTGAATTGAAGAGGGCGTTTCAAGATGTAAAAGAACAGGTTGAGACAGAGTTTGAAGAAACGAATAAAAAGCTCGATAACGACACAGGAGATAATAAAGTTTACACTGCAGATCAAAAAACAAATAATAATCAGCCCACCAATAACAAACCTGTTTGAAACGATCATGTCTCAAAGATACACAAAGGGCAATGAAAATAATCCCCCCATCCCCCCTTTGCCAAAGGTGGGATGGGGGGGATTTGAAAGGGTATTTTTAGGTGAAATTTAATATTTTTAAGCTCGGAAATGTTTAAAGGGTTGAAGTCTTATGGAAGAGCATAAAATGCCTATTACAGAACATCTCGGTGATCTAAGAAAAAAGATTGTCATATCTTTAATCGCTCTATTTATCACCTTTTTGATTTCGTTTAATTACTCAGAAGATGTTTTTAGATTTATTATGTTTCCCCTTAAATATAACTTAAACTTTTCCGTTAAGGATATGTATGTAAATTTTATACCCCAGAATAAACTGCAAAACACAAAACTCGTATTTCTAGCGCCTGCAGAAGCATTCTGGATGAACATCAAGATTGCTTTTGTTTCTGCTCTTATGTTAGCCTTACCCGTAATATTTTATCAATTATGGAGATTCATCTCTCCTGGCCTTCTTCCAAAAGAGAGAAGATATGTGGTTCCATTTATTTTTTCAGCAACCGGCCTTTTCTTTATCGGGGCTGCCTTTTGTTTTTTTATTGTCCTTCCCTTTGCAATGGGATTTCTTCTTACATACAAGGTTGGTGATTTTTTAAGCCCGATGCTTTCTGCAGGCAACTATGTTGACTTTTGTCTTAAATTTATACTGGCTTTTGGCGCTGTCTTTGAACTTCCTATTGCTATAGTCTTCTTTACACGTATGGGCCTAGTAACTCCAAAAACACTGGCAAAAAACAGGAAATATGCTGTTTTATTGGCCTTTGTTGTGGCTGCTATTCTTACCCCAACCCCGGATGTTTTTAATCAGACTTTAATGGCAGTGCCTATGCTAGTTTTATATGAGGTAGGTATAATTGTATCAAGAATATTTGTAAGACGGAAAGCTGATTAGTGTCTACTATAAGGGGGAAAAGTCTTAAAGCAATTACCTTTGATATAGCTGAGGGTTATGTGGTTGTTAATCCTATATTTTTGAAACAACTCGAGGATGATTCTCTCAAGGGGCTGTATCATGAGATAAAAAAGACTCAAACAGAAATAAGAGGCGGGAAATTTCCCCATGGTGATACACAGGGAATAAGGTGGAGAAATACAAGACTCCAGCGGCTCTATTCTGCCTTAATGGTAATCAAAAATTTTGCAAGAGAAAGAAGAATAATACTTATCTGAGGATTGACTACATTTAAAATGCTGTGGTAATTTTTTAATATGGAAACATTTGAAGATATAAAAGAGGCAAAAGATATTCTCCAAACCCTTATTAAGGCTAAAAAAACTCTTAGAATGTATCTCCCTAATAATCCTATTTACGCAAAGACAATAGAGGATGCATATGCAAGGTTCAAGAGCTTTTTTGATTATAGAGACACTTTTGTAATAAATATAACGCATAACAGTATCTCTTATGATTCAAAGCAGATATATTATAACCCTGAAAAAGAAGACAATCTGGCGCTTTTCTTTTTCAAAGACGGTTTAAGGGAGATAACATTCAAAAAGGGGTTGCTCCAGGAAGAACTTGAGGATTTTTTAAAAGTTATTGCCCTGGATTTTGACAGGGAAGCAGTAGATAACGATATCGTGACGCTTTTTTGGGAAAAAGATTTTCAGAATATCAAATACATTGTTGATGAGGCATATCTTGTAGATTTGGATGGAGAAGATTATGAATCTAAGGCCGAAAAAGAGGTTAAGGATAAAGTTTCCGATTTTGATGAACTGATGAAGGCTTATGCAGACGGATTCAAGGAAGAGGATGTAAAGACCGTATCGATTGTTCCGGTTACAGACGGAGATTTACAAATGCTTGCAGGAGAAATGGAAAAGGATTCATATACTAAGGTAGAAAAACTGGCTGCTATCCTTTTTGAAATCCTATACCAGTCTGAGGGGAAGGTCGAATTAGAAGATACTGTTTCGTTTCTTAAAGATTCCATTAAGTTTTCCATGCATCGCGGGGATTTAAATATTGTATTAAATATAATAAAAAAGGCAGAAAAGATATTTGAGGATCCGTTATTGACTGAGAATGCAAAAGAGCATATAAAGATGCTACTTTTGTATCCGGGAACCGAGGAGATGATAGGGCTTTTTGCTGAGCTTCTTGACAGTGGCATTGAGTGGGATGAAAAAGTATTTAAGGAGTTCCTAGAATTTCTTGATAAAAATGCTGTCGCACCTCTCGTGAAGTTCCTTGGAGAGCTGAAGACCGTACATGCAAGAAAAAGTGTGATTGAAGCGCTTGTTGTCCTCGGTAAGATGGATATTCAGGCGTTAGCGCGGGGACTGGATGACCGCAGGTGGTTTGTTGTCAGGAATATTATTTATATCCTCAAGAAAATTGGCGATAGAAGAGCTATTGAATATCTCCTGAGGACTGTTAGGCACGGAGATATCAGGGTTAGAAAAGAAGTAATCAGGGCCCTTGGTGAATTAGGTGGGCGGGAGGTGATACAAACCCTTGGAGAGTCTCTTGATGATCCAGATGTTCAGGTAAGGGTTTTATCTGCAAAGGCTTTAGGCAGCAGTGGTTCAGAGGCTGCTAAAAAAATAATCCTTGAAAAGATATCAGATAAGATGTTTAAAGAAAAGGAATTTGAGGAAAAGAGGGAATTCTATGAGGTTCTATCCAAATGGAAGGATACAGAAGTATTTGACTTTCTGGTAAGGGCCTTAGAGAAGAAAAGTTTTTTTGGCAGGGCTAAGAATTATGAGAACAGGACGTGCGCAGCATTCTGTCTTGGGCTTCTGGGAAATAAAGATGCACTCCCTATACTTTATAAACATAAAGAATCCAATAATAAGCTCCTAAGGGAGTTTTCTTACACTGCGATTAAGAGAATTGAATATGGCCAGTAAAAGAAATGGAGACCAGAGTTCACAGGATGTAATCAATCAGCTAGCTGTTATCTTGAGGACTGCTCAAATCCATGACCCGGGCAATATTGCTGTAACAACAGCCATTGAAAGGTTCATATCGCTTATTAACACGCTGCTAGAAGCGGAGCGGAGCATTTCGCTTGAACTCAGAGGAGAGTTTCTTTATATTGATGGGACGAGAATACGCTATTCACTCGAATACATCCTCAATCTTAATTTTCTTATAAGGGAATTCAAGAAGAGAGAGATAGGCAATATTATTTTTAAGGATAAAATTAAACCTGATGATCTCAGACTGTTCCTGAAGGCGTTCATAACATCTGGTTTCTCAGATACTCCCTATGAAAAACTATTAGATGTGATGAAAGAATCACCCCGTATCGGAATAGCTAGATTAAAGAAGGTAAAGGAAGGTGAGGCAGCAGATATAAGAAAGATAATAAAAAAGACATATTTTAATGCGGTTTCTTATACAAAAGGAGTAATGAAAAAAATCAAGTCAGGAGAAAAGGTCAATATAAAGAAGGCGAAAAGGATTGTTGAGACGATGGTTGACCAGTTACTGGAGGATGAACAAATTCTCTTAAGCATGACCGCAATTAAGGATTATGATGAATATACCTATCATCATTCGGTTAACGTCAGTATACTTTCGGTAGCGCTTGGTCAAAGGGTAGGGTTGAGCAAGAAGGTGCTTACAGAGCTTGGCCTTGCAGCGCTTTTTCATGATATAGGCAAGATTGAGATCCCATACGAGGTATTAAATAAACCGTCTAACTTTACCGACGATGAGTGGAGGATTATAAGAAAACATCCTATCTGGGGTGTAAGAGCTATCCTGGGGTTAAGAGGTTTTGAAAGTACCACCTTGAGGTCTTCTATTGTTGCATTTGAGCATCATATGAACTATGACTTTTCAGGATATCCAAGAATTAGAGAATATACAGGGCTTGATTTCTTTTCAAGGCTAGTGAGTCTTGCGGATCAGTATGACGCAATGACGTCCTCAAGGGTCTATTCCAGGCTCTCGATGCCTCCGGATAAGGCACTGAGTATTATGATGGAAAATGCTGGCACTCAGCTTGACCCCTTACTCTTCAAATTTTTTATAAATATGGTTGGTGTATTTCCAGTTGGAACAGTCGTGGTGCTTGATACAAAAGAGGTTGGCCTTGTCTATGAAAGTGATGCGGTTTTTACGGACAGACCGAGGGTTTTGATTATTATTGACAGGAAAGGGAAACGCGTTCAGGGCCCTGTTGTAACCCTTACAGAAAAAGACGAGGAAGGCGAATATTTGAGGTCTATAGTGAAGACCCTCGATCTGAACAAATATAAGATAAACCTCGCAGAGTATCTACTTTAATCTTTAAAACCTTTCTTGCTCGGTCTACAGAGCCATAGAAGAATATAAAAAGACATTTTTTATTTACCCTAAAAACAAAGAAGCAAAGAGAAGACTTGACGGGCTTATTTCTAATATAAAGGAATTATAGATCTGCCTTTTTTTCTCCCAAAATCAGGAGACTCAACTTTTGCAATAGCAATAGTATTATGGTATTTTAACGCTTGATTCTTTATTCATTAAATAAAGTGCCTCGCTCAATAAAAGTTCTGGATATCTTACAGTTGCCTCTATTGCTTCTACAAGCGGGTAATCAACAAACTGACACTCAGGATATACAATTCGGATAAACTTTCTTTTGAGCAAGTAACAGCGTTTCGTCTGCCCATTTTTATCAGTAAAAGGAATGATAACATGCTCCAAATCTTCCTCAAGGCCGTAATGTTTAATTAGTTCATTTATTTCTTCCACAGAATATTATACCTATTTAAGCCATCGGGTAACTATGCCATATTATATATAATTTAACCAAAATCAGATTTTATTCACAGAACTTACATAAAAATCTTTCTTGAGGATTTGATGTTAGATAAACTGCCACAATTTACAGAGCAATGCCGATATGGAAAAAATCTTTAATTGGTAGGCACGAGGGGTATTGAACCCCTGACCTCTTCCGTGTCAAGGAAGCGCTCTCCCACTGAGCTACGCGCCTAAGAATATATACTTAAACAAAAATATAAGAAACTTGTCAAGACTCCATTCAATACACATGCATTCCAAAATGATGGACTTTTTAAAACTAAAAAGTCCCGATCCTCTTTAATGCGTTGAGAAAATTGTCAATGAGCAGAGGATTAAAGTCCCTTCCTGCTGACTCTTTCATAAGTCCGATTATGGTTTGTACATCAAGTGCCTTTCTATAAGGCCTTTCAGTCCTCAAGGCATCAAAGAAGTCTGATATAGTAACCAACTGGCTTATTAGGTGTTGTTTTCTTCCACGCCTCTTGGTGTCCGGATAGCCACTGCCGTCAAACTTCATGTGATGCTCAAACGCAGCGATTATGGCAAGTTTAGGTGCGCCCTGTAACGTACTAAGATATACCGCACCGTGGATTGGATGTTTCTTCATCTCATTCCATTCCGGCTCTTCGAGTACTGTCTGTTTTTCAAGCACTTCCTTCGAAACAAACATCTTTCCAACATCATGCAGCAACCCTGCAAGCCCTGCATCATAAAGGTGTTCACCTCTTAAGCCAAGGGTTTCTGCCTGAAAAAGTGACAGGATTGAAACGTTTGCAGTGTGCACATATGTATATTCACTATAAGACTTTACAGGGCTCACAATGCGAAGCACATTTGATTCTCTTTTTAGAGCTGAAATAAAGCCTATGACTGCCTCTTCCAAACTACGGATGTCCAGGCTCTTAAATCTTGAAAGTCCTTGATAGGCATCCTTAATCAGGGATATGTTTTCATCCATTAGGGCTGAAGTTTCTGTTTCTTGAGACTTGAACCTCACCTGAACTGTTCCTGCCAAAATGTGGTCACTGCAACTTGGAGTCTCTTCTTTTAAGGCCAACTCGGATATGAATTTCTGAAGCTCCTCAGTGGAGACCCCCTTTTTGATTATAATCTTCTCAACCCCATTCGTTCTAAGTCTTTTTTTGAGGTTTTCTAGGTGAATGCCTTTTTCAGTAATAGGGGTTTCATTGAATATGAGATTCTTTCCGAGAAAAGTGAGACTGAATGTGTCGTCAATAAAGAGGCTATCTAAGATGTTAATGGCTTTCTCTGAAAGCTCGGTGACAGCGGGGTGTTCTTTTGAATACAGTGCAACGTCAGACATTGCAGTCACTATGCATGACATGAACTCTGAAAACTTATCGAACACTTCCTTCATGCTCCTTTATATTTCCGGAATTGGTATCTGTCAGGAGATTTTCGCAAAGGGACTTTATCTCTTTGTTTTTAGAGTTAACACCAAGTTCAAGAAGGGGTCTTATAGCTTTGCGCGGATAGCTTTGGAGGGTTCTAAAGATTTCGATCTTCAGCTCATCAAGTATCCCTCTATAAAGTAGGGCCTTTGAATTATATACCTTCTTAAGCGGATCTATTGCCCTCGGGTCACCTATCTCTGCGAGAGCCCTTACAAGCGAGACTTTATAATAGGATTCAGTGCCGAACAAATCTTTTTTTACAAGTAGCTCAATGAGATATGGTACTACATCTCTGACCTTATAAGCACCTGCAAGCATTACAGCCTGCTGTCTTAGCTCAAAGTTCTTACTTCTTAGGTAGTGCTTCAGGTAGGATGGGGCTATACGGGTGTCGAACTCTAACAGTGTTTTTAATGCCTCAATACATATTTTATTATTTTTATCTTTGGCCAATCTTTTTATGTGATTTAAGCATTGCTTTAGGTATTTTTCCTCGCCGCACTCCCTGAGAAGATATATCATATTTCTTACCACATACCAACGCTCGTCATTTAGCCTTCTTACAGCCTCAGGGATTACATCGCTTCCAAAAGTGGAAAGCACATACAGCAGGAATTTTCTTACAGAGGGATCACTCTCTGTTGAAAGGGCATCAAGCAAAGGGCGTAAGAGGCATTGTTTTAAAACCCTTGCGAGGCTTACTGCGCCTTCTCTGTCATATCTGCCCCAAAATTTAAGTGCTTCTACGAGCCTCGAAATAAATTCGTCTGAGCGATAAAAGCAATCAAGCATACTTGAGGCCTCAACCTTAAACCTTCCGCTTAGTGAATGCGAATAGAGGGCGTTATAGATATCGCAGAGTTCCTGAAACCTGCCAGTCTCCAAAAAGGCATTTGCAAGTTCTGAAAGCTTTGTGAGCAGATTTAAACAATCTTTATTGTTTATGGGATCCGACTCAAGAAGCTCAAGCATTGTTTCAGAGATACTTAAGTCTATTGCCTTTTCTCCACATTCCTGTCTGAGCGTTTCTGACAGCGGGCCTTCCTCTGCATCAAAGCCTCTAAGCATCATCTCAAGGTCTCTCTTATACTGCTCACTGACAAATACATCGGACCTCTCTTTTAAAAGCCCAGCTATGTTTTCATCTATCTCTATATCATCTACTACTATAGTCTCCCC